>Ga0208138_100616_pt1 | contig 13491 bp, 12 predicted proteins | sample AntRauMetaRauer3_FD_184786 | JGI IMG/M metagenome (GOLD analysis project Ga0208138, IMG submission 184786) | Saline lake microbial communities from Rauer Lake, Antarctica, in enrichment culture - Antartic Rauer Lake 3 Metagenome Rauer3 (SPAdes)... ...
CCGACATCATGAGACCGATGTTCGCCGTCGACGCGCCGAGCGGCTCGACCAACGAGCCGAGCACCGGCGACAGGAGTGCGGTGCCGAGCGGGGGGAGTACGTTGATCAGCAGCAGCAACTGGAAGGGTCGTTCCCGGACGATCCCCGAGTCGGCTCCCGCGATCGACGAGAGTGATACCACGCCTGTTCGCACACTGTCTCCCGAATTAAACCTACGTGTTACCACAGGCGCGGTCGGATCGCCGGTTCTGACCGTTCGACATATTCGAACGCTTATATGGGTGGATTCGGAGTATCGACTATGACCGAACCACCGATCGACGCCGATAACGGGGCTGGAGCCGACACGGTTCAGACCGCAGAGACGATGTTCGACATCGTGCAGCGCCTCGCCGACGACGACGGTGCATCTCTGTCGGAGCTGGCGAGCGAGCTCGAGTACGCGAAGAGCACGGTTCATCGGCACCTCCACACCCTGGAAGCGCTCGGCTATGTCGTTTGCCGCGACGACGGCTACCACGTCGGACTCCGATTCCTCGAGGTCGGGGTCACCGCCCGGAGTAGCTACCGCGGGTACGACCTCGTGCGACGGAAGGTCGAGGAGATCGCCGAGGTGACCGGTGAACGCGCACAGTTCTTCGTCGAGGAACACGGGAAGATGGTGTACCTCGCTCGCGCCGTCGGCGATCAGGCGGTCCGCACCGACCCCGGCATCGGCAGCCGTATCCCCCTGTATGCGGCGTCGGCCGGGAAGGCGATCCTCGCGGAGCTGCCGGAGACAGAACTGTCCGATATGTTCGAACGCATGTCGTTCGACCCGGTAACCGAGCACACGATCATCGACCCGGACGAGCTCCGTGCAGAAATTGACGCGGGGCGGGAGCGGGGATACTACTTCAACCGGGAGGAGTCGCTCCGCGGGACCCACGCCGTCGGCGTCGCGATCTGCGGCCCAGATGGTGACGTGATCGGTGGGCTCAGCGTCACCGGTCCCTCCCACCGCCTGAATGGGGAGCGGCTCGAATCGGACCTCCCCGATCTGCTGCTCGGGGCGGCCAACGAGCTCGAACTCAACATCGCGCACTCCTGAGGCCGTCGAGCGATCGAACGCTTGCCGCCATCGACAGTTCGTTCGACGATATCGAACAAATACATCGTCACCGACTCGAAGATCAGTTGATGCCGCTGAACAAATAACACGAGTACCGTTGTTATTTGAGCCGCTCTGCCGAGCCGTCGTTCCGACGGCGGGTCGATCTTATCGGGCGGTTCAGTTTCTCTGTCCGGCACCGGCCGATCCGATTCATATACCTACACATTCTGTATATTATCGCATTATCATCGATTTTTTACTCTTATTTGGCTCGGTCGATCTCGGATCGTCGTTCGACAACTTTCCTTTGGATGCGGACTCCTGAGTGACTCATTTCTGGCTGGCTCATTGCGACGACGTGTCAATAACTCTTTTTCAGTCTTTTAAGGCGCAAATTACTGTGTTTTGGAATATATTGCACATCGTGGCCGTATTTATTCTACATTTTTATTTCACAGACTTCTACTATTTCAACACCAATTCTTCGTTGATCGCGTCGTCAGCGATCGATACAGTACATCACGACCATTCATATTATTTCTTATCAGTATATAGTTTTGACACAATTGTACTGTTAACGGCCGGACGGAGATGTGCGGCTTCCCCGCTCACCACCGTCACTTGGTCTGTGGCCGATCGGACTCCACTGCTGATCGCTCTGAGCGCTCGCATTCGATAGAATAGAATACACATCATGACGATGCAGACCGCGCTTCGGTGGGGTTCACCTTCAACTAGCAAAAAAGAGGAATCGGGGGAATCAGGGTAAACCGCCCGTCCAACGGGCGGTCGTCGCGACGGGCCGGCTCAGGCTGACGCCATCTCTTTTTCGAGATCGCGGAGTCGCTCGATCCGATTCTCCGTCGACGGGTGCGTCGAGGCGATCCGACCGACGAAGCCGGCGCGGATCGGGATGATAAAGAAGGCGTTCATCTCCGCCTCTTCGCGGAGGTCCTCTTTCGGCACGCGGTCCATCCGACCGTCGATCGTCATCAGTGCGGAGGCGAGCGCGCCGGGCTTGCCCGTGATCAGCGCCGCGCCGCGGTCGGCGGAGTACTCGCGGTACCGCGAGAGCGCGCGGATGAGCAGGAACGAGATCGCCCACACGAGAATCGAGACGAGGATCGCGACGATGACGGGCGCGCCCTGCCGGTTGTCGCCGCTGAACAGCCACCCCCACCGCACGATGAAGAAGGCAATAGTCGAGAGGAACGAGGCGATGGTCATCACCATCACGTCGCGGTTCTTCACGTGCGCGAGCTCGTGAGCGAGCACGCCGTCGAGTTCGTCCTCGTCGAGGGCCCGGAGCAGGCCGGTCGTCACCGCGACGGTGGCGTTCTTTTTGTTCCGGCCGGTCGCGAACGCGTTCGGCACCTGCGTGTCGGCGACGGCGACCGTCGGTTTCGGGAGGTCGGCCTGCTGGCTCAGTCGATCCATACGCCGGTGCAGGTCCGGGTACTCCTCGGGGGTCACTTCCCGGGCGCCCATGCTTCGCAGGGCGAGTTTGTCGCTGAAGAAGTACTGCGCGATCGAGAACGCGCCGAGCATGATCACGGGGAACAAGAAATCCCCGAAATATAGGCTCAACACGCCGACAAACACGACATAGAGGGCGAAGAGCAGGAACATCGTGAACGCCATCCGTCCACGCAGTCCCCAGTCCGTCTTCCATTCCATACCCGTATTGTACTTCTCAGTTGGTTAAAGACTGCCGGGAGCGGAAGTCGGCAGACGACGACAGCGCTTTTCACCACTCCCGGAAGAATCGCAGACATGGAGACCGTTCTCGTCACCGGCGGCCGCGGCGCCTCCGGACGCTGGATCGTCGACCGACTCGCGGACGACTACGAGGTCGCCGTCGTCGATTACGAGCACCCCGGCCCCGGCGCCGTCCCCGCATCAAACATCTCGTTCCGCGCCGCCGACCTCGCCGATCGGGGTGAGGCGCTCGACGTGGTCCACGCGGTCGATCCCGACGCCGTCGTCCACTGGGCCGCGATCCCCGTCTCCGGCACCCACCCCGACGGCCGGGTGTTCGAGACGAACGTCCACGCGGCGAAGAACGTCCTCGACGCCGCGGGCCGGGCAAACGCCCGGATCGTGCAGGCGTCGAGCGACGGGGCGTACGGCTTCTTCTTCGCCGATCCGACGCCGCTTCCTGACGAGCTACCGGTCACCGAGGAGCACCCGCTCCGGCCAGAGGACCCGTACGGCCTCTCGAAGGTGACCGCGGAGGCGGTCGCGGGTGCGGTCGCCCGGCGCGAGGGCGTCCCTGCGATCTCGATCCGGCCGTCGTGGATCCAGGCTCCCGGCGACTACCCTTGTCGGGCGGACGGCTACCGCGGCGACCTCGACGCCGGCGCCGGCAACTTCTGGTCGTACGTCGACGCGCGCGACGTGGCGAATCTCGTCGCGGCCGCGCTCGCGGGGACGGCTGGGTCGGACTCGGTCGTTCCCCCCGGCACCCACGAGGCCGTCAACTGCGTCGCCGCCGACAACGCCCTCGGTCGGCCCCTGTTGGACCTCCTTCGGGAGTCCTACGGTGCGGTCCCCGACGACTGCGCGGTCGAGCCGGGCGACGATCGGAACGCGTACGCGGTCGAGAAAGCGAAGCGGCTGTTCGGGTGGACGCCCTCGCACTCGTGGCGGGAAGCGGCGAACGAAAACGACGTCGCCGAGCCGAGGCTGTTCGAGGGGTAAACTGCCGAGAACGCGCTGTGTCGACCCAATACTTGCCGCGACGAACGACCTCACTTAGGCCTCCGTATGCGGCTCCCCGGGGGGATCTGCGTCGCTTTCGACGGCGAATCGACTGCCGACCGAGCGTCACTGACGGCAGCGTATCTGCCCACTGTCGGTCGCTTGATGAGGCGACGTCCCGTCGAGTGAATCCATGAGCAAGGCAGATCACACCGAACGGTTCGCGGTATCGGCCGAGAGCGAGAGCGAGACGAAGACGGTCGTCGAGGCGCGCGACTTCGAGTTCGTCGTCGATGAGCCGGCGGCGCTGGGGGGGACGAACGAGGGACCGAACCCCGTCGAATACCTCATCGGCGCCTGGGCCGGCTGTCTCAACGTCGTGGTGCACACCGTCGGCGAAGAGAACGGGATCGACCTCGATAACGTCGCGATACATATCGAAGGTGACCTCGATCCCCGGAAGTTCCTGGGTATCGACGAGACCGCCCGGGCGGGGTATCAGGAGGTCAACGTGCGAATCGAAGTCGAGTCCGACGCCGACGAGGAGGCGCTGGAAGCGTTAGGCGTGGCGGTCGAGGAGCGGTGTCCGGTCGGCGACAACATCGAGAACCCGACGCCGACAGACGTGACTATCGAAGCGGTCTGAGACGCGGCTCTCGAAGCGGCTTGAGCAGTCACGCGACACAAAAACGATCCAGCTGATCTTAAATCGTCAAGATGGCACCGACGAGCGTCCGCGTCGCGATCGCCGTCGCCGCGCCGAGCCACGTCAGCAACACGAAGTGGATGTAGCCGTTCGCGGGGTTCCCGCCGTCGATCCGCCGGATCATCTGCGAGGAGAGCGCGGCGTTAAACAGGACGACCGTGAGGAGCAGGTACTCGATCAGTGGAATGTTGTACGCGCCGGGGTAGACGATCTGGCCGATGTCCATCTGGTCGAGATCGAAGTCTGCGGTCAGGTCCGCAAGGATCGCGACGATCTCCAACCCGATGAAGAACGCGAACGTCGCCGCCGCCGTGATCCCGTACAACAGTCCAATAAACGTCACCGTCGCCTGTCGACGCTGCTCGCGCAGTTGGTTCACGGCGTTCATGTTCTTCGAGATCAACTCGCCGAGCATCTTCGGGTCTCCGCCCATCTGCCGGCCCACGAGGTACATCTCGGAGAACTTCTGAATGAGGTACGATCGCGTGTCATAGGTAAACGACTCCCACGCCCCCTCGGTGCTGATGCGCATGTTGAGCCGCCGGTAGAGGCGCTCGATGGCGGGCGAGAGGTCGCCGAAGTTCTTCTCGCGAAGGGTGGTCAACACGTCGGTCGTCGTCGACTGCTTGGCGCTCTCGGTCGCACCGAGCGCGCGGATGAACGAGGGGAACTCCCCGTCTCGGGCCGTGATCTCCTGTTCTTCGCTCCGGAGGACGACCCCCGTGATGATGAGCGGCGAGATGGGGACCGCGAGGTACAGCGGGAGTCGCACGTCGTCGATGAACCACAGCAGTCCGGGGAGCCCCGGGCCGTAGCCGAACATCCCGGCGGCCGTGACCCCGATGATCAGAAACGAAAGCGCGCCGCCGATTCCCAGCGACGCCCACAGCTTCAGGTCGCCGGGCGCGCGCTCGTCGGGGTGAAACCAGATCGGGTCGTACGGCGAGGTCGCCCGGATCATCGCGTAGAAACCGAGTTGGACGAAGACGAACAGCACGATGACGGCCGCCACGGTCGCGGTCGGGTCGTTCCCGGTCAAGATCGGGAGGACGATGGCGAAGACGAGCGCGAACGTCATCGAGAGGATCATCGACATGTACAGGTCCTTCATCACCTCCAGGTTCGCCAGCGAGGACTCGTACAGCGTCTCGTACTTCGCGAGCATGACGTCCTGCTCGGAGACGAGGAACTCCTCTAACGACTGGCCGGCGCCCATCGTGTAGCCGAGCCGGTCGAAGAAGTCGGCCATCGCGTCGGAGGGGACCTCTTCGGCCCGCCGGCGACATGCGTCGTCGAGGCTCTGATTCCACGTGTCAACGAGGTGGACGACGCGGGCGATCTCCTCGGCGGCGACGCCATATTCCTCTTCGCGCGCCAGCGTCCGGAACACCTCCATGCGGTCGATGTTCGTCGTCGACAGCACCGTCATGTGCGTCATCACAAGATGTAGCTGGTTGTCGATCTTGTTCTCCAGACTGGAGAGGTAGATCTTCGGGTAGATGACCGCCGACACCAACACGAGCCCGCCGAACATCGGGATCGGCACCCGTGCCGCGAGGGGGAGCGGGAGGACGAACAGCCCGACCACGCTCGCGACGAAGACGAGGACCGCCGGGATCAACACGGCCCCGACGTACTTCCGCTTGGAGATGTCGAGCTTGTCGTATGAGTCCAAGACGTCGGCGGTCAGGCTCGCCGCCGTCGCGAGCCCGTCGCCGACCTCTTTGACCGCCATGGCTACCTGACGTTCCGGTGCATGTCGAAGGGGAGCCCCTCGACGCCGTCGCGCTGGAAGGCGTCGATCGCGTTGTTCACCTCGTGGTAGCCCAAGATCCCCTCCTGTATCATCCGCTCTATCAGTTCGGCGCGGAACGACAGGTCGTCGTAGATATCGCGCGTGTCGGCGTAGCCCAACAGCGTCGCGATCTGCTCTTCGAGCACGTAGGAATTGTTCATCCCCTGGAAGACGATCTCGTCTTCGACGGGGTCCCAGCTGAAGACCTCGCGCGTGACAACTCCCTCCATCTCCTTCGAGTACCCTTCGATCTCTTGGACGCTCGTCACCCGCCGGAGCACGTCGTCGCCCTGTTTCACCCGGTTCTGGAACAGCGCCACGTCGGCGTTGTCCATGAACGTCTCCGGGACGTTGATCGGCTCGGAGGTGAACCGCTGGATCATCGAGACGATGTCGGAGGCGTGGAACGTCAGCATGACCGGGTGACCCGTCTGGGCCGCCTGGAACGCCATGCGACCCTCGGCGCCCCGAACCTCGCCCACGATGATGTAGTCGGGCCGCGACCGCAGCGCGGCGGCGACCAGATCGAACATGTCGACGTCGGAGCTCCCCTCGCCGCCGCCCTCGCGGGTCAACAGCTGCTGCCAGGTGTTGTGCGGCGGGATGACCTCGGCGGTGTCCTCCGCAGTGTAGATCTTCGAGTCGCTCGGGATGTACGAGAGGATGGCGTTCAGCGTCGTCGTCTTCCCGGACGCCGTCTCCCCGACGACGAACACCGTCTGTTCGTTTTCAAGACAGAGCCAGAGGTACGCGGCCAGCTCCGGCGAGAGCGTCCCCCAGTTGGTGATCTGGTTGATCGACAGCGGCACCTCCTCGCCCTGCCGGATCGTGAGCGAGGAGCCCTTCAGCGAGACGTCGTCGGAGTAGATGATGTTGATACGCGACCCGTCCGGGAGCGTCGAGTCAACGATGGGGTCGGAGTCGGACAGCGGGTCGCCGATCCGTTCGCCCATGTTGCGCAGCCAGTTGTCAAACTCCTTCGGGGTGCCGAAGTCGACCGTCGTCTCCAGCATGCCGAAGGTGCCGTGGTCGACGTGGCACTCGTGGGGGCCGATGACGTGAATGTCCTCGTTGGCCGAGTCACGCATCACCGGCTCCAGTGGTCCGAGCCCGACAATGTCGCGGTTAAGCCGGTACCGGATGTTCTCGTACGTCTCCTGGGTGACGGAGAGTTTCCCCACGTTGAGCACCTTCGAAAGTCCGCCGCGCCATCCGCTCAACCCGTCGTCGACGTGTGTGACCTCCTCTAACAGCTCCTCGATGAGATCGTCGTACTCCGCTTCGGAGCCCGGTGCGGTGTGCTGGCCGCTCGCCGCGAGCAGCCGGTTTTTCACCTCGTTGAGGATCGTCGCCTCCGGTCCGGACACCGACGGCTCGATGGCGTAGTACTTGGTGTCCTGTCCGAGGTCGCCGTAGATGTGGCTGTAGATCGGGCCACCGACCGGGTAGATGACGTTCGGCCGGTTTGACTCGTACTCCGATTTCGGCTCCTCGATGAGCTGCGGAAACTCCCCCGTGATCTGTTTGAACTCGCGGAGGTGCTCTCGGAGGTGGGGCCGCTGCATGGCGACCTTCCGGAGTTCGTCGGACGGTTTCGCGGTGCCCTGTTCGGTCATTGTCTCTGTCTCCTCGGTAACCTGTCGTCATGGTCGGTCGCGTCGCGAGCGAGCGAGACGACGGTGCCGTCACGTGCGGTCCGGCTCATCACGCGACACTGCGGCTCTCGATGACGATTCCGGTTCCCGATCGGACCGAGAAGCCGATCGTGTCACCGACTTGTTCGCCCATGCCGGCGAACCGCTTCACGTTGATCTGCCGGCGGATGTCGTTGCCGACCTCGATCATCTGCAGTTGGAGGAACACGTCCGCGATGGACCGGAACGGGCCGATCGCGTCGTCGTCGACGGCGGAGGGGTCGACGGTCAACACGACGACTTTGCCCTGTGAGATGATGTTCCGGAAAAAGGAGATTATCTCCAGGGCCGCCTGCCGCTCCTCGTTTTTCCGGACGAGCGCCTCGAAGGTCGGGTCGTTCCGGAAGATGGCGTCGAACGTGTCGAGGAAGATGACGTCGGAGTTCCACATCGCCTCCGCGTTCATCAGCCGCTTGAGCAGCTCCTTGCGCTCGCCGTCGCCGTCGGAGAACGCGCCGCCGGAATCGAAGTCGGCGTGTAAAAAGAGGAGCTCCTCGTTCAACAGCGGTTTCACCATGTGGTACTCCAGCGAATGCATCTGGTCGATGAATCCGCGGACGGTGAGCTCCGTCGACATCATCGTCACCGACGCGCCCTCCTCGACGAGGCCGTAGGCGAACCGCTGGGAGATGGCGCTTTTCCCGGCGCCGTAGTCGCCCTCCATGAGGACGATGCTCCCGCGGGGGATCCCGCCGCCGAGTTCCTTGTTCAGCCGGTCACGTTCGCCGAGTCCGATCGAGAGTAGGTTGTTTCCGCGTGGCATCTTAGTTGGCCTCCGTCCGGAACTGGAACAGCTCCTCGTCGCCGTTGATCGTGAGGTACACCCGGTGGTCGGTCCCCGCGTCGAGCCCGGTGTCGCCTTCGATCTGGCTGATATCAATCGTCAGCCGGAGCACGTCGCCGCGACTCCACGCCGCGCCCTCGCCGGCCGAGAGGAGTTCACCCGTCGTCGCGTCCGGCCGGACGTACTGCCCGTCGAACATGATGTCGAGCCCCGACCCGTCGGGAGCGAGTCGATAGGTGCCGGTGTTCTTTATGAGGAGCGTGACGTTCTCGTCGCTCGCGTTGTACACTCCCGCGTTCGGGTCGGAAATGACGGTCACGTCAGTCCGAAGTTGCTGGGTCGCATCGAGCCCGGCGTCGTCGACGGCCGCACTCACGCGGTCGACGCCCGTCGTGATTGTGCCCACGACGCCCGCGGCGATCACGAGGCTCGCGATGAACAGGATGAGGTGTGAGACGGGAACGCTCGCCATCTATCCGCTCACCTCCGTGACGGTCACGGCGTCGCGGACGCCGGACTCGACGACGAGAGTGACGCGGGTCTCGTTGGCGACCACCTCGGTCGCGAGGTCGCTCTCGTCGACGGTCACCGTCAGCGTCTCGCCGCCGAGCCAGAGTTCGGTATCGCCGTTGTCGTCGACGGTCGTGGTCGCGTTCGGGCCACCCACGTCGACGTACTCGTTGCCGACGACGAGCGTCGCGTCACTCACGACGAGACCGACGGCGCCGTCGTTGGTGGCGTTCACGGTGAGCGCACCGGAGCCGCCGGTCGCGTTCTCCACCGTGAAGTCGGTGTTCTGTCGTTCGAGCGACCGCTCGTGCACGCCGTGTTGGGCGTCGGTGACCCGATCGAACCCGTTGGCGGCGACGGGGTAGAACGCGGTGAACGCGAAAAACAACCCCGCGACGATGATCGCCGTCGACGCGGAGACGCTAACGCCCATCTCCCCACCCTCCGTCGGCCGGGTCGGCGCGGTCGGAACGCGGGTTCGGATCATTCATGGGTCGAGTGGAGCCGCCGTTTCGCTCGCGGCCGTTCGCGCGCTGCTCGTGGTCGTCTCGCGCGGACGGATCCTCGGACGGATCTTCGGACTGGTCGGCGGGTCGGCCGTCCGCCTCGCGGTGGCCGTTGCGCCCTCGGTGTCCATCGCCCGCCGAGCGGCTGCGTCGCTCACGGTCGTCGCGCCGATTGCGGCGGCCACGTCCGTCGGATCCGAACGCGGGAGCGCCACCGCCGACCAGCGAGCCGTCGGCGAGGTCGTCCCACCGGTCGAGCAGCAGCAGGTGACCGCTCGTTCCGTTGAGCTGGGTCACGTATCGGAGGCTGCGGGTGTGGTGTTCTCGGACGAGCCGGTCCGTGCCGGGGCGGTCAACGAGATTCCGGTCGATCGTTCCGAACCCGGAGAGGAAATCGCGGAGCCGCGCGGCGGCGTTCGGGCCGACCCACTCGATGCGCTCGTAGTAGTTGATCGCGCGGACCGCGTCGGTGACGTCGCTCTCGGAGACGAGGAACTCCAACCACTCCATCACGAGGAGGTCGCCGACGTAATCGCCGGGCAGTTCCGTCAGGTACGGCTTCCCACGCCCGCCGGAGAGGTCGTCCTTCCGAACGTACTCGAAGCCGTCGCCGCTCGCCTCGGCCGGGTCGCCGCCGGGGCGTTGTCCCCGGGTGCGATCCGGTTCTGGCTCCGGTTCGGGATCTGGTTCGGGCTTCGGCTCGTCGAACGAGCCTGTCTCGTCGTCGAAGTCGTCGTCGAAGTCGTCGTCGAAGTCGTCGCCGAGATCATCGTCGAACGAGTCCGTTTCGTCGCCGAGGTCGTCGTCGAACGGGTCGTCGTCTGCACCCTCGCTCCCGTTCTCGCCGGCCCAGTCGGCCTCCCCGGCGTCGTACTCCTCTTTCAGCTCGCTGAAGCTCTTTCCATCGTCGTTCATATCGTCTTCGTCCGCCGCCCCCGCTTCGGACGCGGCGTCGGCGGAGTCGCCATCGTCCGTGTGGTCACCGTCCAGTTCCTCGTCTAACTCGTCGAAGTCGTCACCTTCGTCCTCGAAGTCGTCATCGTCGAGCAGATCGTCGTCGAAGAACCCGTCGGCGTCCGCCTTCGCGACGTCCTCGTCGAGGTCGTCGTCGCCGTCGTCTTCCTCGTCGTCGTCGAAGAGGCCGAACGACCCCTCACCGCCACCGCTGACGCTGTCGAACCCGCTCGAATCGTCGACGAACGGGTTGATCCCGCGGGTGACCATCTCGTAGATGTCGAGGAGGTTCCGAACGTCCTCTTCGATGTCGTCGACCGCAGCGGAGATCTCTTCGTTTTCCGACCGCACGGTCGACACGGTCGAGGAGAGCGAGGAAACCTCGTTTTCGAGGTCGTCGAGCCGCTTTTCCAGTTCGTCGGTATCGGCGCCGCCACCCTCGCCGTCTTCGAATCCGTCGTCCCACTCGTCCATCCCGTCGAAGTCGTCGAAGCCGTCGCCGCCGCCCATACCGCCACCGCCCATACCGTCGCCACCCATCCCCCCACCGCCGAAGGGATCGTCGTCGCCGTCCATGCCTCCCGCGTCGTCGTCGGAACCGCCGTCATCGAGGAACCGATCGAGGACGCTCGCGCCGACGAGCCCCAGCGTGGCGACTATCCAAGCAGCGGTTGGGGCTCCCCACACTGGTAGTTCGAGGCCCATTACCACATACGACCCGCAGTGCACACTTCAATTCACCCCTCAAAATATCAGCCGTGAGAAAACACGCGGCCGGTCGGATCGCTCGCGGCCCGTCGGCATCCACCCCGCTCAGATCGTCCGTTCGAACCCGTCGGCCGCCCGCACGGCCAGCCGCCCGTCGGCAGCAAATTGGACTGTCCGCCCGACATCCTTTCCGACGTCGCTGGCGACGATCGGGACCCCAGCCGCATCGAGACAGCGCTCGACGCGCTCGACGTTCCGCGGCCCGACGGCGTCCGTGAGATCCAGCATCTCTGCGCCGCCGGCGACGCGAGCCCGCAATCGCTCCGGATCCGCGCCCGCGTCGCGCAGCGCTGCGACGAGGGACTCGATCCCGCTGTCGACGTACTTCCCGGCGCGGGCAGTGGGCCGTTTTCGCCCGTCTTCGGTCGGTAACATCGCGTGTAACAATCCGCGGACGCCCGTCCGAGTGTCGACGAGCGCCACGGCGACACAGGATCCGAGCCCGCTGGTCGTTAGTGTTTCACCGTCGGTCGCGACGGCCAGTTCTCCGACGCCGACCTTGATCCGGCGCGGATCGGCGCCAATTCTCGACCCGTGGTCACGCGACACCGATCGGTGTGTCACGACTTCGAGAGCCGCCCAAGCGCTGCGGCCAGTTCGCGCTCGTCCGGGAGCGCGTACACGTCACACTGTGCCTGGATTCCCTCGGTTCGTATCGTAGCATCGATGATAAACCCATAGTCCTGTCGCCGACTCAGCTTAGCGACCAACGGGCTCATCGCCGACGCGCCGATGTCGTGGACGAACTCGGGCGGCGAGTGGCTGATCGACGTGCCGAGCACGTTCGCCCAGCCGTCGATGAATCCACTGGTCATCACGTTTCCGAGTTCACACAGGGCGTTTTCCGCCATTCCACCGAGGGGCTCATCGGGTTCGGTGGGGAGCATCGACGCGGCAATCTGCGCGGCCGACTCCTCTTCGAAGAGGATCGCGAGGTAACCGCTCGGCTCGCCCTGGAGTTCGAAAACGGTGCCGGCGTGCGGCTCGGTGCCGACCTCCGCAGGCACGTCCGCGAGGGGGACGAACCGGAGCCGACTTACGTCGACGCTCGTCTCCAAGCCGGTCATCATCCCGATGTTGTCCGCGGCGTTCGCCGAACCCTGCTTCGCCAGCGACGCGAACGTCGACAGCGATTCGTACGGGATCGCCGTGGCTCTCCCGTCGTTTGCCTCGGTCGCGGTGTCGTCGACTCCAGCGCCGGTGGCTCCAGCGCCGCCGGCCCCCTTCGCGCCGGGCGCCGCAGCGGGGGCGCTCTTTCCGACGATGAGGTCCCGGAACGGCCCGGAGTCGGGCAGCATGTAGATCGAAAAGTCGAGGTCCGTCGCCGTCGCATCCAACTGGCTCTCGAAGAGGAACACGCCGTCGCCAGCGAGTGCGCCGTCGGGCAGGACGGCCGCCCCGTCGGCCTCGAAGTACTGTGGCGGCGTCATGTCGATCGCTTTTCCGAGGTAGTTCGCCCAGCCGTCGAGAAACCCGCCGAGCGCGATGTTGCCGACCTCTGTTACTGCGCTGCGCTCCATCCCCTGCCCGCCCGGCAGCAGCGAGAGAAGAGCGTCGGCGTGGGCGGCGTCGAACGCGAGGACGGCCTCGCCCTCCAACCCGCCGCGAAGTCCGACGCTCACGCCGATTGACTCCCGCCCGGCGAACGATTCGGCGAGATCCTCGCCGCTGGCGACGCTCGCGCCGGTGACCTCAACAGCGAGGTCGGTTCCCGTGAGCGAGGCGAGCGCGCCGGCGGCCTGCTCGGCCCCGCGTTCGGCCAGTCGGTTGCAGGCGCCGAGCGCCCGGACGTCGACGCGCATTAGACGGCCGATCCGATGGCGTCGAGCACGTTCGGCTTCTGAAACGGCTTCGTGATGTACCCCTCCGCGCCGGCCTTGATGGCGGCCTTCATCTTCTCTTCCTGGCCGACGCTGGTGCACATGATCACCGTCGCGCCCGGGTTCTCCGCCATGATCTCCGTCGTCGCCTCGATGCCGTC
>Ga0208138_100617_pt1 | contig 13465 bp, 12 predicted proteins | sample AntRauMetaRauer3_FD_184786 | JGI IMG/M metagenome (GOLD analysis project Ga0208138, IMG submission 184786) | Saline lake microbial communities from Rauer Lake, Antarctica, in enrichment culture - Antartic Rauer Lake 3 Metagenome Rauer3 (SPAdes)... ...
GCGTCTCGGCGTCGATCTGGTACTCGCCGGCGACGCGGTGGTACTCGTTTTCGTCCGGGAACCGCTCCTTCTGGATCCGGGTGACGTACAGCACGTCGAGCTCGCCGAGCACGTCCTCCAAGTCGGTGTGTTCGCGCACCTGCGCGCCGGTCTCGTGGAGGTCGAAGCGCACGGAACGCGGGAGCCGCAGCGACTCCGGGCTGATGAAGTGCTGGTTGGCGTCGAACTCCGTGAGCGCCGCGGCCAGCGAGTGCACGGTGCGGCCGTACTTCAGGTCGCCCATGATACCGACGGTGAGGTCGTCGAGCCCGTGATTCTCCCGGATCGTGTGGAGATCGAGGAGCGTCTGTGACGGGTGTTGGCCGGCGCCGTCGCCCGCGTTGACGACGGGGACGGAGACGCGCTCCGCGGCCAGCGTCGCGGCGCCCTCGCTCGGGTGGCGGAGCACCAATGCGTCCGCGTAGCCCTCGATGACGCGGACGGTGTCCGAGAGCGACTCCCCCTTCGAGACCGACGAGGAGTCGACGTCGCCCATACCGATCGTGTTCATCCCGAGGCGTTTGGCCGCGCTGTCGAAGCTCATCCGGGTGCGCGTGCTCGGCTCGAAGAAACAGAGCGCGAGCACGCTGCCGGCGTGCCGGTCCGCGTAGGCGGCGGGGTCGTCGGCGACCTCGCGGGCCCGGTCGAGCACCGCCTCGATGTCATCCCGCGAGAGCTGGGTCGCGGTGATGAGGTGGTCCTGACGCATTGTCGAAGCAGGGGGTCGGCAGTATCTTGAATCCCTCGGCTCGGCCGCCGACGAGGGTGTTCACGTCCGTGTCGATCGTCGCGAGCGAGCGTTTCGAGATTCGCAGAACGTGGGGCGCGTCAGCACGTTTCAGGTCTCGCCTGCCGTCGGCCGCGCTTATAAATCGATCCGCGTCCAACGAACGGACATGTCCGAGAACGACCCGGCCGACCTGCTCCCGAACGACCGCGTGAAGCAGAGCGCGCTCGACGGGGAGGTGACTCAGCTTCACCGCGGGAACCGGTACGGCGAAGCGGGCGACACCTTCGCGATCGACGGCGTAACGTTCGAACTCACCGAGGTGACCGAGCGCACCCTCGGCGACATGACCGACGAAGACGCGAAACGAGAGGGGTCGCGGTCGCTGGAGGCGTACAAGGAACGGATGGTACACGCCCACGGCGGGAGCTTCGACTGGGACGACGACGCCGACGTGGTCCGACACCGGTTCCGCCGGGTGGAGTAACCGCGGTTCCAACGCGACGACGCTCACCCACCGAACGCGCCCAGACTCGACTGCAGCTCGCGGTCCGGCACTTCTTCGGTGAGCTCGTACCCCACCAGATCCCGGGCGTCGACCGCGTACGTCGACCCGCCGCGGTCGAGCACGATGACACGGCCCTTCCAGCCGCGCACCGTCCCGGCCGCGATCGTCTCCGCGACGGGGCGATCGTCGAGGCCGAGGCCGTAATCGAACGCGAACCGCTCGATCGGGTCGAACCCGTCCAAAAGCGACTCCCACGCCGCCGCGTCCACGTCGCGGCCGAACCCCGCGAGCTTCGTCGGGACGCGCACCCGGTCGACGAGGCCGTCGCGCTCGGCCAGCTCAGCCTCGACCTCGCGCGCGATCTGGCCGTCAGGGTACGTCCGGACGTGGGCCGCGCGGTCGGCGCCCTGCTCGCGGAGCCGGGTCTCCAGCCGCCACAGGCGCGTGACGCCCACCTTCAACACGTCGGGCGCGAACGCCGCGAGGTACACCGCGTGCGCCTCGTGGCAGTCCATCTCGTCTTTTAAACACGTCCCCGTACAGCGGGCGCAGACCCAGACGCTCCCGTGCGCGTCGCAGTAGGGGGCGTCGGCGGCGTCGCAGGCGATATGGTCGCCGTCGTGGACGGTTCCCGCACAGCGACGGTCGCCGAGCCCGAAGGCGAGCTCCGTGCCGGCGGTCGCCTCGACGAACTCGACCGCGCCGCCGCTGGCGACGGAGAGCCCTTCGCCCGACTCGTAGCCGACGACTTGCACGCGATTTCCTACGGGGAGCCGCGACTTAGGCGCGTCGTCGCCGGGATGGGTATGGCTCGGCGTGCTTCCCGCACGTGTTTTTAAGCCGACGCTCGTGCGATACGTCGGCATGCTCGACGCCGCGCTCTCGATTACCGACGGCGACGCCGATGCCGGCAATGTCGCCGGGATCGGCCTCGCGCTGACGGTCTACAATGCCGGCAACGCGCCCGAGACGCTGCGGTTCAGAACCGGCCAGCGCGCCGATTTCGCGGCCTACCGGATCGACGAGGGGGACGGGGAGGACGGCGACGACGCCCCGGTCTGGCGGTACGGCGCCGGTCGACTGTTCACGCAGGCGCTCGGCAGCGAGACGCTGGAACCGGGGAATTCGGCCGTGTACGAGACGACGTGGCGGGATCCGTCGCCGGGACGGTACCGGATCGTCGGCGAGGTGACCGCGGAGGAGTGCGATCTGACCGCGACGGCGACCGCCGAGATCGACTGAGCCGCGTCCGGCTATTCCGCTTCGTCGCCGTGGACCGCGCGCTCGACCGCCGCTTCGAGGCGCTCGCGGGTGCGGTGGCTCGGTCCGGCGTCGGTCCGCACCTCGATCAGGTGCGAGCCGTCCGCGTCGCGAGCCCGCGCGTACGCGTCGGCGAGGTCACCACCGACGTTCCCAGCGGACTCCACGGCGTCCGATCGCGCGTCGATCCGCGTGTACGACAGCCCGTGGAGGTCGGTCATCGGTTCGAACTCGATGCGGTGCGGCGTTTTAAAGGACTCCGTGAACTCCGGCTCGAACGACTCGATCGGGAGCTCATGGAAGATCCCGCCGCCGTCGTTGTTGATCAGCACGACCGTCGCGTCGACGTCGCAGCGGTCGAGCGCGAGGAGGCCGTTCGTGTCGTGGTACAGCGCCAGATCGCCGACGACGAGGGTGAGGTCGTCGGTCGTCGCGGAGCCGGCGCCGAGCGCGCTTGAGACGATCCCGTCGATCCCGCTAACCCCGCGGTTGCCGAGGGCGGTGACGCTCGTCGTCGTCGGGCCGACGAAGCGGTCGAGGTCGCGCACCGGCATCGAGTTGGAGACGAACAGCGTCGCGGGGTCGGGGAGCGCGTCGGCCACCACGCGGAGCGCGTCGCCCTCGTGGAAGGGGAGGGGGTCGTCGTCGGTCGAGACCTCTTCGTCTCCCTCCCGGCCGTGAATCGCTCGGGCGGCTCGGTCGGCGTCCTCCCACTGCGCGCGCCAGTCGGCGTCGCCGCCGCCCCCGGCGACGAGCCGGGAGAGACGGGCACAGAGGCGGCTCGGCTCGGCGACGACGAGGTCGGTCGCCGCGAACTCCGCCTCGCGCCAGCGCCCGGCGGGGTCGACCTGGTACTGGTCGGCGCCCGTCTCGGCGAGGTACTTCCGGAGGCGCTTGGAGGTGGGCGACGCGCCGAGTCGGAGGACGAGTTCGGGGTCGGCCCAGGCATCAGACCAGCCGGCGCCCGCGTCGTCGCCCGCCTCCCCGGCGACTTCCGCCGAGAGGTACGCGTCGTACGCGCCGATCACGGGCGCGACGCGGGTGTGGCCGCCGAACCGGACGCCGGAGAGCGGGTCGGCGAGAATCGGGAACCCCGTCGCGTGCGACAGCGCCGTGACGGCCTCGGCGTCGAGGCCCGGCGGGTCTGCGGGGCCGGCGACGATCAGCCCGCGGTCGGTCGTCATAAGCTCGTTGCCGAGCCGCCGCAGTTCGTCGTCGCCCGGTTCGGGCGATCCGGGTGTCACGTCGACGTAGGGACCGTCGCGGCCGCGTTCGGCGACCGGATCGAGGTCGGCGGGCACGTCGTCGGGGACCCGAGTCGGCTCCAGCGGCTTTTTAAAGGGAACGTTGAGGTGGACCGGCCCGGGGTCCGCGCCCTCGGCGGTCCCGACGGCGCGGGCGACGGTGGTCCGGAGCGAGCGGAGCGCGCGGTCGTTCGGCGCGGGCTCCGGCAGGTCCTTATAAAACCGGACGGCGTCGCCGTACAGCTTCTCCTGGTCCGCGGTCTGATTCGCGCCCGAGTCGCGCAGCTCCGGCGGGCGATCGGCCGTGAGCGCGAGCAGGGGGACGCGGGCCTCGCTCGCCTCCATCACGGCCGGGTGGTAGTTGGCGGCGGCGGTGCCGGAGGTGCAGATCAGCGGCGTCACCTTCCCGGTTCGGCGCGCGCGGCCCAGGGCGAAGTAGGCGGCCGAGCGCTCGTCCAGTTGGGAGAAGACGCGCAGGTCGTCGGCGCGCGCGGCGGCCACCGTCAGCGGCGTCGAGCGGCTCCCGGGCGAGGCCACGACGGCGTCGACGCCCGCGGCGACGAGCTCGTCGACGAGGGCGCGCGCCCACAGCGTGTTCCGGTTCGGCGCGGTCATGACGAGCGCTTGGGCGTCGCGATTTAAATACTCCCAAGAGTCGAGCGCGACGGAGTTCGGCTACGCTCGTCCTGCCACCGACCTTACTTCCGGTCGAGCCGCGAGAGCCCGTGCCACACCGCGTCGACGAGTCGGTCTTCGCCCTCGCCCTCGGCGTCGTCCCACCCGCGGGCGAGCGCGTCCTCCAGCACGGGAACCGGGTGGTTCTCGAAGTTATTCATCCCGCGGAACGTCTCTAACGCGTCGCGATCGGTCTCGCCGAACGACTCGTGGTCGCCGCTCGCGGCGGTCTCGTCGCCGGCGGCGGTCTCGGCCCCGTCGAGGAACCCGAGGTCGGCGAGCGCGGCCGACACCGCTGCGGCCGTCTCGCCCGTCAGCTCCCGGGTGTCGTCGGGCGCCTCGCGCTCCAGCAGGGTCACGTCGTACAGCTTGAACACCCGCTCGAGCTCGTCGATCGGAGCCTCATGGTCGTCGACGCGCACGTCGACCCACCGGTCGTTTCGTCCGTCGTAGCCGCCCTCGGGCTTGGCGACGTACAGCGCCGCTGCCTGCTCGCCGCGCTTGTCGCCGCCGGCCTCGTTGCCGGCGTGGAGCGCCGCGATCAGCCGCTCTGGGAGCCCGCCCCCCGTCTCCTCGAACGCCCCGGCCATCGCGGTCAGCGTCTCGGCGTTCTTCAGGATGTTCCCCTGCACGGTGTAGTGATCGCCCTGCAGGTCGCCGGCGTGGTCGTGACACTCGTCGCCCGTGAACGCGGCCACCGAGCCGTCGGCGCCGACGACACCCACCTGTCGCGAGGGGGCCTCGTCGTCGCCCTCGGTGAGTCGGTCAACGACCTCCGCGGCGTCGTGGCCCTCCCGCAGGAGGTCGAGCCCGTCGGGGCCGTAGGCGACGTTCGCGTAGCTCTGCGTCGCGATCGCGCCGGCGTCGGCGCTCACGAACGGGACGACGGCGCCGACGCCGACGAACTTCGACTGGACCGCGACGCCGACGGCGTCGGTCTCCGGGTCGCGCGCGACGATCGAGAAGGTCGAGGGACGGACTGGCATGCGGATCGTGTGGTCGGCCGGGATCCGTATAAATCCGGCCGGGGTCGCCCGCCTCCGCGTCGTCACCGCGGGTTCCGCACCAGCGCTCGCGACCGCGTTCTGCAACGCTTATGCACGCCGAACGACTTCGATCGGACATGAGCGACGACGACGCCGTCGACGTCGAGGTCGAGTCCCCCGACGCCGCCGCCGACGCGGCGAGGACGAACGGCACCGCGGACGCGGCTGCCGAGGAAGCGAACGGCGATGCCCGCGCCGACGGTGAGGCGCTTGCCGCCGCCGTCGCCGAGCACGACGAGGCGCTCGCTCGGGAGGTCGCGGCGCTGGAAGCCGATTTCGCCGAGACGCGTGACGAGCTGCTCGCGGCCGAGGAGGAAGTCGAGGAGCTGACGAGCAAGCTCGCCCGGGTCAAGGCCGACTTCAGCAACTACAAGCAGCGCGCCAAGCGAAAGCAGGACGAGATCCGCGAGCGCGCATCGGAGGCGCTCGTCGAGCGCATCACACCGGTCCGAAACGACCTCCTGCGCGCGCTCGATCAGGAGGAAGGGAGCGACCTCCGCCCCGGCGTCGAGTCGACGCTGGAGAAGTTCGACGAGGTGCTCGCCGACGAGGGCGTCGAGGCCATCGATCCCGAACCCGGTGAGGAAGTCGATCCCGCTCGCCATCAGGTAATGTTGCGGGTCGAAAGCGACCAGCGCTCGGGGACTGTTCACGAGGTGTACGAGCCCGGCTACGAGATGGGCGATCGCGTGGTCAGCGAGGCGAAGGTCACCGTCAGCGCCGACGAGGAGTAGTCTCGGAAAGCCGTTGACATCGAACGCTTTCGATCAGCGAACGTTCTCGGTCACGTGCCCGTACGCCGCCGCCAGCTCGTCGATCCCCGCGTCTGGCTCGGCCGCGTGCGGCACCGACAGCGGGGAGACGGAGACTTCCCCATCGATGACCGCCCGGCGATCGGTGCCGACCGAGTCGGGCACATCGCCCTCGTTCATTTTTCCCCAGATCGGGTCGGAGAAGCTCACGCGACCGTTTCCGTCGTGTGCCGCCTCCATCCCGTACCAGGTCGAGGGCGCGGTGACGCGCATCGGCGCTGGGGCGTCGAACTCCCCGTCCCGGTCCGCGATCGGGGCGTTAACGTTGAGGTAGTCCGCGCGATCGAACGCCCCCGACGCGGTCGCCTCCGCGACGAGGTATCGGGTCGCGCGGGTCGCGTTCGCGAACTCCGCCGGCTCCAGGTCCCGTTTCCACCAGTCCTCCCCGCCCGGAACGTACATGGAGGTCGCCACCGCGGGCACGTCGAAGAAGGCCGCCTCGACCGCGGCGGAGACGGTCCCGGATCGTCCGAGCGTGTACGCGCCGAGGTTCGCCCCCTCGTTACAGCCGGCGACCACGACGTCGGCGTCCGGGACTAAGGCGTCGAGGCCCGCGACGACGCAGTCGACCGGGGTACCGTCGACGGCGTAGCCGAGCTCGTGGTCCACGATATCGACGCCGTCCGAGAGCGCGCGGCCGGCCGACGATCGGTCGCCGATCGGCGCGACCGCCACCACGTCGTAGTCGGCCGAAAGCCCGTCGTAGAGCGCTCTGAGTCCGGCGGCGTCGATCCCGTCGTCGTTCGTCAACAGGACGCGCTCGACGCTCATACCGTTACCTCGGGCGGTTCGGCCAAAAGTCCACCGTCCCGCTTGGGCGCCGGGAAATGCCAAGGAGACCGCGGGCCCACCGCGCCGAACGGAAAAGCCCACATATCTCGGATTCGATCGGCCGGTATGGGATTCGGGGACACAGCAAAGAAGATCCAGACGCTCGCCGACAAGGCCGAGCGAACGTACCAGAAGATCAACGAGCTCCGCAGCGAGGTCGAGGAGACGCAGACGACCGTCCTCGACACCTCGGAGCGCGTCCAGCGGCTCGAAAACGAGATGGCCGAACAGCGGGCTGTTCTCGACGCGGTCGCGACCGAAGTCGGGGTCGACTTAGAGAGTGTGAGCACCGAGGCGCACATCACCGACGCCGAGGAAGCGGCCGCGGTGGAGGCTGACGGCGCCGGAGACGCCGACAACGCGGATGATACCGAAGGCGCGGGAGGCGATGTTGCCGCCGAAAGCGACGGCAACGAGTCCGCGAACGGCGCCGAGAAGTAAGTCCGAGGGCTCGATCAGTCGTCGTCTTCTCTCCGTTCTTCACTCTCCGCAGCTGCCCGCGAGACGACCTCGGCGGGCACGCCGGCGACCGTCGTCCCGGGCGGCACGTCCTCGGCGACGAGCGAATTCGCGGCGACGCGGGCGCCCTCGCCGACCGTGACGCCCGGGAGGACGATCGCTCCCGCGCCGATCATCGCGCGGTCCTCGACGACCACGTCGCCGAGGCGGTACTCGTCTTGGAGGAATTCGTGACAGAGCAGCGTGGCGTCGTAGCCGACGATGGCGTCGTCTTCGACCGTGATCCGCTCGGGCCAGAACACGTCCGGGGTCGACTCCAACCCCCACGCGACGCCGGCACCGACGGTGACGCCGATCCGGCGCAACAGCCAGTTCTTCAGCCGGAGGCTGGGGCAGACCCGGGCTAACACGATTACGACGTAGTTGCGGACGACCGCGAGCGGCGACTTCGCGTCGGGCCACGACCACAGCGAGTTGCGCCCGCCGTCGGTCGGGTGGCGCTCCAGCCGGTCGGTGCGGGAGCCGCCGGATCCCGCGGTGTCGGTCTCCGCGGAATCCGTCCCCCGTTTCGCGCGCTCGTCCTCGTGAGTCACGGGAGACCGTTCGGGCGGCTCCGGTAAAAGGGTCGCTGACGAGGCGCGCTACGTCCGGATCTCGGCCATGTGCTCGATCCGGCGCTCGACGAGGTCGGTCTTGCCGATATCGTGGCGGATGCGGACGCGGTCGCCGGCGGCGGCGAGCGCGTCCTCGGCCTCGGCCTCTGCGGCCGCGATGGAGTCGCCGCGGCCGACGACCGCGAACGACCGGGAGGTGGTGGTGTAGAGCCCGTCGTCGCGCTCGTCGACGCTGGCGTAGTAGAGGAGCGCGTCGCCGACGCTCTCCTCGTCGACCGCGATCTTCGCGCCCGCGTCGGGGTCGGTCGGGTACCCCTCCGGCACCGCGTACTTACAGACGGTCGCCTCGCCGGTGAAGGCGAGTTCGGGGAGGTCGCTTCCATCGCGCGCGGCCGTGAGCACGTCGAGGAAGGGAGTGTCGAGTACTGGGAGCGTGTTCATCGCCTCCGGGTCGCCGAAGCGCGCGTTGAACTCGACGACCTTCGGGCCCTCGGCGGTGAGCATGAACTGGCCGTAGAGGACGCCCTTGTAGTCGGGAAGCGCGTCGACGACCGCCGCCAGCACGTCGACGGCGTCGTCGTAGTCGCCCTCGGCCATGAACGGCAGCGAGAGGTCGGTGTCGGAGTACGACCCCATCCCGCCGGTGTTCGGCCCCTCGTCGCCCTCGTAGGCGCGCTTGTGGTCCTGCACCGCGGGCGTCGTGCGGAGGTCCCCGTTCGCGACGAACGCCTGCACCGTGAACTCCTCGCCGACGAGCCGCTCTTCCAACACGACCCGGTCGTAGTCGGAATCGCGGAGGTACGTCTTGGCCTCCTCGGCGGTCACCTGATCGCCGATCACCTTCACGCCCTTGCCGCCGGTGAGGCCGGCCGGCTTCACCGCGAGGTCGCCGTCATAGGTGTCGATGTACTCGCAGGCGGCCTCGATGTCGTCGAACACCGCGTAGTCCGGGCAGCCGGGGATCTCGGCCTCGTCCATGAACTCGCGCTGGTACGCCTTGTCCGTCTCCAGGCGCGCCTCCTCGGCCTGCGGGCCGAAGGCGTACACGCCGACCTCGTCGAGCGCGTCGGCGACGCCCGCCGCGAGCGCGGACTCCGGCCCGATCACGGCCAGATCCGCGCCGACCGCGGTCGCGTAGTCGGCGACCGCCGCGGCGTCGGTCTCGTCGATCGTCTCGAACCCCTCTGCGAGCCGGCGGATTCCCGGGTTTCGGTTGCTCGCGCAGGCGTACAGCGCGCAGTCGTCGGCGACAGCACGGGCGATCGCGTGTTCGCGCCCGCCGCCCCCAACCAAGAGTACGGTCTCCGTCATGTGCGACCGATCACTACACGGTAGTGTAAGCTTTACTCTCTATCTACACACATATACACACGTTTGTGGGTATATTCGCCCACCGACGCTCGTGTGACGGGTTTTTGCCGCACCGGATCGAATCGGGCGTATGTCACAGCCCACCGAGCGGAACCGCCTCGACGGGGAGGCGAGTCCGTACCTCCAACAGCACGCCGACAATCCCGTTAACTGGCAGCCGTGGGGCGAGGAGGCCTTCGAGCGCGCCCGCGAATACGACGTGCCGGTGTTCGTCTCGATCGGCTACTCCTCGTGTCACTGGTGTCACGTGATGGCCGAGGAGAGCTTCGAGGACGAGTCGATCGCCGCCGTACTCAACGAGCAGTTCGTCCCCGTGAAGGTCGACAGAGAGGAGCGGCCCGACGTCGACAGCACCTTCATGACCGTCTCACAGCTCGTCACGGGCGGGGGCGGGTGGCCCCTCTCCGCGTGGTGTACGCCGGAGGGGAAGCCGTTCTACGTGGGGACCTACTTCCCGCCGGAGCCGCGCCGGAACCAGCCGGGGTTCCGCGACCTCTGCGAGCGCATCGCCGACTCGTGGGCAGATCCGGAGCAGCGCGAGGAGATGCAGCGGCGCGCCGAGCAGTGGACCACGAGCGCGCGTGACGAACTGGAGTCGGTTCCGGAGCAGAAGCCCGTCGGCGACGCGGGCGTCGCGGACGCCCCGGGCCCCGACCTCCTCGACGAGGCCGCGGCCGCGGCGATCCGCGGGTACGACGACGAGTACGGTGGGTTCGGGAGCGGGGGCGCGAAATTCCCGATGCCCGGACGGATCGACGTGCTCCTCCGAGCGTACGCGCAAAGCGGGGGCGACGCCGCCCTCACGGCCGCGACGGGTACCCTCGACGGGATGGCCCGCGGCGGGATGTACGACCAGATCGGCGGGGGGTTCCACCGGTACGCGGTCGACCGCCAGTGGACGGTCCCGCACTTCGAGAAGATGCTGTACGACAACGCGGAGCTTCCGATGGCGTACCTCGACGCCTCCCGGCTCACGGGCGACGCCTCGTACGCCCGCGTCGCGAGCGAGACCCTCGGCTTTATCGACCGCGAGCTTCGCCACGACGAGGGGGGATTCTTCAGCACGCTCGACGCTCGGAGCCGACCGCCGGTGAGCCGGCGCGGAAGCGCGGGCTCCGACGAGGGCGACGATTCCGACGATATCGCCGACGTCGAGGGCGCATTCTACGTCTGGACGCCCGGCGAGGTCGACGCGGTCCTCGACGAGCCCGCGGCGTCGCTCGCGAAGGACCGGTACGGGATCCGCTCGGGCGGGAACTTCGAGCGCGGCACGACCGTCCCCACGATTGCGGCGTCGATCGCGGAACTCGCCGAGGCACACGACCTGTCGACAGAAGATGTCCGAGAGACCCTGACCGAAGCCCGGGTCGCGCTCTTTGAAGCGCGCGAGTCGCGGCCGCGCCCCGCTCGCGACGAGAAGGTGCTCGCGTCGTGGAACGGCCGAGCGATCTCCGCGTTCGCCGCCGCCGGGCAGGTCTTCGGCGAGCCGTACGCCGAGGTCGCGAGCGACGCGCTCGCGTTCTGCCGCGAGCGATTGTACGACGAGGAGATCGAGACCCTCGCGCGGCGCTGGCTCGACGGCGACGTGCGCGGGCCGGGGTACCTCGACGACCACGCGTTCCTCGCGCGCGGCGCGCTCGACGTGTACTCGGCCACCGGCGATCCGGAGGCGCTCGGGTTCGCGCTCGATCTGGCGGCGACGGTCGTTTCGGACTTTTACGACGAAGCGGACGGGACGATCTACTTCACGCGAGAGCCGAACGAGGAGACCGAACAAGGCGGGGACGACACCCTCTTCGCCCGGCCGCAGGAGTTCACCGACCAGTCGACCCCGTCGAGCCTCGGCGTGGCGGCGGAGACGCTCGCGCTCCTCGACGGCTTCCGGACCGACCGCGAGTTCGCTGAGGTCGCAGAGGCGGTCGTGACGACCCATGCGGACCGGATCCGCGCGAGTCCGCTGGAACACGTCTCGCTCGTTCGCGCCGCCGACCGCGTCGCTTCCGGCGGGATCGAGGTGACCCTCGCGGCCGACGCGGTGCCGGACGCGTGGCGTGAAACGCTCGGGGAGCGCTACCTGCCGGGCGCGCTCGTCGCCCCGCGCCCCCCGACCGAAGACGGGCTGGCGGCGTGGCTCGACCGGCTCGGTATGGACGAAGCGCCGCCGATCTGGGCCGACCGCGACGCGGTCGACGGCGAGCCGACCGCCTACGTCTGCGAGGGGCGCACGTGCTCGCCGCCGGAGACCGACCTCGACGCGGCGCTGGAGTGGCTGGCGACGCGAGAGCGGTCGGAGTAGGACGGCTCTTCGGTCTCCAGTCAGGCGAGAGACGGCACGTTTTACGCACCCCGGTCAGCCGAGAGACGGCACGTTTTACGCACCCCGGTCAGCCGAGAGACGGCACGTTTTACGCACCTCGGTTCGGAGGGGCGACCATGGAGCGGCACGATATTCTCTATCGCTTATACGACGAGTTCGACGCGGAGACGCTCCGAGAGCATCAGTCGTTCGTGGACCTCTTCCCGCCGGTCGACTCGCGGGTGGCGCTGGAACACTGGGAGGACGCAAGCGAGGAGCTCGACCGGCTGAAACGCGGGATTCGCGAGGCCCTGCCTGCGGGCGCCATCTACGCAGAGGTCGCGGCCTACGCCGACCGAGAGACGGCGTTCACCGCGCTCGATCTGCACGCGCGCTACGGCCGCGCCGTCAACGCGCTGGTGTTAGACGTCGACGAGACGCTCCGGTCCGCGGGCGGCACGGACAACGAGATCCCCCGCGAGACGCTCCACATGCTGACGGAGCTGCACGACGCCGGCGTGCCGATCGTCATCTGCACCGGTCAGACGTTGGAGAACGTGAAGGGGTTCATGATCCAGGGACTCGGTAACGAGCTCGTCCACTCCGGGCGCTTCTCGATCGTCTACGAGTCCGGAAACGGGGTGTTCACGCCGGGACACGGATCGCGCACGAAGCGCCTGCTGTACGAGGATCTCGACGAGTCGGTCCGGGACGTGTTCGACGCGGTGCGGTCGCGCGTGCTTCCGGACGCCCCCGAGAACGTCCGCCGCGGCTGTCACCTCCAGGGTAACGAGTTCAACGTCACCCTGAAGCCGAACTTCGAGACCGGCGGCGCGGACGCCGAGGCCGTGATCGACGACGGGCTCGTCCACCTGATCGACCTGCTCGGCGAGGTGGTCGTCGATCGGGTTGCGGACGATGTCGACGTTGGCGAGAGCGATCTCGCCGCCCGCGGCGCCGCGTGGGCGTGCGCCCACTACGCGGCGTCCGACCCCGAGATCGGAGCGGTAATCGAGTCGACCGCGGGCGACGGTGGCGCTTCGGTCGCCGCCGAGGACGTGCCCGAGCCGGTCGCGGCGCTGTTCGACCGGATAGACGTCGGCTACTACCGCGCCGACGCCGCGGAGATCACCTCGCTGGAGCTGGACAAGGTCGCGGGCGTCGAGGCGGCGCTCGATGTGCTTGAGGTGCGGGACCCCTTCCTGCTCGTGATGGGCGACAGCAAGTCCGACCTCCGGGTGATGGAGTGGGCCGCCGAGCACGACGCCGGGATCGCGGCGGCCCCGGAACACGCCTCCGCGGACGTGCTCTCCCACGTGCTCGATCGCGACGAGCTGGTGTTCGGCAGGGGTCAATCCGCGGCGATGCTCCGGACCGTCTCCGTCCTCAACCTGCTGGCTCGGGTCGAGTAAGTCACATCGTAATTATAAGTCCCCGTCACGACGCTGCGCCCATGCATGATTTCGTCGTCGTGGGCGCGGGGCCGCCGGGGTCGCGGTTCGCCCGCCGTACCGCCGCGGCCGGTCACGATGTCGTCGTTTTCGAGAAGGGATCGATCGGGACCCCGCTGGCCTGCTCCGGGC
>Ga0208138_100626_pt1 | contig 13229 bp, 24 predicted proteins | sample AntRauMetaRauer3_FD_184786 | JGI IMG/M metagenome (GOLD analysis project Ga0208138, IMG submission 184786) | Saline lake microbial communities from Rauer Lake, Antarctica, in enrichment culture - Antartic Rauer Lake 3 Metagenome Rauer3 (SPAdes)... ...
TTAAATATTTTTATATGCATCATATTTTTCGTTAATATCCAATGAGTTATCTGAGTATGTACCTTGTTTGTACCTATTTTCTACATCTTCCCGAACATAAACCATAATATTGGCGTTATTTTTTTTTATATAACTATCCAATAACAAATTCTGAACCCTGCTCGTTATCAACAGCAAATCTATCTACTTTTGACGTAACTATATCAAATACGATATCATGTTCTCCACCGTCCACCTAAATCACTCAAATTTTGTGTTCCTAATCCTTGAAAATTACATCTCCAGAAACAAACATCGTTGTAATAGAAATAACATTATCTTTATATGACGCATTATCTAAAATATTTTTTGGAATATCTGGTTTTGGTTGTAATCTGCTCATGATAAATAATTCAAATTACCTCCATAAAGTACTTATGAATATTAATTATTCTCAGATTCTAATTTTTTTAATTTTTCAATGCGACTTTCCACATCAGGATGCGTATTGAACCATTTTGTTATATAACTACCGGTTTCAACTTCATAGAAATTCATTGAATTCATAGTAGCGGATTCTCGCAAATCCTCTTTAGGTGTATCATTCATTGATGTTGAAATTGTTTTTAGTGCAGAAGCTAATGCTGCTGGATTACCTGTAATTGCTACACCACCTCTGTCCGCTGTATATTCTCGGTAACGAGAAATAATACGAATCATGAAATAGGATAGAACCCATACTACAAAACTTGTAGCCACAGCCGCAAGAACACTTGTATTTCCATTGTCTTCCCCATCTGCAATAAATCCCCATCGAACAATGAAGAAGGACATTGCTGAAAGTGTACTTGCAATCATCATAATTGATATATCATTATTTTTAATGTGTGCTAATTCGTGAGCAATTACAGCATCTAGTTCTTCATCGTCTAATTCCGTGATTAATCGGCCAGTTACACACAAAACAGCGGATTTACTAGATTGTCCTGCTGCAAATGCATTTGGCGTTTGTGTCTGAGCGGTCGCAATATCTGGGACTTTCATATTAGCTTGTTGTGAAAGTCTTGTGACGCGTTGATGTAAATCTGGATTCTCTTTTGGTGAAACACGTTTTGCGTTTGATACGCGCAGTGCAATACTTGGACCGTACCAAAATTGGGCAAAAACAACAACACCAATTATAAGACTACTCATCAAGAAACTATTTAGATATAAACCGATTGCTCCAAGAAACATAACGTACAATCCCGCAAGTGATAGTAGGAGGAATACCATCCTAAGTTGAAGTCCACGGTCTTTTTCCCAGTTCATATATAATATGTATATCTCCGTGCTTAAAAAAATATCTATATTCCGTTTTGTTCCTTATTAACGGTATCTTTTGATATATTTGTATTAAGAGCTTCAATTTCGCCCATATTCAACGCTTCTGTGTTGGCCATTTTCTTTGCCTCCGTATCTGTTACTCCATTGAGTAATCTAATTCTTTCATATAATAATTCCTCCATCGATGGATTATCAGATTTTTCAAATTCTTTTGTTTTTTGTACTACCTCAGGATGATTTGCCGCAGAAATAGCTACACCTGCCGGAGGAACATCACAAGCATGATAAAATTGAGGAAATTTGGCCAGATTTATTTCTACGCTTTGGTTTAAAATTTGAGATACATTATCGGCTGAAACGTCTGCACTTTGAATGAATTCAAAAGCTTCACTATCATTCTACTAACGTATATTATCGTAGTTTTTATAGGAATACTATATTCAGGTGGATTTATAATCGGGAGATAAACAAATATCTATTTTAGAGTGTACACGTATATTCTACGTATAAAATAATAAGTGGGTGTGGATGGATTTGAACCATCGGTTTCTGCCATGTAAGGGCAGCGTCATACCTGACTAGACCACACACCCGTGTTGTGTATATACTACAAAGTGTTATTGTTACTTAATACTTTCGTGTTTAGCTACCGGGCTTCGGTTGCCACTTGAGCTTCCCCGTATCAAGAATCCACTTATTACCAATCATCCGTTCTAGACACTGGTCAATCTCTTCAGGTTCGAAATCACCCCGAAATTCTTTATGGATATCGTCACGAGTCTTTCCAAATGCATGTGGCTTGAGGTATCCGTGAATCTGTTCTTCCAGTGGCATCTGTTTTTCTGCGCTCATATTACTATACATGTACTACACCCTTTTAAATTATTCTATTCTTCTTTACTTATATACTATAAGAAAAACAAGAATGTATTTACACTAAGTCACCTTGATGGACTTGAGATTTATTAAATCTTTTATCATCCTCGAATCCTATCCCAGAATCAATAGCAGAAGCAAGTGAATGTTTATCTTGTTCTGTAAGTCCTTCTCCAGATACAACGTAATGGTTTCTAACGTTGTTGTATGAATACTTATCACCAAATACGTCGTAACATGCTTCTTCAACTTCTGGACTCAGAGAACCGTATATAAGAAGTTGTGGGATGTTCCATTTAGCATCAATATTCTCTGGTGCGTATGCAACGGTTTGATTTGAGATATATTCACCAATAAACTCGGATGTTTGTTCCTTTTCTTCTCTTATAATTTCTAAAATAATCTATTAGTCATAGTTAAGTATTTTGTGATTGTGACACATATAATACGTCCTATTATTCTTTTTACATATAATAAATTAAAATTTTTTATACTATGCGTAGACTATTTAAATAAAGGAGAGAATTCTATCGTTTACGACGGGTTGGATATCATTCTCTTTTTTCGATTACGATTTGTGAACCAGTTTCTAATTCAATTTCTTCTGTACTGCCATCTTCCTGAACAATGGTAATTGTCGTTTGACTTTGCGTACCGTTATTACTTGAAATCGGTTCAGAACCGATATCTTCAATATCATCACCGGTTGCAATTTCTCCTGCAATGAATGCTCTTGCGGTAGCATCATCTTCTACAGGGATTACTTCATTTGTTTCGGCATTCACAAATGCGATATACGATACGCCACCACCACTATCTGGGATGATTCTTGTCATCCAGAATAACCCATCTTCTCGAATAATTGGGAGGGGTTAAACAGGTGTGAATTTGTTCCAGTCAACTGTTGGTGCTTGGGCTTGAACGTAATCTGTGGAACGTGCTGGTCCAACCATAGCATCCCCCTCGGTCTGCAGAATGACGTTCCCATTCTCCTGTTTGAGCATTCTGATAATATGTTTGGTAGATACCAGAGGCATCACCAGCCGGTTCAGCCGCTACTAGAAGCGTAAGATTACGGTCTTCCGTTCTAACTAGGTATGGTTGTTCATTTCCATCACCGGGGGAATCAGCGACTTCAGGGACACCTTCCTTGAAGAACCATGCATTAATAATTCCGTTCTTATATTTCATAGAATCAACATAATACTTGGTAATGTCATATGATACAGCCCGCTGGTCCTGAACAATATCGTGGTCTTGAACATCTTCAACAGCAACATATTCAATCTCACCAGTTTCACCATTCACAAGAGCAAGTCCACCTTCATGAGGTGTTGTAAATGGGAAGGGGAATCTCGTTTCTGGTTTATGTTCCACATATGGAACAGCAAGATAAAGATTATCGTTACGATTCACTACGTAGGATTCATCTTTCTTATAGTCTACCCAATAATTGTTTTTTCGAAGTTCAAAGTATACATTATCACCCATAAAGTCACCAACACCGGGAACAATTTCCTGTTCTGTAGTTTTAACGTTGGCATCTGTCTGAGTCATATCTACGGTTACAGCACCAGCTTGATGAATTGCCCAGCGGTTAGCTAGTCCTTCAAGCACAATATTGTATGTCCACGCCATACTTCCATCTTCATTGATTGTAATATCACCTTGTGAAAGCTTATGTCGTTCGAATTGTAGACGATTCTGTGCGTACGTATCCCCTACTTTCATCGGTAGTAGTCGGACATCATCACTTGCCGTTTGTTTCATCTCATCAACTTCATCGAAATTCATATGTTCATTCGCAACGGTGATTTGGGATGCTACACCACCCATGATAAGGAATGATACAGCAAGAATTCCAAATACAATCCCAAATGTCATAATACCTAGTTCTCCTGAACTATTTGACGAAGAATCACCTTGTAGTAATTTTACGAAACCAAATGTAATTCCAAATGCAAGGACAAGTGCAAATAGAACTTCCATGTGCACGTATAGTCCATATACAAACCAATGAACGATACCTAGTCCACGTAGATACCACGCAAGACCAATAATTGACGCCAGTACTAGTACATATCCAAGAATCTTTTTGGATTCATTTCTATATGAACAATATACAGGGGTATACTTTAATCTGACTATTTGTACACAACGATTAGAACGTATATACTATACTATGATGATTCATAATTACGTTTCATAATCAAGCTTCCTAGTGTTCGAATATCTCTATTCACTTTTTCACCTTCAAAATTAACACCCATAGCACTACCAAGTATGATTTTTAAAGAACCTACGGCTTTAGAAGATTCTTCATTCTTAAAGTCTGAATAATACTTATTAAACGTGTTTTTAACATCCCAATCAAGTTGCTTACTATCCGAAACAATAGTTTTAAACATCATTGATTGGATTGCATCAATTGAACCTTTCTTATTATTCGGTTCATATTCGTACTCTTTAAAAAGAAATTCCATTGTAGTCTTAATTTTAGATTTAAATTTTTCAATTTCTTCATTAGTAATTCCTGCTGTTTGAATTTCATCTACATAATTCGTCATATGACTATATTAAATGTTAAAACATAAAAAGTTTTTTATGACTATTTTATATTTACTAAAAAGGATACGCTGACTTGTGGTCAAGACAATTCACTTAATTACACAGATTTAATAATATCTTTATTATCTGCTAACAGGAATTCATACAGTGGGATATCCAATACATCATCGTTTACATTTACAACGATAAAGTGTGAACCACGAATTGAAAATTCTTTATCAATATGAATGTGTGTTCCTTGAGGTAGGTTCATCTCATCCCAATCTTCTTTAACTTCAAACGTTGTATCATCTTCAATTTTACTTGATAGACTCATACATGAATATTACTCCACCATATATTAAAATATTTTGAATTCAAACGTTTACATATATTCGCCATTAAAATATTTTTTTAGCATACCCAAAACTCCGATTACCGCCCCTACAGTTAAAATTTGGAAAACTGGTTTAAGTGGAACGATTGCCGTATCATTCAATAGAGTAATAGTTATACTACTATCTGACGGCCAGAAAATTGAAATATAAATAAAGAATAACGTCATTAAAACAAAAAAGAACATGGTACTAGTTAAAATTTTATTTGGATTATTTTTCCCAAATTTGTATAATTTAGATGAAACACTTGAGGGAATTCCAATAGAAATAATATACATAAATGAAATCGAAATAAGTGACTAATGTTCCCATCAATACAATAATAGCTAAAACACCAACAGTCCAATAACTAATGTTTAATGCATATAGTACTGTTGTAATAATAGCAGAAATTACAGATAATAGTATATACATACGAGCGTGCTCTTTTGTAATTTCTTTCATCCCTGACATATATGAAACTGAATGGTCGGAATATTCCATATATAATATATATTATCAAGTTTACTTATAATTTATGAATTTGGTTACAGCAAAAATCACGGCAAGAAGATTAATTATACTAATATAATATAGTTATATATTTATACTAAAATACATAAATTAATAGGATGGCAATATTAATATATTAATATGTCACTAGATGAAGAAAAAATATACAGTAAAAAAGAAATACACGAGTATGCAAAAAAACTCATTGATGATAATGATGAATTAGATAAAAATCTTATACGTCGAATTAATACATACTCTGGAGTCTCCGAAGATAAAATAGATAATATTATAGATAAAATTGTAGAGTGGGATACAGATAGTTATCAAGAATCTAAATCTAAAAACTTCTCAGATATAGATGAATTTACAGAAAATGAATTTCACATAGTAATAGGGACGATAATATCTAGTTCAAAATTCTAAACGTATATTTTAATTCAAAACTAAGTTTACTGATGTTCTTTTTTTGTTACAATCAAAACTAATTGAAATATTAGATATCTCCATAACAAATTTGATTAACCACAAATCTAAACTACTACCATGTTCTAACGATTTTTCTTTATTTGAATTACTGAATATAGGTTCTAATTCAGATTTTGGTATTCCTAATCCATTATCCAATATACGGATATATTGTTTATCATTTTTATAATCGTATTGTAAATGTATCGGCTTAAAATTACTGGTTGTACTAATTATTGTAAAATTATGGGCGGAATCGGATTTGAACCGATGACCACTGCGTTATGAGCACAGCGCTCTAACCTGACTGAGCTATACGCCCGAAGGGGGATTAACCCTTAAGATTACATATGAAACAGTCACAATTACTTGCGACATATTATACAAGTGTACACACTATAAAAACACTTTCGGTTTCAATATACCTCTTCAATTTTATATATTATCCATGCATTTTCTTCTTTTTCTAATTCAACTCTGACATAATCTCCCTTTGATAAACTTTGAACGGTAGATATGGTATCTTCATCGTATTTTTTAGAAATTTTTGAAACGTGCAGATTTTTACCGTTATCAGAACACATTGAGATAAGTTTTAATTTAATATACCGTGTGTTAGAATTATCTTTTACCATATATTCTGCACTTTTTGTTCTTATCATTGTTTTATTTTTTGCGTGAGAACTTAAATAACTTTTCAAACTATATAAATAACAAATTATTAGATATCGGTATATTTATTAGTATATAGGGAGCATATAAATATACGAAAATGGTACTAAACAATTCAAAATTTAAAGGTAATGTAGAGTTTAGGGGTGACCGTGAAGATTATAGCGGTCAAGTAAAAATTTCGGGTGGTTGGGTCAATATCATTGAAACTAATGAATATATTCCAAGTGAACGAATTTATTGTGTTACGCGGATAGGACAAGGAACAGGTATGATGTAATTTATTTATTCACAGGCGTAATACGCAATTGACTGACCACTACTTGTAGTATTTTGTAAACCTAAATCTGGTTGCGTTACATTTTTACCAGTTTTATTTTCATATTCTTTTCTTATATCTGATACTCCCTGTAAATCTTCATCTGCTCGTTCTGATATAGCATGAAAGTTATCGTATACAACTTTAAGTACTTCTCCGTCTTGGATTAATTCCGTTCTTATAGATTTTTTGAAATCTGACGTATCAAAAAGTTTTTAGTTTTAAAACTGTCATATTTATATATAATCATAACGACCCCATATATCTTATTATTCACACCGATAATAAATAGTAGGATTTTCATCGGTACTGTCATTAGATGAAATTTCATCATCAGGATATATGTGTTTAATTGTATCATTCTGCTCGGCGTGATATGTTTGTTTTATATCTTTAACGGTTTCAACAGAATCGTAATAATTTTCTTTCCACTCAACACATAACACATCTATATTATTTGAATGCGTTTCTATTTCTGTATTGATACATTCATCTAACTGTTGAAGTAACATTTCTTGAAATTTTGCAACGGTCATAGCAATATATTTGACGATAATATCCTATATATTTTGTTCTATCTTAATTTCTAAACAAATCTTAAAATAATTAAGAATATTGTTCATCCCAATCATTAATTAAATGGATTGATTGTTTAATTGCACCTTCTAGAGTAGTAAACGTTGTTTGATTCGCTGAATCACTTTTAGCTGTAAATCCTTTACTATTTGCTTCAATCATTGGTGCAAATAGATAACCTTCTTCACCCCAATCTTGAATTATAATATGATTCCCTGTACCTACCCATTCAAATTTTATTCGCCCTTCATATTCTTCATCTTCAACAGACCATTCATCTGGAATTTTGCTTTCTATTTCGTTCTGACTTAGGTAACAATCTGATAACTCCATATATATCTAAAGATAATACTACGTTATATGTATTATGATTCAACCCAAACTAATATAATGTACTATTGTTTTATATCAAATATGAGTAAAAAAAGATATAATGTATCTGAGTTACCGGGGTATAGTGAGTATGGAGATTATAAAATTTCACCACCCTGTTGTGGAATGGAACTTACACATAAAATTTCACTATCTAGTATAATTAAAGAAGGAGAGTGTTGGAATTGTAATACAGAAATAGATGTTGAAATCGTTTTGAAGTCCTAAAACTTTAAAAATATCATAACAATTTTATACAGATAGAACCAATAACTATCTAATGGGATTATACGACAATATTATATTACCTGAAGATTTTGAATTACCAGACTTTGGACATAACCCAAGATATACTAGAAATAACAAAGATAGACTATGGCAAACTAAAGATTTAACTCCCGGCCAAGATAGATATAGATTAAGAACGTTAGATTCAAACGCAAATGGTACACATCAACTAGAACGTCGTGTACCCCCCGTTCAAAAAATGACTAAGGAAGGAAATATTTTAAATGCAGATACAGATTTATTATGGTGGAATATTGTTCGACCTACTGTATCACTAGATATAACAAACGTAATTCATAATAAAATATATGAATATCGTTTAGATATTGTGAACGGTACTCTTCGTAATGTAGAACTGATTGATATAACTATAGTATAAACCAGTTATCGGTCTAAAACTAATTGACAAAAGTGTACATTTCCATCATCTAAATCTTCTTTTTCAATCATTGTTGCCCATACAAGTCCAGCATCATATGATTCACCATTTAGTACTTGTGTTTGAACCATTGGATGATAATTTTCAATCGAACCAAATGATGTGTATGTTTCTCCACGAGATTTCAGTTTATTAACAAACATTAACGAATCATCTTCATTATCAATCTCGATAGTTAATTCACCTTTTAATGTTACAACAGATGGTCCTACATAATCTTCATCTGTATCATCAGTTTCACCGTGGAATGGCTGTGTTCCTGTTCCTTTTAATCTTTCACTCAATACTGCAAGGTCTATATAATCCACAGGAGTATTTTCCGGTACATCTTCTCCATACATATTATAATAAGTTTCTTCTTCAAAAGTGGATGAATATAGTAGTTTATTTTTTAATTGTTCTATCTTATAAAATTTTGGAGGGCTGTATTTTGATTTACTCATATGTATAAAACATAACTCTGCGTTTTTAAATGTTATTGTAAAAACACGACATTAATTATATCGAAAGGTATTATATGATGTAATTAAAATATATACTATGAGCGTTGAAGAACAAGTTAAAAATGGACAACTTCAACTTGATGAAAAATCTCAAGCTGATATACTTGAATCTGAGTTCGGTACAGATGTTGAAAATATATCATCTAAATTAGGTGGATATCAACGCAATTCTGAGAAAAAGAAAGCGTAGATAGTTTCAATCGAATTTTCAAATAATAAAATTATTGTTGAGTTCCTACTTCCAGATTACAGATACATTTGTAAAAGAATATGATTTTCCAGATAAACGATTGCCTGAAGATAATTTATTTAGAAAATTAATTGAAGAAACAGGTTGTAATATAAATACATTAGAACTTTCTATTGGAGAAGATATTAATATTAGATATAATGAATTAGATGAATCATGGGAACCTAAGATTCACCAAACACATCGTGATGAGGAAAAAACCATCATAAATCCAGACAACAAGTTAATTCTGAACGGAGTTTATTTGGTCAAAAATATGCATCCTATGGTACGTTTGGTTTTGGTGAATCAATTTTCTATATAACTATTCTTTCACTCGTTTCTTTACCTATATTCCTTCTACTTTTACGATATACTAGAGGGTACGGTATATTTGCAATTATTGTGATTATGATTGGATACTATCTAATTTCAACATCATAATAACCTTTAACATATTACTATACTATAACCATATTATTATAATTTATATACCAATATAATAAAGTTTATATTGTAAGAAGATAATGTTATGTTAGATGTCTACAGAATATGTACTTAAAGAAGAATTTGAATCGTTCGAACCGGGAACAAAATTTGCTCGTGTTGCTGTCTATGGTGAATCTCATGTATCAGATGCAAAGCTAGAAACGTCTGAAAGTGAATACACAAATAAAACCGTTAGCGTAACAAAAGAACAACTTGAAGAATTGTTCCGAAGCCTATAATACAGGTTTTATTTTTAGTACAGTTTATTTATATTTATGATTCGTAGTATTACATATCTTCCTGAATTCTTTCACATCCAATTTCCGTTAAGAATTTATCTAATCCATCACTACCTTCTTCTTTCTCGATTTCAGCCCATTTTTGAATGAATTTCCATTCTACTCTTGCGATTGATTTTGCTAGTTCACTTTCTTTGTTAACACGAACACGCCCATCATCTTCTTCAATAGCAATCCCCATTTTTTCTAATTTTTCAACATGTTCATATACGGTTGGTCGGCTCACATTAGCATAATCTGCTAATTTAGATTTTGTATGTGCTTTGTTTTCAAAAAAGAACAAGACATACATTACTTTAGAGCGTGCATTATCTCCAAATATAAGACCAAAATTATTATTTTCTCCAACAGACTCTGTATTCGATTCTACCATATAGAATATACATACCTATACATTTATATATGTGTTGTAAAATACATTTTACAAATACATTGAATAATAGTATGAATAAGTCCCCTGAAGCGTGTGCCACAGCAAATAAATCTGTGTCATCTTCAGGTGATTAATCTACCAGTGGTCCGTCACAAAACTTAATTCACTAACGTTTCACTTCTACCCTTAATTTCCACATTATCTTTTCTTTAAGGGCGATTTTTGTACTTAATCAAATGCATGTCACCAAGTCGGTTTACACGGTTAATTCTAGGAATCAACTTTTCGCCACAGTCGGGCTACCGAGCACATTTCATACGATTATATGTTTTTCACAGATTATAATAAGAATTTTGATTTTAGATAATTGTTGGATAAATTTGTTGCGGTAAGATTAATTATATAATGATAGAGCATATATTTATATTATGACAGATTATGATGAAACGCCAAGTTTTTATAATAATGATGAGATGTTTGAAAAATATTTAGGTAAAACATCATATTATTTGGCTCTTCAGATTCCGTTTTGAAAATAACAAAGATGATTAATCCTGATAATATATTAGAACTTTGGTCCGGTTTAGGTCAAACGACAATTAAAATATTTGAAAATAATAAAAATAGTAATATTTTAGCCATAGATAATCGAAAGAAACCAATTGAAAAATCTAGACAAAAAATAGACGAAGAGAACGTGAAATTTGTATGTAATGATATGGTTAAATATATCCAAAAAATACATTCGTTACCTAAATTAACTATTATGTTATATTCATTTCATCATATACCAGACCCCGTAGAAATAAAAGTTTCTTTCCTAGAAAATTGTTATAAGAAAATGAAAAAGGTGACTATTTATGTATAGCAGAAGCATTTATTCCAGAAGATGAATTAAAATTAAACATTACAAGCTTATGGGAAAAAGAGGTTTAGAAGGATATGCCTCAACATTTTGGAATTCGTTAGGTAGTTTGGAGAAAGAAGATATCAACAATTCAAAAGAAGTAGGGAACTTCACACGAGAACATGAGATTGAAGCAGGAAATAATGTAAAAGACAGAAATAATGAATATCTTGTCACGGAAAATTGGCTCGTAAATACATCTGAAAATATAGGCTTTGATGTTATTATTTCAGAACCATGTAATGCTTTCAATGACAAGGTTATTCTATTACAAAAATAGTTAATTTACAAAATATTTATATTTAAACATTTTTATAATTATATGACAAATAATGTTTGTATATTAAAAATAGAAGAGTAAAATAGAATATAAAATCTCCAATTAGTGTATAAATAAATTACTCGGTAAATTGATTATAAAACCATAACGTATAAACCTATCAAAAATCAATATGTAGTAAATAATGTCTGATATAATAACTGATGAGCGGGCACAAGCTATGCAGATTGGATTTATACTTATATTTGGTATATTAGTATTAATGCTTACAATGTATCAAGCTAACATCGTCCCTGAACAGAATAGGCAAGCAGAGATAACACACAGTAATGATATGGAATTTGAATTTTCAAGTATAGAATCTAATATATTTAACACAGGAATGGATGGAACACCGTCTACAAAAGTATATCCTATGTCTATGAGGTATCAGACTAGACTAATAACTGTTAACGCACCGCCCCCAGCAGGAACTTTATCTACATCACGCGTGAATGAGATTACGATATCAAATTCCTCTATGGAACATAATGTTCGTACACGTTATTTAAAATATGATTTGGATTATAGGTATTATCAAAATCCACCAACATATACATATGAAACGGGATTTACATACAGAAATTTTGGTGATGCTCAAACAGCAATATCACAAAATCAATTTATTTTGAATAATGGATTTTCTATTGTAGCTCTTCAAGGAGTATATAATAAAACAAGTTATAATAGTGAACGATTAAGATTTGAACGAACGGATTCATTAGTTAAATATGAAATAACAGACCCTGAAATTACGGTACCTACAAAATTAAGTAATGAATTTTGGGTTGATTTTGCATCTGAAAAATCTAATTTAGATGTAATTTCATATGATTCTACAGAAGAAACCGTGACATTATCACGAACTGGACTCGTAGACCTATATTTAACAAGTGTTTCACTTAGTGATACGGCAGATGGTGGTGTGAATCATGAAGATATTGATTTACCATCATCTAATATTGGTTCAGATAATCCAACCGACCCAACCGACCCACCGACAGACCCTGACAGACCACCTGCAGAAGAAGTATATGATATTCGTGACGAATCATCTTTAAATAATGATGAAAGAATATTTAAAGTTCTACAAGGATATAATCCACAGTGGGACCTTGGTGATGGAACAACATCTACGGATGATTATATAAAACATCAATATAATACACCGGGTACATATGATATAACGTTCACAATCACGATTGATGGAGACCAATATACATATACAGATACCGTAGCTATTGTGGATTTAACTTTAGAATATAGTCAGAGAGGTAATAGTGGAAATTATGATTTCACATGGAACACGAATCCTGAAGTAAATGGAGCTAGTGTAACATTTGTTGCAAACGGAAATG
>Ga0208138_100628_pt1 | contig 13188 bp, 12 predicted proteins | sample AntRauMetaRauer3_FD_184786 | JGI IMG/M metagenome (GOLD analysis project Ga0208138, IMG submission 184786) | Saline lake microbial communities from Rauer Lake, Antarctica, in enrichment culture - Antartic Rauer Lake 3 Metagenome Rauer3 (SPAdes)... ...
CGAATTCACCAAGCCCGCGTCGGCGGTGGAGTTCGAACCGTCTGCACTGCCTGCCCCACCCGTCCCACCCACCTCGCCTGCGCCGCCCGCGACCGCGGCTCTCGGCGGCCGGTGGTTACCGAGTTCTCGGAGGGCGGTGGCTGTCGCCGACTCGGCCGTTTTAGCTCCCTCGATCGGTTTCGTCCCTCCCGACTGCTCCGTCGGGTCGACCGCCGCCACCTCGGTCACTTCGACCGGTGGATCGGCCGGCGGGGCGCTGGCCGCAAAGCCGATTGCCCGCCGTTCGCCGGGGTCGAGACGCAGCGTCACGCCCGACTGATCCCACCCGGTCTCCGGGATACCGCCCCGGCGGGGCGGGAGCACGGGAGCGTCGAGCCGGCTCTCGATCCGAACGCGCCGCGGGACGGCGTCGTCGTTGCGCACGCGACACCGTACCAGCGACACGTTCCCTTCCCGGTCGACATCCCACGCGAGGTCCATAGGCGGGGTGCCGCGGTATCGCATTTAAACTGCGGGACGATGAACGTGTGAATCGACGGGAGAACCGTTTATTGTCCGCGGGATCGTCTGCCACGTATGAACGAGCCGGCGGTGTTCGACCACGTGGTGACCGCGCTCAACGAGCGGAACTACGAACCGCTGGTCCACGTTCCCGAAGCATACAGTGACGCGTACGCGGACGTGCTCGATCGCTGTCGCCGCCACGAGATCACGATCCGCGGACGGTACCCCGACGTGCTTGGCTTCACCGACACGAACCGCGTGTTCGCGATTGAGGTAAAGGGATCCTCGAACCTCCTTCGGGGCATCGGACAGGCACTGACCTATCAGCAGGGCGCACACGCGTCGTATCTCGCGGGTCACGGCGACGCCGTCGGGTCACACACCGACCTGCTCCGCTCAAAGGGTATCGGCGTTATCGAAGTCGACGATGACGGCACAGCCGCGTGGCGCTCGCCGCCGAGCGCGGAGTCGACCGCGGAGGTCGCGGACATCGAGGGGCAGCTGTCGCTCCGGCTCCGCGGGAACGACTTCGGCGGCGACATCACGACGCTGAGCCTCGCACAGCCGCTCAACTACTTCGCGCCGGTCGTCGCGCTCGACCGGTACGGGCCCCTCGCGCGCGACGAACTCGTCGACGCGATCGCCGACGAGTACAGCTTCGGCGCCGGCGGCGAGACCGTCGCGAGCGCGCGCACTCTTGGGCTGCTCTCCGTGGGATCGCCACACGAACTGACCGCACAGGGAGAACTGGCCGCAACGGTTCTCCGCGGCTACGGGATCGAGGACCTCGACGACCTGCGCCTGACGAAGGAGGACGTGGGTCGACGCACCGTCGCCGAGGTCCACCCGCCGCTCGCGATACTGCTCCGGAACTCCTTCGTCAGACACCCCGAGTTCGGGTTACTGCTCGACGCGCTTCGGAAGGAGGGGCCGCGCGTTCACTTCCCCGATCTCGTCGAACGCCTCGTCCGCGAGTACCCGAACGTCTTCCTCAGCGCGTTCTGTACGACCCGCGGCGCGGCCCGCGCCCGGGAGCTGATCGAGCGCGGCGAGACTGCCCGGCTCTACCGGGACCGAGAAGTCTGGACCGACGTGATCCGCACCAACGTCCTGTTCAACTTCGTCCAGCAGCTGAAACACGTCGGCGTCCTCGCGCCCGAGACCCGCAGTCACAGCGGCGCGATCGCCGAGTACGATCCCGACGAGAAGCCGTGGATCGTCGCGGACGTGGGGTGAGAGTGTTTCGGACCGATCGGTGTCGGGTGAAAGCGATCGACCGTGTCGTCGCCGCACTTGGGGGTGAGCAAGTCGGGAGAGTCCGGTTCACCCGCTCAGCGTTGAGAGATACGCCCGATAAGTGGGCGCCGTCACGCGGTTCTTCGCGTAGCTAAAGACGGACGAGCGTTACCACGATCGCCCGGTTTGAATGAGGGAAAAAGTATTACCATTCGGTCAAGATTGTCGCTACCATACAGGATGGTGTACGAACCCGAGTCAGTCTGGGAGTTCAGTACGACGGGAAACGTTACGTTCGGTCTGGGTGCCGCCGAGGAACTGGAAGCCGTGGTTCAGGAGTACGGAGCGACGAACGTACTCGTCGTAACGGACGAAGGGGTGGCCGAGGCGGGGATCGTTGACGAGGTGATCGGTCCCATCGAGTCCGGCGAGTACACGGTCTACGACGGCGTGGAGCCGGATCCGTCGCTTTCGACGTTCGAGGAGGCCCGAGAGGTAGCAACGGAGGTAGACCCAGACTTCGTGGTCGGTATCGGGGGCGGAAGCTCGATGGACGTCGCGAAGACGACCAGCATCGTCCGCGAACACGGCGGCGACATCCTCGATTACGTCGCAGCACCGACGGGCCGCGGCGAGGACGTTCCCGGACCCGGAGTCCCCATGGCGTGTCTGCCGACGACCGCCGGAACCGGTTCGGAGACGTCACCCGTGACTGTCATTTCTCTCCCCGACGAGGACCTCAAAGTCGGCATCTCCAGTGGGTACCAGCGACCGGATGTCGCACTGGTCGATCCCGGATTGACTGTGTCGCTACCGCCGGGACCGACTGCCTCCTCGGGAATGGACGCTCTTTGCCACGCGATCGAGGCCTACGTCACTCGGCGGTACGACGCCAAGCCCGCGCCAGCGAGCCGGTCCGAGCGCCCGGATTACAACGGCAGGTCGGTTCTCACCGACCAGTTCGCTCGTTCGGCGATCGAACGCGTCGGCACAGGGCTTCGTGACGCCGTGAACAACGGCCAGGATCTAGCGGCGAGGCGAAACATGGCGCTCGGAAGTCTGATGGCGGGGATCGCGTTTACCAACGCGGGCCTCGGTGCGACACACGCCATCGCGATGGCCGCCGGTGCGATTCACCACACCCCTCACGGGGTCACGATCGCGCTCACGTTGCCCCAGGTGATCAGACACAACGCCGCGAGTGCGTCCGATCGGTACGCCGAAGTGGCCGAGTTGCTCGGAGAGGACACGGCTCGAGCGAGTCCGGGCGATCCGGCCGAAGACGCCGCAGTCGCAGTCGAGCGGCTCGCCAGCGACGTCGGTATCGACGGCGGCCTCTCGACGCTGGGCATCGAAGAGGACGACGTCGTTCACATCGCCGAACGCGCCAGCACGCTCGAACGGCTCCTTGCCGGTAATCCACGCCGAGTAACGAAGGCGGACCTCGAAGAGATCGTCCGTCGATCGATCTGATCACCATGGCAAACCTGCGCACAGAGGAGCCGAACCGCGAGCTAGCCCCGGCATTGAATCCCTCACCACTCGGGCGACTGGTGTGGAACGTGACTGCAGTCGACGACGATCGGATGCTTCGCTCTCGGGCGGGGATCAAAGCGGTGCGAGCGCTGCGGTCGGTGCTGTCCGAGGAGCCGGCGAATCTGCCACCGGTGGACTACGTAGCCGAGTTCGCCGTACCTGGACCGGGACGAGACGTCCCGGTGCGCGTGTATGTCCCGGACGGCGGGAGGGAGGCGGCACCGTGTCTGGTGTACTTCCACGGTGGCGGCTGGGTGCTCGGCGGCCTCGACTCCCCGGGGGGGACGCTCCGACACCTCGCGAACGATGTCCCGTGTGTCGTCGTGTCTGTCGGGTACCGCCTCGCACCCGAACACGCTTTCCCCGCCGGATTGGAGGATTGTTACGCTGCGACGAAGTATGTCGCTTCCAATCCCGAGATGTTCGGCGTGGATCCGGACCGGATCGCCGTCGGCGGGCGATCCGCGGGAGGAAACCTCGCCACGGCGGTCGCGCTGCTGGCGCGGGACCGGGAGGGTCCGTCGCTCGTCCACCAGGTCCTCGACGTGCCCATCACCGACCGCTCGTTCGACACCGACTCCTATTCCGAGAACGCGACTGGCTATCTGCTCACGCGCGAGAAGATGATCTGGTTCTGGCGGTGGTATCTGCAGACGGAACTGCACGACACGAATCACTACGCCGCACCGCTGCAGGGCGATTCGCTCAGCGGACTACCCCCTGCGACGGTGATCACCGCCGGGTTCGATCCGTTGCGCGACGAGGGAATCGCCTATGCGAACCGGCTCGAGGACGAGGGCGTCGAAGTCCGCCTGCACAACTATCCGGACATGATTCACGGTTTCACCGGGAGGGCCTACGGCGCCGGCCTGTCCCGAGGCTTCGAGGCATTGGACGAGATCGGCGACCGCCTCCGATCGGCGTTTGCCGATCCGTCCGCGTAATGGAAACGACACTACTGGGTCGCGTCGCGGCAACGTTCCCGTAACATGTCGACGCGATCAGTCGTCTGCCGGCGCGGCCTCTTCCTCGTGTCGGACCTCGGTCCCGAGCATCTCGAGGAAGATCGACAGGATCTCCGGGTGGTCGTCCCACCCCTGGGCCGTCACGAGGTTACCGTCGCGGGTGACCTCGTCCACCCAGGCGGCACACCCTGCGGCCTCACACTCGGAGCGCAGTCCGGGAAACGACGTCATCTCGTACCCTTCGACGACGTCGGCGGCGCTGAGGATGTGCTGACCGTGACACAGCGCCCCCACCGGCTTGTTCTCGTCGAAGAAGTGCCGAACGGTCTCGAGGACCTCGTCGTACGTTCGGAGGTACTCGGGTGCCCGGCCGCCCGGCAGGTATAACGCGTCGTACTCGGCGAGGTCGACATCGGCGAGCGTCGCGTTCAACTCGAAGTCGTGTCCCCGATCCTCCATGTACGTCTGGTCGCCGCGGAAGTCGTGGATCGAGGTCTTGATCCGATCGCCCGCTTGCTTGTCTGGACAGACCACGTCGACGTTGTGGCCGACCATCTCCAGACCCTGGTAAGGTACCATAACGTCGTAGTCCTCGCCGAAGTCCCCGGTGATGAGCAGTATGTCTTTGGTCATTGGTATTACCCACCATATGTCACGTGGCGAGTGCTTAAGAAACCAGTAGGTAACGTAACGAAATCACTCGTGGATCGCGGTCGCTCTTTATAAAGAACGTACCGCCGGCTGGCGGATTTGGATCGTTACGAAATGGAACGGGCGCGACGGGATACGGCCCTCAACTCGCAAAAGTTGGTGATTCGCTGAACGGGTGTCGAAGGCCGCGCCGTCGTGTGGTTCGAGACAGATCGAACCATGGAACTCGAACCAATCGACCCCGAAACGGCGCTCGAGTTGTATATCGCGGAGAAAGAGACCTCGGTCGCGGACGCGACTGTCGCTTCTCACAAGTCACGCCTGAGCTTCCTGCTCCGGTGGTGTGAGGAACGCGACATCGAGAACCTGAACGAACTGACCGGCCGGAAACTCCAGGAGTTCCGGCTTTGGCGGCGCAACGTCGGCGACCTCACGAAAGTGAGTGTGAAGACGCAGATGGACACGCTGCGTGTCTTCGTCAAGTGGCTAGAGTCAGTCGACGCCGTCGAACAAGACCTCCACAAGAAGGTCCGCTCGCCGGATATCACGCCCCGAGAGAACAGTCGCGACGTGATGCTTGAGACCGAGGACGCTGAGGCGATGCTCGCGTACCTCGAACGATACGAGTACGCCTCGATCAGCCACATAACTGCGACGCTCCTGTGGCACACGATGCTTCGGATGGGCTCGGTGCGAGCGCTCGATGTCGAAGATTACGATCCCGGAGAGCAGTCGCTCCGGCTTCGACACCGGCCTGATACCGACACGCCGCTCAAAAACAAACGAGAAGGCGAGCGGATCATCGCCGTCTCGAACGAGGTCTGTCTCGTCCTCGACGACTGGATCCGAGAACAGCGGCCCGAAGTCACGGATGACCACGGCCGGAATCCGCTTCTCACGACGAGCGGCGGCCGGATCTCAAAGTCTAGCTTTCGGATGCAATGCTACCGAATGTCTCGTCCATGTGAGTACGGCCAGGCATGTCCACACGACCGTGATCCGACCAATTGTGAGGCCACAACGAGCGGCGGAGCATCGAAGTGTCCGTCCAGCGTCAGTCCGCATCCGTTCCGTCGTGGCGCGATCACGCACTACCTACAGAGTGACGTGCCCGAAACGGTGGTCGGCGACCGGGCGAACGTGACGCCCGATGTCATCGACCAGCACTACGACCAGCGCTCGCAGAAAGAGAAGATGGAACAACGGAGGGGATACCTCGACGATATCTAGAACCACTTCCAACCACCGTCGCTGACTTTTCCACAGAACTATCCAATATAAATCAGGCCGCCTTACTTATATAAAGTTTAAATAGATAGGGTAACAGATCATTTGCTATGAAAAGTATCTCGAATATTACGGCCGAAGACGGGTTACAGATAATTCTCGATATACCGGCCCAAAGCGGAGACTTATTCGGTAGTACGGCCACAGACACCGTTCTCTCTTTTTTATGCCGACATCATACAGAGGAGTTCTCGATCAGTGACCTTGTCGAGGCAGTGGACTACTCACAGCCAAGCATCTCCAAGGCGGTAACCGTTCTCTCCGAAAACGATCTCGTCGTCGAACGACGCGAGGGCAACACGCGATGGGTCCGAATCAACCGCCAGCGGCTCCACGTCCCAGACGATCCCTTTCTACAGATCCCCCAATCCGAGTTCCAAGATCCGGTGAAAGCAGCAGCAACCGAACTCCGTAGCGAACTCGACGGCGTGATCGGGGTCGTTCTGTACGGTAGCGTCGCGCGGGGCGAAGCGGACCGGCGGAGCGACGTCGATCTCTGGGTGCTCGTCGAGGAAGACCGGATGGCAAACCAGCGAGCGGCGAATCAGGTCAAACAGGCACTCGAAGACGAGGAGTTCGAGAACGGCCGGTACGAATACGAGATCGACGTCGAGGCGCTTCAGGCGGTCCCGAAGTACATCGACGAGATACGGGAGGTGCTCAGCGACGGGATCGTAATCCACGAGACGGAGAAGTTCCAGACGGTCCGGAACATGGTTTTCCACGGTGATCTCGATGAGTGAGGAGTCCGACCCGCGGGATATCCGGACGGCTCTCGATGCGGCTATCGACGCGTTCAACGAGGAGGGGTTCGGCGTCCCGAACCGCGAGGAGGCGATTGCAACTGACGACGAGTGGAAGACACAGCTCACGAAGGCGTGTCGGCTGCTGGATGCGGTCGCACGAATTGACGGAGAGGGGCACTACACTGCCGTCATCGAACTTTGCTTCGGAGCAACTGAGCGGTCTATCGAGGCCTATGCACTCGCAGTCGGTGGTGACGAGCTGGACGACTTCCACGACCACACGCACTGTTATGACCGAGCGGCAGATCTCGGCCTGCTCTCGCGGACGGCGACACGAGAGCTTCGGGGACTCTACGACGACAACAGGACGGACAGCTACTACGGCGGCAAGCGGCCCACCGAGAAGCAAGCGGAGGGTCTGTACGCGCTCTCTCGCAGCGTTCACCAGTACGTCACGGACCAGATACGGGAAGGTGGCGTCTGTGTCTGCGACACTCGATAGTCGGGACGTGACGACTAGGTGTACGACGAGCCACGACCGTCGACATCGTCGAGGGCTTCCTGCCGCTGCTTCATTTTGTCCTCCTTCGACCGGACGTCGTAGTGCTGGTCGATAATCGTCGGCGAGACGTTACATCGGTCGCTGACGATTTCGACCGGAACGCCTGCCCGGAGCAACTGCGTGATGTACCCCCGACGAATCGGGCGGGGCGTCACGCTCGACGGACAGCGCGCGGCTCGTGCCTCGTTGTTGGCGGCTTCGCAGTCGTCGGGGTCGCGGTCATGCGGACACTCCCGGCCGATAGCGCATGGCCGTGACCACCGGTAGACGTAGGTTCTGATGGTCGACGTCCCCACGCGACCCCTCTGGGTCGCGAGGAGCGGCTTTCGGTCATGATCGTCGACGATGTTTGGGCGGCGCTGTTCGAGGTAGTCGTCGATCACGTCACACGCTTCTTCACTGATTGCGACGCGACGCTCGCCCGGTTCCTTGTTCTTGATCGGCGTATCCGAGTCCGGGCGATGGTGGATCTCGATGTGGGGCGTCTCCGCATCGGCTTGGTAGTCGCCCACGTCGAGGGCACGAGCTCCTCCCAGGCGTACGCCTGTCTCCGTGAGAACGACCCAGCAGACGTGCTCCGTCGTAGCGTACTCGTACCGTTCGAGATAGGCCAGGACCTCTTGGGCGCGTTCCGCGTTGAGCACGGTGTCTCGCGCGTTCTCACCGTTGTCCAGATTCGGCGAGTCGACCTTGCGGTACAGTCCGGACTCGACGGCGTCGATGGTCTCGCACCACTCGATGAACACGCGGAGTGAGTCCATCTGCGTCTTCTCGCTGACGACGTTGAGATCCTCGCGCCGCCACACACGGAACTCGTGGAGGTCGCGGGCGGAGAGCTGGTCGAGCGTATCGATGTCCTGATCATCACACCACTCGACGAAGAACCCGAGTCGAGAGCGGTGGGCGCCGACGGTCGCCTGCTGGCAGTCGCGGGCCTTGTCGTCGAGGTAGAGATCGAGAGCTCGCTCCGGGGAGGTCGGTTCGAGGGATTCGCTCGTCTGCTCGAGCAGTTCCTCGAGACGATTCTCTAGGCTGTCCGGGTTGGCTATGGATGGAACCTCGTTGGACACGGTTACTCCAACCCCTCGAGCATTTCCTCGACGAATCCATTCGGTGATTCCTCGGGTGTCGTGGTCGTCGTCCCGCTAGAGTTCCGGGAGGTAGATGATTCAAGAGCTCGAAGATTGTGAGGATTCCGGTCGATGTGCTCCTCGATAACGCTCTCAAGGTACGCGGAGACCGTTAGGTCACACTCCTCGGCAGCGCGAGTGAGCTGGGCCTTCGAGTCCGATTCGATACGAGCGGCGACCGATTCCGTGGGACTGGTCACGTCAGGGCACAGACCGAACTTACTGATATAGGTTAGTCAGAATTGGTGGTTAGTGGACTGATTTCCACCAATTATAGTCATATTCCGAGACTATCTCGGATGATATCTGATCAATCCAGCGGTTACTGTCCCAATTGTCGCTTCAAATTCACAGTGGAGTACCAACTCCAGAGGAAGAGCTTCAGATAATTCACCAACTCATGTTGACGAGTGATCTATTTCACCAAATCGCCATATAGCAGGGACATATTGGCGACTCAGGATCTCTAGTGGATTTCTGTTGACCGTGACGCCGAGATAAATACGCAGGAATTTGTGATGAGAGAATCCTCGCGCGACATCGATGTTTTGACTTGAACATTCGTCCTGTACTGTTTCTATTCTTGGCCGAATAGGTAAATCGAGCCACCCGGGACTATCAGTAAGACTAACAGCATACCTAGAATGGCATGATCTGTGGGGACCAGTAGCGGCCTTCGGCACAATCAGTCCGTAACCGGTCCGTTAGAAGTGACAGTCCGCGAGGTCGAAACCGATCCAGTGTCTCCTCGAGACGTAGAACTCATCGCAACCGATGCTGAGGGGGTGGAGCTACGGATCGTTACCTAGAAGAAACACGATGTAACGGTCGAGTGGGAGGTCGGTGCCACGTACGCGATCACGGGCGGACGAGCCAAGCGATACAGCGACGCCTCCGGCCCCGAACTGCGTATCCATAGCAACGTGGATTTTGATGTTCAACGGGTTACACCCGATTCAGGTCCGTTACAGCTTCTCGTCGTCGGGGATACACACGTCGGGTATCGGCACCGGCCATCGAGCACGAAGCCACCGTGGGCCCAAGCGGTCGACAACAGACGGACGTTCAGTCGGTGCCTCACCCGTGCTCGAGACCTTGGCATCGACACTGTCGTCCACGCTGGCGACGTGTTCGACCACGAGATCACTCAGGCGGACACAGACCACGTTCACGAGGAGATCCAGCGAACCCACGACGCAGGGATTCCCTTCTACTTCATCCACGGGAACCACGACAACGAAGCCGGTAACGAGACGTTACGTCGAGGACCCGGGATCCATCTGGGCGGTCAAACGATAACTCTCGAACAGGGTACCGTCCGAATATCGGGGCTCGATTACGGGGCTGGAGAGTTCTTGGGACCACTGCCGGAGGTTGTCGTTGACGAGGACCTCTTGACCTCGATCCTTGTCCTCCACAATACGCCCTATCCGGCGGTCGACGAGAGCGGGTCACCCATCTACCGAAACGATCCGAACCACCTCGACCTCAGAGAGTTTCTCGACCGAGCTGATGAGTGGCTAGACCTGATCGTTTCGGGGCACATGCACGTCGGGAGTCGCGCTTCGATAGCTGGCTACGATACGCCACTACTCGTTACTGGCCCGACTGCGGAGATCAGCACGTCGACTCAGGAGAATCATCCCTCGACTTGGCTATTGACGATTTCGGAGGGAGATGTCCAGATTGAGCGGACGGAACTGGCATGATCTAACGCGACTACTTGGAGGGGGAGGGGGTGCGTCCGACAAGACGATAGAGTGTAGGGCGCTACGTAGCAGGTCGTTACATCGTCAAAATCAGTTGTCAGCTGGACCCGAGAGCGGAAATTCGGGGCTCGAACTCTTTTTCGAATTCGTCCATCGCATCTACACCCCACTCAATCAGATGGTTTCGCTGGTCAGTAGTCAGTTCGGTGATCGTCCCGTCGAGATCCTTCGGCTGTTTAATTCGAGAGGCTTGTTTCTCGGGCAAGCGTTCCCACTCTAACTCGACGCCTAAATTCGTCTCAATATCTGTTTGTTCTTGTTTCAACGCCTCGAATATCTCCTCGTTACGTTCCTTATCCGGTGTGGAGATGTAGAGTTCAACGGAGAATTCCGGTCCCTGATGGAACGCCCATCCAAATCGAACCCTCGAAATACCAGCGCTGAACGTTAGATAGCTCCGAGCTCCCGGCTTGAGTTTGTACCAGTTTGGACGTCTCTGAGAGTACGCCTCCACCATCTCGGTGAAGAACTGACGATAGCTGCGCTCGGAGTCGGAAAGAGACTCGGTACTAACTTCTCGTTCCCATTCGTTGGGCTCAACGACGACTTCGAACTCGAAGCCACGCTCCTCGGCCCCCTCGATACTCACGACGCGAGGTTTGATCGCGAAGAATTTCGCACCTTTCGGCCCGGATTCGTTCAACCATTCGAGCACGCTCCGGTGCTCCGGTCGGAACTCTTCGGCGAGCCACATCGTGAACCCGGCGTTCTTCCCAGATGAGTACGTCAAGAGCTTACCCAAGTGATCATGGTCTGTCCTGTTGTATTGGTTCTCGATAACGACGGTCTCACCTGTGTTCATCTCTCGTGCAACGATATCAGCCGAGAAATCGCCGACAGCTTCCTCTGCTCGTGCGTCCTCGATCTCTATTCCCAACTCCGACGCGAGCAGGTCGATGTTCTCCGTCAACCATCTTGTGAAATCTCGCTCCTCGTTTTCCCAGACCGAACGGAGTCCGTGTTCTTGGATTCGCGAGATATTCCGATCCATGAGCACCCTTCTCAGGGGGATCTGATAAAACGCCGTGAGGCGTGTACTCCTAGAGTGCGGTTCATTGCGACTCGTTGCCGGACGCATCCCCCCTACCCCAGGGGAGATTGATCTGAAGGCGGTGAATTTGATCACTGTTCCCCTGCGGAGACAGCCCTAGGATCGTCTGTATCTCGTTGTTACGGGATTCAACTTACCGTCTAGTATCTCAATGATTTGCTGGACGCACCCCCCTCTGTCCCTGTCTTCTACCCGAGGCACAGTAGAATCACAGGGGAACCAACATCGACATTCTAGACACTACCCCGTCTACTAGACCGGAAGACATGTAGGACATGGGGGTTTTATATACAACACATGAAAACGGAAGCGTATGAAGGCGTTCGGTGACGAGGACACGATCTTCGAGGACATGGACGTCCTCAACCCCAACGAGCAGACGTACCAGCCCGAGTCGCTGCCGGAGCGCGAGGTCGAACTCGATCAGATCCACTCTGCCCTCCGTCCAGCGACGATGGGCTCGACGCCGCTCAACTTGATCGTATACGGTCAATCTGGTCAAGGGAAGACAGTCGGAATCCGTCTCAAGACCGACCAACTTCAGGAGTACGCCGATGGCTCCGAGATGGACCTCACTGTGGTTCACATTCGTTGTAAGGGCATGGACGGCTCCTACCACGTCCTGACACACCTCGTCAAGAGACTCCGTGAGAAGCGATTTGGACCCGGTGAGGAGCTCCCGAGCGGTCACCAGCGGAAGACTCTCCTCAACATGGTGATCGAGAATCTGGAGAAGATCGGCGGGACGGTCATCGTTGTCCTCGACGAGATCGACGCCATCGGTGACGACGACTACATCCTCTACGAACTCCCGCGGTCGAATCCGGACGGTGTCCGTCTCTCGCTCATCGGGATCACGAACGATCTCCAGTTCCGCGAGAACCTCGACGCCGATGTCCGGTCAAGCCTCGGCGAAGACGAGGTCCGCTTCGAGCCGTACGATGCTGATCAGCTTCGCAACATCCTCGCACGACGTGCCGTCGGTGCCCTCCGTGACACGTATTTCGAGGACAATATCGAGGACTATCAGTATCTCCGAAGCGAGATTCTGAGTGACGACACGATCCCGCTTGCCGCGGCGTTAGGTGCACAGGATACGGGAGACGCTCGTGAGGCGATCCGCCTGCTGTTCCGTGCGACCCGGTTTGCCGACGATAGGGGAGAGAGCACCGTCACAGAGGAGCACGTGCGTGAAGCACGGAATTTCCTTGAGACAAAGGCCATCGAGTCGGGGATTCAGACGCTCCCGAACCAGCGAATGCTCGCGCTCATGGCGGTCACGTATCACGGGATACACGGCGACACACCTGTGACGACGACGCCCATCTACACCCAGTACAAGACCTTCTGTGAGTACGTGGACGTGAACGTCCTCTCGAACCGGCGATTCCGTGACCGGCTCAACGATCTCGCCGATACGAACGTGCTCAATAAGCGGCAGGGTCGGGGTCGTGGAGACGAAAACCAGTATTCGCTGGCGGTCGACCTTGATACGGCGCTCGAGAACCTCCCGAAGGAATCGGAGCGTCTCGGGGATGTTGCAAAGATTCTCCGAGAACAAGGTGGTGTTGCGGGTAACTAACTCCCAAGCGCCATCTCAACAAGGTTGATCAAGTACCGAGATAGACTGCTACTCTAACGAGACAGCTTTTTGCTAATACCGAGGATATCTACATTGAATGGTGGAGCCGATCTTAAAATGGGCGGGTGGGAAGCGCCAGCTTCTCTCAGAAATCACGGCGCTGTTTCCG
>Ga0208138_100631_pt1 | contig 13096 bp, 13 predicted proteins | sample AntRauMetaRauer3_FD_184786 | JGI IMG/M metagenome (GOLD analysis project Ga0208138, IMG submission 184786) | Saline lake microbial communities from Rauer Lake, Antarctica, in enrichment culture - Antartic Rauer Lake 3 Metagenome Rauer3 (SPAdes)... ...
CTTCGAGTACCCGCCGGCGTTGCCGATCGTCGCGAGCGCGCGGCGTCGCTGGCGCGCGTCGCGTTTCATTCCGGTCGCCCGACCCGATCGAACCTTCTCCACTTCGTGCTCCTGGTGGGAGTCACAATGCGGACAGTACGTGTTGAAACGACGTGGCATCTCCATGGATATCGACCTTGAGTCGCGGTTCGTCGCGGACGCTTAAAACGGGTTTGGTCTGTCGCGCGGGCGAGGCTGGCGTCGACGGCGCCTCCTCGGCCCCGCGATCAGCCGCCCCACTCTGCAACGGCCCGTACCGGCGACCCGTCTCCGCCCCGGAGGCGGAGCGGGAAGGCGTACAACCGAAATCGGTCGGGGAGCCCGTCAAGCCCGCACAGGTTCTCGATGATCGGCAGATCGCCTCGAAGGAGCGCATCGTGTGCCGGGGTTTCGGCGGGCTCGTCGCTCGCGGGGGTCGCGCCATCCGTCTCCGACCCGGTCGGCGTCGGATCCGGCCCGAATGTGTCGAAGCCGACGCCAATCCCGCGGGCGCGACACCGCTCCGCCGCCGCCTCGGTTAGGTAGGGGTGATCACGATACCGCTCGGTACCCCAGTGAGCCGCCCAGCCAGTGCGGAGAACGAGGAGGTCGACTGCGGGGTCGACCGCGTCCGTTCCACCTCCAAGCGCGTCCGACAGCGTCTCCGCCCCGATCGGTTCCCGTAGATCGAGCGGCCGAAGGTCGATGAGCCGCGCGTCGAACGCGAACTCGTCCACCGCTCGCTCGTCGATCGTATCGCCTTTGGGAAGCGTGTGTCGCGGCGCGTCGACGTGGGTGCCGGCGTGGGTACCCGTCCGGAGTTCGCTCGTCGCGTAGCCGTCCGTCTCGTGGGTGGCGTCGGGCGCCAACGTCACGTCGGGGTCGCCGGGGTACGTCGGCATCCCCGTCTCGATCGGGCGCGAGAGGTCGCGAAACATGGACAGAGATGGCGACCGCGGCGTTTAAAAAGCGGTGGGAGGCGCCGGAGCGGCGGCGGCACCGGAACCCCGCCGGGAGAAGTCGCCGCCCTCAGTGCTCGACGAACTCCACGAGCACCCCGCCCGTCGACCGCGGATGGAGGAACGCGACCTCGTGGCCCCACGCGCCCGGGCGAGGCTCCTCGTCGACGCAGTCCACGCCGAGGTCCCGGGCGCGGTCCAGCGCCGCCGCGATGTCGTCGGTCGCGAGCGCGACGTGGTGGATCCCCGGTCCCTCCCGGTCGAGGTAGTCGGCGATCGCGCCGCCCGCGACCGGTTCGAGCAGCTCAAAATAGCCTCCGTCGTCGAGTTCGAGGAAGACGATTGACATCCCGTCGAACGTCTCCTCGTGGGCGATCGGCGCGTCGAGCAGTCCGCCGAACAGGCCGGCGAGGTCGGCGGCGTCACGCGTCGCGACGCCGACGTGGTCGAAGTGCATACCGGCCGATCGAGCGCCGTCGACTTATACGGATTGAGCGGCGGTCGGTTCGGTCCCGTTCCCCGCCGGCACCCAAAGCTTTGGGTGCGCCCCATGAGTAACTGAGTGCAACCTCTCCAGTGAGCGACTCACAGACCGACGCGCCGACGGAGCAGATGACCTCACGGAGCATTCTCGACTCGCTGCTCGAGAGCGGGCTCCACGAGATGAATCGGGAGCGATCCGGACTGCTGCTCTCGGGACTGTCGGCGGGGCTCGACATCGGATTCGGCCCGCTGATGATGGCGGTCGTGTTGACCCTCTCGCCGGGGACCTTCGGCGATCTCACGACCGAACTGCTGTTGGCGAGCGTCTACTCCATCGGCTTCATGTTCGTGATTTTGGGCCGCTCGGAGCTGTTCACCGAGCACACGACGCTGGCCGTGATCCCGGTGCTCGATCGGCAGGCGTCGCTTCGGCAGTTGGGCCGGCTCTGGGGGCTGGTGTACGTCGGGAACCTCCTCGGCGGCCTGCTGTTCACCCTCCTCGTGATCCTGCTGATGCCGGAGCTGGGCGTCGTCGACTCCGAGTCCTTCGAGACGATCGCCCTGAAGCTCGTCGACCACGACCTGCCGTGGCTCTTCGTCGGCGGCGTCTTCGCCGGCTGGCTGATGGGGCTGCTGGCGTGGCTCGTGACGGCGGCTCAAGACACGACCGCCCGAATCCTCCTCGTGTTGATCGTCACCGGAACGATCGGCCTCCTCCACCTCCCGCACTCGATCGCGGGCAACGTCGAGGTGCTGTTCGGACTGTTCGTCTCACCGGCGATCACGCTGACCGACTACGTCGCGTTCCTCGTGCTGGCGACGCTCGGCAACGCCTTCGGCGGCGCGGTGTTCGTCGCGCTCCTGAAGTACGGCCACGTCGTCCGCGGCGCGAACTGAACGCGCTTCCGAACCGAACCCTCCGACCTATCGCCCCGGCTTGTACTCCCCGAACTCTTCGCGGAGCACGTCCGAGACCTCTTGAACCGTCGCGTACGCCTTCACGGCGTCGACGATGTGGGGCATCACGTTCTCGGTGCCCTGGGCGGCCTCGCGCAGCGACGCGAGCGCGTCGTCGACGGCGGCGCTGTCGCGGTCGGCTTTCACGGCTTGGAGACGCTCGCGCTGGGCCTGTTCCTGCTCGGGGTCGACCTCCTCTAAGTCCATCTCCGGCTCTTCGTCGACCGCGTACTCGTTGACGCCGACGATGACGCGCTCGCCGTCCTCGATCTCGCGCTGGCGCTCGAAGGCGACGTCTTGGATCTGCCGTTGGACCCACTGGCTCTTCACCGCCTCCAGCATCCCGTCGCGGCGGTCGATCTCCTCGATGATCTCGAAGGCGTCCGCCTCGATCCCATCGGTGAGGTTCTCGACGTAGTACGACCCGGCCAGCGGGTCGATCGTGTCGGCCGCGCCCGACTCGTGTGCGAGGATCTGCTGGGTGCGGAGCGCGGTGCGAACCGACTGCTCGGTCGGGAGCGCGAGCGCCTCGTCTTTCCCGTTCGTGTGAAGGCTCTGGGTACCGCCGAGCACCGCCGCGAGCGCCTGGTACGAGACCCGAACGACGTTGTTCTCGATCTGTTGGGCCGTCAGGGTAGAGCCGCCGGTCTGGGTGTGGAACTTGAGCTGTTTCGATTTGGGATTCTGCGCGTCGAACCGCTCCTCCATGATCTGCGCCCACATCCGCCGGGCGGCGCGGAACTTCGCGGCCTCCTCGAAGATGTTGTTGTGCGCGTTGAAGAAAAACGACAGTTGGGGGGCGAACTCGTCGACGTCGAGGCCGGCGTCGATCGCGGCCTGCACGTACTCGATCCCGTCGCCGAGGGTGAAGGCGACCTCTTGGGCCGCCGTCGAGCCGGCCTCCCGGATGTGGTACCCCGAGATGGAGATGGTGTTGAAGCTGGGCGTCTCGGCGGCACAGAAGTCGAAAATGTCCGTGATGAGTCGCATCGACTGCTCGGGCGGGTAGATGTAGAGGTTCCGCGCGATGTACTCTTTCATGATGTCGTTCTGGATGGTTCCCCGAAGCTCCTCGCGGGGAACGCCCTGTTTGTCGCCCATGGCGACGTACATCGCGAGAAGGACGCCCGCCGGGGCGTTGATCGTCATCGACGTTGACACCTCGTCGAGCGGGATCCCGTCGAACACCGTTTCGAAGTCGTCGAGCGTGTCGATGGCGACGCCGGACCGTCCGACCTCGCCCTCGGCCATCGCGGCGTCGGAGTCGTATCCCATCTGCGTCGGGAGGTCGAACGCCATCGAAAGCCCGGAGGAGCCCTGGTCGATGAGGTAGTTGAACCGCTCGTTCGTCTCGGCCGCGGTGCCCATTCCCGCGTACTGGCGCATCGTCCAGAGCCGCCCGCGGTGCATCGTCGAGTAGACGCCGCGCGTGTACGGCTCCTCGCCCGGATTCCCCACGTCCTCGCGGTAGTCGTGGTCGGCGACGTCGGCCGGCGTGTACAGCGGATCGACCTCCTGGCCGCCCGTATCGGTGGTAAACGCCTCCTTGCGCTCGCCGAACCGATCGACGGTCTCGCCGTAGGTCCCCGCCTCCCACGACTCCTTGGCCTCCCGGATCGCGGCCAGTTCTTCAGGGTCGTACATTATCGAATCGGTCGGCCGACCGCGACTTAACACTTTTCGGGCGCGTGACGACCGCGACGGCCCGACGCGGTTTCGAACCGTTGCCGGCAGTCGGTTTCAAGTGGCGAGCGGTCCATTTTCCGACATGGATGTCCTCTCCGACTCGGCCGAGCGGTTCCTCGCCGCGACGGCGCCCGAACACACCGCGACGCAGGCGGAGATGGCCGCCCTCGCGGACGACTGGGGCTTCCCGATCATCGGCCCCGAGGCGGGCGCGGTCCTGCGGCTGCTCGCTCGGCTGACCGACGCCGGGAGCGTCTTCGAGTTCGGCTCGGGGTTCGGCTACTCGGCGACGTGGTTCCTGCGCGGCGGCGCCGACGCCGTCGTCTGCACCGAGTTCGACGAGGACGAGGCGACCCGAGGGGTCCAGTTCGCCGCCGACGGCGGGTACGCCGATCGGGTGACCTTCGAGGTTGGCGACGCGATGGAGACGATCGAACGCTACGACGGCCCCTTCGACGTCGTCCTCATCGACCATCAGAAGGAGCGGTACGCCGACGCCTACCGGACGGTCCTCCCGAAGGTCCGCACCGGCGGGGTGATCGTCGCCGACAACATCACCCGCGGACCGATCGACTTCGCGGATTTGGTCGCGCACTTCGAGGGCGGCGCCCCGCTGCCGGACGCCGAGGTCGACGCGGAGACGCGCGGGATCGGCGAGTACGTCGGCACCGTGCGCTCCGACGACGCCGTCGAGACCGCGATCCTGCCGATCGGCTCCGGGATCGCGGTGTCGACGAAGGTTGTGTGAGGTCGCGGCGGCGCGAACCATTTATAAATAAACGAGGCGGTCGGCGCGCGCTCGTGAGTGGCCGATAGGCCGCGAACGACGCCGCGCGAGGGACGCCGCGAGCGCCTTATAATGGCGCGAGCGGCGAGGTTGGGGAGGCGTGAGGTTGCGGTCGTGGTGCTGTGTGGGGTGGGTTTCGAAAGTCGTCGTCGCTAGCCCGCCAGCAGTCATTTATAAGCGACCGACTGACGGTCCGAGAGCAAGAATCGCAAATCCCCGTACTACTTATAAATAACCGCCCCGACGCTCCCGCGCTCAACGACCACCCACACCACGCACGGACCGAACCTATTCGGGCGTCGACCCCGAATTTCGATCCGATGAAGGTGGGGCTCATCTCGGACGTGCACGCGAACCTCCCGGCGCTCGAAACGGTCCTCGACGACATGCCCGCCGTCGACCGAATCGTCTGTGCCGGCGACGTGATCGGCTACAACCCGTGGCCGGCCGAGTGCGTCGACCGCGTCCGCGAGGTGGCCACAGCAACCGTCCGCGGGAACCACGACCGCACGGTCGAGACGCCCGAACGCTACCGAGCCAACCGGATGGCCGAGGCCGGACTCGAACACGCGAAGGCGACGCTGTCGGACGACCACCTCGCGTGGCTCCGCGGACTCCCGCGGACCGCCGAGATTGCGGGCGGGCGGTACCTCCTCGTCCACTCACACCCCGCGGCCGAGTGCGAGGACGCCTACGTCTACCCGGACGAGTTCCCGAATCTGGACCGCTACATGGACGAGTACGACGGTATCGTCCTCGGACACACCCACGTCCAGGGGAAGCGGGCCGTCGCGGGCGGGATCGTGGTCAATCCCGGCAGCGTCGGGCAGCCGCGCGACGGGGATCCCGACGCGGGGTACGCCGTGCTCGACACCCAGCGTGACGAGGTGGACCTCCGGCGCGTCGCGTACGACATCGACCGCGTGAGCGAGGCCGTCGCAGACGCGGGCCTTCCAGCGGAGATCGCCGAGCGGCTTTATAAAGGCGAATAACAGCTGGCGCCGGCTGACGACTACAACCGAACGCCGGCTGACGACTACAACCGAACGCCGACGCCGACTGACCGCTCACGGCCAGATCCCGACGACGAGCAGGAGGTTCCTCGCGGCGATCGCCAGCGAGAGGAGTCCGACGCCGGCGCACATGACCGTCGCGACGAGCCGTCGAGTCCCGCCGGCGACCGCGACGGGGATGCCGATGACGATCATCCCTGCGGCCTTGGTGAGCAACATTCCCGGTACGAGCCCGTAGCGGGCGATCAGCGCGCGTCCGATCGGCGACCCTTCGACGTACTCACCACCGGCGAGTGCGGCGTACGTGGTACACACGTCGGCGGCAATACCGACCGCCAGAAGCATACCGGCGGCGACGAGTCGCGAGGGCACTGCCACAGCGCACGCGACGGATCGACATAAACGACCGGGGGAACCGCGGCGGTCGATCCGGGCTGGCCGCGAGGCGCGCACAGCACGAATCCATTTAAACCACCGCGCGCCGTATCGCGGGTAATGAGTTCGTCCGACGACGAGTACGACATCGCGGTTGTCGGCGGGGGACCGGCCGGCCTCACGACGGCGCTGTACGGCGCCCGACTGGGCCACGAGACGGTGCTGATCGACCGCGGCGGCGGCCGCGCGGCGATGATGGCCGACACCCACAACGTGATCGGCGTCACCGAGGAGGTGTCCGGCAACGAGTTCCTCGCGACCGGCCTGGAGCAGGTGCAGTCGTACGGTGGGTCCTTTGAGCGTGGGTTCGTCACCGACGTCGAGCAGACCGACGACGACCGCTTCCGGCTGACGGTCGGCGACGACGACCTGCTCGCCGACCGCGTCGTGCTCGCCACGGGCTTTTCGGACGAGCGCCCGGACCCGCCGCTGCCGCGGACCGGAAAGGGACTGCACTACTGTCTGCACTGCGACGCGTACATGTTCGTCGACGAGCCGGTGTACGTGATGGGCCACGGCGAGGCGGCCGCGCACGTCGCGATGATCATGCTCAACATGACCGACGACGTGGACATCCTGACCCGCGGGGCGGAGCCGACGTGGAGCGAGGAGACTGCGGCGCAGTTGGAGGCGCACCCCGTCGAAATCGTCCACGAGGACGTAACCGGCGTCGAGAACGATCCTGACTCCGGGTGGCTGGAGGCCTTAGAGTTCGCGGACGGCACGCGCCGCGAGTACCGTGGCGGGTTCCCGATGTACGGCTCCGACTACAACACGGCGCTCGCCGAGGGGCTCGGCTGCGATCTCACCGACGGCGGCGAGATCGACGTCGACGACCACGGCCGCACCAGCGTCGACCGCGTCTTCGCGGTCGGCGACGTCACGCCCGGCCACAATCAGGTTCCGGTCGCGATGGGACAGGGCGCGAAGGCCGGCCTCGCGATCCACAAGGAGATCCGCGAGTTCCCGCGTTCGACCGAAGACATCGCCCGCGACGGCCCCGTCGACACCGACGAGGTGCCTGCGATCTCGCCGGAGCTCATGGCGACCGCGGTCGCCCACGAGGGGCACGCCGGCGGCCCGCGAAAAGAGGCGAGCGCCGAACCGGAGCAGCCCGCGACCGACGACGACTGACGAGGACTGACGACTGACGGCGACTAACGACTGAACCGTCCGACTCCCGGTGTCAGCGGCTTCCGAGGCGAGGCGCTCCACAGGAGACGGGACCCGACGCCAATCTTTTTGATCCGGAGCGTTCGACCGTCAGTATGGGAACCATCGACGCGGACTTCGCCGGCGAGACGGTCGTGATCACGGGGGGATCGAGCGGTATCGGCCGCGCGGTCGCGACCGGGTTCGGCGACGCGGGAGCGACCGTGATCAACGCCGACGTTCGGGTGGAACCGAAGGACGTCGACGCCGAGACACCCACACACGAGGTCATCGACGAGCGCGGTGGAACCGCCGCGTTCGTCGAGACCGACGTCTCCGAGCCGAGCCAGATCGAGACGGTGATCGAGGCGGCCCACGAGTTCGGCGGGGTCGACGTGATGGTGAACAACGCGGGCGTTCACCGTAGCCTCAAGTTCCTCGACGTCACCCCCGACGACTTCGATTTCGTCCACGGCGTCAACCTCCGCGGCGCGTTCTTCGGCACGCAGCTGGCCGCCAAGGACATGATCGACCGGGGCGTCGAGGGAGCGATCGTGAACACGTCGTCGACGACGGCCGAACGCGCGGAGCAGAACCACTCTCACTACGCGGCGACGAAGGGTGGCATCCAGATGCTCACTCGAAGCGCGGCGCTCGAACTCGACGCGCACGGGATCCGGGTGAACGCGGTCGCCCCGGGACCGATCGCCACCGAGATCCGAGAGGGCTGGGCCGATGAGGCACGCGAGGCGGTCGGAGAGTCCGGCGATCTCCCGTCCCGGGCCGGCACGCCCGCGGATCTGCGCGGCGCGTACCTCTACCTCGCCTCCGCGGACGCGGACTACGTGACCGGTGAGACGGTGTGGGTCGACGGCGGGTCGCGTTTGTAGGTCGCGAAGTGCGACTTCCAGAGATCAAATCTCTCTCAGTATTTTCCGAGCGAAGCGAGGAAAATCGCCGGCCGGGACCCTCGCGAGCTTGCGAGCGAGGGTACGGGCGGCGCACGAACGAAGTGAGTGCGCCGGCCGGGATTTGAACCCGGGCCATGAGCTTGGAAGGCTCAGGTCCTACCACTAGACCACCGGCGCGCACCTACACGTAGGCCGAACTGTTCTGATAAACGTTCCGTGTTCGCGACGAGCGGCGAGCCGACGGCGACTCGATGATCGATCAGCAGGGTATTTAAAAGGCCACAATATCGAGGGCCGTTCCCGTTATATTAGAACGGTTTTCAACCGTTTAGAAGCCGGTTGTGTACATATATGTCACCCCGGTCAACGTTCACCTGCAAGGTGACGACGATGTCATACCAATCAGGAAATCCACTGGTCGACGATGTCGAGTTCGCGCTTGATGGTCCGTGGGCGGCGTACTGGATCGCCTTCCTGCGTGTGGTCACCGGCTGGTGGTTCTTCCATGCCGGCATCTCCAAGATCATCGAAAGCGGGTTCTCGTACACGTACGGGTCCGCCTACATGCAGGGCATGACGGGCACCGCGCTCGGCGGCATCCCGGTCTGGATGGGGAACAACCTCGCGTGGCTCATCGAGCCGGGCGTCCCCCTCTTCGAGACGCTGATCGGACTCGCGCTGATGGTCGGCGCGTTCACCCGATTGGCCGCGTTCGGCGGGGTCATCTTCATGATCCTGTTCTGGATCGGCAACGCCGGCTTCGGCAACGGCGTCGTCAACAGTGACCTGATGGGGCTGCTGTTGTTCATGACGATGATCGTGCTCGCGGCCGGTCGGTACTACGGACTCGACGCGGTCATCGAGACGCTCGACGTCGTCGAACAGCACCCGAAACTCCGCTACCTGCTCGGCTAAGAGGTGACATCCAATGACAGACATCATCGACAAGGCGGCGATGGCGCTGAGCGCGGGACTGATGCTGCTCGGAATCGTCGGCATGGGGATCCTCGAACTCCTCGTCGGCGCGCCGTACAGCCCGGTTCCGATCACCAACGAGGCGGGCGAAGTCGTGGCAACTCCGCTCATCTCGCCGCAGATCCGAACGGGCGTCGTGCTGGCCGGCATCGCGGTGCTCGGTCTCTACGCGGCCTACAAGATCGTGACGCCGCTCGCTGAGGACGCGCGGACCGGCCACGAGACGATCGCCGACTGAGAAGACAGCTGACTCGTCCGGCGACGACGCGATCAGACCACAACGACGCGACCGGACCGCGACGACCCTTTTCAGTTCGCGTCTGACGAGCCGCCGAGTGTCTCCTCTCCACGGTCGACGCCGCCGTCGGCGCTCACCGAGTCAGGCTCCACCCCGCCCGAGAAGTCGAATTCGGTGTCGTCGGCGTCGACCCCCTCGGCGCCGTTTCTGTCGGTGTCGCCGGTCTGGTTGGCGTCGCCGACCTCGACTTCGTCGGCCGCCCACTCGACGACCTCGAAGCGGTCGGTCATCCGACGCAGGTCGCGGGCTCTCGCGGTCAGATCGTGGGCTTCCTCGGAGACGCGCCGGAGCGTGGCGGCCTGCTCCTCGGCGGTCGACGCGACGGTCGTCGCCTCCGCGGTCGTCTGCTGGCTCACGCCGGCGAGGTCGTCGACGGCGCCCGTGACCTCGTTGACGGAACTCGCCTGCGCGTCCATCGCCCCCGATATCTCCTGGACGCCGTCGTCGGCCGCGGCCACCCGCTCGGCGACCTCGTTGAGCGCATCCTCGGCCGTCTCGACGGTGTCGACGCCGTCGTCGACGCCCTCGCGTATCGCGGCCATCTCCGTGACGCTCTCGTCGGTCCGCTCCCGGAGGTCCCCGATGAGCGACTCGACCTCCGCGGCCGATTCCTGGGTCTTCTCGGCGAGCGACTTCACCTCCTCAGCGACGACAGCGAATCCGGCTCCCGCCTCACCGGCGCGGGCGGCCTCGATCGATGCGTTGAGCGCGAGCAGGTTCGTCTGGTCGGCGATCTCGGCGATGGTTTCGACGATCGCGTCCACCTCCGCCATCTCCGCTTCCAACTGCGCGATGGTGTCGGTGGCGGACTCCGAGCAATCCTCGATCGCGTGAAGCTCCTCGACCGCTTCGACCGCGGCCTCCCGGCCCTCCGCCGTGAGCGCGCTCGCGCGCTGTGACGTGGTCGCGACCTCGTCGGCGGAGGCCGCCACCTCCTCGACGGTCGCCGACATGTCTTCCATCTCGCCGGCGACGTCGCTCAGGCGACGGCTCTGCCGTTGTGCGCCCGCGGAAATCTCGTCGACCGCGTCGCTCGTCTCCTGACCGGCGGCCGCCACCTCGTCGGCACCGTCGGTGACCGCCTCGCTTTTATCCGTCACCTTCTCGGCGAAGCGGTCGACCCGCGCGATTGCCACCTCCAGTTCGTCCATCGCGTCGTTGAACCCGTCCGCGATCTCCCGGAGCGCCGCCGGATCGTCGGCGTTCGCGTCTAACCGGGCGGTGAGGTCGCCGTCGGCGCACGCCGCCATCGTCGCTCCGAAGGCCGCCGCACGCGTTTCCAGTGTCTCCGCGAACGCCTCGCTCTCGGCTTTCGCCGCCTCGGCGCGCTCACGCTGCGTCTCCGCCGACTCGATCTGATCGCCCAGCGAGTCGCGCATCGTCGAGAACGCCCCGTACAGGTCGCCGAACTCGTCGCGGCGGTCGGTGTCGAACGCGACGTCGAGATCGCCCGACTCGAGCGCTCGCGCCTTGCCGGTGAGCCGGTTCAGCTCGACGACGGTTCCCCGGCCGAGCGTCGCGCCGAGCAGCCCGAGCCCCGCGACTGCGACGCCGATGATGAGCAACAGGTTTCGCCCGATCATCCCCGAGAGGGCGTACGCCTCGGACAGAGGCACGTGAACCGCCACGTACCAGTCCTCGGACGGGACCGGTGCGTACGCGACGAAGTATTTCGCGCCGTCGGCGAACTGGAACGACGCCGACGGCACGTGACCGACCGACTGCTCCTCGTCGAACAGGGCGGCTTGCAGCCCCTCGTCGTAGCGTTCGCCGGCGACGCCGGCCCGGTTGCTCGCGCCGAGCGTCCCGTCGGCCTCGACGATCGCTGTGAAGGACCCGGCGGTCGGCTGGCGGAAGTCGCCGACGACGGGACCGAGATCGATCTCCATGACGAGGTACTCGCGAAGGGGAGTCGCGGCGACGAACGCGACACGCCGCTGCCCGTCGGCCTCGTAGGTGGGCGTCGTGTACACCCGTTCGCCGAACAGGAGGTTCTCGTCGAACCACTCTTGGTCGGTGACGGCGGCGCCGGCGTCGTCGCCGTCCTCGCTCGACGCGATCACGGTGCCCGCCTCGCGGTCGACGTAGTGGAGCGCCACCACCTCGTCGGCCGTCCGAGAGTGATGCGAGGCGAGGTAGCTGCTCACCTGCGTCTCGTCGCGGGAGAACGCGTCTGAGTCCGCGATATCGCTCGCCATCGAGCGACGCTCGCTCGCCCAGCCGTCGAGTTCGGTGCCGCTCAACTCGGCGACCGTGGTGTAATCCGTTTGAGCGTTCGCTTCGAGGTGGTCGGTCGTCTCCGCGTACGTGACCGCGCCGACGGCGCCGATGGCGGCAAGTACGAGCAGAACGACGACCAAGAACTTCGCGAGATAACTCCGGGCGACGACGTTCGGGCTCGCCCGGCGGAGGAGACGTTCGAGAGGAGTAGCATCCATTACATCGACGCGGTCGACACGGTTGCTTTAATTCACGCCCCTCGGTATCGCTACTGATATTCAGTGTTCAGGGGCGGTGACGACGGCGTAGCAGTTTCCGCTGGAGATGTCGACATCGACCGATTCGAGGTCGCTCGCCCCGAGGTCACGCTCAAACTCGTCCGGCGAGTAGATGTGATAATACCGCGGGACGGTCTCGCCGCCGGGGAGGGTCCAATCGACGGTCGTGTCGAACCCCGTCTCGCGGTCGAAGCGGTCGTGAGCGGTGCTCCAGACGCTCACAAGTGCGATCCCGTCCGGGTCGAGCACGCGGGCGAGTTCGTCGAGGCTCCGCACCCGCGCGGCGCGCGGCGAGAGGTGGTGCAGCGTCGCCACGTAGACGGCGAGGTCGATCGAATCGTCGGTGATCGGCAGGGCGGCGGCGTCGCCGTGGACGAAGTCGGCGACCGCGTCGAAGCCGCGCTCGCGCGCTCGCGTCGTCGCCTCTCGGAGGAGTTCGCGGCTGAGGTCGACGCCCACGACCGACGCCGACCGCGCCGCGAGTAGTTCGGTGTGGCGACCGTTTCCGCACCCCACGTCGAGCGCGCGTGTGGCCGACCGCTCGTCGAGGAACGATTCGACTTCGGGCCACGCGTACTCTCGCGTCTTCGAGAAATGAGCGGCGATGCGGTCGTAGGTCGCCTGCGGGGTCCCGCCGGCGGCCGTCGAGTCCTCCGAGTCCATACCGGGCGGTCGGTCGCCGCCGGTATAGGTGCGCCGTCATCGGGCGTGTTCGTCGTTGGGTGCGCACTATCGGGTGCGTTAGACGAGGCCGATCACGAAGAAGGTGAGCAGCGTCAGGCCGAGCAGGACCACGACGTGTTTCACGCCGTCGTTCACCGAGCCCTCGCCGAGTTGGCCGGCGACGAGCCCCGAGCAGATCGCCTGGACCGTCGCGGCGTGGAAGAACAGCTGTTCGTAGGCGAACGCGTTGATGTCGCCGAG
>Ga0208138_100633_pt1 | contig 13085 bp, 10 predicted proteins | sample AntRauMetaRauer3_FD_184786 | JGI IMG/M metagenome (GOLD analysis project Ga0208138, IMG submission 184786) | Saline lake microbial communities from Rauer Lake, Antarctica, in enrichment culture - Antartic Rauer Lake 3 Metagenome Rauer3 (SPAdes)... ...
AGCGATCGGCTCGCCGTCGACCGCCAGCGCGCGGATGTCGCGGCCGGGCTTGTCGACGAACTCCTGGATGTAGAACACCTTGTGCTCGTAGTGGCCGAGCGTCTCCTTGTGCTCTAAGATCGCCTCGGCGGCGTTCCGCGAGTCGATCTTCGCCATCAGCCGGCCCCACGAGCCGACGACGGGCTTGAGCACACAGGGGTAGCCGAACTCCTCGATCGACTCCATCGCGGCCTCCTTCGTGAACGTTACCTCCGTCGCCGGGGTCGGCACGTCGGCCCGCGCGAGCGCGAGCGAGTTCTTCGCCTTGTCGGCGCAGATGTCGCCCGTTTCGGGGGAGTTCACAACCGGGACGCCGTAGCTGTCGAGGAACTGGGTCGCGTACAGCGACCGGCTCGTCGACAGACAGCGGTCGACGACGATATCGAGATCCTCGACGTTCGCGGTCGTCGAGTCGAGTCCGAACCGCTCTTTCCGGACGTCGATCTTTTCGACCTCGTGGCCGCGGTCGCGAAGCTCGCCGAGCAGCAGCTTCTCGTCTTTCCGGATCCGCGAGTAGAGGATCCCTATTTGCATGTCGACCACTCGCGTGTCGCGGTCGTGGCGGTCGTCGCCATCTACTCGCCCCAGTCCTCCTCGAGTTCAGGGGCCTCTTCCAACACGACGGGGTCCAGCGAGATGACCTCCAGCTCGGTCCCGGTGACCGGACTGTCGATGATCTCGCCGACCTCCACGTCGGCCGGAAGCTCGATCGCTTCGCCCGTGATCGGGTCCTCTGCCATCACTGGGTCAGTGTCGCTCGTCATCGTACCACCTACTCGACCGTGAACCCGCATAAACCCTTCGAACTTGTAATTCAGTTTACAATAAATAGACTACCCGCTAGCGGATGAAAATCGGTCGTACAACCGTCGTGTGAAATCCAATATCAGATTTCAGTGATTAGTGTGTCCCCTCGCGGGGACGGCGGCGTCGTCGGCGGTCGCGGATCAACCGTCGACGGCGCCGGTCGCGGTCGGGCTCGCGGTCGTCGCAGTCCGCTCGGTTGCTCCCACGCGGCCGCCGGCACGGCGTCACACATACTCGGCCACCTCCGCGTCCAGCAGTTTCGTTGCCATCGCGAGCGACTCCTGCTCGTCGACCAGCGCCGCGGTATCAGTTTCGATCCGTGCCTCGACAGCCGCGAGCTCGTCGGCGACCGCGTCGGGGGCGGGCCCCCCGGCAGAGTCGCGACTCGCGACGCTGGCGGCGGGGTCGAGCGCCGATTCCACGTCTTCGCGGCTCACGTGCGTCGAGAGGGGCTCGCCCGTGACCTTTCGAGTGGCCTCGTCAACTTTTGCGGCCGCGGCGGCCGGCGAGTCGCTGTCGGAGACGGTCTCGGCGGCGGTCGCGACAATCTCGTGAGCGGTCCGGAAGGGCATCCCGCCCATCGCGAGCAGGTCGGCCACGCCGGTTGCCGTCGAGAATCCCTCCCCCGCGGCGTCCGCGAGCGTCGCTTCGTCCCAGTCGGCGGTCGCGACCGCGCCCGCGGCGACCTCGGTCGCCTCGCGCACGTCGTCGGCGATCTCGAACACGCCCGCGTGGGCGCGTTGGAGGTCGCGGTTGTACGCGCGGGGGAGCCCCTTGAGGAGACTCAGCGTGCCCGTCGCCTCGCCGATCGCGTCGCCGGCGACGCCGCGGGTCAGCTCCAGCGTGTCCGGGTTCTTCTTTTGGGGCATGATCGAGGAGGTGGAGGAATACGCGTCCGACAGCTCCACGAACCCCTTATTCGAAAAGAGGATCAGGTCCTCCGCGAGCCCCGATAGCGTCGTCGCGAGCGTCGCGCACGCGGTCGCGCCCTCCGCGAGGAAGTCGCGCGCCGACGCCGCGTCCGTCGAGTTGCGAACGGTCCCGTCGAACCCCAGCAGCTCGGCGGTCCGATCGCGGTCGACGTCGAAGGGCGTCCCCGCGAACGCGGCCGCGCCGAGCGGCGAGCGGTTGACGCGCTCGTACGCGTCGAGCAGGCGCTCGGTATCGCGGGCGATCCCGCCCTCGTAGGAGAGCAGGTAGTGCGCGACCGTCGTCGGCTGGGCCGGCTGGAGGTGGGTGTAGCCGGGCATCACGGTCTCCGTGTGCTCGCTCGCGACATCGACGAGCGCCTCGCGGAGCGTGACCGTGGCCTCGGCGGCGGCGAGCAGGTCCTCGCGCAGGCGGTACCGGATGCAGGTCGCCACCTCGTCGTTGCGCGAGCGGGCGGTGTGCATCCGGCCGCCGTCCGGACCCACCCGGTCGATGACGACCGTCTCGATCGCCTCGTGGACGTCCTCGCCGTCGGGCAGCGCGTCGTGGCCGGCGGTCTCCACGTCGTCGAGGGCGGCGAGGATCTCGCCCGCCACCGCGTCGTCGACGATCCCCCGCTCGGCGAGCATCACCGTGTGCGCGCGGTCGACCGCGAGGTCGGCCTCGAAGATCGCCGCGTCGGCGGCAAGGCTCGACAGGAACTCGCGGGCGGGGCCGCCGCTGAAGCGGTCGCGGCGGACGGCCGTTTCGGGATCGTCGTCGGTCATTTAGTTCTCGTTGTCGCTCTCGTCCGTCTCGCCGGAGCCGTCCGTCGCGAGTTCGGGCTTGTTCACGCCCGCCTTCACGTCGTTGGCGAGGCGCTCCTGCAGCCCGTGGTACTTCGCGACGCCCGTGGCGTCCTCCTGGGCGATGCCGGCGACGTCCTCGGTGTTGAACGAGGCCATCTCCTCGGAGTACACGGCGTACTCGGAGTCGCGAGCGACGACGCGGCAGTTGCCGCCGGAGACCTTCACCGTCGCCGTCCCCGTCACCACGTCTTGCGTCTCGTCGACGAACGCGTCGAGCGCGTCGACGACGGGAGCGAAGACGAGACCCTGATACGCCTTCTCGGACCACTCCTGCTCGATCCCCTTCTTGAACGAGCGCTCGTTCTTGGTGAGGACGAGGTCTTCGAGGGCTTGGTGGGCCGTCAGCAGAACGGTCGCGGCCGGGTGCTCGTAGTTCTCGCGCACCTTCAGCCCGAGCATGCGGTCCTCCATCACGTCGGTGCGGCCGATGCCGTAGCCGCCGGCGTACTCGTTGAGGTGCTGGATGAGCGGAACGGGGTCCATCTCGTCGCCGTCGATCGCAACCGGGACACCCTCCTCGAACGTCACCTCGATGGTGGTCTCGCCTTCCGGCTCCGCAGTCCACTCGTAGATGTCCTCCGGCGGCTCGTAGTTCGGGTTCTCCAGCTTACCGCCCTCGACCGCACGCGACCAGATGTTCTCGTCGATGGACCAGACGCCGCCGTCGCCGGCTTCGACGGGCAGGTCTTTCTCGGCCGCGTACTCGATCTCCCACTCGCGGGTGAGCCCGAGTTCGCGGACGGGCGCGATGACTTCCAGATCGGAGCCACGCCAGACGGCCTCGAACCGGAGCTGGTCGTTCCCCTTCCCCGTGCAGCCGTGCGCGATGGCCTCACAGCCCTCGTCCTCGGCGACCCCGAGGATCGCCTCGGCGATGACGGGGCGCGCGAGGGCAGTGCCGAGCGGGTAGCCCTGGTACGTCGCGTTCGTCTTCACCGCGTCGTAACACAGGTCCGCGAACTCTTCTTTGGCGTCGACGACGTGGAGGTCAAGCCCGAGTGCGTCGGCGGTCTCCTCTGCCTCGTCGAACTCCTCGGTCGGCTGCCCGACGTCGACGTTGACGCCGATGACCTCGTCGTAGCCGTACTCTTCTTTCAAAAGCGGTACGCAGACGGTCGTGTCGAGTCCCCCACTGAACGCGAGTGCAACGGTTGCCATTACCGGAGTAAAATGGACTCTACCCCTTAAATTCGTCGCTTTAAATATTGTAAGAAATTGGCGGCGGCGACGCTACCCGACGACGTAGCTGTCACTCTACGGAACGAAACGGCGCGAACGCGACGAGGGAGGAAGGTTACTGGCCCGAGGGGGCCGGTCGTCGCGCCGCGCCGGAAGCCGGTCGCGGCGGTCGGACGCCTCGTCGCGGTCGCGGGGCTCGTCGGCCTCGGACGAGGGCGGCGTCGAGACGAGCCTCCGCGCGCATTAGCAGAATCTAGCCCGATTACAGTATAAAAAGATTCCGCAACACCACCGCGAACACGCGCTGACACCGCTTCGTCGAACGGATTTCTCAATCTGCTTGATAGCGGGAGTGGGTGTTGCAGATCGATGGCGACGATACCGCATTTAAAAAGGCGTGAGCGACGGCGACGATCACTTATAAATGAATGGCGGTGGCGCGCCCCGGTGAGCGGCCCACAGGGCCGCGAACCGCGAGGGACCGAAGGTCCCTCTGGCAGCCGGCGGCGAAGCCGCCGGCGACGCCGGTGCGAGGGAGTCGCTGGCGCCGACGGCGCCAGCGACGAGGCTGGGGAGGCGTGAGGCTGTGCGGTGCTGTGGGTGGGACTCAACGGGGCAGTCGCCGGTGGCTTTGCCGCCGGCTGCCAGAGGCGCGAAGCGCCTCGCTGCCGCGAGGACGAAGCCCGGCGCAGTAAGCACCGCAGCGAAGGAGTAAAGCGACTGAGCGAGGAGCGCAACAAGCCGCGCGAGTCGTCGCTGCTGGGGCTTTGGAGGTGTTCACCGCAGAGTCGCCGATCGCTTATAAACAGCCGACAGCAACATCCCGCTTGCACTTATAAACAGCCGAACAACCGAATTGATACACCCACTCCCGCTATCGATCAGATCGCTTCCCGGTACGCCGCAAGCGTTTCCTCGACGTCTTCCTCCGTGTGCGCGTAGGAGGTGAACTGACACTCGAACTGGTTGGCGGTGAGGAACACGCCTTGCTCTTTCATCTCCTGCCAGAACACGCGCTCCCAGCGGTCGGTGGCGGCGCGGGCGACGTCGGCGCCGGTCTTCGGACAGGTGTCGTAGCGGTCGCAGTCGGAGTTCTGTCGGCATCCACCGGCACAGCAAGCGTCCGGGTCGTCGGGCGCGTCTCGGGTGAAGATCGTCTTGAACATCGAATCGGTACCGACGACGGTGTACTCGGGCGCGCGTTCCGTGCAGATCTCGGTGATCCCCTCGCGGAGTTTGCGGCCGAGCCGGTTGACGTGCTCGTACACGTCGTTCTCGGCGGCGTACTCCAACGACGCCTTGCCCGCGGCCATCGTCACGGGGTGCCCGGAGAACGTGCCGGACTGGAACACGTCGCCCGCGGGCGTGAACTCCTCGATGATCTCCGCTTGCCCCCCGATCGCGCCGACCGGGAACCCGCCGCCGATGATCTTGCCGAACGTCGTCACGTCGGGAGTGACGCCGAACTTCGACTGCGCGCAGCCGAGGCCGCCGACCCGGAACCCGGTGATCACCTCGTCGAACACCAGCAGCGATCCGTAGTCGTCACACAGGTCTCGGAGCGTCTCGTGGTAGCCGTCGATCGGGGAGACGATCCCCGTGTTCGCGAGGATCGGCTCGACGAGGACGGCGGCGATGTCGTCGCCGTGTTCGGCGAACACCTCCTTCGCCGCCTTCGGGTCGTTGAAGGGGATCGGCAGGGTGTGTTCGGCGAACGCTTCCGGGATCCCCTTCGTCGAGGGGTGGGCGTTTCCCGGCGACCCCTCGACGAGCGTCGACTCCTGCGCGCCGTGGTAGCCGCCCTGCATGACGACGATCTTGTCGCGGCCGGTGTGGCCGCGCGCGAGCCGCACCGCCGAGACGGTCGCCTCCGTCCCCGAGTTGACGAATCGGATCGACTCGACGCTCGGGACGTGTCGCGCCACGAACTCGGCGTGTTCGACCTCGATCTCGGTGGGCGCGCCGTACATCGGACCCGCCGACGCGTGCGACTGGATCGCCGCCTGGACTGGGTCGGGCAGGTCGTGGCCGTACAACAGCGGCCCGTACCCCATCACCCAGTCGACGTACCGGTTGCCGTCGGCGTCGATCACGTGGCCGCCGTCCCCGCGCTCGATGAAGAACGGGTGCGGCATCGTCGCCCGGACGGAGGAGTTGACGCCGCCGGGCATGACCGACAGCGCGCGGTCGTACAGCCCGCGAGAGCGCTCGTGGTTCATGGCCGAGCGTTGGATCGGCAGCGTGAAAGTTGTTGCCGAACCGGGCAACGAGGGGCGGACGAATCGCCGGAGCCGCGCACCGGCGACGCAGGCGACACCACCGCTGGACGCCGTGGCGTCGCGGAAAAAGCGTCGGTCAAAAGCCGCCGTCCGCGTCTGCTGTTTCTTCGCCGTCAGTTTGTCGTCGATTCGTTGTCGACGTGATCGACCCGACTCTACACGGCCTCCGGGCCGGTCGCGCCCGTCCGGACCTGCAGCGCGTCCTCAACCGGTAGGATGAACACCTTGCCGTCGCCGGGCTCGCCGGTCTTGGCGGCCTCACTGATGGCCTCCGCGACTTCGTCGGCCGGGATGTCGGCGACGACAACGTCGACTTTCACCTTCTGGTGGAGGTCGACGGTGAACTCTTCGCCGCGCCACTGCCCCGTCTTGGCTGGCTGACTACCGCGGCCCGAGACGTTCGTCACGGTGAGCGAGGGCGCGTTGATCTCCGCGAGCGCCTGCTTGATAGATCCGAGCTTGTCGGGACGGACGACCGCCGTAACCATCTTGATCTCCGAGCCCGCCTCTTCGCCGCCGTCGGCGCGCGGGGAGTTCTCGGCCGTGTCAGTGGTGTCGACGATCGAGGAACCACCGTCAGTCGCGACGTTCGCCTTTCCGAACTCAGGGTACGTCTCGACGCCGTGTTCGCTGACGTCGAGGCCGTCACGCTCGTGTTCGGGCGTGACGCGAGCCTGTCCGACCGCCTTGAACGCGCCGAAGACCACGGCAGTCGCGACGACGGTCCAAGCGGCGATGACGACCACGCCGATAACCTGCGAGACGAGCACGTCCATCGAGAACCCGTTGATGCTGACGAACGGCAGCGCGAGGACGCCGAGGACGCCGGCGGAACCGTGAACCGGGAACACCGCACAGACGTCGTCGATCTTCATCGTGTCGGAGACGAACTCGAAGACCAACGGGAGCTGGAGACCACAGAGGATTCCGACGGCGATGGCGCCCCACCAGGTGACGAGGTTGGCGATGCCGGTCACGCCGACAAGCCCCGCGAGCAGTCCGTTGGCGACGTACAGCGTGTCGACCTTCTTCGAGAGCGCCAGCGAGGCGAGGGCCGCACCGACCCCGCCGGCGGCCATACCGAGCGTCGTTCCCAGCGAGACGCGGCCGATCGACGCGTAGCCGTCGAGAACGAGCGACCCGCCGTCGACAGCGAACACCGTCGCCGTCGTGCCGACGTTGAACCCGTACCAGCCGAACGCCAAGATGAGCGTACCGAGCACCGCGAACGTCATTGAGTGACCGGGAATGACGTTCGTGGAGCCGTCCTCGGTGTAGCGGTCCATGCGCGGACCGAGCACGTACGCCGCAGTGAGCCCGGCGATGCCGCCCATCCCGTGGACGATCATCCCGCCCGCGAAGTCGGTGAACCCGAGGCCGTTTCCGCCGAGGAAGCCGCCGCCCCAAGTGATTCCGGCGACGACGGGGTAGATGACCGCGGAGATGGCGATCGTGTACGCCACGTACGCGCGGAGCTTTGCACGCCCGGCGACCGCCCCGGAAACGATCGTCGCCGCCGTCATCGCGAAGACGGCGCCGAATAACCAGCTGTTGACCCACCCGCCGTCACCGAGGGCCGACGCCGCGGAGAAACCGCCACCGGCGGCAAGTCCCTCGACGCCGAACCCGACCATGAAGTAGAGGAGCACGCCGACGCTCCACGTCAACAGGTTCTTCGTGAGCTGGTTCGCCACGTTCTTCGCGCGAACCTGCCCCGCTTCGAGCATCGCGAAGCCGGCGTGCATGAAGAAGATGAGGAAACAAACCACCGCGACCCACATCAGGTTGACACCCTCAGCAAGGACGCTCGGGTCGATGCTCGCGAGTACGCCGGTTGTCACGCGATGATCACCTCGAGTGAACGTTCGTCCGTCGTGCAGCGCGTTTCGTTCGTGTTCATGTATTGAATCACGTTTCCACACCGGGGAACACGAACATATAAACGTTCGAGTTGAGTTTCACAAGAAATATTCCTGATGATACGGAAGGCGTTCAATATAAGGTCAAATCAATGTTGTATAAGGGCATATCACCGACAGCTGCTTGGCAATCCTTGCGTTCAAAGTGAACGGCCGTTTTGTTGGTTTATTGTCAAGAAATACCGGATCGGCTGTTTTCGGGTCTCAAAACGCCGGGCGCGGCCCAAAGCGGAAATACTTGCCACGAGGGAGCGTACCCGGAAAACCACGATACGGACTAATAGTTCCGAGATCGGACCTTACGGAGGCTGATAAGAGAAATTGACGTTTGTCAACCCGGTTCGGGTGCCCGTCTTCGATCTGATTGTTCACACCCCGATCCTCTGCTTATTCTCGGCGTGTTTTTCGTGTGGTCCGCTTGAGACGGCACCGTACGCGAATGAGCGTTCCGGCGAAGGCGGTCGGTTACTCCGGCTTCAGTCCCTCGCCCTGCACGCGCATCACGGCCTCGCCGTCAGCGAGGTTCGGTGCGTCGACGAGGCAGACGATCCGCTTGTTGCCCTTCGACTTCCGGAGATACATTCGGAACGTGGAGGCGTGGCCGAGGATGTTTCCGCCGATCGCCTGCGTCGGGTCGCCGAAGTAGGAGTCGGGGTTCGACGCGACCTGATTGGTGACGAGGATGGCGGTGTTGAACAGGTCGCCGATACGCATCAGGTCGTGGAGGTGCTTGTTGAGCTTCTGCTGGCGGTCGGCGAGTTCGCCCCGGCCGACGTACTCGGCGCGGAAGTGGGCGGTCAGCGAGTCCACGCAGACGATCCGAATGGGCCACTCGCTCTCCTCGTGTTCGCCGGCGAGCTCCTTCGCCTTCTCTGCGAGCAGGATCTGGTGGTTGGAGTTGAACGCCTTGGCGACGTGAATCTGGTCCAAGAACGCCTCGATGAGCTCCTCCATCGCCTCTTCGTCGCTCGGGGTCCCCTCGATCTCGCGCCGCTCCATCTCGTTGGCGAGGATCTCGTCGTCGAGCCCGCGGATCATGTCGTCGATCCGCTCCGGACGGAACGTGTCCTCGGAGTCGACGAAGATACAACCGCCGTCGAGGCCACCGAACTCCGGCGGGAGCTGGACGTTGACGGCCATCTGGTGGGTCACCTGCGACTTCCCGGACCCGAACTCGCCGTACACCTCGGTGATCGACTGCGTCTCGATGCCGCCGCCGAGCAGGTCGTCGACCTCGTCGATCTGCCAGGAGAGCTTCCCGATATCCTCGCGGCGCTCGAGTACGGTCGCGCCCGTCTCGAAGCCGCCAACGTCGGCGGCGTCGCGGGCGGCGTTGATGATGTCGCTGGCGGATGACTCGCCGATGTCGGCCGTGTTCGACATCTCGCCGGGGCTCGCGACGGCGATCGACTGGTAGCTCTCGAACCCGTTCTCGACGAGTTTGTCTGCGGTGGCGGGGCCGACTCCGGGGAGGTCCTCGAGTTCGTCTTCAGGCATGTACACGACCCTTGTTCGCCATCCCGTATAAAGACTGGTTTACACCCGAGTGAAAGTAAAGATTGGGTGGAAACCGCGCTCCGGAATGGTTCGACACCGTATATAAGGCTCCGGGCGGAATCACTGGAGCGGCGTCCCGGCGAAACTGGTCAAACGAGAGCGTTCGTCGACGGTGATCGCCTCGTTCCGTACCGTCCCGCCGATTCAGAACCCGACGCGGCGGACGTACTCCAGATCGCGGATCTCGACGAGCAGATCGCCGGAGAGGTCGGCGTCGGTGATCACGTACAGTTTCGGGTCGTCGGTGAACTCGGGATCCTCGCTCAACACCTGCCGGATCGAGACATCGTGGTCGGCGAGGATGCCGGTCACCTCGGCGACGATCCCGGCCTCGCCGGCGGCCGCAACCTCGATTGTGAGGACGGTGAGGTCTAGGACGGGAGCCAGATCCATCAGGCTCGGCACCGACGAGATGTTGGTGAAGATGCGCTTCAGTTCTGGGTCAGCCAGGATCGCGTCCGTCGTCGAGTCGACGACGCGGCGGTCGACGTCGAGTTCGCGCGCGATCCCGGTGTACGGGATCTCGATCCCGCCGGAAACGACCCGCCCCTCCTCGTTAACGGAGAAGCCGCGCTCTAAGAACAGCCGGATCACGGCCTGCTGACTGGGTGACCCCTCGAACTTCTCGAGGATCTCGTCGAACATTCGTTGCTACGGTGCTCGTCGCCGAGGGGTTAAAAAGCGGGGTACTGCGGCATCTCAGCTCGCGACCGCCGAGTAGACGCCGCCGAGGACCGCCCCGTACACGACGTGGCCGACGAGGCTCTCGACGCCGATGTTCGGCAGCGGCGGCGCACCCGGGAACCCAACGGCACCCAGCCAGATCGGCATCACGATCACCGCGAGCGCGAGCCAGACGAGGAGGCCGTAGCCCGCACCGACGCCGATGCTCGTTCCGATCGAGTCGTCGAGGTCCGGCCTCAGACTCGCGATCGCGGCGAACCCGAGACCGATGACCGCGCCGTGGGACATGTGGATCGCCCAGCCGACGGCGCCGGCGGGACCCGCGATGCCGTACATCGCCGGGATCCCCATCTCCAGTACGCCGGGGGTCATCACCGACATCATCGCACCGAAGACGAGGCCGCCGGCCAGTCCACCGACCACGCCGGCCCTCCAGTCACCGTGTTCTATCGAGACGTTCGTCGCTGTCGCGGTTTCGGTTGCCATAGCAGATTCTATATCGCTAGAGAACCGGTAATAACTGCCTGTAAAGTGTGTGCACAGTGCACAGGCCCCAAACAGATATATTTACTGAAACGACGGTGTCGGAAGGACGTACGCCCGGTCGACCACTTTCGCTCCGTCACCCGACCCCTTTTAGCCGATGGCGACGAACCTCGTGCCGTGTCAGAGTCGCCGCATCTGCGGTTCTTCCCGTACGAGGAGCCGTACCCGAACCAGCGCGAGGCGATGGACAGGGTCGCCAATGCGCTGGACCGCGGGCAGGACGTGCTGTTCGAGGGCGCACCCGGGACGGGGAAGACCCTCTCCGCGCTCGTGCCCGCCCTGGAACACGCCCGCGAGCACGACCGCACGGTCGTCATCACCACCAACGTCCACCAACAGATGCGGCAGTTCGTCGAGGACGCCCGCGCGATCACCCGCGAAACGCCCATCCGCGCGGTCGTGTTTAAAGGCAAATCGTCGATGTGCCACATCGACGTCGACTACCAGGAGTGTCAGACCCTCCGGGACACCACCCGCGAGATGGTGGAGACCGAAAGCGAGGTCCGCGAGCTGGAGACCCGCCAGCGCGAGCTGCTGGCCGAGAGCCGCGAGGGCGACGCGGGGGCGGCCGAGGCTCGCGAGTCGGTGATGGACGAGCTCGACGAGCTGGAGGCTGATATCGACGAGTACGACACCGCAAACGTCTGTGCCCACTACCGAAATAACCTCGTCGAGGACACCGACGAGTTTTTCGGGTGGCTGTTCGAGGACGTTCGCACCCCTGAAGACGTGTATGCGTACGCGGACGAGCGTGAGTTATGCGGTTACGAGCTGCTGAAGGAGGGGATGGAGGGCGTCGATCTGGTGGTCTGTAACTACCACCACCTGCTGGATCCCAACATCCGCGAGCAGTTCTTCCGGTGGATCGACCGCGACCCCTCGGAGATAATCACCGTCTTCGACGAAGCCCACAACGTCGAGGACGCCGCCCGCGACCACGCCACCCGGACTCTCACCGAGAACACGCTCGACGCCGGCCTCGACGAACTTACGGAGAGCGACGACTCCCGCGCCGAAGCGGCCGAGAACGTGGTCCGTGCGTTCCGTGATGCCTTAGTCGAGACGCGCGACGACGCGCTCGGCGTCGGAAAGCACGAGTCGATCGACGAGAACTGGGAGGATCTCTCGATCGCCAACGACGACCGCCGTGACGACCTCACGCTCGCGTTCCTCCGCAACTACGAAGGAAAGGGGATCGACACGGAGACGGAGCTCGCCGTCCAGCTCGGACAGGCGCTCGACGAGGAGTACGAACGCCGCTACCGCGACGGCGAGACCACGACCCGCACCGAGTGCCAGACCCTGCAGGCCGCCCGGTTCGTCTCGACGTGGATGGAGGAGGGGACGGAGCTGGGCCAGTACCCGGTCGTCTCCGTGCGCCGCGACGGCACCACCGAGGAGGTGTACGGTCGCGCGGAGCTGTACACCTGCATCCCCCGCCGCGTCACCGAAGAGCTGTTCGACGAGGTCGCCGCCTCAGTGCTGATGAGCGCGACGCTTCGTCCCTTCGACGTGACCAAGGACGTGCTCGGACTGGAGGACGTGGCGGCGCTCGCGTACGAGATGGGGTACCCCGAAGAGAACCGGCGGACATTCGCGGTCGACACGCCTCCGCTGTTCGCCTCCGAACGCAACGACCCCGAGACGCAGGAGACGGTGGCGTCGCTGCTGCGCGACGCGATCCGCTTCACCCCGGGGAACACGCTCGCCTTCTTCCCCTCCTACGCCGAGGCCGAGCGCTACTACGAACGGCTCGGAGGCACCGACCTCGGCTCCCTCTCCCTCGACGGTCCCGGCGAGGACGAGGAGGAGCTTCGCCGGCGGTTCGTCGAGAGCGACGACGCGGCCCTCTTCACCTCCCTGTGGGGAACGCTCGCGGAGGGCGTGAGCTTCGACGGAAACGACGCTCGAACGGTGGTGGTCGTCGGCGTTCCCTACCCGCACCTCTCGGATCGGATGGAGGCGGTCCAGGATGCGTACGATCGGGTGTTCGCCGACCGGGACCGCTCCCGCGACCCCGGCTGGGCGTACGCGGTCGAGATCCCGACGATCCGCAAGACACGACAGGCGATCGGGCGCGTGGTCCGCGGTCCGGACGACTTCGGCGTCCGGATCCTCGCGGACCGTCGGTACACGTCCGCAGACATGGGGAAGTACTCGGTCCGCGGCGCGTTCCCGCCGGAGGAGCGCGAGGAGCTCCTCGATCTCGACCCGGAGAAGCTGAAGTTCGCGATGCTGAACTTCTACGGCGATCACGACGCCTACGACGGGGCGCCGCCGGAGCCGTGAGTCGGTGG
>Ga0208138_100634_pt1 | contig 13058 bp, 10 predicted proteins | sample AntRauMetaRauer3_FD_184786 | JGI IMG/M metagenome (GOLD analysis project Ga0208138, IMG submission 184786) | Saline lake microbial communities from Rauer Lake, Antarctica, in enrichment culture - Antartic Rauer Lake 3 Metagenome Rauer3 (SPAdes)... ...
GACCGACCGCGGGGCAGGTGCATCCTCTCGGTGGGCGTTCGGGACGACGACCTTCTCGTGGTCGGCGACCCGCCACGCGGCGCGGTGGAGGTCGCTGCCGGGCTCGTCGCCGACGGCGACGACGGTGGTGCCGCGGAGAAGTCGCCCCACGAGGCTCCCGTACTCGGCGACCTGCACGCTCAGCCGCTCGGTCGCGCCGGCGAACGACTCGGCCGTCTCGCGGGCGACCGCCTCGTAGCGCTCCTCGCCGGTCACCGCCGCCAGATCGAGCAGCGCGGTCGCCATCTCCACGTTGCCGTCGAGCGGGCGGAAGGGGCGGTCGAGCAATCCCGCACCCGATCGCGGCCCGTCGACGAACGAGCCGTCGACGCGGAGCCGATCTATCGCTCGGTCCGCGACCGCGCGGGCGACGGTGGCGCCCTCGCCGAGCACGCCGGCTGCGCGGGTGTACGCGCTCACGACGCGAGCGGCATCGGCGAGGAGGTCCGTCTCGCCGACCTCGTCGCTCCCACGGTAGTGGGTCACTTCCCCGGAGTCGACGTCGATCAGGTCGCGTTCGAGTCCGTCGAGAATCCGCTCCGCGTACTCGCGTGCGCGCTCGCTGTCGGTGTAGGCGGCGACCGCGAGCAGTGCGTCGGCCGCGAGCGCGTTCCCGCCCGCGAAGACGGTGAGATCGCGGCGAGGCGGGTCGAGTTCTTCGCGGTCCGCGGCGGAGGCGGCGTAGTAGGCGCGACCGAGCCCCGGGCCGACGCTCCACCCGACGCCGTAGCCGGTCCAGAGGTCGTCGGTGAGGAAGTCGACCGCGTCGGTTGCGGGATTGAGGTACGCCTCGTCGCCGGTGTAGAGGTAGGCGTTCGCGAACGTCCGAGTGACCGCCGCGTTCGTGTCGATCGGCTTCTCGTAGGCCACATCGCCCCAGTCGGGCGTCCCCGCGAACCGGAAGAAGCCGCCGGCCACGTCGTCGGCGAGGTGGTCACGAACCGCGTCGAGCGTCCGGAGGGCCCGATCGCGGTCGCGCTTCAGCGCGAACTCGACGGTACGAGGAAGCGGGAACTTCGCGTCCGACCCCCAGCCGGCGTGCTCCTCGTCGTACTTGGCCTCGATCTGGCCGGCGAGGTGGCTCTCGATCGCGTCAGTCAGCTCGCCGCGCGGCGGGAGGTCGGCGTCGAGCGCGCGGGGAACCCGCCCTGCCGAACGCCCCTTGTCGGCCCACATCTGCCGGACCGATTCGAGCACCTGCCGCATTCCGTCCACGTCGAGGTAACCCGCGCCGGTGAGCAGTTCTCCCTCGGGCGTGAGGAAGGCGGTCGTCGGGAACCCGCCCATGTTGTACCGCTCGCGCACCCGCGGGTGACGGTCGACGTCGACGCGGACCGGGACGAACCCCTCGTTGACGTTGGCGGCGATCCGCGGCTCAGCGTAGGTGATCGCGTCCATCTCGTGACAGCCCTCACACCACGTGGCGGAGAGCGACAGCAGGACCGGAGAGTCCCGCTCGTCGGCCTCGGCGAAGGCCTCAGCGCCCCAGTCGCGCCACTCGACGTGCGTCTCGTCGGTCATACTGACAGTCGGGTCGGACGGTGGGTAAGCGCTTCGAGACCGGACGGAAGAGGGACGGGCTGGTCGGCGGGAGAGGGAGGAGGTCGGTCGGAGGGCGTTCGGGTGTCCTGCGATGCGATTCGGAGGGTGCCGCGGTCTCAGCGCTTGTGGTCGTGGCCGATCGCGAGCGCGAGGGCGTTCGCGAACAGTAGGCCGACGAACAGGAGGCCGGGAGTGCCTTCGAGCCCCATGTAGAGGAGCATGGGATACGTGGCCGGGATGGCGATCGCCGCCCAGAAGGCGGCGGCTTTCACCGTGCCGGTCATCAGCCCGGCCACCTGCTGGCCGGAGGCGAGGCGCGTGGGTGCGGGGATGGACATGGACACTACCTGCTACGACCGACGATCCCATATAGCCCGCAGAGGGTTCGGGGGATTTCACCACGTTTCTCGGCGGTAATAGACGTTTTAAAACGGGCTCAGAAACGATATAACCATTTATACGGCTCTCTTATCTTTTTTCAGCTGTAATCGACGATCGCCGCCGGTCACCCCAGCCAGCGCGGCGAGTCGCGCGGCTGCCGCGGGACCAACCGCTTTGTTTCTCCGGACGTACCGACGAGTATGACGGACACGGAGCCGACCACGGGCCGCGAGACACACGGGAGACGAACCGCGACCGACGGCGGGGCGAATCCCCGCGTCACCGTCGTCGCCTGCGGCGGCACCATCGCGTCCGAGCCGGACGACGGCGGCGCGGCGCCGGCGAAGACCGGCGACGACCTCGTCGCGGCAGTGCCGGGCATCGAGCGGTACGCGGCCGTGAGCGCCCGCGAGGTCTGCTCGCAGCCCGGGTTCGACGTGCGGTGGCGCGACGTGCTCGCGACCGCGACCGCGGCGCGGGAGGCGGTCGCGGACGGCGCCGACGGCGTCGTCGTCACTCACGGGACCGACACGCTCGCCGACACCGCGTTCGCGCTCGACCTGCTCACCGACCTTCCCGCACCGGTGGTCGTCACGGGGGCCCAGCGCCGGCTCGACGAGCCCTCCAGCGACGCGCCCGCGAACCTGACGCTCGCGGTCCGTGCCGCCGCGGACGACCGGTTTGCGCCGGGCGTTCACGTCGCGTTCGACGACGAGATCCACGCCGCCCGCGACGTGGTCAAGGGCCACAGCAACGCGCTCTCGACGATGACCTCGCCGGGGACCGGGCCGGTGGCGACGGTCACCCGCGCCGGGTCGAGGCTCGTCCGCGAGCCGCGGCGCGGAGTCGACGTCAGCCCGCTCGTCGATGGCGTCGAGAGCGCCGATGTCGTCCCCGAGGTGCCCGTGATCCACTCGGGAACGGGGGTCGGCGCGGGCGCGGTCGAGCGCGCGGTCGACGCGGGCGTCGGCGGGCTCGTGATCGAGGGAACCGGCCTCGGCAACGCGACCGCGGCGATCGGCGACGCCGTGGCCGAGATCCTCCCGGAGGTCCCCGTGGTCGTCGCCGGTCGTCCCCCGGCGGGTCCCACCGAACCGGTGTACGGGACGCCCGGCGGCGCGGTCACGCTGGCGGAGCACGGCGTGACGTTCGCCGGTCCCCTCCCGGCGTCGAAGGCGCGGGTCGCGCTCGCACTTGGGCTCGCGGCCGACCTCGACCGCAACGGGAAAGCGGGCGACGCCGACGCCCTCGCCGACCTGTTCCGGACGCCGCAAGGGGACGCCCGACCGACGTAACACCGAGAAGCGTTCGTGCCGACGGGAAACCCTTATGCGCGCCCCGCGTAGCGACGTCCATGACTCGACGCACGCGTCGAACGGTCCTGTGCGGCCTCGGCGGCGGGGGCGTCGCCGCGCTCGCCGGCTGCACGACCGAGAGCGACCCGGGAAGCGGCGACGGTACCGACGGGAGCGACGGCGGTGACGCGGGAGACGGCGGTGACGGCGCTCCCGAGACCGAAGTCCAGCAGGTCGGTGGCGCGCTCTCCGGCCCGGCGTGGAGCCGCGAGGAGCGCCGCGGCTTCTGTGTGCTGATCACCGAAGAGAACGACGCCTCGTGGCTGCTCCGGGACGCGTCCGCGGAGACCATCGGGTTCGTCGAGGCGACCGACTTCGACGAGTCGGTGCTCGCGTACGTCGAATCGGTCGGGCCGACCACCTGCTACGATCGAATTTCCTTCGCCGATACCGGCGTCGAGGACGAGACGCTCGTCGCGAGCGCGACCGTCGAGAGCACCGCCGCGGACGACGAGGCGTGCGGCGAGGCGATCACCTACTCGGCCGCGCTGCTCCGAGTCACAGCCGACCCACTGCCGGACGTGATCCGGCTGTCGCTGACGAACGGCTGGGGCGAGACCGCGGAGCTGACCGGCGAGGAGGGGATCCGCGACCCCGACAGCCTCGACGGATTCGTCAGGCCCGAGGGCAACCCCCGAACCGTGCCCGCGCCGCTCGACTGCGAGGGCGACTCCTTCGATCGCCACCCCGCCGCCTACTCGGACGGCGTCTCGTGGGGGTCCGGCGGCGGCATCGGTGAGGACGGCGGGGCGCTCGAACTCCGCGTCGTGAACCCCGCCTACGACGGGGATGACCCCGGGGAGGCGCTGACGTTCGAGCGCGGCGACGAGGTACGATTCGAGCTGACCAACGTCTCGAACCGCGAGGCGTACGTCGGCAACCACGGGAAGTACAACGTTGAGGTGTTCACCGAAGACGGGTGGACGGACGTGCGCGGCGGGGACGGCGACCGGTTCGGCTACACCGACGAGGCGATCGCTCACCCGCCGGGCGAGACCGTCGCGTGGGAGTTCACGATGACCGAATCGGGACTCGTCGCCGACGAGAACCAACCCGGCGGGCTGCGGGTCTGTCCCGACCTCCAGCCGGGTCGCTACCGATTCGTTTTCTTCGGTGCCGCCGACATCGCGGCGGCGTTCGACTACGTCGGGTAGCGCGGTCAGCTTCGGCTCGTCTCAGGCCCGAATCTCGATCAGCAGGTTCGACTCGGGCGACTCGCCCATCATCGAGCGGACGCGGTCCCACGAGAGCTCCGCGCGGGCGGTTACCGTCTCAGCCGCGATCGCGCCGCAGGCGTTGCCGACGAGCAGCGGCACCTGATAGTCTCGGGGATCGTGCGAGAACCCGTCGCCGGCGATCTCGGGATCGCGGAGCGCGGCGCCGAGGAAGCCGGCCGCGAACGCGTCGCCGGCCCCGACGGTGTCGATGGGGTCGATGTCGAACCCGGGGTGGGACACGTCGCCGTGGGGCGTCCGGACGGTCGCGCCCTCCTCGCCGAGCTTGATCGCGACGACGCGATCGTCGGGCTCCCACGGGTCGATGTCGGTCGATTCGGCGAGCACGTCGGCCTCCGGGGCGTTCACGAAGAGCACGTCCGTGGCGTGGAGCGCGGCCTCGAACTCGCGGTCGCCCACGCGGCGCCCCGGGTCGAAGCTCCGCGTCGTTCCGGCCTCGCCGGCGGCGGTCGCGAGCGCGGCCGCGGTGCCCGGCTGCTGGCCGGTGAGGTGGAGGTGGTCGGCCGCCGCCAGCGTGTCGCGGTCGAGCCCGGCCGCGGTGAACGACTCGTTGGCACCGTCGTTGGCTAACATCAGCAGCTCTCCGCTTCCGTCGACGATCGCGTACTTCACCGAGGTCGGTTCGTCCGCGTCGACGAGGACCTGTCCGGGGTCGACGCCGGCGCTCGCCAGTTCGCGGAGCGCCAGCGCGCCCGACTCGTCGCCGCCGACGCTCCCGTAGACGACCGACTGGCCGCCGAGCCCCACGAGCCCGACCGCGACGTTCGCGGCGCTGCCGCCGCCGGACTGTTCGAGCAGATCGATCCGGGTCTCCCCGTCCGGCTCCGGTAGCTCGTCGACGTGGATCGTCACGTCCCAGTTGATGTGACCGGCCGAGACCACCTTCGGGACGCGTCCAGAGGACTCCGGCTCCAGATCGGGGTCGTCGTCGACGGGCTCGTCGGCGTCTGAGTCGCCGTCGAGAGCCTCGTCTCTCTCGTCCTTCCCCTCGTCGTCCTCCCACTCGGAGACCTCCTCGTCCCACTCCGCGAGCTCCTCTTCCCAGTCGTCAGACCTTCGGTCGTCGCCGTCGGTCCCGGGGCCGCCACCGTCGCGTCCGCTCATGGCTCGGCCCACGGCTCGGCCGCGCCCTCCCCGAACAGCTCCCGCATCAGCGTCACGATGCTCTCGGGCGGGAACTGGCCCTGTTCGGTGACGATCGCGTCCATGTACCGCGGCGGCGTCACGTCGAACGCCGGGTTCTCGACCGCGATCTCGCCGATCTCCTCGCGGGCCTCGCTGCCGATCACCTCGTCCTCGTCGCGCATCTCGATCTCGACGGTGTGGCCCGTCAGCGTCTCCGGGTGGAGCTTGATCGTCTGGGCCGCAGTCATGATCGGGACGCCGCGCTCGCGGGCGTTGACCGCGAGCCCCGACGTACCGATCTTGTTGATCACGCCGCCGTCCGCGGCGATCGAGTCGGCGCCGACGACGACGTGGTCGACTTCGTCGAGGTAGCGCCGCGCCGCGGAGTCGACGATCAGGGTGACGGGGACGCCGGCGTCGCGGAGCTGTTCGGCGGTGATGTGACCCTGCTGGCGCGGACGGGTCTCCTTGACGACGGCCGAGATTGATTTCCCCTGCTCGACGGCCGCCTCGATGCACGCGAGCGCGTCCGTCGAGTGGCAGTGGGTCATCACCGTGTCGCCGTCGGCGAGGCGGTTCGCGCCGACCTGCCCGAGATCGTCCTGCGCACGGTCGAGCTGGCGGACGAACGCCTCGCTCGCGTCGACGACGCTGCGCCGCAGCTCGTCGACGGTCTCCCCCTCCATTCGCTGGAGGACGTAGCGGAGCGCATTCGGGAGCGACACGGCGGTCGGACGCGTCTCGCGGAGAGCCCGACCCGCGGCGCGCATCGACGCGCGGAAGGCGTCGGGGTCACTCGCGGTTTCGCCGGACGCGGCCGCCGCCTCGGCCTGCTCGGCGAGCGCCTCCGCGGCCGCGGACGCGATGGTCGCCGCGCCGCGGATCTCCATCGTCGCGATCGATTCGGCGGTCTCCCGGACCGGGGCCGCCGGCTCCGTATCGGTCATACCGATCCAGTAGCCGGCCCGGTATTTATAAAACCGGGCGGGAGGCGATCGGGTTGCGGGTCGTCGGCGTCCGGCCGCCGTCCCCCGCTACGAGCCGTCGTCGTTCGGCTGCTGGCCGTAGCTCTCGAACCGCTCCTCGACGGTCGCCATCTGCTCGTCGGTGAGCACGTGCGGCTCGCCGACCGCCGACGCCCGGAGGTAGAGCCGGCAGAGATCCTCGACGTGGTGGGTGTTCTCGACCGCCGTCTCGATGTCCGGCCCGGTGACGACGAGCCCGTGGTTCGCGAGGATCACGGCGTCGGAGCCGGCCTCGGCCATCGCGGCGACGGCGTTCGCGGCCAGCTCCTCGGTGCCGTACGGCGCGTAGTCGGCAAGCGGGACTTCCCGGCCCACGGCGGCGATCATGTAGTGGACGGGCGGGAGCTTCCGGTGGAGCGTCGCCATCGTCGTCGCCCACGGCGAGTGGGTGTGGACGATCGCGCCCGGCCGGTCGTGCTTATAAATGCCCGTATGCATCGGCACCTCGCTCGACGGGGCCATCCGGCCCGCCAGTCGCTCGCCCTCCAGCGAGACCACCGGCACGTCGGTCGCGTCGAAGGAGTCGTACGGGACGCCGGTGGGTGTGACGGCGACCGCGTCACCGTCGCGGATGCTCAGGTTCCCGGTCCGCCCGGGCGTTAGATCCGCGAGCGCAGGTGCATACTCGACGACCGCCTCGCGCGCCTCGCGCAGGAGGTCGGGGTTGGCGGTGTCGTCGGTATCGGCCCCCTCTCGGCTCACGCCGCCACCTCCGTCAGGTCGGCGAACGCGTCGAGCCGATGGTCCGGGCGCTGTTGTTCGGGGAGCTCCGCGTCGGCGGGCGCGTCGCCGTCGGCGACGAACAGCGCGGTGTCCATCCCGACCGCGTTCGCGCCGGCCACGTCGGCGTCGAGGTTGTCGCCGACCATGAGCGCCTCGCTCGGTCGGCGATCGAACGCTGCGAGCGCGGCCGTAAAGGGGATCGCGCTCGGCTTCTCGCGGCCGACCTCCTCGGAGGTGACCAGCCGGTCGATCCGGTCGTCGATCGCGAGCCGCGAGAGCTTCTGTAGCTGCACGCGGGTGGTGAGGTTGGTCACGATGGCGACATCCGTCTTCGCCTCGGTGAGCGCGTCGAAGACGCGTTCGACCCCGTCGCAGAGTTCCATCTCACTCACGTATCCCTCCCAGTACGCGTCGCCGAGCGCGAGCGCGTCGGCGGCGTCGCGTTCGCCGGCGTACTCCCGGAGTGCGCGCTTGAAGTAGATGTGCCGGTTGTGAGAGGCGGCGGTGCCACGGGTCTCGCGTTTCGCTTTCCGACGCCCGGCCGCGTACAGCTCGTCGAACGTCTCGCGGTCCATCTCGTACCCGCGCTCGCGAAACGTCGCGAGGGCGGCCCGCTTGCCCGCCTCGTTGCAGGGTGCGTACGGGTACAGGGTGTTATCGAGGTCGAAGAACACTGCCTCGTAGCTCATGGGCCGTCTCTGTCGGGCTGTGACTTAAGCGTGGTTCGACGGGACGGGGCCGTCCCACGGGTCGGCGTTCGCCGACCCGTTACTGCTCGTTCATCGCCTCGCTGGCGATATTGCGGCCGCGAGAGTTCAACGCCACCTCGCGGCGCACCCGCACCTCTTCGACCACTTCGAGATCGATCAGTCGCTCGAACGTCTCCTCGACGGCGTCGACGTCCATCCCGAGGAACGACGGGATCTCGAACGGCGAGACACCGGAGTACAGCGCCATCAACACCTCCCGGTCGCGATTGGAGAGGTCGACGTTCGTCGAGCTGCGCTTCTCGCCCTTTCGGAGCCACGCCTCGACGAACCGCATCCGGTTGGGGTCGCCGGCGATGTGGGTCTCGATACTCGTTCCCTCGTCGTCGGTGTGTGAGACCTCTATCACGGGCTTTTTCTCGCCGTTAACGGTGCGTTTCGCGGCGTCGAGCCCGCTGATGTCGTCGAGGTCGAACTTCACGAACGCACCGCGTTCCAACGCCGCGTTGAGTCCGTTCTCGTCGATCTTCACCCGTGCCTGCTCCCACTCGGTCTCCTGAACGACGCCGCCCTCAACCGCGGGGTGTTTCGCGGTCACCGTTCGCTGGTCGAGCAGCGCCCGGTACACGTCGCGCTCGAACGCCTCGTGGTCCGAGGCAGCGACGATAAGCACCTGATCACCGAGGTCGAAGCTCACGTAGTTGGAGACCCGCGCAATCGACTGGTTGGCGTCGTGACGCCCCCCCAGCCCCCGGAGTTCCGAGAGGGGGATCGTGCGCTTCCCGTCGTTGCCGGCTAAGATCAGCCGCCGGTTCGAGAGGAGCACCCGGCCCGGCGTCCACGAGACGTCGCTCACCTTCCGTCCCTCGCGGACGGCGACCGCGAACCGTCCCTGGGTGTCCGTCACCTTGTACTCGCCGCCGCTGTCGGACATTTACGGACCCCCCGCCCGGAGCTTCGAAACCGCCGAGAACACTCGCTTCCGGACTGCGGGGCTCTCGTCGTCGGTGAACTCTTCGAGCCGGTTGAGCGTCTCCTGTCCACCCACCTGACCGAGCACGAACACCGCCTTCGCGCGGGCGTCCTCGGGGTGTTCGGTTCCGAGCCGGTCGAGGAGGCGGTCCTCGACGATCGGTCCGCCGAGGCTCTTGAGGCTGGTGGCCGCGAACTGCGCGGTCTGCGCGTCGTCGTCCGCGAGCGCGTCCGCGAGCGCCTCGACTGCGACCGCCGACTCCCGTTCCGCGACGCGGCCGAGGATCCACGCGGAATTCCGTCGCTGACGGCTCTGTTGGCCGTCTGTGAGGATCTCCACCAGCGGCTCGACGACCGTCTCGTCGTCGGCCTGTTTCAGCTCGGAGACGACTCGATCACGAACCGCGTGGCTCTGCTGAGTCGGGACGTTCGAGAGCAGCTCGATGATCGAGTACACCGCGGCGTTTCGCACCACCGCGCTCTCGTCGCCGAGCGCGCGGGCCAGCGGCTCGACCGGCTCCGGGTTGTTCGCCTTCCCGAGCGCGCCGGCGGCGATGCGCCGGAGCGACTCGTCGGCGTCGTCAAGCAGGTCCAGAAGGGGAGATAGCGCCCGATCGGTGCCGATGTTGCCGAGCGCGTTGGCAGCGGCTCTCCGGACCCGCGGCTCGTCGTCGAGCCGCTCGGTCAGCCCGGGGACCGCACGCGGGTCGGCGAAGGTCCCACAGGCCTGACACGCCCGAAGCCTGACGCGGGCGTCCTCGTCGTCGAGCGCCTTGACGAGGTGTTGGAGGCCGCTCCCGTCGTCGAGTCGGCCGAGCGCGTTAGCGGCGGCCATCCGCAGTTCCGGGCGGTCGGCCCGCAGCGCGCGGGCGAACTTGCGGGCGGTGACCCACTCCGCCTCGGACCCTTTGGTGCCGGTGAGCTCCGAGAGGAGCTGTTCGAGCGCCGCCTCGCCGATCTCGTCGAGCGCGTCGACCGCGGCCCCGCGGACCTGCGCGTCGTCGTCGCCGGTCGCGGTGCGCAGGAGTACGTCGATGGACGGCTGGTCGTCGGGCTCGGCGACCTCGCCGAGGAACTCGGCCGCGCGCTTCCGGACCGCGGCGCTGTCGCTGCTCATGGCGTCTCTGAGCCGCTCGGCGTTCCCGTTCCGCGCGTGCTGGTACAGCGACATCAGACCCTCCGGAACACCCGCCGGCGCTTGTCTATCGGTTCGTACCTGTCCGAGCGGTCCGGCGGGACGCTCTCGGTCATGCCGAGCACGAGCACGCCGTCGTCCGCGAGCGACGCTTCGAGCGTGTCGAACAGCGCCCCCTTGTGGTCGACGTCGATGTAGATCAGCAGGTTGCGGCACAACACCACGTCGAAGGGATCGCGGGCGCCGTCGCGGATCAGGTCGTGCGTCTCGAAGTCGACGAGCCGCTGGACTTCCGAGCGCACCCGAAACGCGTCCTCGTCGCGCTCGACGTAGCGGTCGGGGTCCGAGAGCGGCTCCAGCTCCTCGGCGATGTCGGTCGTACGGGTGGTGTGGTAGACGCCCTCGCGGGCGCTGTCGAGCGCCTCCTCGCTGATATCGGAGCCGAGCACCTCGACGCGCGACTCGTCAATCTCGGAGTCGTCGCAGGCCAACATCGCGACCGAGTACGGCTCCCGACCGTCGGCCGAGGGGGCCGACCAGACGCGAACCCGGCGCTGTTCGCTCGTCCGCTCGCGGAGCACGCCTCGGAGCGCGTCCCACATCTCCGGATTGCGGAAGAACTCCGTCACGTTGATCGTGAGCGCATCCATCAGCGCCTCGCGCTCGCCGTCGTCCTCCCGGAGCAGCCGCTCGTACTCAGCGTGCGATTCGGTGTCGCGCCGACGCATCCGGGCGGTGATTCGGCGGTCGAGGTACGACTCGTTGTAGTAGCCGGGCTCGAACGGCACCGTGTCGTTGATCTGTCTGAGAACGCCCTCGAAGGGCGTCTCGCTCTCGCCGCTCATAGGCTCACCACGTCGAGAACGGCCACGACGTCGCCGTCGCCGAGGACCGCCGTGCCGCTGAGGCCTGGCGTCCCCGACAACGGCCCGTCGAGCGGTTTCACGACCACTTCCTCCTGATCGAGCACGGCGTCGCAGTGAAGCGCAACCTGCCGCGTCTCCTCGCGAATCCGCACGAGCATCCCCTCGTCGGTCACGCCGCCGTCGGTCGTCGCGGCCGCGGTGTCGCCTCCAGCGGTGTCGCCCTCTCTCGGATCGCCGGATCCCGACCCGGCCGCCGTAGCGCCGCCGTTCGCCAGCCGCTCGTTCAACCGGATCACGGGGTACAGATCGTCCTCGTGGCGGACGATCTCGTCGCCGTGGACTTCTTCTACGTCGTCCGCGCGGGCGACCTCGGCGATCGACTTGATCGGGATCCCGTACTCCGTGCCGCCCACGTCGACGAACATCACCTTCACGATTGCGACGGTGACCGGGAGCCGGAACTGGACCGTGGTTCCCTCGCCCGGTTCGCTCTCGACCGAGACGGAGCCGTCGAGGTCGCGGGCAGTCGTCCGGACCACGTCCATCCCGACGCCGCGCCCGGAGACGTCGGTCACCTCCTCCGCGGTGGAGAAGCCGGGATGGAAGACGAGGTCGTACACCTCGTCGTCGTCCATCGCCTCGACCGCCTCGCGGCTCTTGACGCCCTCGTCGATCGCCTTCTCGCGGAGCTGGTCGGGATCGAGCCCCCCGCCGTCGTCGCCCACCTCGATGATGACGTGGTCGCGCTCGCGTTCGGCCGTGAGCCTGACGTGTCCGGTCGGCTCCTTCCCGACGGCCTCGCGCTCCTCGGGGGTCTCGATCCCGTGGTCGACCGCGTTCCGGAGGACGTGGACGAGCGGGTCGCGCATCTCCGTGAGGATGGTGCGATCGAGCTCCACGTCGTCGCCCTCGATATCGAAGTCGATCCGCTTGTCGAGGTCCCGCGAGATGTCGCGGACGAGCCGCGGGAACGAGTCCGACACCTGCGAGAACGGAATCAGGCGCATGTCCATCGCCGTGTCCTGCAGGCTGGACGCGAGCTTATCGAGCTCGTCTAAGGTGTCCGACTGAGCGTCGGTCGCCTCCAGCTCCCGTCGGAGCTTAATCCGGCTCGTCACCAGCTGCTCGACGAGCCCGTACAGCTCGTCGACCTGATCGACGTCGACCCGGATGGACTTGATCTCGTCGCCGGAGTTGGAGTCGGACGTGGACCCCGACGAGGAGCCGCCTTTAGCGCTCTCGTCCGCATCGTCTGCGTCGTCGGCATCGCCGACACCGACAGCGGCTTCAGTGCCGTCGTCGACCGCGTCGTCATCTTCGCCATCTTCGCCATCTTCGACGAGGGCCGTTGCGATCGACTCGACCTGCGTGAGCGCGCCAAGCCCCTCGGCGACGACCCCGGGGTCGGCGTCGGCGACGAAGGCGTCGAACCGCTCGTCGTACTCGCCGTCTTCCAGCGCTTCGGGGCCGGGAATCGTGACGTACTCGCCGAACTGACCGTCGAGCGCCTGTAACACGAGCGCAGCGTCGACACCCGCCATCGCGGTCTCGCCGATCGTCACGTCCGCGTACACGACCGGGTCGCCGAGGGCGGCCGCCGCGTCGGGGAGTTCGGGGACGGAGATGTCGTCCGCGTCGTCTGCGTCCTCCTCGGTCTCCGTATCGGCGGAGGCCTCGTCGGCGCCGTCGTCCTCGTCGCCGTCGTCTGCGTCAGCGTGGTCAGTATCGCTGGCGTCGGTACCGGAGCCGGTGTCGTCGGCATCGGAGTCGGCGTCGTCGCCCCCGACGGTCCCGTGTTCCTCCATCTCGCGGAGGCGGCCCTCCAGGTCGGAGGGGTCGGTCGACACGTCGCCCGTGTCGGCGATCTCCGACACCATCGCCTCGACGGTGTCGACCCCCTCGAAGAGCAGGTCCATCAGCTCGGGCGTCACCTCGCGGTCGCCCTGCCGGACC
>Ga0208138_100641_pt1 | contig 12922 bp, 24 predicted proteins | sample AntRauMetaRauer3_FD_184786 | JGI IMG/M metagenome (GOLD analysis project Ga0208138, IMG submission 184786) | Saline lake microbial communities from Rauer Lake, Antarctica, in enrichment culture - Antartic Rauer Lake 3 Metagenome Rauer3 (SPAdes)... ...
TGCTAAGTCGGACTCGCTCGTATTTGGTATCGAGTTTGAAGCCCTTGGTTTTGAACGTGACCGTAGAGCGTGGGTGTTCGTCGCCGTGTTTACGGTAGCCGGGCGGGTTCGCTCTCGTGTCTCCGTTTTGTCGTTTTCCGTACCAGCCGTTGAACGCTTCAGCGAGTTCTTGAAGGACTCGCTGACTTGACTGCGAATGCAGGTCATCATAGCGTTCGTGGGTTTTGAGATACGCGGTGAGTTCGTTGTGGTTCGGGATGTGACCGATTTCATCCCAGACCCGACTGCACGTCCACCGTCCGACGTTCCAGAGTTTCGAGGCGGCGAACCCGAGCGAATCGAGGTCGTCTTGCACCCGAGACTGGTTCCGTATGGACGCAGTGTAGGTGCGAGTAACGACCTGTTTCGCCATACATAACCTATGTAGAACCAGTTACTTAATAGTGTCGATTACCGTGGAATATCCCGCGGTGCCATCGATTGGTGGAGTGTGAAAGGAAGTGTCGGATTCATCCCCGCGCTAAAGCGCGAGGCTTTCTCCTCGATTCTCCGTAAATATATGTGTGAGTCTTTAAAAGAAAAGATGGATGCTGCGGATAAATCAGGACAAGAAGCCATCCGTGCGCTGTGTGATTTATTCAAATCTGAAGGTTATTACAAATTGGCTGCCCAACTAATGATTGGTGAAGTCTCAATCCATCAAGTTGCCGTTGCAATTCATAATACCGAAGACGAATCAATGAGAGAAGAAATGACAGAATATTGTTCTAAATATATTCAAGCATGTTCTGATTACCGCGAGGCGAAAATGAATAAAGTTTACAAAGAAGGTCCTACAGAAATTACAACCCCTAAAAAATCAGATGAGCTATAATTTAAGGTTGTGTTTTGACGCAATTTGATGATGTATTGGTATTATCTAATCCATTATTAATGGATTCTGTAACGCGATTTTCTAGTTCTTCAAAACTTTGTTTTACTTGTACCGATGAAATAACAATGTAGAATTCAATATAATTCGAATTCCATTCTGAATAGTTAATTTCTTTAATTTTTACATACTTATCTGGTTTATCAAATTCTTCAATTAATATATTTTTAAGTTTATTAATAATTTCATTTATTGGACAATTCAAATCAATATTTGTTTGAACACGAAAGTGATAATTTGTTGGTTCAACATAATCGAACGTCATACTTATATCTTAGATTGAAGATATAAAAAGGTAACTATTTTAAATATATTAATTATTTTGTATATCTTAGTCTATAAATACATATTCATATGTCTCTGTATCTTTACAATCTTCATCATATGACCTCAAATTACCGTATTTATTTTTAGCAGCATCACTTGCACGATATATTGTATTTCCATCTTCAAATTGGATACAAGTAGGTTTTCCGTCTGTCGCATCACCCCATCCAAGATAATTCATATATCCATTCGGCATTGGAAAAATATTTGATATGGTTTTACCTTCAATTGATTTAAGTTCATCTATCTTTTCAAAAGGAGAGAATCCCGCCGTTCACGCCGGAGAGGATGTCACACCAACAAACCTTCCTTCTTTATTACCCTCTGAATCTTTTGATGGAAGTAATACGGTTTCATCTTCAAGTACAATCACCAAAGGACTTACGTTATTTTTAATCCAACTCATCCGTTCAAATTCAGATTCATTCATTTCTCGAACTTCTACAACTTTTTGACCTTCCGGGTGTGTCATAGTAGTATATGTGCGTTGAACCAAAATAAATATATTGATTTTACTACTATTTAATCTAATAAAAAATCCTTATCTTCATCTTTATTTTAAGATATTTTTCTAACTTCTCTTTTGTAGAGTCAGCAATTTGAAACCCTACTATTTTGGGATTAGATATTTCAACAAGTTCGCTATCAATTCTTCGTATCACATCACATTCTACTACAGCATCTGCACCTTCAGGTGGTTTTGGTGTATCTGTTACATCTAACTCTGTACTCGTCTGCTCGCTGAAGTACCATGCGTAATCTTTTGCGTTATCTGACTTCTTATTGATAAATGCACATCGGACATATACACGACTTTCTACATATTCTGATTCTGCTGCTTCTGTTTTAGGGCCGAATTTTTTCCTACTATCCCAATCATCATAACACATAACTATTTTTCCACTTTGACCGTCTTTACCAGATATATCTTTTTTAAGCATATCACAAACCATATATTCAACACTCATTTTGCTCATATTGAAGTATAACGCTTTATGGGTTATTAGTGTTTTTATTTTTAAAATAAAAAGACGTTATCTATATTATTACATTTTTTTACTAAATACTTTAATAATTCTTCGTTGGGATGGTCCAATCGCATTATATGAATCAAAATGACCGAAATGGTCAATTTCACCGTTATCATTAAGATATACAATACCTACGACAACATCGAATTCTCTAATTCCGCCATACTTATCAGGATTCATAGTCTCTGCTTCTTCTTTGACTTTATGTCGGTCAACAATATCCGTAAAGTAAGATTGAATATCAGAAATAATGTTTTCTTTTGGTTTTATATATTTACCACGCGAATTTAATTTATCTTCTGAAATACTTTTTAAAATTGTATTAATATATGTTTGACCTATTTCAATCGTGTCTGTTCTAGTATCGTACCATGCTTTTACTTCAACGGCGGGATAACTCATAATATAGTAATAGTACCATACATTAAAAATACCTATGCGTTTTATATAAAATATGCTCTACTTTTTCTGATGTTCATTTATTAATTTAATAATTTCACTTCTGTTATGTGCAAATCCGACTACATCTTCGTCTGTTATCTCGGTAAGGAATTCTCTCACTTTACTAAGATGGGAATTACCCATTGAAGTATAAATATTCGTTATATCATCTTTTTTCCAACCAGATGATATTGATGTTCCACTAATTATATATGAATTTTTAGTCGCTCCAATCCATTCATAGTCTCCAGCATATTGGTTCATATCTCTCGTATCTACAAGAAGACCCTGAATATTTTTTGTATCTAAATCGGTAGTTCTTTTAGTCATATTTATATCTAGTAATACAACCACTATATACTTTTTGTATATAAAAATATCAATAAATATATAATGTACTATAATTTCTATATAAATATATGAAAGAAAGAAATAAACAAAATTTCAATAAGATTGATTTTGAATCAATAAAAAAAGATGTTCAAAAGCACATTGAAGAATCGAATGTATAATACAAAACCGTAGGTCTTAAGTATACACCCGTCATTGTTGTATATGTAGTACGACACGGAGCAAGCGTAGCAAAGTCAGGCCAAATGCGGAGGGCTTAAGACCCTCTCTCTTAGGAGTCCACAGGTTCGAATCCTGTCGCTTGCATACCCTTTAGCCCAAATGGGTTGAAGGACTTCCACCATTCGCACGGGGTCATTTCCCGACCTCTAAAACAAACAGGCGCTTCAGTCGTCTGGACTGTGAATGGATGTTTGGTGAAAGCCAACAAACAAATCCCTCTCTGCAGGAGGGTATTCGTAAACCAACGTGCCGTGACTGGGTATTGGCGAACCCACTTGATTTGAAATCAAGCCTCTTTACGGAGTTGGGAGTTCAATTCTCCCTCGCGGCGTTTAATTTTATCAGAAATATAATCCTTGATGTTTATCGTAATTTATAATACAAGTTTTACATTTTAAAATTTATTTTCATCAATAGAAGAACATATAGGATACTAGGGGGGGAAAATGTACCTATGGATGACATAAATCTAGAACGAGCATTAAATGATAGCATCACAACGATATCTAATGCAGAGAATAATGATAAGGTTATACAAATAGCATTAAATAAACTTGATGGTATACATGATTCTATAGATGAACAAAATAATGTATATTTATCGAATCAAATTGAGATAATTCAGAATCAATTAAAAAATAAACAGACTACATCTATGTCAGATGATTTGACGTTTTTGTTACAAAGATTACGAATAATAAACAAGTATATTAAAAGTGGAGCACTAGAAGTTCCAGCCACAGAAAATACAAATATAGGTGAAGTATTATATAATATGGAAAAAGATATATCCCAAAGAGCGCAATAATTTTGTTTTTGATTTTATCATTTAAATAATATTAACACATAAATTAGATTATATTATAAATATTATTTGACCAGAATAGACGTAAATCGTATAGTATAAGTATAGGCGTCTCATTGTTGTATATGTAATAGCTCGACTATGACCAATGCCTCATACGAGAGTCTAATGCGTTAGAAGAACAGCGATAAACACCGGTACAGACATGGTTATCGGCATATAGAACAACGTCTTAGTCATAGGCGTCTCCGACAACCCCATAGGCCAATACCCCCTGTATCAACAACGTCTTAGTGTATAGCGTATATCCCCATAGCCTATGCAACGTTCCTCTGTATGGCGTATAACAACCCCCTCTGTACCTGTCCTCCAAACGTGTCTGTTATAGGCGTCAGGGGTACCCGTAAAGTCGGTATATCCCCGTTACCTAACACGCCCTTGTGCTCCGTCCGGTGTTTTCAGAAAATTTTGAATCGTTAGACGTACGACCACCGGTATACGACCTCTGGTTTCTTTCAGGCTATTCCTTGACATCCTTACACTCGTTAGAGGGGTATATGGGCGTATGTATGTAACGGACGCAAGTCAGTAGCGTTCTGTATATAATTATATAGGGAACGCAAGTCAGCTGGGTCCCCTATATATCTTATATAGAGGACGTATCATAGATACGTCCGCTGCATACGACCCTATAAAGGGTGTTGTTTTACCTTCTCCCTATTCTCCCATCGCTTTTTCGACGTTTTCAAGCTCTCTCAGGAGCCGCTGACGACGCTCTGCGAGATACTTGTCCCGGTTCTCATCTAGGAGACGTTCGTGGTCATCTTCATCCAAGTACAGGCTAGGTCGCGCGAATTTTTCTTCTACCATGTTTTCTCACCGTGTCGGAGAGGCAACCCCTGCCACCTCCTTCACATATATACCTATGAGGGATACCCTATTAAAGATACCGAAAGAATGTCGTATCATAGATACGTCCGCTGCATACGACCCTATATTAAGACTCCGAATGGATATCATATAATTACAGAGCCATTCAACTATCCAAATTCAGATATTATTTATGAAGAATACATTGAAACAAAAACAGATGACTTAATGTTCATTTCTATGAAATAAATATATCTCACATATGATTATTTTTTAAGATAATTTTTTGTAATATTTGTAAAGTCATCTTTATTTATATCATCATTAGATTCACAATTTTTTGCATCTTCAATGGATTCTACAAGTACACCGACCCACATTAATGCTACAGATGAAAAGAATACACCTAGACTTATTTTAAGTGGTAATATATGTGATTATTCTGTAAGTGTAATTATGAGTCCTGACATACTCCCGACGATTCCAAAAATATAGATGTATGAACTTAACTTCATAAATAAATATTTGTGCTTCTAATTAAAAAGTGTTTTTATTAATTTAGGACTTTAAACAGTTAATTAATACAATTTATGAATTACGGTCTATTTCAAGTCCTTGAAACCGATAATATCGTTAATTATATTAATAAAAAGAATACACATATAAGTATGAAGACAGATGAGGAAATTAAATCTGAAATTAAGCGGGTTTGTGAGAATAAATATAGTGATATAGACGGAGTAAATCATGAAACAAACTTTGATTTTAATGCATATGTAGAAGGTCTTAAATATGCATTAGGTGAAGATATTACCCGTACCGAATTCCCGCCTAGAGATGTAGTTAATAATATTATTGAAAGAATTATAGATGAACCAGATATTAAAGATATAACTGTTAAAAGACATGGTGTGCCACCGAAGTATATTGAAGTTGATATTGAAGTTGATGCTGAAATTGATTCCGTTGAACACTACGAGGAATTAACAAACTACATTACTGAAGTTTCAATAGAAGAATGTTCTGATGACGAATTTGTTTATACAAGTGTAAATATGATTTAACAATATTAGTCGTGTGGTATTAGTGTGATTAAATATATATATAATATCAAACAATATAATATATATGAATAACGAAACATCATTACGGGAAGGACTTGTTGCTATAAAAAAGCCAACATATTCAATAAATAATTTACCAAAACAACACGAATGTTTATCTAATATAAAGGTGTATGTTGATATTTCTGGGCCAAATACGCTTCTTTTAGAATATAAAACCATAACCACACACAATATGATGTTTAGTATAAATAAAAAAGCTATGCGTAAAGAAAAATCGGATAAAATTATACTAGAACCGATACATAAAATCAGAGATAAGAATATTGAAGATAATATTATTGGATTATTTGAAAATTATGGTCCATTTGACGTAAGGGTATAGTTATCTATCTGCAAAAGCTGAATATCCGTAACCGTGACGCCAAATTTCTACTTTCGTTGGCGATTTTCCATTTACGCGCATTTGGTTTTTTTGTATGTCTGAATTCCCAGATACAAGCTTATTTTTTACGATATCTATTAATTCTTCATCATTAAATCTATCTCCAGATTTAGGCGTTGAAATACTTACAAATTCTTTCTGGTCTTTTTCACCTTTTCTCGTTGCAGATTTGTTTATAATTGAAAATCCTCTTACATGATTTGCAAAGAACTCTAGTGCCTCATTACTTACATTATCAAATTTATGTCCTGACATGATTTCATTTTCAAATTCTGAATGATTCATATTATAATATACCTAAGTACGGACTATAAGTGTTTTTATTATATACACATCCTAGGATAAATTTTTAAATAATTAATAATACATGAATTACCTCGACCTCAAGGGTCGGGTATTATCCTAGAACACTGATAAAATTAATTCTGAATATTTAATTTATTAAGTGTTGCAAGAGAAATTTCACATATATCTTCTTCATATAAACCAAATATATCACGATTAATCTCATCACTACTTAGGTATGACCATTTATCTAGTAGAAGATATACATGATTTAATTGTTTACTTGGTATATCTGTTTTATACCCATTTTTAATATCTTCCATATTAATTTGTTTATCATTTATATATTCATTAAATCGTATAGTTTTCATAAATATTTTTCTTTCTTTAGGCGTAAATAATCCAAAGTCTATCTTTCTCATTAATCTAGTTATGTAGCTCTGTTCTTAAATAATTATGTTATTTTAGACATACTGGTATGTAATAATTGTAAAGATTTATCTATGTAGAACATATATAATATATATGAGCGAGGTAGATTTCAATAATTTAGAATCCGATGATTTTGATTTCACTAATTCAAGTATAACAGAAAAAGAATATTATATGCAGTTAGATTCTTTTCTTGAATTACCATGGGTTAGTGAAGTAAAACATTCTCTTCCATTAAATTCTATCAGTATCGAATCAAAAGAATTGGATTACATTAATTTTGGACATGTAAATAATGATATACCCAAAGATATTCATATTAGAAAAATATTCGTCAAAGACAATATGTTTAAATTTCAATTAAGCGCAACAAAATGGCTATGTAACGTAGAACAAAAATCGAAATATTTCCCCGGTGAATATTCTCATGAAGCAATGGCATATCTCCTATGTGAACTAAGATTAATTATGAATCCAAATTCAATAGATATTACATCAAGAGATAATTCTAATGAATTAGAGATAAAAATTAATTTTAATTCTCAAAAATACCCTATAGAGAAACTAGATGATGTTTGTTCCTACATGGGTTTTTCTATATCTGAATTTGAAATTAAGGACGGTTCTGTATCCCAATTATATTTGAAATTTGATGAATCTAGGCCGTTCGATAGAGAACAGATTAAAAAATACCAACAAAGCAAATACGAAGATGTAATCCGAGATATTACATATAATTCATCACAAATTGAACTTCCATCTGGTGAATTTTCTACCCCTCAGGTTTGGATGATTCAAGAAATGAATGATGAAAATCTTGAAAAATTTCCAAAGACTAAAATAAATGCACCTGATGAATCAGAGCATAAATATCAATTAAGTCATAAAATAGATGTGAAGAATACGAACGATGCCATAATGAAAGTTTCTGAATGGCCAAATAACGTAGACCCTATCACAACAGAAGGTGACTCTACAGCCATGTTGATTAGATATGGATATGCTTGTCCAAAAACGAATACATTATATATATTACAAAGAGATTCTAAAATATTCTCAAGTTTAGTTAATTTTGAATCAAATATTAACACATACACAGTCACATATGATAATACAGAGTATAAATTTGAATTGTTTAATTAGTATTTGAAATATTTTGAAATTATAATACGACGAAACGTTTATACTATTTTTATCCTTATTTGTACTATATGTACACACTGAGTGATTATTATAAATTTTCAAAAGATATATATGAATCAAGAGGATTTTCAGGAATATATACGGACGGGAAATCCTATTTATATGAAAGTTTATTACGACAGTTTGGAACCATTATGGGAAACGAATCAGAATACGTTTTAGATAAAGAATGGGACGTGCTAATTATTCTTGATGCTTGTCGCGTAGATTTGCTTGAAGAAGTAGCAGAAGAATATGATTTTATAGAAACGCCACCACATAATACTATTTGGTCTGCAGACAGTTATTCTGAGGGATGGTTAAAAAATAATTTCACAGGATTAAAAGCTCAAGAACATAGTGAAAAAATGAATAATTTAGTTCATATATCAGGGAATCCATTCACAAATGATATATTTGATGGAGATGAATTTCAATTGTTAGATGAAGTATGGAAATATGGTTGGGATAATGATTCAGGATATCTCCCACCAGATATTATGACGGATAGAGCAATATCTAATTATAGAGATAAAAAACCAGACCAAATGATTGTACACTATATGCAACCACATGCCCCATTCATAAGTGATAAAAATCTAGGGTATCATATTGATATTGATAATTTTGCGAATACGCAAGATACTATCCATCAACAAACTCCGTGGGAATTACTTTCTCAAGGTAAAGTGTCTCGTGATGAATTATGGACCGCATATAAAGATACGCTTCATGTTGCATTAGACTCCGTTGAAAAGTTATTAGATAATATAGATGCTGAACGTGTTATAATTTCTGCAGACCATGGGAACGCCGTAGGTGAATGGGGTATATACGGACATCCAAGAAAATTACAAATACCGGTATTAAGAAATGTTCCATGGGTAAGTACCAGTGCTGAAAATAAAAATAATTATACACCAAAAGAATATGATATAGATAATAGAACTAATTTAGACCGAGACTCACAACTTGAAGCTTTAGGATATAAGTGAAATACCCTGCGCCCTACTCACTCACTGCTTGCACGGTTCGTTCCTTGAGGGAGGGGTCTTACCCTCAAATTTAGATAAATTAATATTACCATATTTTACACTGTATATTTTACTATCTATAAAATTTAAAATATACATACAAAGATATTATACTTAAACTTATACCGATAAGTGCATATTGAATTGGACCAGTTCCTCCTCCATCACCATGTCCACCATGATAAGCTAACGCTGTTCCGGTAGACATAATAAAACTTATTAGTAATATAATTACATTTTTAATATATATTTTTTACTTTTCATATATAATATAGGTAAAAAGTATTATATAATTGTTATGTAAAATCAATTATATATTTGATTTAGGATTTATTTTTACGATATCTTTGAATAAATTCAATACTATATACTAGTACGAAAGATGAAATTAGTGAAGGTATAAATATACAAAGTAAAAATCCGCCGATAATTTCTTGAAATATAGAGTTAAAATAATCTATAGAATCTAGATAAAACCAAATAGAACTACCAAATAAAAACCCAATAAGTATAATTCCAAATCCTCGATTATTTGATAAAGGGTTTATGATGGTCATTTGGGTTGTTCCACGCTATTTTATATACATTATAAATATCAATTAGTGAAATAATTACAAAATAAGCAAAATAAAGTAATAAAAATACATAATTTATGAATAGACCGAGTAATAAGATAGATAATAATATTATAAATTCATAATTTACGTATGATTTTAATTTTTCAATCATATTTCTACACCATATACTTTTTCAAGATATCGCTCATACTTTCTTCTAACAATAATGGTATATAATTCACCATCATAATTACCATTTTCAAGTCTTTCAGACATTTCAGAATTAAGTTTATTTAGTAATATATGTAGTTCTTCTGCATCTTCTTTACGTAATTTTAAATCATCCATGGTATAATAATTTATTTTAATCTACTTAAATTTTCGGTATCGTTTGTACTATCTCTGTACAATAAAAGGTCCATTATTTTCTAAAAGTAATATATGATTATTACCAATCATTTGTTTAGGTCTTAATATAATATTTTCATCTTCAACAGTTCTTATTGCAAATTTTTTTATATGTGTTTCACCGTATTCACAGTTATAATCTACGCAAATTTCAATGCTGTCTAATTTATTAATACATAATTCAATATTATACATATGCTCAAAATCATCTGGAAAATCTAATATACTAGAATTAGAAATTATATCTTCTGTTTTTTGAGATAGTATGTTATTATTACTCATACAATAAATTTGTCTTATATACATTATATATTTACCGGTATACTGAGTAAAAAATTTTAATATATAAGTTTATATAAATCTATAATAACATTATAAAATATTTAAACAAAATCACCGCAAGAATTTAGACAATATAAATATATTATAGAATATGTCATATAAATATAGTATTCCACTATTAGAATCAAAAAATATAACCGTTAAATCAAACTATATCCAAGATAAATTATTACCTACAAAAATACAAACAAACAGACTAATAATGGAACCTATATGGAAATGTAATGTGAATAAACTATATGATTTGTATAATAGTCAATGTGATAAATCAACGAAATATGTTCCTAAAGTAGATGTTGAATCACTACAAGATATTATTAAATTAAAAAAAGTGTGCCAAAGTAATTATAATGATAACACATCCTGTAGGTATACTCTTAGAATAAAAGAAACAAATATATTAATCGGTTTCATGGGATGTACTATTGATTGGGATAAAAAATCTGCAGAATACTATATTTGGTTAAAACAAAAACACTGGGGTCAAGAATATGCCAAAGAAAGAGGTGTTGCTTTCACATCAATCTTATTTGAAGTATTAGATTTAGACTCTGTCAAAGTAACGGTTATTTTAGAGAATGAAAATTCTATTAAATCTGTTTGGAAATATATGAGAGAATTAGGTGGATGTCCAACAGGACTAAATTTAAATTCTCATAATATAACGGATTCATCAAATAAAGAAGATGCAATAGAATTTACGGTAACAAAAAAGCAATATTATGAAAGTATGTATAAAATATCTAATAAATCTAGAGCAATATCTAGAATTAATAATATTTTATCAGATTTATAACTAAATTAAATTATATTAACAAAGAAAACATAAATATAATACAAAACTCATATAGTATTATAAACATTAATGACGGTTTAACACTATATGTACTTAATGAACTTTCATAGTGATATATATATTTATAATATAAAGAAGATATTGACATCAAAGGTATGGAAGTAAATATCATGCTTAGTAGAAATATATCTGCATTAAATATCTGCGGTACAAAAATTACAGCTATTAACCCTAATATGCTAGAAATAAATAACGTATCAACGAAGATATTGAGGAGTAATGCATATAAATTTCCTTCAGACCAATTCACATGCCACGGTTGTTCCACATGTTGAGGATTATTAACAGGTTTAGAATATATTTTTTCAAATGACATATTACAATAATATACTTCTAAGTATTTAAATAATTTGACGTATATATGAAAACGATATTATAAATTATGATTCCATTGTAAAGTCGTATTCTGATACGACTGTAGGGTTATGATTTCTATGATATTTAACGGTTATATCTATTATATCTCCAACCGTTTCGGTTTCGAATCCTTTTTCATCTTCACCTACAATTAATTCTTGTTCAACATCAACCTTTGCTGCTTCTGGTTTATCACAATTCGAGCGTTTACAACTAAACTGATGTGTATGTCTTTTAACGTCATCTATACTAGATTTTGATGTTGTAACACCCATTCGTTTCATTGGGTAATTACAACTTCCACAGGATATTGATGATTGAGGTCCAAGATATACCTTTTCTTTACCCAACTTAGCTGCTCTTTGCTTATCAATAACTTCTGTTAATGTATATTGTCTTTTATCCATATATAAAATATATATCATATACCCTATATATTTTGTGATATTATTTTTTAATCTTTTTTATCATTTTCTAATTCTTTTCGTCCTTCATTAAAAGCTGTTATAGACTTTCCTATATTATTGAATAACTTGGGGAGCCGAGAAGCACCAAATAATAATAAGAGTACAAGTATTATGATTAATATTTCTGGTCCAATCGGTCCAAATAAGATATTTGACATAATATATATTCTACTATTAAGCATAAGTATTTAACGGAGAATATATTAATAATAACATGGAAAAATTTACATATATAAATGAAATAGATTATGACGAAAGTATAACATCTGAATCTCCATTTCCAGAATGGATTAAGACAGGTGAATTACTTCGATGTCAAGCATCGAGGCTTCCTGCGTCTACGACAGAACTTACATTGCAGAGGTTCCGGTCTTCACAGGTTTGGATAGGTGGTAAAGTATACTGTTATAAATATAAAAAAATAACTATACAATTCTTATAAATTAATTTAGAATACTTATGACTGTATTTATATAATTTAGATGTTTCTACGTGTTGTAATAAGAAGGTATAAT
>Ga0208138_100642_pt1 | contig 12878 bp, 19 predicted proteins | sample AntRauMetaRauer3_FD_184786 | JGI IMG/M metagenome (GOLD analysis project Ga0208138, IMG submission 184786) | Saline lake microbial communities from Rauer Lake, Antarctica, in enrichment culture - Antartic Rauer Lake 3 Metagenome Rauer3 (SPAdes)... ...
GATGCCCGGCAGAACCTCTATAAGCTGACCGAGCCCGCACAGGAGTTCACCGGCGACGAAAACGAGGCCTCCTGTACCGCCGACTGACCGCCGCGGCTCTAACTCTTCTCCTCGCTCCGTTCCGCCGGTGACATCCTCCTCGCCGTAAACGGCGAGGCTTCCCCCGCACGAGGAAACCCGGCCCGTTACCGAGCAGGTTTCAGGACCTTCTCTCCCGAGGTCGGTGGGACGGGTTTCGTCCCTCGCTCGGGAGCGTCCTGTGGCGCTGTCACGGGCGCTCCCACCCGCGAGCGAGTCATCGACGCCCGGTTTCTCGGGGCGTCTCTCTCTCAAGCGGTCATGCCTCACGGCACGGTCGGTTCGGTCACACTTCCCCGACCCGTAGGCCGGGTTCCCGTGCTGACGAACGACGCGAACCCCGCAGTCGGTTGCAGAACCGACCCGTGGGAACCGACGCCCGGAAATACTCGGGACGCTAGTTTCAGCGCGTCTCGTACTCCCGCGCAAGTGCCGAGAGCCGACGCAACCCTTGCCAACGTGTACGAGACGGCGTGTACTAAGCATTTGGGTTTCGGTGAGCAATCGTCGGCGGTTGCTCAGCACCGTGTCGGATTCACGCCCGCCGTGAACGGCGGGATTCTCTCCTTGAATCAAGATAGTTCCCATCACATCTGAGGATAGTCACGACTGGCGGGATTAGATACTCAGAGAACGTCTGGTTGGGTGATCGTGAGATTTCTCTACCACCCAGACACTGTTCTCACGGCTGCTAAGCTTGAAACCTTAGCGCTTGATCTCCTTTCAGAGATTCCCATCCCCGGAGTCGAAGGCTGTGGCTTCGACTCCGGGATCACCCGCCGTGGGAAACAGATGGCCGAGAAACTGGACACGACTGTCTCCTACTGGACGGAATACGTGACGTACGAAGGGAGCAAGCGAGAATAGCGCTTCCCGCTCGCGGTTTGTGTCTCCTACCAGCAGGGCGACCGAGACAAACACGGCTTACAGTTCCTCTCAGTCGGCATCAAGAGCGGTCGTCGCTGGTGAAACCTCTTCTTCCCGGAGGTAGCACTGCGGATCGGGAGCGAACAGATCATCGTTGACTGCGAGGGCCCGAAGCCGTGACGCTCCTCGACAGATGTCCTGATACTGACATCGAGCACACCGACCGGTCAAGTGCTCTGAACGCTCGCGTAAACGCTGGAGTAATGGATTGGAATCGTCATTCCAGATCGCACCGAACGATCGGTCCCTGACGTTACCGAGACTGTATCCCTGCCAGAACTGGGTGAGATGGATGTTGCCTTGATAATCGATATCGGCGATCCGTTCGCCGGCCGGGTCGCCGCCGTTCCGCCGGAGATATTCGGCAACGTGATCGGCAGTCGTTTCACCGAGATGGCGCCGAGCATATTCGACCAAGTACGCTGCATCGGCGTAGTTACCGACGAGTAGCGTCTCGATTTCAGCCCCCCGATCGTGATACGACCGAGTCAGATCACAGAGTCGCTTCACTGCCGCCCGTTTTCGCTCCGGCGAAAGGTCCGCGTCGACGATATCCGCTCCCCGACCGCCGTAGTCGAGGTGGTAAAAACAGAATCGGTCAACGCCCTCGTCGTGGAGGAGTCCGACAACCCCTTCGAGATCATCGACGTTGTGTTCAGTGATCGTGTAGCGAAGTCCCGTCTTGAGTCCGGCCTTGAGACACGCTCTGATTCCGCGTACAGCCGCGTCGAACGCCCCCTCCTTGCCGCGGAAGGCGTCGTTCCGTTCCGGGAGTCCGTCGACGGATATACCCGCGTACGCGAGGCCGGCGTCCCGCAACTCCGTCGCCTTCTCGGGTGTTATAAGTGTTCCATTGGTTGACAGAACGGGTCGAATATCCAGGTCGGCGGCGTAGCTCACGAGTTCGAGAAGATCGTCTCGGACGAGAGGCTCGCCCCCGGAGAACAGCACGACCGGGACGCCGTATTCGGCCAGATCATCGAGTAATCGCTTTCCTTCGGTGGTCGTAAGTTCGCCAGGCGCTTGTTCCGTGTCTGCCGCCGCGTAGCAGTGTGAACAGTAGAGATTACACTGTTTGGTGAGATTCCACACGACCACCGGTCGATGCTGTTTCTCGTTCGTGATCTGTGACTTCGAGGATTCGGTCGCAGCATCGTATCGGAGGCCGTCTCCCTCTGCGTCGAGGTCACAGAGCAGTTTACTGATCGAGATCATAGCTCGTGCGTCCGCTTCTCCTCGCCGGAGTCGATCGACATCGATTCGGCGTTCGCGTCGAGCGAATGCGTCGAATATCGCCGAGTCTCTTCGGAGGGACAGAGCCAGACGTCAACCGCGTACCACGCGAACAGTTTGGTTGCCTCTTCATGGGCGATCTCCGCCGACGGCGCCGAGACACTCCCCACGTGTCGGAGAGGAGTAGTTTCGTCGTCCCGGACGAACACCTCCCATTCGGGATTGACCGCACCATGTGGCTGCTCACCAACTAGTTTCCGTTCCGGTTTCTCCACCATGCGTGACGATGGGTGGAAGACTCGAACATACTTACCCCGAATATGTTTGGATCTCCACTCCAGCCGGCAGCTTGGCATCGTAGGATGACGACTGGACAATGGCATGACCAACCGGCAACTCGACCTGTGCGAAATTCCGCCACCACAACGGCATCCGAAGATATTCGATGCGTTCGAGGAGTTAGGGAGCGGCGACGCCCTGAGGCTCATCAACGACCACGAATCGACACCGCTGTATCACCAGATGGCCGCTGAAGTCGAATTGTTCGATGCCGAGGGCTATACGTTCGATCGTGTCGGTCCGAAAGAGTTCATTGCAACACCTCCGAAAAAGCAATCCGAGATCACGAGGTCATCCCGTTCCGATATGAGGAAATTCGATAAGATCCGTCTCGTCGGGTCAGGCAGTCACCTCGACGTTTTCGACTTCGTTGACGAGTTCGTCGAATAAATCCGCCGCTTGGTCGTCGTCGTAGTCAGCATAGTACTCTTTGTGCACGCCCTGTTTAGCGAAATTGACGTGGCGGGTTGGAGTCACGCCGTGCTGTTCGAGTCTCTTCCGGGCACATTCTAATGGTAGTTCGTCGTAACTTCCGGCTATCAGAACGACGTTTCAGGCTGTCCTAGCAAAGGGCTGTCCCGAACAATTTCGTACGTTGGAACGGTTCCCTCACTAGGGGAGGGACCGGAAGGCGAGGTGCGACCCCCATCCTGTGCCGAGGACTGTCCGCCGCAGCTCCGGCACGTCGGCTTCCTCGACGACGAGGACGGCCCAATTCACAAGCTCGTTAACGAGTACGAGGTCGCCCTCCGTCTCCATCCCGAGTACCGGACAGAGCCGAACGTCTACTACATCCCGCCGTACGCGCCGCCGCAGACGTCAGAGAGCGGCGAGACGGTAAACGCGAACCGGATCCCGCGGAACTACCTCGAGGAACTGTTCGGCCCGGGGGTCGAGTCGGCGCTCAACACGATCACCCGCGAGCGGGAGAAGGCTGAGCGCGGCGAGGAGAGCGAGCTCATGGAGATCCTCTCGACCGTGAACAACGACGACCAGTACCGGCTGGAGGTGTTCGACGATGACGGCTGATACCGACCGGGATGGCGTTGACCGGTCCGACACGGGACCCAGCGGCGGACTGGGCTCCCGGGAGCTTGCGATGGCGGCCGCGATCGCGCTCGCCGTCGTGGTCGCGACCGCGGTGTTCCCGATGCTCGTCGACGCCCGCGCGGCGTACGAGATCCCGGTCGAACAGGAGTCGAGCGCCGGCGGTCTCGCGGAGCCTGACGGCGACGCGTGGGAGTCGGTCGAGACCGTGAGCGTCCCGCTGAGTAGCTCCGGCGCGGCAGTGCCGGGCGGGTCCGACGCCACGGTCGAATCCGCAAGTGTGGCGGCCGCGCGGACCGACGACCGCCTGTTCCTCCGGCTATCGTGGAGCGATGGGTCCGCGAACACGTCGACCGACTCGCTGCGCGCGTTCGCCGACGCCGCCGCGGTCCAGCTCCCCGTCTCGTCGGAGGGCCAGCCCCCGATCGCGATGGGATCGACCGACGACCGAGTGAACGTCTGGTACTGGAACGGGGGCGACGGGACGGAGTCGCTGCTCGCCGGCGGCGCCGGGAGCACGACGGAGATTCCGGAGTCAGCGGTCGAGACGAATGCGGCCCACACCGGCGACCGGTGGACCGTCGTGTTCAGCCGACCGCTCGCGTCCGACCGTGCGAACGTGACCAACATGGGTTCGGAACGGAACGTGAACGCGGCGTTCGCCGTCTGGGAGGGGTCGAACGACGAGCGCTCCGGCCAAAAGGCAGCCAGCGAGTGGTACTACCTCTCGCTCACCCCAGACGAGGGCGGCGCGCCTTACGAAATCGTGTTATGGGCGCTCGCCGGGATCGCCGTCGTGTTCACCACGCTCGTGACCGTCGAGGGCGTCCGGCGAACGAGGGGTGAGTAACCGTGTCGGAACCGACATCCGAACGCGATGCCCCCCGACCCGATAGAAGCCTCTCGACCGCCGCGACCGACGAATCGACCGCTGCTCGTGGGACCGTCTACGCACTCGCGGCGGCAGCGTTCGGCGAGCCGAGTCAAGGCGTCTACGAGCAGTTCGCGGACGGCTCGCTCGACGACGCTGTCGCGGAGGCTGTCGAACGGAGCGGCCTTGACGTCGTGTCACCGGATCTGATTGTCGATGACGACCGCGAGACGCTCTCTGCGCGGTACAACGACCTGTTCGTCGTCGGCTACTCCGAGGTGATCGACGGGACCGACGGAACGATCGAGAATCAGGGGCCACCGGTGTCGCTGTATGAGTCGACGTATCGCCCGGAGGTGTCGTGGAACGATGTGAACCTCGACCTCGCCCGGGCATATGAGCATTTCGGGTGCGAGATCGGTGGCGACGAGCGTCGCCATCACGACCACGTCCGGCTGGAGCTCGAGTTCGCGGGGTACCTGTGCCGGCTGTCTGCAGCCGATCCTGACGCGAATGGCGACACTGACGCTACAGAGCCAATGAACATCGACCGCGCGCGGCTCGACTTCCATGATCGTCACCTCTCCGTCCTCGTGGCAGAGCTTCGAGACGCCCTCGACGAGGAGCCCGGAACGAGCATTTACGGACGCCTCGCGAGTTTTCTCGACGCGTTCGTCGCGGCGGATGTCGACAATCTCGCGTCCCGGCTTGACGCCGGAGTCGGAGGTGAGTCCTCGTGAGTTCGCTGACACGGAACGCGAACACGCGAACGGCCGCGCCGCGCTCTCGCGGTCGCCTAGGAGGCCGGATCGGATCGATCGGCCTGCTTTCCGCCGTCGCCGTGGGCGTCGCGACCGCGGTCCGCGTCCTGTACAACGCGCCGTTCGAGCCGGTCGGAGTCCCGTCTGGAGCGGTCCCCGTCGCGAGCACCGTCGCGGGGATCGCGGTCGGCGTCGCCCTCAGCGCGGTTGCGCTCTCGACGGAGCGCCCCGTTGTCCGCGTCGGCCTGCTGTTCGTCGGCGTGTTTGGCGTGCTTGCGACCGTTTCTGACGGGGCGACTGTCGCCGCGGCAGTCGCGATCCCAACTGGTGCCACAGTCGCGTTCGCCCATGCGCTGGGCGTGCCAGCGAACTACTTCGAACTCCGACGCGCGGGGATCGCGATGGCGTTCGCGCTCGCGGCCGGGCTCTCGCTCGGCGCGACGGCTGGAATCCTCGGGGCGCCGTTCCGCGCGGCCGGCTCCGTCGCCCTCCTTGTGGGACTGACTCTCCTCGTCGTCCGTGCCGGGCACGACTCGGTCGCGCTCGTCGCCGGCGGGATCGCGTTCGCCGGCGTTGTTGTCGCCAGCGCCGTCGCACCGTACGTGACCGGGAGTGCGTTGCTCGTCGGGTTTGGGGTCGTCGGGAGCCCGCACGCGCTCGTCGCGACCGCGGCGTTCGGCGGAGTCGCCGCCGCTGTCGCGGGTGTGCGAGACCACGACGCGTGGCTCGCAGTCGGGGCGGCCCTCCTGCTGCTCGCCGGCAGCCCGGCTACGCCCGAGGCCGCGACCGCCGTTTGTCTCGGCGCCGCGCTCGTAGCGCTCGACCCCGAGAGATTGCTCGGCGACGGAGACCCGTCGGAGACACCGGACGCTAGTGGGGTGAGCACCCGATGAGAGACCCTGACGAGGCGACCGACGGCCCTACCGACCCGCGCGTCCATCCCGAGGAGAGCCCAGGGTTCGGCGAGGATCCGGACGGGCTCGAAGACATCGAGGTGAGCCGCGACGTGACGATCGGCGACGCGAGCCACCGAGAGCTACAAGCCACTGATACCGCACCGCTCCGGGGGACCGGCGCGACCGAGAAGATTGCTGACCTCGTCGAGGGCGACCTCGTCGAACGCCGGCGGGCCGCGCTGGCACTCGGTGAGGGGCGACCGACCGAAGCGGCCCTCGACGCGCTGATCGAACACGGACTCGCGGACGACGACGCGGACGTGCGTCAGTTCGCGGTCGAAGCGCTCGGCCAGCTCGGCGGAGAACGGGCGAGCGAAGCGGCGGTCCGTGTGTGCGACGACCCAGACCCGTGGGTGCGCGCCGAGGCGGTCGTCGCCCTCGACCGGATCGACCGGAGCGAGTACGCGCCTGCGATCGAGGCGGCGCTCGACGACGACCACCACGCGGTCGTCAGGAACGCGATGGTCTCGCTGTTCAAGCTGCGCGGGGAGGCCCTCTTTCCCGTCCTACTGGAGCTGTCGCACGCGGACAGCGAGCGGCTCCGGGAGTGGGCGGTCCACTTGCTCGCCGGCGTCGACGACGACCGCGCCGCGTCCCGCCTCGAGGCGGTCGCGAGCGACGAGACGCAGCCGAAGGTCGCCCGGAGCACCGCCGTCCGTGCGCTTGACGCCGATCCGGGGAAGTTCCGGCGGCAGTTCAGCGGCGGCACCGAGAACGACAGCGCCGACCTGCCCGGCGAGAGCGCGCTCAACCGCCGGCCGGACCTGTGACCCGCTCGGGTCAGGAACCGATACCGACACTCACACCATGACAGACCCCACCGCAGAAACCGACGACGCCGACGAACAGCCCGCTCAGGAATCGCCCGCGGACGCCGTGGAGGCCGCGCTCCGAGGGGTCCGAGACCCGGACGCTGGCGTGAGCGTGTTCGAAGCCGGGGTGATCGAGGACGTGGCGGTCGCAGGCGGGACCGCGACAGTCACCGCGGACCTGCGGGAGTTCCCGAGAGATGCAGCCGAACAGGTATCGGCCGCCATGGTACGCGCGGCCTCCGACGCGCCGGGAGTTTCGAACGCGCGCGTCGAACAGGTCGATCCGAGCCCCGACCTCGACGGCCGCTCCTCGGGAATCGAGACCGCGGATCGGGTGATTGCGGTCGCGAGTACGAAGGGCGGCGTCGGGAAGACGACGGTCGCGACGACGCTGGCATGCGCGCTCGCGGCGAGGCGGGGCGACGGTCGGGAGTCACCCGAGGTCGGCCTCTTCGACGCCGACATCTACGGTCCCAACGTCCCCGAAGTGATCGACGCGAGCGGCCCCGTCTACAGCGACGACGACGGGAACCCCGTCCCGGTCGACGCCGACGGGTTAGAGGTGATGAGCATGGCGATGCTCTCCGACGACGGGCCGCTCGCGTGGCGGGGGGCGATGGCCCACGACGCGCTCTCGGACCTGTTCGAGACGACGGCGTGGAGCGACCCGGACACCGTGGTTGTCGACATGCCGCCGGGGACGGGTGACGTGGCGTTGACAACTCTCCAAGAGGTACCGGTCGACGGTGTTCTCCTCGTCACCACGCCGTTCCACGCCGCCGTCTCCGACACCGGGCGCGCATTGGAGCTGTTCGAGGAGAACGATGTGCCAGTCCTCGGCGTCGTCTCGAACATGGGGGAGTTCGTCTGCGACGAGTGCGGCACGCCACACGACTTGTTCGGTGGTGACGACCCCGTTGAAGCACTCGACCTACCGATGCTCGCGGAGCTCCCCTTCGACCCAGAACTGCAGTCGACGCCGAAACCGAGCACCGATGCGCTTCCTGAGTACGCAGCGGAATTAGCGGCTGCGGTCGACGAGCGCTACGAAGAGATCTGGTCGGTCGATCCGCCCGTCGAGGCTCTCGATCTCCGTGGACTCGATCCGGAGGTTCGTAAGCAGCGCGTCGAGACTCAGTTTTGCGCGCTCGACTCGGGCGAAGAGATGTTTCTCGTGAGCGATCGCGATCCCGGACCAGTCCGGGGGTTCCTACTCGATCTGATCGACGTCGACGGACTCCAGAGCTTCCGCGTCAAGCGACAGAATCCGGAGACGTGGTTCGCACGAGCAACACGACCGTGAACACTCGTTATTTGGTTTCTTTAACGAAAGAGAATCACTCGTCAGCGCGAACGATTTGACAGCACTCAATCGCCGCTTCGATGTGGCGATCGGCGACCGCGTCGTCCGTTTTGTCAGCCGACTCGAGCAGTGTGGCGACCTGTCGAACGCGTTTCTGTCTGGTCGGACTGTCGAGATCGTCACTGGTAGCATCGTGGGCGACGGTTTCGGCCTCTCCGAGCCATCGGTTTATCGCTGGCGGTACCGGGCGATCTGCGGTCGCGGTCAGATGGGTCGCCAGTGCGTCGGCCGCAGCCCGCGGCTCGGTTGGGATGTCAATGTCGTCTGTCATCGTCGGTGTATTGACACCCACTGTGAAGAATTGTTGCGCCAAGCTACGCCCCGGATTCTTGCGAACGTTTCCAGCCGAGTGCGACCTCTTATTACCCTACTGGGCTGTGTTGAATCGCCATACAGCAGCGAGGTGGGGTCGCTAAATCAAAGGAGTTGAAGCGGGAGACTTCAGTTGATCATGACCCAAATCTCCCGCCTCATCGGGGAGGTTGTGCCGGTTGCTCAAAGAGTTACTGGCGATGGAGGCGAATCCGCCGCCACCGTCCGGGGCGGCGAATTCGCCGACTACGCACTCGTTTCCCTCCATTGTCTGCGGATTTACCTTGATACGTCGTACCGCATGACGATCGACCTGCTCAAAGAGATGCCACAAATAACTGGGGAGATCGGCCTCAGCGCAGCCGATCTCCCCGCGCCGTCCACGTTGTGTAAGGCGTTCGACCGGATCAGCATGAGCGTTTGTTGAGTGCTGCTGCGCCAGTCGGCGCAGCTACACGATCTCTCAGAGCACGCCGCGATCGATGCCACGTTCTACGATCGCTCACCAGCCAGTCGCCACTACTGCCAGCGAATCAGCTACCACGTTCAGAAGCTCAAAATCACGAAACTCGTCGATACAGCGTCTCAAGCTGTTCTTGACGTTCACTGCTCAACGAATCGAAAAGGAAGCGACGCAGACCTCGCTGAGCAGATCGCCCGCCGGAGCGCGGGCGATCTGCGGTCTCTTGCGGCCGATAAGGGCTACGACAAGCAATCGCTCCGCGAAGGTCTGCGTGAGCTCGGGATCAGACCGCTGATCAAACACCGCATCTTTGCTCCGTACGACCACGCGCACAACGCCAGAATCGACGATAGCCGCTACAATCAGCGCTCAATGACTGAAACCGTGAACTCGGCTGTCAAGCGCTCGCTCGGCTTCGCCGTGCGAGCGCGGTCATGGTTCCGTGAGTTCCGCGAAATTGCGCTGATGTGTGTCGTCTATAACATCAAGCGCTTCGTCAAACAGTGAACCTCTACGCCTTACAGCGATTCAACACAGCCATTTCTGGTATACCGGAAGTAACGAACCATCTGGGGAAGATCTGTTGTGTTTGGTACAGGCGTGAACTAGCGATAGGAGAGAGAAGAGTCCGATAGACAACAGAGTACCCACTCGTCACGAGCGTGGTGGAATCCGAATTTCGTCACCAACCTCATACAGATACCCCTTCAGGAGTAGCTGTTTGATTATATCGCGTGCGTCGGCAGGCTTGATTCCGTGATCTTCGAGGCATGTGATCGCTATCTCACGCGTAAGCGGGTCGGGATCGCCCAGTTCTTCGAGATATGCCTCAAGATGATCGAGGACATTTTCTTCAGCTGGTGCGATGGGCCGCCGCGAATTCGCCATTGCCAGTACCTATGAAACGCAGATAGTAGGATATTGGGGTCATCGCCAGACCCCCACCCCCACACCAGTTTTCCAGTGTTCTCACTAGATTTCACGACTCTGTAATTTCGGTACACGGCGGCGGATTTTACGGGTATCGGACGCTCCGGCGAAGGTTATAAACGGTGGCTTTCAGCAGCATTTCGCGGAACTCTAGTCACCGGCTTCGCGCACGCACGGCGGAGCCGAGCGTACGCTTGATCGACGAGAAGACAATTTGTGACATCGAACGCTGGTGGTAGCGATCACCGTCCATGCGGGCGTTGTGAGTGTGATCGAGTGGATTCATGATCCGGTGTTTAATCAGCGGTCTGATGCCGTTGTCGCGGAAGGCTTTGGCGTCATAGCCGCGATCAGCAGCGAGACTCTACAGGTCGCCGACGTTTCGTCGGGCGACCTGCGGGCCGATCTTCGTATCGTGTTTCTTCAAGATCGTCGAGTGGATATCGGTGATGTACAGCGTTTCAACACCCACGAGAGCGGTGACTTTCAGCACCCTGACGCGGTAGTTTGTGCGGTTTGTGTAGTGGCGTCTGGACTGATCACGGCCAGCGCGCCGGTCGAATCGATAGCAGCGTGGCCAGTGCGTTTCTCGGCTCATCAGCCGAGAAAACGCACGCCACGTTCTAGTCGGAATCCGCTCAAACTACGTGCGAAGTACCGTGTAGTGTGGAAGCCTGGTGAGGCCGATCTTTTCAAGAACTCGGGCATTTCTGAGAGCAAATCCACGGAGACACGAGAGGATTTGCCCAGCTCGATGCGGAGTGTATGTACGGTGAGCATCGCCCACTCGGCGAACCCGCCACCCCCCTCGGAGTCGGCGAGTTCGTCAGGATTAGCGACAACTGATTTAGCTTTAACCACCGTAACGCACGTGAAGAGGCAGATTACAGATTTCAGGTCTCACACCGATCCGTCTCTTCGCTTTCTACAACAATAACGGAGTCGTCGCCGTTGCGTCTAGCAAAACTACAGAGCCAAACAGTTCTATGATATACACTCTGCTGGGTGGTTTTTAGCATTCACAAACGTCTCACCGTGAACCACGTTACTCCGATGAGGAAGGAACCGACACCAGACACGAACAGCGTTTGTCGGTAGCCGAAAATCGTTGCAGCCCCGACACTGAGTGGCGGACCGACAGTAGTGCCGAGTCTGAGTACGCTTGTTCGAATACTCATAATACTCCCGCGAAATTCGTCCGGTGCTCGTTCGTTGAGTGCCGTATCTGTAATTGGCTCCGCGAGCCCCTGACCCAAACCGAACAGGAGGAGTGCACCAGCGATCACGTAGATGGAGTCCGCAAGAGCGACAACGGTAAGTCCAATCCCGTAACTCACGAATCCGAGCGCGATTGACTGAAAGCTCGTGAGTACTTGAAGCACTCTATCGCCCTGCATTGCAGTCAATCCCATTGTCACCGCAGGCAGCCCCACGAGAAGGCCGATGTTTGCTGACGAGAGCTGATATTCGTTGGCAAGCAGAAACGGAACAGCAGTAAGCTGTGCCCCATACAGAATAACAAATATTCCAAAGATAGCGAGGTAAAGAACAGCGAAGGGAGCCATCGGAGTCGATCCAGTTAGGAACTCACGGATACTTGAGTTCGATTTAGTCCCGTCTTGGTTGGGCTCTTCAAGCAACGTCATCCCGGGAACTGCGACGAACAGGGCAAGGAGAAAACATGCGAATGGAGCCGACCATGCTAGTGTCGCAAGAACCCCACCAAGCAGTGGATAGCCGGCAGCGCCAACTGCGAGAATCGCCGCATTTGTGCCGATCAACACGCGCCGTTGTTCACCGGTAAAGAGGTCACCGAGGAGGGTAACCGTGAGCATCGCAATCGCACTACTCGCCGCACCTTGGATCGCTCGTAGTACAAGAATAAGCGTGAAATCGGAGATAAAGATGATACTGCCCCCACTGAGTCCGAATACGACGAGCGCTGGGATCAGAATCGGTTTCCGACCGATTCGATCGGAAAGCAGTCCGATAGGGAGTGTCAGAAATATCCCTGGAAGCGTAAACGCTGATAGTAAGAGACTTGCCTGTGACTCTGAGATATTCCACGCTTCCTGTACCGCTGGGAGTGCCGGGCTGATGAGTGAGACACCCATGACTGCGATGAGCGTACTTGCGAAAATCACCGCCGCGGCCGGCGAATCTCGGAGTGTTCGTATCAATTCCATTCGTTCAATATAACGCTTCACAGTCCCGTGCCCTAAACCGTCCGTTAGTGAACTAACCCACCCTACTCGCTCATGGCTTCGCCGTTCGCTTCGTTGAGGGTGGGGATTTCGCGTGGACTCCCGTTCTGGCCATCGCTGGCAGGCTCGTAATCACCGTTTACGTTCAATGTCCCGCGATTCAAGCGCACGTTTATCGGTGCGCCTCCGCCCGACGACGTTTACGTCGAGCGGAGATACTTCAGACCGATATTCTTCGCCGCGTTGTAGTCCGCATGCGGTGAGTATCCACACTTCAGGCACTCGAATACGTCCGGTTCGTCCAAAGTCGGGCGGTTGTTCCCGTGCGTGAACCCGCGCTTGAAACACCGCTGGGAGGTGTAGGCGGGACTCACCTGCTCGACCGAGATACCGACTATCTGGCTCTGTTGAATTCCTCAGAAAGTAATATATTCTGACCCAGTCGCGGTCAGTACGGTAGTGTTCAGATAAGCTGGTTCCATGCGAAGGCGAACGATCTGAGCCACTCGTTAGCTGTTTCTGCTTCGGCGTTGCTGAAACAGTTTGAGAAGCTGGTAGTTCTGCGTTTTACCTCACGAAAGA
>Ga0208138_100646_pt1 | contig 12819 bp, 14 predicted proteins | sample AntRauMetaRauer3_FD_184786 | JGI IMG/M metagenome (GOLD analysis project Ga0208138, IMG submission 184786) | Saline lake microbial communities from Rauer Lake, Antarctica, in enrichment culture - Antartic Rauer Lake 3 Metagenome Rauer3 (SPAdes)... ...
AAGAACCTGAACGACGGGAAAACCGACCTTCGGGGGAGCGAAGAGGAAGACGAGGACGTGTTCGTGGTCGACGTACCCGACGGCGAGGAGTTCGACGCGAAGTTCGCGGCGCGGGTCTGCCCCGTCGACGCCATCGAGGTGTACGACGACGACGGCGAGCAGGTGGTGTAGACGACTCCGAATTTTCGCTCGTTCGCTTACAGATCGTTACTGGCGGAGCGACGGTGAACAGTTTCAAAGCCCCAGCCGCGAGGCGCTTCGCGCCTCTGGCAGCCGGCGGCGAAGCCGCCGGCGACTGCCCCTTTGAGTCCCGCCCGACCGCCGGAAGACGGTCCTGCTCGCTCACTCCGTTCGCTGCGCGGGCTGCGACTTCCGTGCTCCCGCTCGTTTCACTCGCGGGACCGCAACCGCACCGCAGCCTCACACCTCCCCAACCTCGCGGCTCACTACGTTCGCCGCGTCCCTCGCACGCGCTCCTCGCGCCCTTCGGTCGCTCGGAGGCGCGCGCCGAGGTGAACAGTTAGCGAGAGCGTCCGTTCCCGTCCGTTCCGATTTATAAGCGCTCGGCCAGGTCCTCGGCGAAATATGTGACGATCAGGTCCGCGCCCGCGCGCTTGAGCGACAGCAGCGACTCGTAAGCGGTCGCCTCAAGGTCGAGCCACCCCTTCTCAGCGGCCGCGTGCAACATCGCGTACTCGCCGGAGACGTTGTACGCGGCGATCGGGTGGTCGAACTCCCGCCGGAGGTCGCCGACGATGTCGAGGTACGGCAGGCCGGGCTTCACCATCAGCACGTCCGCGCCCTCCTCGGCGTCGATCCGGGCCTCTCGAAGCGCCTCGCGGCGGTTCGCGGGGTCCATTTGGTAGTGTCGACGGTCGCCGAACGCGGGCGCACCGTCGGCCGCGTCGCGGAAGGGCCCGTAGAAGGCGGACTCGTACTTGACCGCGTAGCTCATCAGCCCCACGTCCTCGTGGCCGGTCGCGTCGAGCGCCTCGCGGATCGCCCGGACTTGCCCGTCCGTCATCGCCGAGGGCGCGACCATGTCCGCGCCCGCGTCCGCCTGCGAGACGGCGGTCTCGGCGAGCAGCTCCAGCGTTTCGTCGTTTTTCACCGTGAGCGTCGGGTCCGTCTCGGCTGACTCCTCGATCACGCCGCAGTGGCCGTGGTCGGTGTACTCACAGAGACAGACGTCGCCGATCACGTAGGCGTCGGTCTCGGCGGTGATCCGGCGAATCGCGCGTTGGACGACTCCGTTCTCCGCGTACGCGCGGGTACCCTCGGCGTCCTTCGACTCGGGGATCCCGAAGACGATGACGGCCTCGACGCCGGTCTCACGGATCTCCTCAACGCGGGCGACCGTCTCGTCGACGGGGACGCGCTCGTGGCCGGGCATCGTCCCGATCGGTACGCGCTCGTCGATCGTCGCGTCGACGAAGATCGGCGCGACGAGGTCAGACGCCGACAGCGATGTCTCGCTGACGAGCGAGCGAGCGCCGTCGGTACGGAGCCGCCGCGGCCGGTCCGTTGGGTGCATACCGGAGCGTTGGCTTCGAGCCGTCTTTTATGATTCGTCCGCGGCGAACCGGCTGGCAGACGAGCGCGGACGCGAGAAAGAAGACTACCGGCGGACGGCAAGAAGCCGCAGACAGCAAAAGCCGCGACCGATCGCTACTCCGACGATTCGATATCGATCTTGTCACGGAGCGAGGCAAGCTCGTCAGACTCGGCGAGCTCTTCGACGCGCGCCTTGAAGTGCTCCTCGCAGAGGCCGACGACCACACCGCTCTGTTCGGCCTCGTAGGCGGCCTCCCGTTCGCAGTAGTGACACCGCATACCCGACACTCTGTCGGGGTCGGGCTTAACCTTGTTCGTCAATCGGGACAGTCGGAAATTCCGATGCCTTAGGACGACTCGGTGACCGGATCCGGCAGCCGCTCGCGAACTGGCGCGAACGTCTCCGCCGTTAGTCCCGCCTCGCCGAGGGTGCGCTCGTGCGCGTCTGTACCGCCCGTCAACAGGAGGTCGCTCTCCGCAGCGACCCGCTCGACTTTGGCGTCGTCGACTGCGCGCCCGTAGGGGTAGAACCGCTCCACCGCGTCCAGTTCGCGGGCCACGTCGAGCGCGGCGCCCACATCGTCGTACCGGAAGGGATGTGCGAGCCCGACGATCGCGCAGGCATCCCTGAGCAGTTCGACGCCGCGCTCCAGTTTCGTTACCTCGCGCGCGACGTAGCAGGGGCCGTCGTTCCCAATTAGCTCGTCGAAGGCGCCCGCGTAGTCGTACGGCGCCGGCGACTCGTCGATCGCGCGGGCGATGTGCGGGCGCCCGAGTCCGGGGCGAGGCTCGACCCCGAGATCGACGCCGAGCCGGTCCTCGACCGCGTCGAGGATCGCGGCCCCTCGCTGCTCCCGGTCGGTCTGCAGCCGATCGATCTCGTCGTCGAGCGCCTCGGTGCGTTCGACCGCGTAGCCGAGGAGGTCGAGCCGCTCGAAGCCGGCGTCGACGCGAAGTTCGATCCCGCGGACGACCCGAAGATCGTTGCGCTCGACGACCGGTGCGCTCAGGTCCGGATGTACGCGGTCGTGATCGGTGATCGCGACCCAATCGAGGCCGGTCTCGCGGGCGACATCGACGAGCTCGTCGGCCGCCATCGTGCCGTCGGAGACCGTCGTGTGCGCATGGAGGTCGGCGACGATCCGGTCCGTGTCCATGCTCACCGTTCGACGACCCGACACTAAGCGTCAGCGGTCGACTCCGGGCGAGCGCGGCCCGAATGAAATATAAGGAAATATAATGTGATTTCCCGGATTAAGGTTGTGCATGGACAATCATTAAGAACCATCGGCGACTCGCAGTAGTTGATGCGCTTGAATGGCGTCGACGACCGACTCGAACGGCACCAATATCCGACAACCTCGGAAGAACTGATCGCGGCCCACGGGAACGCGACCGTAGAGCTCGCCGACGGCTCCGAGCGTCTCGGAGACGTGCTGGAGCGGTTCGGGGAGCAGACGTTCGACGACGCGGACGACGTGTTCACCACGCTCCGCGCGGGCGTCTGCCACCGCGGAGTCGGTCGGCGGTTCTACTCGGACCGCGACCCGACGACCGACGCCGACGACGGACCGTCACCGGTCTCGTTCTGACCGAGCGGCGAAAAGCGACTTCCGTTTTGAAGAGGTCTACGTCGAGAGCGACGTGTCCACAGAGTCAGCCGCGCTACCGACGCGCGGCGCCGAGAGATTGACTCGCACGACTTCGCCGAACCCCCCATTAGGGGACGGAGTTCGATCCGATCCCGGTCGGTACGGGAGCAGCAACGAGAGAGTACGGGAGTGGGTGTTGCAGATCGATGGCGACGATACCGTATTTAAAAAGGCGTGAGCGACGGCGACGAACGCTTATAAAGAACAATGCGGTGGCGCGCCTGCGAGCGGCCGCCATCGGCGGCCGCGAGCCAGCCCGCGAGGTCGCCGGCGCTACGCGCCGGCTGCCAGAGGCGCGAAGCGCCTCGCGGCTGGGGCTTTGGAGGTCTTCACCGTGCTGTCTGAGACTTACAAACAGCCGCCAGCAACATCACTCGATCGCTTATAAACAGTCGATCAACCGAATTGAGACACGTGCTCCCGCGATCGATCAGGAAGCGCTCTTCAGCGATCAGCAGTTTCGGACGAGGGTACACCTGAAAAAGAGGAGTTCACGGAGCCCTCAGACCCAGTCGATCGCGGCCGACAGATCGATCGGCACCGATCCTTTCTGATACCCTTCTACGTGTCCGTTCGGGCGCGCGCGCAGAACGACGGCCGGCCGGTGACGGACTTCCGGTCGCGCCTCGCGTACGGCCGCCCAGTCGTCCGCGGGGAAGGAGGTGCAGTCAACGAAGAGGGTGACGCCGCCACCGTGTGCCTCCAGCTGTCCGCTCGTCTTCGTCTCCGCGGTGTCGCGGACCGCCGCGACGGGGTCGCTCGCGGAGCGCCCGGAGACCGGTTGTGGGCGCGTGACCTCGACCAGCGAGGCGGTCCCGGTGTTCGGGTTCGTCGCGCGGTAGTCGAGCGAGTGGCCGGTCGTCACCTCGATCTCCGGGGTCACCTCGTAGCCCGCCTCGGTCAGGATTCGGGCCGCGGTGAACTCCGCGATCGCAGCGCTCATCCGAACCAGATCGAGCGACGCCGAGGTTCCGAGCTTCCCGGCCATCGTCTCGCGGTAGTCGTCGAGCGTCCCCGGGCGAAGCGTCTCCTCGACGAACCCCGTTCCCTCCTCGCGGGTCGCGTCGGGGAACCCGGCCGCGTGGTCGCGAAAGAATGCTCGCGTCGTCGCAGCACCGTCCTTCGAACAGAACACCGGCAGGAAGAACCACGAGACGTGCGGATACGCCGCGAGCCACGGCTCGTCGTCGTGGAGCCCAGCGAGCAACTCCCGCTGGACCCACCGAGAGACCGGGTAGGGAACCTCGTCGAATCCGTACTTGTCCGTCCGCCAGAGTTCGCTCGGCGTCTCCGTGTTGCCGACCCAGTACCCGACCGGACCACCGTCAGCCCCGTTCGGGGGGTCGTCGTCGCCGTCCGTCCAGCAGAACAGCGCGAACGAGCCGTCGCCCATGTCGAACCGTCGGGCCTGGTAGCCGGGCGGCGGAGCGAACCACGGATCGCTCGCGGTCGCCCCGAGGTTATCGTCGAGGGGACGTTCGAGCTGCGCGCGGACGCGGTCGGCGCCCCAGCCACCCGGCGCGCGCCTGAGTCGGAGCGGTTGTGCCACGCCGGTGCTACCGCACGGTGGGGTTAATCGGTTCCGGTGGGGCAAAATCTTCGCATATTCGACAGTTCACCGATACATATATTACTGACAGTTCCAGAGTGAGTGTGTACCATGTCAATGGGTGCCTATGACGAGGCCGAACACGAGCGTCGTGAGAGGAAGACCAGCGAAGTCGACGCCGATTTCGACGCCGAGCGGCCGGAGTACTCCGGATCGCTCACGTACGACTCCGGCGACTCCACGGAGGCACTCCTCGACAAGTTCCAACAGCTTCAGAGCGAGTGAACCGGCGGTTCGCCTCCTTCTTCGCCGATTTGACTGATTCCAGGAACCAGACCGACAGCCGTCGCTGAGTCGCGACGACGCGATCGGCGTCAGAGTGGTCTCTCAGACCGGTCAGGACAGCGCGATCGCCGCGGAACAGACGATCGCGACCGCGAGAACGTGTCCGACGACCGCCCCGAGCAGGACTGGTTCCTCGAGCAGGAATGGGACGAGCACCAGTTGGAGCGCCGAGAACGCGATGTTCTCCGCGTCGAGCCGCCGGGCTTGCGAGGTCGCCGCTGGGGGGAGATCGACGTGGACCGCGCGCCACAGCGCGACGACTGCGCTCCACCACGAAGTGCCGATCCGGTAGGTGAGGTCCCAGAGTATCAACAGCGTGAGGTAGACGACCGGAATCGGCGGGTCGGGACCGAACAGCCGGAAAAGGAGGGCACCGTCCCACGCGATCATGTACGTGACGAGAGCGATGAACGCGAGCACACCGAGGACGATCTCGATGCTCGACCCGAACAGCAGTCGCTTGTGTGCCGGCGGCGTCGGGAGACGGCGGTTGATCGCGCCAAGCCGGTGCATCTCGACGCTACCGACGGCCGCCACCGCGACGGCAACGGTCCCGGCGACGACCGCATCCCACAGCCCGTAGTACCAGCCGAGAGCCACCACGCCGACCTCGAAGAGGACGAACTGGATCGCGACCGCGAGCCTTCGAGAGATGTCAAGTCCGGGAATACCACCGACGAGGCTCTCGTACACCCACGTCTCGCCGTAGTTACGGCTCACGACCGAGTCGCCTCCGACCGAGCCGCTTCCGACCGATTCGACTCGTCGATCGCTCGCGCGACCGCGACCTCGAACGGCGTCTGATCGATCGGGACGAGATCGCGGATCCGGTCGTCCTCGACGATGACGGTGTTGCGGAGCCCCTCGACGAGCGACCGGGCGAGGTAGGGGTTCACGTCGGTGACCAGCCGGAGCCACTTCGCCGACAGCTCCGGACTCAACACCGGAACCCGAATTATCCACAGCCTGTGACCGAGCTGTCGACGAGTCTGCCGGAGGATCTCCGCGTACGTCAACACGTTCGGACCGCCGATCTCGAAAGTGTCGTCCGCGGTCGCCGGTTCCTCGAGCGCGCCGACGAGGTACCCGACCACGTCGTCGATCGCGATCGGTTGACAGAGGGTGTCGACCCACTTCGGCGTGGTCATCACCGGGAGCCGACTCGCGAGCCCGTGAATCACCTCGAAGCTCGCGCTGCCGGCGCCGACGATGATCGCCGCCCGCAGCGTCGTGAGCGCCGGATCGCTCGTCCCGAGGATTCGTTCGACCTCGCGGCGAGACTTGAGGTGTTCGGAGAGGTCCTCGCGGTCCTCGCCGAGCCCGCCGAGGTAGATGACTCGGTCGACGCCAACCGCCGACGCCGCCTCGATGAAGTTCTGAGCGCAGTTCCGGTCTCGCTCCTCGTAGCCCGGGCCCCCGTCCATCGAGTGGACGAGGTAGAAGGCGGCGTCGACGGGCTCGCCGTCGACTTCGAACGCGGGCGGGAGAGTGTCGGGTTCTAGGAGGTCGCCCTCGACGACATGAACGCCCGCGGGCGGAGCGTACCCGTCGGCGTCGCGGACGAGCGCGACCACTTCGTGACCCCTGTCGAGGAGGGCCGGAACGAGCCGGCTCCCGACGAACCCCGTGGCCCCAGTGACGAGCGCGCGCATACAGACCACTCGGGTGGGACGACCATAAGAGTCCGCCACGGCGCCGCGATCGAGAAGGGTCGGTCTCGTGAGATTGCTTCGCCGCGACCGGTTATTAAAAGGGGTCGCGCGGCAGTCGTCTCCATATGCACGCAGGCGAGTTCGAGCCGGTCCGCGGGGTGCAGGACCTGTACGTCCACGACACCGGGATGTTCGACACCGACGAGTACGGGGCCGTGTACGTGTACGACACTGAGCGCCCCGTCGTGATCGACACCGGAACCGGCGCGAACCGGGAGGCGCTGTTCGAGACGATCGAGGAGATCGGGATCGGTCGTGAGGAGCTGGCGTGGATCCTCCCCACGCACGCCCATCTCGACCACGCGGGCGGGGCGGGCTACCTCGCCGAGCGCTACCCGAACGCGGAGGTCGTCGTCCCCGAGAAGGGGGTGCGACACCTCGTCGATCCGGAGGCGCTCGTCGCCGGGACGAAGTCCGCAGTAGAAGAGCAGTGGCAGTACTACGACGATCCCGCGCCCGTCCCCGAAGACCGGATCTCGGGGCTCGCGGAGGGCGACCGGATCGACCTCGGCGACCGCGAGTTGGTCGTGTACGAGGCGCCGGGCCACGCGCCTCACCACGCGATCTACCACGATCCCGACGCCGACGTGGTCTTCGCGGCCGACGCGGCCGGGATCTACGTCCCCGCAGTCGACGGGATCGAACCGACGACGCCGCCGCCGCAGTTCGACCTCGATCGGTGTCTCGCCGACATCCGGACGATCGAGGATCTCGACCCCGACTACCTCTGTTTCGGTCACTTCGGGCCCCGCGAGTACGAGCCGGAGCTGGCCGGCGAAATCAAGCGCGCGTACGTGGAGTGGGTGGAGGCGATCCGGGAGAAGCGCGAAGAGCTCGTCGACGACGACGGGGTCGTCGAGCACTTCGAGGCGGCGGCGAGTCGGGACATCGAGTTCTGGAATCCGGAGCGCGCCCGCGCCAACGCGAGCCTAAACGTTCGGGGCGTCCTCGTGTACCTCGACTACGTCGCGAAGGGGAGAGAGGAGTGACGCACCCCGTTCGTCACCGCCGCGACACAAACCTCCTAAACCCCGCGCCGCCTAGGATCCACTCATAAATGGGTATCTTCGACACGATCCGCGCCGTGCTCGGGACGAGCGCCGAGACGGACGCGACCCGCGAGGCCGACCCCGAGGACCTCTTCGGGATGTCGACCGCGTACATGACGATGGAGGCCGACCTCGGCTACGACCACTGCGGGGAGGCCGCGCTGTGCTTCTCAGGCGTCGACAGCACCCGGTTCGACGACGCAGTCGAGACCGTCGAGGCCATCCTGGAGGCCGGCGAGATCGACACCGGGACCGGGTTCCACCGACACGAGGACAATCACGGCTACCAGTGGTTCGTGCTGGAGGACGACGACCCCGAAGATCTGGTGACGAGCATCCACTTCGCGGCCGACCAGTTCATCGAGGAGGGGTTCGGCTCCCGCCTGCTCGCGGCCGTCTTCGGCTTCGAGCGCGACGGCGTCGACGCCTACTGGATCTACTCGTTCCGGCGCGGTGCGTACTACCCGTTCTCGCCGAAAGGGACGAGCGATCGGAACCAACAGGTCGAGTTCAAGCTCCAGTCCGTCCTCGACGGGGAGCTCGGGCTCGAGGACGACGAGGCGTACTGGTACCCCCTGTGGCCCGACACGCCGGGGAATCACCCGTGGGAGTGACCCGATGAACGCGACGGAGAGCGGTTCGGACCGACAGTTCACCGAACGCGACGCCCCGCGCAAGCGTCTTCTCCGGGCTGTGGCCGTCCAGACCGCTGCGCTGAGCGCGGCTGTCCACTTCCTGTGGGCGTGGCCACGGCTCGCCGAGCCCGCAGACGCCCGTCCCTACGTGTTCCTGCTCGGTGGAGTGTTTACCGTCGCGATCGCGGTCGCGACGCTGCGCGCGGACGAGTACCGCCGGCTGTACGCGCTTGGCGCCGGGACCCTCGGCACGTTTCTCGTCGGCTACGCGGGGTGGCACGGAGGCGGGACTGTGGCAGCGCTCGCGAGCGATCCGCTCGCGATCGTCGCCAAGGGTGCAGAGGTCGTCGGCGTCGTCGCGTTCCTTGCGCTGTACCGGCTCGCGCCGCCAACGAGCGTTGTGGTCGAACGGCAGGAGGAAGCCGAGAGGGGCGAAGAGGAGGCCACAAACGAAGGCGGGGCCATCGACGAGACAACCGCAAGCAACGACGAGGACGCGCGCGCATGAGCGAGACGTACCTGACTGTCGAGGAGTCCGCGACAGCGAGGTTCGAGGTGCAGGGCTCGGAGTTCCTCGGGCACGTCTCGCCGGCCGACACAGTAGAGGCGGCCGAGGAGTTCGTCGACCGCGTCCGAACCGAGTACGACGACGCGACCCACAACGTGCCGGCGTACCGGGTTCCCGCAGGCGAGGCCTCAGCCCGGACGCCGGGCAGCGAGGTCATGCTCCGGGAGTACTCCTCGGACGACGGGGAGCCGACCGGCTCGGCTGGGAAGCCGGCGCTCAACGTCCTCCAGCAGCGCGATATCCGGAATGTCGTCGCGGTGGTGACCCGGTACTATGGCGGGACGAACCTCGGCGTCGGCGGGCTCGCGCGCGCCTACTCGCGGGCGGTGAAAGACGGGATCGACGAGGCGGGCGTGATCGAGGAGCGACCGCACCGCCGACTAGTCGTGGAGACCGTGTACGACGACTCGGGGACCGTCAGGGGCGTGATCGAGTCGTCGGGAGTCGAGTTCGACGCCGAGTATGACGAGCGGGTGCGATTCGCGCTTCGGGTTCCCGTGGCCGAGGTGGAGGCGCTCGTGGAGCGGCTCAACAGCGCGACCAGCGGCCGCGTCGAGATCGATCGGTAGCGCGACGGCATCGGTATCGACCGGTAGCGCGACGAGCACGAGCGGTCACGCGAATTTCCTGACGGTCATGTCGAGGGTGTCCAGGTCGAGGATTGGTGCGTAGCCGGAGTCGGGATTGATGTTGACGGACTTCTGGAAGTCGGTCTGCGCTTGCCAGCAACCGGAGTTAACGGCGAGCACGTTGTGGTACTTCCCCCAGCCGAGCTTGTGGACGTGGCCGGTGTGGAACACGTCGGGTACGTCTTCGATGACGAGGTAGTCGCGCTCCTCCGGGGCAACGCGGGTGTGGCCGCCGAACTGCGGCGCGACGTGTCGTTTCTTTAAAAGCTGGTACATCGCCTTGTGGGGTTCGTCGTAGCTCGCCTTCTCCTCGGGGAGTTCCGCGATTACCTCGTCGAGCGAGACGCCGTGGTACATCAACACGTCGACGCCCTCGACGGTGACGGTCGCGGGGTTCGAGACGATCTGCGCGTCGTGGACATCCATGATCGAGCGGATCTCGTCGTTGAACCCGGGCTGCGGCTCCGCAAGCCGGACCGCGTCGTGGTTGCCGGGGATCATCACAATTTCGGTGTCAGCCGGCACCTCCTTGAGGTACTCCGCGAACGCCTCGTACTGGTCGTAGATGTCGACGATCTCCAGTTCCTCGTCCTGATCGGGATAGACGCCGACGCCCTCGACCATGTCGCCGGCGAGCAGCAGGTATTCGACCGGCTCGGCCTCGGGCGTGTGGAGCCAATCGGTGAAGCTACTCCACGCGTCGGCCATGAACTCGTCGCTGCCGACGTGAATGTCGGAGATCAGCGCGGCCTGCACGTGGCGGTCGGCTCCCCCGGTCCGGTGAGTCCGGGGAACGTCGGGGAAGTGGAGCGAGTCGGCGAATAAGATTCCGGAGTCGTCGGCGAGCGTCCCCTCGATAGCGAGGCACTCGTCCATCATGATCTCGTCAACGAGGTCGGCGAGCCCCTTGTCTTTCATGATCAGCGCGGGGAAGGTTCCGGTCGTGTCTTCTAGTTCGACGAGCCAGTGGCCGGATTTGGTGGACCGAACATCGTTGACGAGGCCGATCATCGCGGCGTCGCTCCCGCCGGGCATCTCCGCGATGGCCTCGGCGGGGCGGTGGTTGACACGGCCGCGAAGCACCTTCGAGAGCCGCTCGTACCGGTCGCGAAACGTCCGAACGAAGTCGCCGTACTCTCCGGTCCCAGTACTCTGACCGGTCATGTCGTTACCGACTTCCAGCTCTCGAAGATCGGGATCGTGGTGAGAGGTACTGTCGGGGCTGCGATCGACGCTGCTGTCGGCATTACTGTCGGCGTCGCGGTCGATTTCGGTATCGGTCTCCGGGTTCTCGGCATCGCGATCGGAGCCGGGAACGTGGTCCAAAGCAGACCCCCCTATTTCGACTGGAGATCCCTCCATCGAGGTCGTAGAAGGCGGTTGATCGCTGTTTCGGGTTGGAGGTGATTCTGTGGTTGGATCGGCGACAGGGGCGGTCGAGTCAGGGAGTGATACGGCCGAATCACCGCCAGAAACGGGCTGGTCGTTCGTGACGGCGCGGACGTGGTCGGTGGTGATTCGGAGGGCGTCGTCCGGGGCGCGGTCAACGACCGATTCGACGGCAGCGGCGGAGTCGGGCGCGCTCGCCAAGAGGGTGATCGCTTCGCGTTCAGCGTTGTATCCGCGCCTGGCTAGCTCTTTGACGATCCGGGCGTTCGACTCCAGCGGCACGAGACTGGAAACGGGAGGGCGGCTCAAAACGGTTCCGGAGCCCGTTGGTCCCTCGAAACCGGCGGCGATCGACCCGGAAGCTTATGACCGAAACCCGTCAACGAGGATGTAATGGACGAAGGGGACCGATCGGACGGCGGCGACGAACCCGATCGGAAGACCGGATCGGCAGACAGCGATCCCGTCAACGACGGCGATCTCAGCGGCGACGACGGAAAGGGCGGCGACCAGTCGGTTTCCAAAGAGAATGGTGAGACAGGTCCCGGGGCAAGTTCTGAAACAGGTTCTGCGGACACCAAGACACCGAGTGACGAACGCGGCCGAGCCTCCGAGGATCGGATCGAAACTGGTCAAGCCGGATCCAAACCAAGTCGAGGGGAAACGGACCGAGGCCGAACCGAAACGGACCGAGGCCGAACCGAAACGGACCGAGGCCGAACCGAAACGGACCGAGACTCGAATTCTTCCGGCAAAGGGGTCCTGTACCAGTTCCGTCACGACAGAGAGGGGCCGCTGATGTGGATCCGGGAAATGCTCTCCAGCGTGGCCATCGTGCTCGTGATCGGTCTGATCCTGTTCGGCGTCAGCGGCGTGTGGCCGCCGATGGTGGCGGTCGAGTCCGGGAGCATGGAGCCGAACATGAAGGTTGGTGACCTCGTCTTCGTCACGGAACCGGGGCGACTTGCACCCGACGCCGCGGACAACGACATCGGTGTCGTGACTCACGAGGTCGGGGAGACCGCTGACTACCAGACGTTCGGGTCCTACGGCTCGGTGGTGATCTACCGACCACCGGGACGGACGGCTTCGCCGATCATCCATCGGGCGATGTTTCACGTGGAGGAAGGCGAAAACTGGCACGACCGCGCCGACGGTCGGTACCACAACGCCGCCGACTGCGGGGAACTCAACCACTGTCCCGCACCCCACGATGGATTCATCACGCTGGGCGACAACAACGGCGAGTACGATCAGGCGAACGGGCTCGCCGCGCCCGTCAAGGCCGACTGGGTGACCGGAGTCGCGCGGGTCCGTGTACCGTACCTGGGATACGTGCGACTGATCACGACCGACCAGGTGGATCTGAGTGACGTGTTGGCGACGGGCGTCGTGATACAGACGGGAGGGGTCGGCGTCGACGAAGTCAGTAGTGGAGGTGGGTCTAGCGAGAAGACTACCGTTCCTGACGCGAAGCCCGTCGTTTCGGGTGGAGACGTGACTGAGGGCGCGGTCGCTTAAAGGAAACTGGAGCGTCAGCGGGAAGCCAGGGAGAGAAAGGAAGCGGAAACTCAGTCGATCGGATCGTCTCAGTTATCGAATCGGGCCTGGACGAACGGCTGCGCGTTCTCAATGTCGCCGAGTCGGGAGTCGGACAGCAAGACGGCCTCGGTCTCCTCGACGGGAACCGACAGCCCCATCTCCTTGGTCCGGCCGTAGCGCCCCTTCGAGACGACG
>Ga0208138_100652_pt1 | contig 12609 bp, 10 predicted proteins | sample AntRauMetaRauer3_FD_184786 | JGI IMG/M metagenome (GOLD analysis project Ga0208138, IMG submission 184786) | Saline lake microbial communities from Rauer Lake, Antarctica, in enrichment culture - Antartic Rauer Lake 3 Metagenome Rauer3 (SPAdes)... ...
CGACGGAAGCTGCGTGGCGCTACGCGCCACGGGCAGCCGGCGGCGAAGCCGCCGGCGACACCGCAGCAAGCAACGCGAGCGAGGAGCGCACCGAGCCGCGCGAGTCCTTGCGACTGGGGCTTTGGAAGTGTTCACCGTGCTGTCTGGGACTTATAAACAACCGCCAGTAACACCACTCGATCGCTTATAAACACCCGTTTCACCGATTCGCTATACCCACTCCCGCACTCTCTCACGCCGTGTCTGTATTCATCGGAGTGGGTGCAGAATCCGTCTGCTGGTGTGGATTTCACCAGCGCCGATTGATGAGGAAGATCGGCCGTATTCGACGTTCGCTTATAAATCGACCTCCCGCACCCCTACTCGGTGAGCGGGAGGAAGATCCCGAAGACGAACGGAGTGACGAGGGCGATTGCGGTGCCGAGGAACTCCAGATCGAGGAGGAGCCGCTCCTCCCAGCCGGGCACCTGCGTCCCCGTCATGTGGATATACGCCTCGCCGGCGGCCCCGATCAGGAACAGCCCGAGCCCGAAGAGGACACCGCGTTTGGTGATCGTGGGGTAGTCGAGATCGCCGTAGCGACCGGCCATACACGACGATTTCTCGGAGAAATTGATAAGGATTGCTCTTCCGTGGATCTCGTGTTGGTATCGGAACGGATGCGCGCTCCACCACCTACACCAGCCCGACCGTAGTGAACACCGCGTGGCAGATCGCCACGAGCAGCCCGGAGTGGAACAGCGCCGCGTAGCGCCCGCGGGAGGCGGTGCCGGCGAACCAGCCCGAGGCGAGCATCGTCGCCTGCGTGACGACGTACAGCCGGAAGCGTTCGAGGTCGGGGAGCACCGTCTCCGGCTCGGTCACGAGGTCGGTCGCGCCGGCGAGGTCGGCGAGGCGCGCGGCGTCGATCACCTGCGTGTTGACGACGGCGACGACCGCCGCGACCAGCGCGGCCGCCGCCCAGCCGACCGCGACGTACGGGTGCATCGACGAGCGGAGCGCGCGCTGCTCGCTGTAGAGCCGGCCGACCTCGATCCGGAGCGTCTCGAAGACGGCGTCGGCGTCGCTCCCGGCGTTCATGGCGTCGGTGACGAGCCCGAGCGTCCCCTCGGCCAACGGCGTTCCGACGCGGTCGACGAACCGCTCGATGGCGGCCGCTCGGACGTCGGTGGAGGGCGCCGGCGCGTCGGTGGCCCTCCTGCCCTCCGTGCCCTCCGTGCCCCCCGTCGCGGTCGTCGACCGAAGCGCGAACGCGAGGTCGGCCACGTCGTCGTCGAGCACGCCGAGGTCCGCGTCGCGCGCGACCGCCTCGACCGCCGCGGGGAAGGGCCGCCCCTGCGCGACGTGGCCCGAGACGGCGTGGACGAAGTCCGCCAGCTCGCGGTCCTTCGCGTCGTCGATCCGGGTGCGTCTCCCCGCGACGGCGCCGACGGGGACCGCGAACGCCGCGTACGAGAGCAGCCCGACGTTGACGAGGGTGTATCCCGTGAATGCGAGTCCGACCGCGAGCAGGGCCGCGGGCGGCGCGCAGACGACCGCGGCGCTCGACGGATTGCGCCCGGCCGAGGCGAGGATTCCCCGGGGAGACGCCGGCAGGTCGTAGCTCGCGCGCTGGTTCGGCGGGCGGAGCGTGCCGACCGCGACCGCCCCGACGAGGCCGATGGCGACGAGGAAGACGACGGCGCCGTAGAGGACGACCGCCCGCGTCGGCACCACGCCGACCGGGGTGTCGACCGGCGGGAGCAGCTCCGGGACGACGACCGTGAGCGCGGTCGCCGCGATGACGAGCAGCGCCGGCAACACCAACACGACGACGAACAGCTCCGTGAGCAGCTCCAGAAATCGTCGAGCGCGCTTTCGGGCCCGGTCCTGCCGGTGCGCGAGCATCCGGCGCTCCGTCCGGAGGTACTCCGCGAGCGCCGCGTCGCCGGTCGCCGCGTGCTTGCGGAACTTCAGCAGGAACGGCGCGAGCAACTCCCGCGAGGGGGTGTCGCGGGCGACCCGACGCAGTCCCTCGTCGAGGCTCCCGGCGAGTCGCGCGGCGTTGAGCGCCTTCCGCAGCGAGGTGGCGGTCCCGCCGTACGCGTCGTTCGCGGCGACCTTCTCGACCATCTCGCGAGGTCCGTCGCTCCCGGCCGCGAGCAGTTCGAGGTAGCGGACCGCGGGCGGGAGGGTCCGCTCGATGTCTGTCCGGCGTGTCGCCGTGAGCCACCGGAGGTGGAGCCCACCGAGCCGCACTGTCGCACGCTTCGCGAGGAACCCGGTGAGCCCGGCGACGACGACGGCGACGGAGTCGGCCGACAGCGACCCGATCGGGACCGGCGAGCGCGCGCCGATCCGGGCGTCGGCCGCCGCGAGCAGTCCCGGCGCGGTCGACGCGGCGACGAGCAGCGCCGGGACGATGACGGCGACGCAGACGACCCACGAGAGCCCGTACACCCGCGCGAGGTGCGTCTCGAACCCCGTGTCGAGCGCGGTCCCGCGGTACCGCTTCCGGTCGGCGTCGTGCCGGCGGTCGCTCGCGTGGCGCGCGAACAGGGCGTACAGCACCCGGTCGACCATCGAGGACCCGCTGGCTCGTGTGAACCCGTCGGCTTCGGCGGCGTCGAGAGCGCGTTGGCCCCTCGGAGCGTCGGTTCCCGTCTGCGAGTTTCCGCTCACAGCCGCCCCTCCCCGTCCATCGTGCGGGCGGCGCGCTCGACGGTCGCCGCCTCGTCGGTCCGGAGGTCCGCGAGGAACTCGAACAGCGCGTCGAAGTCGTCGACGCCCTCGCGGACGAGGTACTCGACGTACCGGCGCTTGGACGCGAACTCCGACTCGACGGCGTCGACGTCGCGGTCGGTGTGGTCGGCGATGCGAGCGAGCGCGTGGAGGCGACGCCCCTCACGGGACGCGGTCGGCGCGTCGCTCTCGGGAGCGACGGGGAACCGGAACTCGCCGTCGGCGTCGCGCCACGCGACCGTGTTGTAGTACACTTCTTCAGTTCCCTTGTCGACGACCCCGGCGCCGCCGTGTTTGGGGTTCCCCGTGGGACTGCGCTTCGCCTCCGGATCGAGCGCCTCGTACTCCGCCTCGGAGAGCAGTTCGACCGCCCGCGAGACGTAGCGCTCGCCGTCGACCTGCCGCGGGAAGACGACCAGGTCGACCTCGCGGAGGAGGTACGCGGGGAGCCCGCGCTCGATCACGCGGTTGACGAGCGCCTCCACGTCCTCGGCGTGGGTGGTCCCGATCACGCCGTGGCCGGTATTGAGCGTCTCCGCGAACGTCTCGAAGCTCGCGGGCGTGTTGATCTCGGCGATCACCTCCACGTCGGGGTTCAGGTAATTCGCTTCGGCCATCAGCTCCGACATGCTCACGGCCTTGTACGCGTCCTCGTGGTCGCGCGTCGTGAGCGACACCCCGGTCTCGTGCGGGAGCCGGACCTCGCGGGACCCCTCGTCGATCGACACCGGTCGGTCGTCGAACGGGATGAAGGGTGTGTGCGCGTTCAGCAGCGTCGTCTTCCCCACCCCGGTCGGGCCGGCGAAGAGGACGACGCCGCGGTGCTCGTACAGCAGCCACAGCAGGGTGACCAGGTCGGCGGAGAGCGTCCCCCGGTCGATTAGATCGACGGGCGTCAGGGCGTCCGCGCTCTGCTTGCGGATCGAGACGTGCGGGCCGCCCTCCGAGATGACGGGCAGCGCCACCGCACACCGGATCGTCTCGTCGACGCCGTCGATATCGAGGTTCACCTTCGCGGACGGCGTCGACGCGTTGAGCTCGGTGCCGTCGCGGGCGGCCAGCCCGGTGACGACGTTGATGAACGTCGATTCGTCGTCGAACGCGAGGTTGGTCGGAACGCGCCGGCCGGCCCCCGTGGAACTCCCGTTTTCGGTCTCCCGCAGGATCGAGGTCCGGGGAACCACCTTCACGCGCTCATCGACGCGGTTGGCCTCCACGTCCTCCAGGTTCGGGTCGCGGATGGGGACCGTCAAGATCCCCTCGCCGACGAAGTCGCGGAGCACGTAGTACGCGAGGTCGTCGAGTCGGTCGTGGGCGTACCGCGAGTCGACCGGGGGAACCGCGAGCCCGCGGTCCGCCAGCGCGGAGCGGGCGCGGTGGGCCGCCGCGCCGAGCCACGCCCGGGTGTTGCGCGCGGTGAGCCGCCGCGAAAGGAACCGACGGGCGTGCTCGGCGACGAACGCCTCGCGGTCGTCGACGACGCCGTTGACGGTCGTCTCCCAGATGCGCTCCTTGCACTCCTCGATCAGCGCCTCGTCGCCCGGGAGGAGGTCGGGCTCGCGGACGGCGTACTTCGTCTCGAACGCATCCGAGCCGAGCAGGCGCTCGCGGGAGACGACCACCTCGACGGAGAGCCCGGCGAAGCCGACCGCGTACCGGGCGAGCCGCTCGGCGGCGACGCGCTCGACGTACTCCGCGTCGGCGTCGATGCCGGTCTCCAAGGGCGCGAACGTCTCGGTGTGGACGACCAGCTCGCGCTCGTCGCCCACGTCCGCGACCTCGATCCGGCCGTCCAAGGCGAGCGGCGTCACGTCGCCCAGGAGCCGGAGGTCGCGCAGCGCGTGGTAGTCGATCCGGCGGCGCGCCGCCCGACTCGCGTCGAGCAGCCGGTCGAGCGCCCGCTCGTACTTCGGCTCGAACCCCGTCTCGGCCCGCTCGTTCACCCCGACCCGCGTGAGGGGTCGGCGGTGGCGCACCCCGGAGAAGTGGTCGCGGACGCGGTCGAGCGCGCGCTCGTCGGCCGCCGACAGCGGCGGCTCGCGCACGTCGTACCCGAACCGGCCGCCGTCGCGCTCGCGGACGGTCGCGACGACCCCCGGCTCCGACTCGTACTGCGCGCGCACGTCCGGCGCGTACCACGCCTCGGGGTCGTCCGGCGGCACCGGCGCGGGGACCGCGCCGCCCGGGTCGTCGTCCGCGTCGTCGACGATCCGGAGGGTCGGCCCGTCGCTCACGGCTCGGCTCCCCGCGTCGGTCGGTTCGTCGCGGCGTCGGCGTTCCGTCTCCGAGTCATCGTGCGATCGGCGGGTGGCCGACGGGTCGGTTTAAGGGTTCTTTTCTGTCAGCGTTGGATAATTTCAGTGTTCGAAAATATTCGCGAAAACGATCGAATCCGCCGTCGAATCGATCGGGCTCGGCGTCGCCGACTCGGTCGGAAGCGTGTCCGAGAACGTGGATGATAGTTCGTTCGAATTCTCACAGATAAAAATCGATTTATGACGCTCTCCGCAATTCGCGTTCCACGCCTCAATGACCACATCATTGTCGAGCGGCGTGCAGCGTACCTTCCTCCGGTATCAGCACGTCCTCGTGTTCCTCGCCCCGCTCCTGTTCGTCGCGGGGGTGTACGACTTCGCCCCGACGCCGGCGGACGCCGGTGTCGGCTACTGGACCGAGTACTGGTGGCTGTTCGTCGCGTTCGCCGTCGGCGCGACCATCGTCAACACCGTCGGGATCAGCGGGTCGGCGCTGTTCGTCCCGTTTCTCATCTTCGTCTTCCCGCTCGTCGCGTCCCCGCTGGAGCCGACGACGCTGGTGAAGATCGGACTTATCAGCGAGTCGTTCGGGCTGTCGAGCTCGTCGCTCGCGTTCATCCAGTACGGACTCGTCGACCGCCGGCTCTCGCTGTCGCTCGTGTTGGGGGGTATTCCCTTCGTGGTCGGCGGCGCGCTCCTCTCGTTCGTCATTCCCGAACCCCTGTTCCACGGTCTGCTGGGGATCGCCCTGCTCGCGGCGTCGTACCTGCTGTTCCGGGCCGATCTGGGTCACGGGGAGCCGACGGGAAGCGAGGACGGCGAGGAGGTCGCAACGGACGGGGGATCGTCCCGAGACCTCCCCGACGACGCGAACAAGCTCGGCCCCGCGGGCGTCGACACGGACGAGTCCGGCACGGTCACCCGGATCGACCGCGAGGGCGACGACTACGTCTACTCGCGCGGCGGCTACCTCGAACGGTTCGCCAACTACAGCGTCGGCGGCGTGTTCCAGGGGCTCGCCGGCTTCGGGATCGGCGAACTCGGGATCATCTCGATGCTCCGGACCGAGGTCCCGGTCCGCGTCGCGATCGGCACGAACCACATCGTCGTCGCGACGACCGCCGTGTTGGCGTCCGTCGTCCACGTGTTCGGCGGGGGGCTGGTCGGCGGCCACGCGATGGAGCTGGCGACGACGCCGTGGAACATGGTCGTCTGGACCGTTCCGGCGACGACGCTCGGCGGCCAGATCGCGCCGTACGTCTCGACGGCGCTGAACACGGAGACGATCAAGGCCGGCGTGGGCGGGCTGTTCGCGGTCATCGCCGTCGCGCTGTTCGCGATGGCGGGCGGGATCTGACGGCGGCGCCCAGCGCCGATCGCCCTACCGAGTCCACACGCCGTCGCCGAAGTCGATGGCGTCGTTCCACTTGCCGATCACGGTCGCGACCGCCAGGTCGCCGGTGACGTTGTTCATCGTCGCGATGCGGCCTAAGATCGGGTCGACGCCGGCGACGAAGCCGACGACCGCCAGCGGGAGGCCGACCTGACTCAACACGACGGTCAGCATGACGAGCCCGGCGCCCGGGACGCCGGCGGTCCCGATGCTGATCAGGACGGCGACGACCAGCACGAGGAACTGCTCGGTGATCGCGAGCGGCTGTCCTACGGCGTTGGCCGCGAACATCACGGTGATCGCCTGCCTGATCGCGGCGCCGTCCATGTTGGCGGTGGCGCCGACGGGGAGCGCGAACGAGTACACCCGCTCTTCGATCCGGAGGTCCTCCTCGGCGTTCGTCATCGTCACCGGAAGCGTCCCGCTGGACGAGCGCGTCGCGAAGGCGGTGACCATCGCGTCCTTCGCTCCGCGGAGGAACGCGACGGGGGAGACGCCGGCGACCACGCGCATGAGCACGAACAGGTACGTGAACGCGATGTGGACGACGACCGCGACGCCGACCGCCAACACGAGCGCGCCGAGCGAGGAGAACACGCCGACGCCCTCGGTGCCGATCCCGACCGCCATGAGGGCGAACACGCCGACGACCCCGTACTCCAACACGCCGCGGACGACCACGAACATCGCCTCGGCGCCGATCTTGAACGCCCCGAACACGCCGTCGACGCGGCCCTCGAGTTCCGGTTTCTGCGCCCGGACGTAGGTGAGCGCGACGCCGAACACGATCACGAAGAAGACCGTCGCGAGCAGGTTCCCCTCGGCCATCGCGGCCACCGGGTTGTTCGGGACGATTCCGAGGACGACCTCGGTCAGCGACGGCGGCGCCTGCGACTGCGCCTCGCCGCCCGTGAACTCCACGCCGCGACCCGGTCGCAGCAGGTTCGCGACCGCGAGCCCGATCAGTCCGGCGAACGTCGTCGTCACGGCGTAGAGCCCGACCGTCGTGCCGCCGATCCGCCCGAGTTTCGCGGGCGAGAGCTGTCTGATCCCGGTGAGCAGCGTGAAGACGATGATCGGGACGACGAGCATGTTGAGCAGGCGCAAGAAGAGGTCACCGAACGGTTCGACGACGGTCATCCGATCGCCGAAGACCGCACCGGCGAGCGATCCGAGGAGGAACGCGACCGCGATGCGGTAGATGAGCGGTACCGATCGATACCGACGCCACAGTGATCCGACGAAACTAGCCATATCGACAGGTGTGAATCCGCGGGGGAAACGCCTCCGTTACGGACGACAGTTGAAGCGACCTGTGACGCCGTATTCGGCGAAAATTACCCACACCCGTTGGCGTGAATCGGGTTGCTAGACAGCGGGAGTTCAGCAGAAGCGCGAGCGGCCACGACAGCGGCGATCGAAGGAGTTGTTCGTTTCACTTCGAGAACGGTTCGGTGAAGAAACGACGAATCGCAGATACCGGCAAATATGGAGTCGATCGCGCTCAACCTTGACAGATGAAAAGCGTACCCATGGGCGACGAAATCGGCTGGGACGATGAAGGCGACAACAACGACTGAAAGGCAGACGGAGAGCCTTGCCCGAACTGCAGACCCTTTTAGTCGGTCGGGAGAACGTCAACGAGATGACTGCAGTAGACCGACTCGAACGGGTGGGTGAGTTCACGAGCAAGTACTTCGTCTTCTGGGTTCTCGTCGCCTCCGGGGCCGCGCTGTACGCGCCGTCGGCGTTCACGCCCATCGCCGAGTACATCACGCCGCTTCTCGGGGTTATCATGCTCGGGATGGGGCTGACGCTCACCCCCGACGACTTCAAACGCATCGTCGACCGACCGCGGGACGTGCTGATCGGCGCGGCGGCGCAGTGGCTCGTGATGCCGACGCTCGCGTACGCGCTCGTCGTCGCTCTCGGACTCCCGTGGGAGGTCGGAATCGGGCTAATCCTCGTCGGCGCGGCGCCGGGCGGGACCGCCTCGAACGTGATGACCTACCTCGGTCGCGGCGACGTTGCGTTGTCGGTGACGATCACGACGGTGACGACGATCGCTGCCCCGCTCGTGATGCCGGCGTGGATCGTCGCGCTGGCTGGCGAGCAGATCTCGGTCACCTTCGCGCAGCTGTCGCAGACCATCATCTGGGTCGTGCTCGTCCCGGTCCTGGCGGGACTCGTGCTTCGGCTCCTCCTCGACCGCTACGCGCCCACCGCGGCGAAGGTCGGACTCTCGGTGTTCCCCGCGATCAGCGTCGTCGCCATCGTCGCCATCGTGGCCGCCGTTGTCGGCCTCAACGTCGAGAACATCCTCACCGCGGGCGCGCTGGTCGTCGTCGCCGTCGTCCTCCACAACGGGCTCGGCCTCGGCGCCGGCTACGGGATCGGGAAGCTGACCGGGATGGCCGAGGACCGAGCCCGGGCGTGCGCGTTCGAAGTCGGCCTCCAGAACAGCGGGCTAGCCGTCGCGCTCGCCGCCGCCTTCTTCGACCCCATCGCGGCGCTGATCCCGGCGCTGTTCAGCGTCTGGCACAACGTGAGCGGTCCAGCGCTGGCGACGTTCTTCACCCGGAGCGACGGCGAGCCGATCTCGGAGTACGAGTCAGCAGTCGGCGCGGACTGAGTTCTCAGAATCGACCCGCGCCCTTTTGTGACGTGCGCCGGTAGCGGATCCCATGCGCGCTGCCATTTTCAACGGTCCCGGAGACATCGGCGTCGAGGAGCGACCCCGCCCCGAGATCGAGGCCCCGACCGACGCGATCGTGCGAGTAACCCACACAGCGATCTGCGGCTCCGACCTGTGGTTCTACCGCGGCGACAGCGACCGCGACGAGGGCTCCCCGGTCGGCCACGAGCCGATGGGGATCGTCGAGGAAGTCGGCGATGATGTCACCTCGGTCACGCCCGGCGACCGCGTGCTCGCGCCATTCGCGATCTCCTGTGGCGAGTGCGAGTTCTGCCGCAAAGGACTCCACACCTCCTGTGAGAACGGCGACTCGTGGGGCGGCGACAACGGCGGCGGGCAGGGCGAGTACGTTCGATCGACTCACGCCGACGGGACGCTCGTCCGGGTCCCCGACCGGTTCGCCGACGACGAGGAGACACTCCGGTCGCTGCTCCCGCTGACCGACGTGATGGGCACGGGTCACCACGCGGCCGTCAGTGCGGGCGTCGAGGCGGGTTCGACCGTGGCCGTGATCGGCGACGGCGCGGTCGGGCTCTGCGGCGTGCTCGCGGCCCGACGGCTCGGCGCCGAGCGGATCATCGCAGTAGGCCACCACGAGGACCGACTCGAACTCGCCGAGGAGTTCGGCGCCACGGAGACCGTCTCGGAGCGCGGCGAGGCCGCAGTCGAGCGGATCCAAGAGCTCACCCACGGCGGGCCGAACCACGTGATGGAGTGCGTCGGCGCCGCAAGCGCGATGAACACCGCCATCGATGTCGTGCGCCCCGGCGGCACGATCGGCTACGTCGGCGTTCCCTACGGCGTCGAGGAGGAGGGCCTCAACGTGTTCGGAATGTTCGGCGACAACGTCACACTTGCAGGCGGCGTCGCGCCCGTCCGCGCGTACGCTGAGGAGCTGATGGCGGACGTACTGCAAGGCACTCTCGATCCTGCCCCCATTTTCACCGAGACGATCGGCCTCGACGAGGTCGACGAGGGGTACCGCATGATGGACGAGCGCGAGGCGATCAAGGTGCTCGTGAAGCTCTGAAACCCCGCATCAGTCTCCTTCTCCACGATATCTGCGGAATCCTTATTAGTAAACAGTCATTGGTAATAGTTGTCATGTGCCATCATCACATCGAGGCGCGCTCGATCGAGGAGCTCCGGGAGCGCCACCGATCCGAGGAGGCGGACGCACGGCTCGATGAGACCCCCGACGCCGACGCCGTCGACGACCCGGCGGGTGAGTCCGAAGAGCGCCAACCCCCGGCCGAACCGCGCACGCCGGCCGACGACTGACGCGGCCGGAGACGACTCCGCCTCGAACCCCGACAATTTCTCGCGGTCGACGTCGCGGTGAGCGCTGAATCCGTATCCCGAGGGACACCGGTGTAAACCCCGTTTCAGGCTCGGCCTGAAGATGTTTCAACACTCAGAAACGACAGTTCTGGCGGCGAAATACTACCCCGGTGCCACCCTTTCGTTGGAACATCTCCACGGCGGGGTACTGCGAGCATGCACACGCTGACTGACGCTTCACAGAAGACGGAACAACAAACGGTGGTCGATAGATGACACGAGTGCGGTTCCGTACCGCCTTCCTCGCCGTGATCACGGGGCTGCCCGCAGTCGCGTCGACGGACGCGGTCGGTGCCACTCCGATCGAGGAGCCCAGCCTCTTCTCGTTGACGACGCTCGGCGCGGTAATTGGGGCGTTTCTAATCGCGTTGCTGATCGTGGCTGCAGTCCGACTCGCCGACCGCTGAGGCGGTGTCACACGCTTATCGCGCAGATCGCTGAGACGGCGCGGCCTGCTCCGTTGTAAGTGCCGCGCAATCACGAGCCGCGATCGCTGGGAGTGGAAGGCACCGAGCCCGCGCGACCAATCCACTCGCTCTCGCCCCCGTTCTATAGTTACTCGTCTCCGACTCAGAGAAAATACCCCCGGCTAAGGTAGCTTTATTTTCATGGACAAGTGTGATAGACTCGCCATATATGACAGACGTTACCCTTCGTCGGACGCAGCTTGCAACGCCTGCGAGCGACGAGAAGATGATGCACTCGGCGGCCGACAGCGACGCCGACGAGGTGTTCCTCGATCTGGAGGACTCCGTGGCGCCGAACGCCAAGCCGGACGCGCGCGAACCTCTCATCAAGGCGGCCCGCGAGGAGGACTGGAGCGACAAGGTCCTCAGCTTCCGGATGAACGGCATCGATACGAAGTGGTGGTACGACGACCTGATCACGGTCGTTGGCGAGGCGGGCGAGTTCATCGACGACATCATCGTTCCGAAGGTGAAGTCCGCCAGCGACGTGCACACGGTCGAGAACCTGCTCGCGCAGGTCGAAGAGAACAACGGGCTGGAGGTCGGCGGTATCGGCCTCGAACCCCAGATCGAAGACGGCGAGGGGATCCACAACGTCCACGACATCGCCCACGCCTCTGATCGGCTCTCGTCGATCATCTTCGGGCCGGGCGACTACTCCGCGGCGATGGGCACGCCCGGACTCGACATCGGCCAGTTCCCGGAGTATCCGGGCCACTACTGGCACCACGCCCTCTCCGAGTGTAACTCCGCGGCGAAGTCGGCCGGCCTGCCGTGTCTCGACGGTCCGTACGCCGACATCGAGGACGCCGACGGCTTCCGCGAGTCCGCCGAGAACGCCAACATGATCGGCTGCGACGGCAAGTGGGCGATCCACCCGTCGCAGATCGAGATCGGCAACGAAGTGTTCGCGCCGGACCCGGAGACCGCCGAACGCGCCAAGCGCATCGTCGACGCCTACGCCGAGGCGATGGAGGAGGGCAAAGGCGCCGTGAGCGTCGACGGCCAGATGGTCGACGAAGCGACCAACAAGATGGCCCAGGACATCGTCGAGACCGCCGAGGCCGCCGGGATCCTCTAACGCCGCGCCCGACTTCGACTCGGACGCTTCCGACACACCGACTTTTTCGCGTCGAGCGCGTTCCGGAGCGACAGTAGTCGACAACGGGAGTGAGTGTCGTAGATCGGTTTGGGTGCTGTTTATAAGTGATCGAGTGGCGTTGCTGTCGGATGTTTATAAGTCACAGGCAGCACGGTGAACACCTTCAAAGCCCCAGCCGCGAGAACTCGCGGCTGCCCCTTTGAGTCACACCCGCACAGCACCGCAACCGCACCTCACACCTCCCCAGCCTCGTCGGTGGCCCTCCGCTTCGCTCCGGACCACCGACTCCCTCGCGCGTGCACCTCGCGCCCTCCGGGCGCTCGCCGGCACGCGCCACCACCGCGTCAATTTATAAATCCGCTCCCCGATCGCCGGCGCCGCTTATAACGGCTCGATCAGCTCGACCGCGTGGCCGTCGGGGTCCTTCACGAACGCGGTGCGTGCGCCCGCTTCCGGCTGATCACCGGGTTCCTTCACGACGCCGTGGTGGTCGATTCGGTCGAACGCGTCGTCGACGTCGTCGACGCCGACGGCGACGTGGTCGTAGCGGTCGCCGTCGTCGCTCGGCTCCTCGCCGTCGGTGTCGGACAGCTGGAACTCGACGCCGGCGTCGTCGGCGACGTACACGTTGCGCG
>Ga0208138_100655_pt1 | contig 12517 bp, 11 predicted proteins | sample AntRauMetaRauer3_FD_184786 | JGI IMG/M metagenome (GOLD analysis project Ga0208138, IMG submission 184786) | Saline lake microbial communities from Rauer Lake, Antarctica, in enrichment culture - Antartic Rauer Lake 3 Metagenome Rauer3 (SPAdes)... ...
GGCCCGATTCTCTCGTCGCGTCCGCGAGCCGACCAGCCCCCGGGCCGGAGAGCCGGAACCGGTTCGTCGGCGCGAGGTGCGCGAGCGTTCGGTGAGCGAGCGCGCCCTGGTAGACGCCGACCTGATAGCCCGCGTGGTCCGCGAAGTAGTAGCCAGCGTACGCGAGCAGACCGCCGCTCGGCCGGTGGACGGCGTACTCGACAGCGAACGGGAGGAGGGCGGCGACTGCCACCCCACCCCCGAGCGCGAGGCTCGCAGTCGGCGCCCACGGCCACGCGAGGGCGGCGAGCGCACCCAGTGGAATCGCGTAGTACCGCGTCACCTCCCGGGAGACGGCGTACGCCGAGGAGACGGCCTCCCGGAGGCTGCTCTCGGCGACGTGGCGGAGCGAGACTGCAGACCCAAGCCGCCGGTACTGTCGGAGTGTCGTAGCGGCGCGCGCGAGCAGTCCGGCTCCGCCGACGAGGCCGGTGACGAGGAGGGCGACGGCCGCCACCGTCCCCGTCGAGAGCGACCAGGCCGCTACGGCGAGCGCGACGAGCAGGCCGTCGAGCGGAACGTCGACCCGCCTGCCGTCGTGGTCGTGCTCGCGGGCGAGCAGCGCTTCGGAGCCGCCGTAGGTCGCTCGCCTCGCGGCGAGGGCGCGGGGCGTGCTCCGGTAGTCGTGACGGACGACGCCCTCAGGGGTGTAGGCGGCGTCGTAGCCGGCGGCGAGCGCGCGCCAGCAGACGTCGACGTCCTCGGCGACGTTCCGGTCTGGGAACGGAACGGCCTCGAAGACGGCTCGTCGTCCGGCGAGGTTCGCCGTGGGGAGGTACGGGGTGTCCCCGTCCGGGTCGACGCGAGCGCCGTACGCGCCCATGTCCAGCGAGGACGCGACGCCTTCGTAAGCGCTCGCGGGCCCGCTACCGGCCGGGCGGACGCGCCCGCCGACGAGGTCGTGGACCGCGAGATACGGCACGAGGTCCGCGAGCCAGGGCGCGGTCGGCTGGCAGTCGGCGTCGGTGAAGGCGATCACGTCGTGGCTCGCGGCCTCGACGCCCCGGTTCCGCGACGCGCCGATGCCCAGGGGGGCGTCGGGTTCGCCGACGGCGACGACCCGGAGCCGGTCTTCGTGGGCGAGCCGGTGAGTTCGCACAGCGTCTCTGGTGCCGTCCGTCGACCCGTCGTCGACGACCACGACCTCGTAGTCGCGGTAGTCGAGCGCGGCGAGCGCGTCCAGACAGCCGTCGAGCGCGTCTCGGTCGTCCCGGACGGTGACGACGACCGAGACTGGTGGTCGGAAGCCGGGGTCGCGGTCGGGCCGCCACGCCAGAAACCCGCGTCGGTGGAGGCGTTCGAAGAGGGTGGCGACCGCGTCGACGTCGTACTCGGTCTCCGCTGCGACCGCTTCCGGCGTCCGGAAGCCGCCGCCGTCGAGGGCGGCGACGAGGTCGATTGCGGCCGCGTTGAGCCTCGTCGCGACTAGCGGTCGCCGGGAGACGAGGACGCCGTCGACGACCGATGCGCTATCGCGCAGGCGGTACTGGCCCCGTGAACGGGCGGGACGAGGGGCGGCCACGAGTCAGTCGCCGGAGAGAATGGCCCGGAGCTGCGGGTCCTCGCCGTCCGGGTCCGAACTCCCCATCGCGACCGCCGGGCAGCCCTCGTGGTCGTCGATCTGGCTGCGGAGGTTCGCAATCTCGTCCCAGGCCGCCTGGAAGCCGTCCTCGACGACGTTGCCGGACGCGAGGTGGTCCCACTGGGTGAACGCACACGGGAACACGTCGCCGACGGGGTCGACGAGACACGTCAGGGAGCCCGCGCCGCACTGCTTCAGCGTGTCGTTGCGCACCTCGCCGAGCGCGTTCAGGTAGAAGAAGGAGTCACCCGTCCGCACGTCGGGGTGGTCCTCCAGCCAGCCGTGTAGGAACCGGATCTGGTCCTCGGTCAGCCGGAACTCGTCCCAGGTGTCCTCGCCACGACCACTGGGGCGGAAGCGATTGAGCCGCAGGCCCGCGCCGTGAGCCTCCGCGAGGTCGTAGATGTCGGGGAGGTCGGCGACGTTCTGCCGAGTGACGACCGTGTTGACGGTGGTCCCGATGTCTCGGTCCTCGAGGCGCTCCAGCGAGTCGAGGACCTGGTCGTAGACGCCCTCGCCCCGAATGGCGTCGTTCTCGGCACGCAAGCCGTCCATGCTCACCTGCAGGAACAGCGGGTCCATCGCCTCCACGCGGTCCAGCGTCGCCTCGTCGAGCTGGGTGCCGTTCGTGCTCACACACGTCGAGATGTCCCGGGACGTGAGCTCTGCTAGGAGCTCCAGCATGTCCGGGCGGACGAACGGCTCGCCACCGCCGATGTTCACCTGGAAGACGTCCATCTCGTCGAGTTCGTCGATGAAGGATTTCGCCTCCTCGGTGGAGAGTTCCCCGGGCATCTGGTGGCCGGGTCCGCTGCCCGAGAGGCAGTGGTCGCAGTGGAGGTTGCAGCCGAGCGTGACCTCCCACGTGATGGTGACAGGCGCCGATAGCGGCTCACTCGCCACGGGCGAGCACCCCGCGTTCGACCAGGGAGTCGACGACTGCCGGGGAGAATTCGGCCTCGACGTCCGGGCTCGGCCGGGGCTCCTCGACGAACTCCAGGACTTCGACGACCGTGTCGCTCACCCGGTACAGGGAGGCGTCCTCGTAGCCGTAGTTCTCGTGGTCGTACACCAGCCCCCCGTCGGCCTCCCGCCGGTACTTGACGTGGGACGGGCGGTAGACGGTCGACGACATCTCAGTAGACGCCGCAGATGCCGTCGATGCGGAGCTCCTCCTCGAAGAGGTCCTCTTCGATCTCCGGCTCCTCGCCGTCCGAGGCGTCGGTGTCCCCGACCGGGTCGGTGTCGTCGTCTCGGTCTGCGGCCGTCTGTGACATACAGTCTCTAACACGGAGTAGTGACATATACGTTTTGACCAGTTCTACGCTCTGACACGAGCCGACCGGCACAACAGTCTTGCCGGCACGCCGACACCCACGACCATGGACAGCCCCGACTCCGTGGCGCTCGCCGACCTGTCCTGGCCCCAGATTGCGGCGGCGATGGCGGACGGCGTCGACACCGCCGTGCTCCCGCTCGGCGCCACCGAACAACACGGCCCGCACCTCCCCGTCGACACCGACACCCGGCTCGCGACCGAACTCGCCGAACGTATCGCGAGACGGCTCGGCGACGCGCTCGTCGCCCCGGCGATTCCCGTCGGCCCCTCGGCGGAGCACGCCGCCTTCCCGGGGACCGTCTCCGTCTCCCCGGACACACTCGGCGCGCTCCTCCGCGACTACGTCGACTCCTTCGAACGGCAGGGCTTCGAGCGCGTGGTCGTTCTCCCAGGCCACGGCGGCTCGTTCCCGACCGTCGACGCCGCCCACCCCGAACTCGCGCGCGAGTCCGACGCCGACGTCGTCGCCGTTACCGGCCTCCGGCGCTACATGGAACTACTCCAGGGCGGCCTCCAAGCGGCCGGCGTCGACGTCGACGAACCGGTCGTCCACGCCGGCGCGAGCGAGACAGCGATGGTGCTCGCGGTCGCGCCCGACCTCGTCGCCGACGACCTCCCCGAGGGCCACACCGGCGAGGTGTCCGCGGCGGCGCTGTTCGCCGAGGGGATCGAGCGCTACGACGAGGACGGGGTGCTCGGCGACGCGCGGCCCGCAACCGCCGAGGTCGGCGAGACACTCCTGGAGCACGTCGCCGCCGCCCACGCCGACTACGTCCGCCAAGAGTTCGCCGCACTGGACAGCTAGACGGCTCGCCGCCGGGCTCCCGGGACAAGCGTTTTGCCGGCCGAGAGCCCAGCGAGACTGTCGGCGACTACCGGCCCGTTGCGGGCGCCAAGACTCCCGGAATCGACCATGACGACGGACGCACCAGGCCTCGACGCGGAGTTCTACGCCATCGACACCGACGCGTCCCCCGAGGAGTTCCTCGCGGTCGCGCGAGTGTACGCTCGCGAGGTCGTCGAGAACCACGACCTCTCGGTGGCGGTCGACGACCTCGACTGGGAAGTCAGCAAGCGCGCCAGACGCCGCGCGGGAGCGGTCCGCTACCGCGACGGCGACCCCGAGACGCTCTCCATCACGTGGAAGCTGTTCACGAACCGCGGCTGGGGCGCCGCCGCCGAGACCATCCGCCACGAACTCGTCCACGTCCACCTCCTCAACGAACACGGCGACCCCAGCCACGGCGACCGCTTCGAAGCCTGGGCGGAGCGCCTCCAGACGCCGGTCACCTGCGAACTTTTCGCCGACCCGAACTACTGGGTCGTCTGCCGGGACTGCGGCAGCGAGATGGCCCGCTACCGCGAGTCGAAGCTCGTGAAGAACCCCGGCTCGTACCGCTGCAGTGGCTGCGGCGGCCGACTCGACGTGCGAGAGAACGCCACCGAAGACTGAGGGCTAAGGACTGAGGGCTCTCTGTTGGTCGACGACTGACTCTCGCTCGGCACGGGAACCGTTCCAGACCTGACCGGAGAGTGGACAGTTCCGCTATTCGACCGTTTTCGGCGGTCTCGGGCGCGTGACTGGCCGATACCACAACCTTGAATACCGCAGACGGACTGTGCGATTCAATGACAAGGAAACAGTTCGACGGCTACCACGCGTACGACTACCTGGTCGCCGACGAGGACTACCGGACGGTCGAACTGCCGGAGATGCACGCGGGGTTCGAGCCGCGCGAGGTGGAACTCACCGAGGCCGAGGAGGCGCGCGTCGAATCGGTCAACGACGAGACGATTATCTCGCTGCACGAACACCCCTTCTACTTCCCGAAGGACGTCCACGAGGACCTCTGGGAGTACGTCCGCGAGGGTCGCATCCACGCCGCCTACGAGGACCTCTCGAAGGCGCCCCTGGACGCGGTGTTCGACTTCCACCTCGACGGCCTCTCCGGCATCCACTCCAAGCACGGCTGGAAGTGGGACGACATCGTCTCCGACGTCGCCATGCGCGCCGCCGACCAGGCGCACTCCGACTACGCCATCCGGTGCGGGAGCGTCGAGGACATCCACCGGGCGAACGAGGAGGGCAAACTCGCGTTCGTCCCCGCCCTGGAGTCGGCGGCGATGGTGGAGAACGAACTCGACCGCATCGACCTCCTCTACGGCCTGGGCGTCCGGCTGATGGGCGTCACCTACAACGCCTCCAACAGCATCGGCACCGGCCAGGGCGACATCTACGAGCGCGACGGCGGGCTGACCTCGTTCGGTGTCGACGCCGTCCACCGCATGAACGACGTCGGCATGGCCGTCAGTACGAGTCACTCCAGCCCGCAGACCACACTAGACGTCTGTGCGGTGAGCGAGAAGCCCGTCTTCGACACGCACGCCCTCGCCCAGACCGGCGGGATGAACCAGCGCGGCTCCTCCGACGAGGAACTCCAGGCGCTCGCCGACACGGGCGGCGTCATCGGCATACTCTGCTCGACGCACCTGCCGGACATCGAGACGTACATGGAGCACTTCGAGTACCTCGTCGACCTGGTCGGCGTCGACCACGTCGCCTTCGGCCCCGACGTCCTCTACGGCGACCACACCGCGCTGCTGGAGGTGCTCGCCACGTTCCACGGCGTCGAACTGCCGGACAGCACGATGGAGAACCCCTACGTCGAGGGCCTGGAGAACCCGACGGAGGCCTGGCAGAACATCCCCCGTTGGCTCGTCAAGGAGGGCTACGACGACGACACCATCCGGAAGGTCCTCGGCGGCAACATCCTCCGCGCGCTCGACGACGTCTGGTAGGCGCGCCGACACCCCCGTTCGACCGACCGTCCTCGATTCGTTTCTGGTAGTGACTGCCGTCCGCGAGCTAGCGGAGCGGCCCTCGTCGACCGAGAACGAGTAGTCACTCGGCGGGAGACAGCCGGGAAGAAGGACGGGCCGTCCCGCCGACCGCGATTCGCTCTACTCGTCGAGCCAGACGCGCTCGAACTCCCAGAGCGTGTCGTAGGGGTAGGTGAAGTCCTGCACCGACGGCTGGAACGCGGCCGTGAGGTTCTGCCAGTACGGGTAGTACTTGCCCGCCTCCTCGTTGTTGATCTCGTAGATGCGGCGGTACTTCTGGTAGCGCTCGTCGCGGTCGTTGGTCTGACGCGCCTCCACGAGGAGCGTCTGGATCTCGTCGTTGACGTAGTTCCCGTAGTTGAAGAACGCGCCGTCCTGGAGGTTGACCGTCAGCACCTGGTCGGGGTCGTACATGCCGTCGAACGCGCCGGCAGAGAACCCGAACTCGAAGTTCGTGGTGCGCTGGAACTGCGTGCTCTTGTCGACCAGCTGGAGGTCGTGTTCGAGGCCGATGGTGTCCGCGAGCTGCGCCTGCAGCACCTCGTAGGCTCTGATGTCGCGTTCGAGGCCCTGGTTGGCGTAGTTCGTGAACGAGATCTGTGAGGCGTCGACGCCGGCCTCGTCGAGGAGCTCGTTCGCGCGCTCGACGTTCTGCCCCTGGAAGGGGTCCTCGAGCTCCTCGATGTTCCAGCCGGTCTCGGGGGCGAGCGGCTGGTTGTTCGTGTTCAGTGCGGTCCCGCGGAAGACGACGTTACGGTAGACGTCCCAGTCGATGGCGTGCAGGACCGCCTTCCGGACTCTCGGGTCGTCGAACGGCGGCGCCTGGGTGTTGAACTGGAAGATGCCCATGAACCCGCCGGGGCCGGTCTGGCTCGTCCGCAGCGAGCCGTCGTTGCGGATGCTCTCGTCGTCCTTCGCGGGGACGACGTCGATCCAGTGGAGCTCGCCCTGGCGGAGGGCCTGGAGCTTCGTTCCGTCGTCCGGGTAGATGTTCAACTGGAGCTCGTCGAGGTAGGGGAGCTGATTGCCCTCGCTGTCGGTCTTCCAGTAGTCCTCGAAGCGCTCCAGGGTGACGTGGTCGCCCTGCACCCAATCGGCGAGCTGGAACGGACCGGAGCCGACCGGGTTCTGGGACATGTCGCCCTCCTCGTCGGCCTTCTTGTTGACGATGCCGACGACGAAACCGACGTTCGATTCGAGGGACGCGAACGGCTCGCCACCGGTGTCGAAGACGGCCGTGTGTTCGTCCCTGGCCGTCACGGTGACCTGCTGGGAGAACAGCAGATTGGCGGTGTGTTCGGGCGTCGACTGCATCGTCTCGAAGGTGTGCTGGACGTCCGTCGCGGTGACGGGTTCACCGTTGTGGAAGGTGGCGTCCTCGGCGAGGTCGAAGACGAGCGTCGTCTCGTCCTCCCACTCCCAGGCGGTCGCGAGGTCGCCGACCAGTTTGAGCTGGTCGCCGTCGACCTCGTACCCGAGGAGCTTCGAGTAGATGTTGTACATCACCTGCATCGACTGCAGGCTGGTGACCGACCGGCCGTCGAGCGTGAGGACGCCGACGTTCATGCCGGCGTTCAGCGTGCCGCCGGTCTGAACCGCCGCGTCGTCAGCCGTCGTGGTGTTGTCGGAGGAGCCGCTGGTCGTCGTTCCCTCGGAGCCGGAGTCGCCGCCGAGACACCCCGCGATGCCCAGCAGCCCTGCCGCCGGGCCGAGTGTCTTCAGCAGATCCCGACGGCTCATAGAGGAGAGGTCGTCTACGAGAACTTTCTCGGTACGCTTTGCCATACCCTCTCATACGATGACGTGGATATACGTCTGTTGGTAGAAGCAGCTTATGTGCCGAAATCAGGGAACTTAGCGCCCAGCAGACGTGTTTTTGTTCCGCCACTTGCCCCCGTTCTCGGGGGGCGTGAACGCGACTGCGCGGAACTGCTAAGTACTGTGCTGGACCACGGTGCGTAATGGACAGCGACGACGGATACGACTCCTACGGCTACCTCGACGCGGGCGAGGACTACCGTTCGTTCGAACTGCCGGAGATGCACGCGGGGTTCGAGCCCTACGAGGTTCCGCTCACGCCGGACGAGCGAGCGCGCCTGGACGACGTGCTCGCGGACGACGTCGTCGTCTCACTGCACGAACACCCCTTCCAGTTCCCCGCGGACATCGAGGGCGACACCTGGGACTACATCCGGGAGGGCCGGGTCCACACGCCCTACGACTTCCTGGCCGAGTCCCCGCTGGACGCGGTGTTCGACTTCCACCTCGACGGCCTCTCCGGCATCCACTCCAAGCACGGCTGGAAGTGGGACGACATCGTCTCCGACGTCGCCATGCGCGCCGCCGACCAGGCGCACGCAGCGTCCGCGGTTCGCGCCGGCAGCGTCGAGGACATCCACCGAGCGAACGAGGAGGGGAAACTCGCGTTCGTCCCCGCCCTCGAATCCTCAGCCATGGTGGAGAACGAACTCGACCGCATCGACCTCCTCTACGGCCTGGGTATCCGGCTGATGGGCGTCACCTACAACGCCTCCAACAGCATCGGCACGGGGAAGCGAGACATCTACGAGCGCGACGGCGGCTTGACCTCGTTCGGTGTTGACGCCGTCCACCGCATGAACGACGTCGGCATGGCCGTCAGCACGAGTCACGCGAGCGAGCAGACGACCCTGGACGTCTGTGCGGTGAGCGAGAAGCCCGTCTTCGACACACACGCCCTCGCCGCCGGCGCCGGCGGTCGCGGCACGTCGGACGACTGCTTCGAGGCAATCGCTGCCACCGGCGGCGTCGTCGGCGTCGTCGCGTCCAGCGTCCTGCCGGACGTCGAGACGTACATGGAGCACTTCGAGTACCTCGTCGACCTGGTCGGCGTCGACCACGTCGCCTTCGGCCCCGACGTCCTCTACGGCGACCACCGCGCGCTGCTCGGTCTGCTCGCCGAGCAACACGACATCGACCCGCCTGGAGAGATTGACGGCCGCTACCACGTGAAGGGCCTGGAGAACCCGACGGAGGCCTGGCAGAACATCCCCCGCTGGCTCGTCAAGGAAGGCTACGACGACGACACCATCCGGAAGGTCCTCGGCGGCAACGTCCTCCGCGCGCTCGACGACGTCTGGTAGGCTCGCAGGGAGTAGCCTGAGAGGGGGCACGGGCCGCAGCGCCACCTCGCGGTAGCGGCTGGCGGGACGAGGGAGCTCCCAGGGAGTTGACTCTTCCGGACGCCTCCGACATTTCACCCACCCGCGTACTGACAGACAGAAAACCCTATTTCTCCGATAGAAGCCCTCAAACACCTACGAAGCCCAGATATATTCTCGGGTATCGGAATGGCTTTACGCGGGTACGCTATTCCTCAACGCATGACGTGGTACGAGTACACAATTAAACGCCTACTGCTGTTCGTGCCGATTCTCTTCGGCGTCTCGGTGCTCGTCTTCCTCATCGTGCACCTCGTGCCAGGGAGCCCAGCAGTAGCCATGCTCGGGGTGCAGGCCACCGCCGAGCGCGTCGCGCAGATCGAAGCCGAACTCGGATTACACAGACCACTGCTCGTTCAGTACGGTGACTGGCTGGCGGGCGTCCTCACCGGTGACCTCGGCAACTCCTACTCCTACAACACCGACGTGAGTTCGTTGCTCCTGAGCCGCTTTCTCGTCACGCTCGAGATCATCGTCCTCACGCTGCTCGCGTCCGTGCTGGTCGCCGTGCCGCTGGGCATCTTCGCGGCCCTGAACAAGAACTCGCTGACCGACTACCTCTCCATCGGCGTGGGCGTCACGGGGGTGAGCATCCCGACGTTCTTCTCCGCGGTCGTCCTCATCTGGATCTTCGCCGTCACCTTCGACGTGTTCCCCACCAGCGGCTACGTGGCTCCCAGTGAGGACATCGTCGCCAACCTCCGGCACATGGCGCTGCCCGTGTTGACGATGACGCTGGTCGCCGTCGCGGTCATCATGCGGATGATGCGGTCGTCGATGCTGGAGACCATCGGCGAGGACTTCATCCGGTTCCACAAGGCCAAGGGCCTCGACCGGAAGTCGATCCTGTTCAAGCACGCGCTGAAGAACAGCTTCATCCCGGTCATCACGGTCATCGGCCTCCAGTTCGGCTACATGATCTCCGGGGCGGTCGTCGTCGAACAGATCTTCGCGATTCCCGGGCTCGGCCGCACCGTCCTCCAGGCCGTCATCCAGCGCGACTACCCGCTCGTCCAGGGCTCCGTGCTGATGCTCGCGCTCTGGTTCTCCTCGGTGAACCTCGTGACTGACCTCGTCATCACGCGCCTCGACCCGCGCATCGTGGAGGGCGGCGAATGAGCCCCGAGACCGCCGACGAGACAGCCGACGAGACGGCGGCCGAGCGCACGCACCCGCTCCGGAGCTTCGTCACGCGGTTCGGCGAGAACCGGTTGGCGCTGTTCGGCTTCCTGCTGGTCTCGCTCGTCGGCCTGGTCGCGATCTTCGCGCCGGAGATCGCACCGTACTCGCCGACCGCACAGGACTACAGCGCGCTCCAGGAGCCGCCATCGCTGGCCCACCCGTTCGGGACCGACGACCTCGGTCGCGACGTGTTCTCGCGGGTGCTGTTCGGCTACCAGACCGTGCTGACCATCACCGTCACCGGTGTGCTGATGTCGTTCTTCATCGGCACGTCCTTCGGACTGCTGGCCGGCTACACGGGCCGCTGGACGGACAGCATCGTGATGCGGGGCGTCGACGTGCTGATGTCGTTCCCGTCGCTGATTCTGGCGCTCGCGCTCATCGCGGCCATCGGGCCGTCGAAGTGGGGCGTCGCGCTCGTCCTCGGCATCGCCTACACCCCGATATTCGCCCGGGTCGCGCGCAGCGAAGCGGTCTCCGTGCGCGAAGAACAGTTCATCAAGAGCCTCGACGTGCGCGGCGCCAGCAAGACCCGCATCATCTTCGGGCACGTGTTCCCGAACAGCCTCGGGCCGCTCATCGTCACCGTCACCATCCAGTTCGCGTTCGGCATCCTCACCACGTCGACGCTGTCGTACCTCGGCGTCGGCGTCCAGCCACCCGACCCCTCGCTCGGGCTGATGCTGTCCCGGGGGAAGGACTACCTCGACGTCGCGTGGTGGATGAGCATCTTCCCGGGCATCGCCATCATGCTCCCCGTCATCGGATTCAACCTCATCGGGGACGGCCTCCGCGACAGCTTCGACCCCAGACAAGGGGGTCGCTGACACCATGACTCGACTCTCAACGAACGGACTCAGCGTCACGTACCGAACGAAACAGGGAGGCGTACGCGCGGTCGACCGCGTCTCCTTCGACATCGAAAGCGACGAGATATTCGGCATCGTCGGCGAGAGCGGCTGCGGGAAGAGCACGCTCGCGAACACCTTCCTGCGGCTGCTGGACGACAACGGCGAGATCACCGGCGGCTCCATCGAGTTCGAGGGACGGGACCTCACCAAACTCACCGAGCGAGAGCTCGCCGACGAGGTCCGGGGCAGCCAGATCAGCATGGTGTTCCAGGACCCGAACACCAGCCTCGACCCCGTCTACACCATCGGCCAGCAGCTGATCGAGACCATCCGCCGCCACCTCGGCCTCTCGAAGCGCGAGGCCAGAGAGCACGCCATCCAGACGCTGGACGACGTCGGCATCCCGTCGCCCGAGGACCGCCTCGACGACTACCCCCACCAGTTCTCGGGCGGCATGAAGCAGCGCGCGGTCATCGCCATCGCGCTGTCCTGCGACCCGGACCTGCTCATCGCGGACGAGCCGACGACCGGCCTGGACGTCTCGATTCAGGCCCAGATCCTGGAGTTGCTGGAACGCATCAACGACGAGCAGGACACCGCCGTCATGCTCATCACGCACGACCTCGGCGTGGTCGCAGACGTCTGCGACCGCGTCGGCGTGATGTACGCGGGCAACATGGTCGAAATCGGCGGCGTCGAAGCCATCTTCGACGACCCGAAACACCCCTACACGCGCGCGCTGCTGCGGTCGCTGCCGGAGGCACACGACATGCAGGACGAACTGACGGTCATCGAGGGAACGCCGCCCGACCTCCGCGACCCGCCGGACGGCTGCCGGTACGCCGCCCGCTGCGACTCGGTCTGCAGTGAAGCCTGCGAGACCGGGGACATCCCGCCGTTGTACCGCGACGGCACCGACGTGCGCTGTTACCTCTACGACGAGGCCGAGAACCCCGAGTACGACGGCCAGACGCGAGTCGTCGCGGAGTCGGAGGTGGGACAGTGAGCGACCCGCCGCTCCTGGAGGTCGACGGTCTCCAGAAGGAGTTCGTCGTCAACGGCGGCGTCGTCTCTCGGCTGCTCGGCTCGACGCGGCGGCTGCGCGCCGTCCGCGACGTCTCGTTCACCATCGAGGCGGGCGAGACAGTCGGCCTCGTCGGGGAGAGCGGCGCGGGTAAGTCGACGGTGGGGAACGTCATCACGCGCCAGCTGGCGCCCACCGAGGGCGAGGTCCGGTTCCGCGGCGAGAACATCCACTCGCTGCGCGGCGACGACCTCGCCGAGTTCCGGCAGTCCGTCCAGATGGTGTTCCAGGACCCCCACTCCAGTCTCGACCCGCGGTACTCCATCGGGAAGACCATCGCCGAGCCGCTGAAGATCCACACCGACCTGAGCAAGGCCGAGCGCCGCGAGCGCGTCGCCGAACTGCTGGAGACGGTCAACCTCGACCCCGCCTTCAGCGACCGCTACCCCCACGAGCTCT
>Ga0208138_100656_pt1 | contig 12513 bp, 13 predicted proteins | sample AntRauMetaRauer3_FD_184786 | JGI IMG/M metagenome (GOLD analysis project Ga0208138, IMG submission 184786) | Saline lake microbial communities from Rauer Lake, Antarctica, in enrichment culture - Antartic Rauer Lake 3 Metagenome Rauer3 (SPAdes)... ...
CACAGATTCAGTGTTTGGGATTCTACAAACCACCAATTAGGGAACATGGCTCTATTGAAATTAACGGTCAAATATTATTTGCGCTGAAACAACCAGTAGTGGGGTACGAGGCTTCCTACTTGCCTAGCAGATAATCTAAGGATACTATAACTAAAAATCCGAGGAGAGAAAGCATTAATGAAGATGCGGCCCGCTGTATTAATGGACCGCTGGATGTTAAATATGTGGCACAGAAGATAACCGCACTAAACCCGATCGCAGTGAATAATACGGGTGTTCGGAACTTACTAATTACGCTTGCTAATTTCATTTCTTTATCTACTAATCAAAATGTGCTTCTTGGACATTAAACCACTGGTGGTTTTCATCCTACTCGCCCACTATACTGTTAAATGGAGGGTATAGAACAATCAAGTTAAAAATTACTCCATGAACCCCACACCTTATGCATGCATATCATATAAAATTGTATTTATAGTTAATTCATTCGGAAATAAATATATGACAGTAGTGAGTTTTATCATATAGGGGTTTAATTAGAGAATGAAGATGGTTGATAAAGACATCAATCGGAGGAAGTACCTGAGTGGTATTAGTTCGGTAGGAATTGGAGGTCTCGGCCTTAGCAAGATTACAACAGCTGCTGCCGAAAGCAGTGATCCAATTGAAGAATTGAGCGGGCGTAAGGCAAAGAAGACTATATCTAAGGCGAGATCGGATAGAGACTTCAATAACCTCAAGTCAGCGCTTTCAGCTGATGAGGTTGATCTACGTCTTGAATCAGAATCAGCATATAAAATAACGCCAATCGACGCTGGTGAAGAGCAATCATTCAGGGCAGCTATTTTCAAGTATACAAATGAAGAAGAGGATTCGATTGAAATTGCTGTTCCTATAGATAAGAACTCAACGCAACCAGCAAAGGCATTATTGATTAAAGACGGAGACGGTGAGTCGCTAGTCAAAATAACTGAGTACGTTAATGGGTCTAAAGCAGAGAATCAAGGTTCCAAGTTAGAAAGTAATTCCACGGATTCGACTGAGAACGTTTCGGCAACTATCGAAGAGATCAGCACGAATGGTACAGTAGTAACAAAAGAATCCATGGAATTTTCACAGAATTCTGTATCAACAGACAGCATATCAAATAGTGTGGAGGCTAAAATTCCAGACGAAAAATGCAATACGGGGCAGCAAATGCCGTGCTGGGGGTGTAAAGACCTTGTTTCGGCAGTAAATGTTGTTTCATGTGGGACCGCTATTTGGCTGATTTGTGCCAGTATAGGTGTTGCTAGTGGCGGGTTAGGTGGACTAGCTTGTGGGATTTCCGTAGGCCTTGTTTGTTGGGCGATTCACCACTACGGAACAAACAATCCCACGGAGGTCTGCAAAAAGGTCTGCGCTTGCCCATAGTTACCAACTATTAACAATATTATTTTCTTTCTGGGTAGAAGTAAGTCCTCTGTCTACTACAAATCGCCATTCAACATAGGTTTAATCAAGTCTTAGAGAGTGATCGGCCGATAATTTAGCGGATGATAGTACGATACGCTACGTTCTATATCAAGTTTCCGTATCGAGGAGGCGGTGTTCGAAGAGGCGTTCCTTCGTCTCTTCACAGGTAACAGCAATCACTTTGTGTGAACTACAGCAGGATTCAACCACCTCTTCACCGACCTGAATACTTCCACCTGTCGTCGGACACGTTTCGAGAAACATTCGGAGGCTATTGAGAAGTTTACCTTTCTCCTCGGAGCTGTATGCATCCCAGACTAGGATCCACGATTGAAGCACACGACTACCGGCAATATCGGCGATCAATGCCGCTCGAGATGGCCACTGGCCAATTGGCTCTGATTCAGAGCGAAGAGTGTATGTTTCGTTATGCGTAACGAGTTCAAACTGGTGATGATCGTCTTCAACCCCGAAGGCTTCGGCAACCTCCGATGTAGTAATCTCTGTGTCGGCAAGTGGTTCGATCTCCTCGGACCACGCTGTCTCGAATGAGTCAGTGAGACAAAGGTCGTCTGCGTCCGCGCACGGCTCTAGAATTCCGTGTTCTAAGAAGTACGTTTCCAGATCACCCGTCGTGGGCAACTGCTCATCACTAGGCGACTCAGCATTTTCAGTAACGGTTCCACCAACACCAGTCGAGCGATTCGATGCTGTTAACTCCTCGTCAGAGTCCGAGGGCATCGATTCGTCTGCTGAAGACGAATTTGCTGTCTCAGCACCACCAAACCCAGCAGCAATCTCTGGCTCCGTGTCCTTTCCAAACCACCGAAGGACACTCGGCGGGAGATACTGTTTTGTTAATGTCGGGGTTCCCGGAACCAGATACCCTCGTAGATAGATTAATCCAACAGAAATAGTAACAGCGAGTAATCCCCCAAGTTTTGATTTGCGTGCGATGAGGGAGCCAAGCAGCACGGCAATAATCAGATTCAACACTGTACACGGTTCACATCTGTTTTCCCCAGTGTATTCCGACTGATGAAGGGCGTCAACTATGTCTATTTCCATTCGAATAAAACCATGTACCCGTCTGTTATCTATTTTTCCCGTATACGCCTCGATAGCCCTACACCAGGCTATCGCTGTGGTGGCCATCGATGCACACCTATCGACTCTACGGCCGAAATAATCGGTCTTGCCGTCTAAGGCGGTTTCTGACCGTTCCGCTCCCATCTTGCTGGTAGATAGCTACTCTTTATTCGCTATTCCCCTCGACTTCGTCGTCTGTAATAGGCTCGAGGGATTCTTCCATACGTTCGAGCTTGGCTTCACGGCGTGCTTCCTCTGACGGCTCGTTCTGCACGAGCGATACGCCCTTTGGCAGGTCAACATCCTCGCCCTCCAGGGGGTCTGAATCCGCGACCATCTTGCGGATCTCCATATCTCGGTTGAGCTTCCCGATCAGCTGCTCGAACGACGTATCACGCTCGTGACGCAGCCGTCGGAGTTCTCGAACCTTCCGCTCAAACTCTGTCTTTTCTGCCCAATCATAGATCCGCCGTCCAAGCAGCGTCAGCTTATACCGCTTTTCAGTTCCATGCTCAGTCGGCCTATGGCTTACGGTGAAAATATCGCGCTCAACACCCTCGGATAATCGTGAGGATACCGTCGAGGAACTCACCGCAACCGCGTCGACGACTGCGTTAAACGTCGCTGTTCCCGTCCCGATCTCCGTGACGAGTTCCGGTGCGCCCTTCTGCCGGAGAAACCCCTCTAGGTCGTCTAATCCCATCGTATCCACGCATTCGCCACCAGCCACTATAAATCCAACTAATAAATAACTCGCACCAATATTTAATTTACACCGTATTTCAGCCACAACCAATTCTGCAACTACAGCACGCACACCCCTTCATACATCCGCAGTGACAAGCCCCAAACAGACAACCGACGCTAATGACTTGCCCTAATTCTACTCTATTCTATACCGATATTCGCCAGCCCAGCGGAACCACACGACGGCTGAATCACTCCACAATCTGGCTAGCGTCACGCCACCAGTGCAGTAGGGCGGCTCGGAGGCGGGATAATGACGAGTGATCCAGCGGCGGTCGCTGAGTCAATCGTCGTGCACGCGGAGACGCTCTGTGAGCGCGAAGACCACCTTTGGGATGTCATTCGCCAGCTTTCGATTCCAGTTGACGATCTCGAGGATGCCCGCGACCAGAACCAGGCCGATTTCGGGACCGACGAAATGTTTCGCACACTCCTGTTCAAGGGCATTCAGGGAATCTCACAAAACGAATTGGCGCAACGACTTGGACGGGAGCCAACCCTCGTCAAGAGCTTCCACTTCGATATTACTGACCTCGAGAAGACGCCGACCCAGCAAGAACTCTCGTACGCGCACGGGAAATTCAGCGAGGACACCCAAGAGATCCTCAACCGGACGGTTGCTGGCGTCCGGCAAGTTGCGCTCGACCATAATGTCGTCAGAGAAGGATTGGTTCCGGCAGTCCCAACAGAAGACGAGGAGTCACAGAGCACGAGCGAGTACAAGAAGGAGAAGGCTCAGAAGACGCTGACGCTCGCTCGCAAACACGTCATTCCCGAGTTCGACACGCACCGAGCGGCCCACAAGACGTACTCCGACGAGGTAATTTTGGATATGTTCGCGAGTATCTGCGCGAACAACGGGAGTGCTCATTCGGAAGCCGAGTACGGCTGGCTCACCGACGACGACCTCACCTGCGACGATTCGACATTCCTGCGGGCAATCAAGAAGATCGCAACACCCCAGGAGTCCGACGAGCAGCTCACGTTCGAGGATTTCGAGGACGATGATTCGATGCCCGAGATCGACCAGATTCGAGACGCGGTTATGACGGCATTCAACGCCGCCACGGAGAACATCATCAACTCAATTCGTGGCGATGATCCCTTCGACTCACGGGAGACCATTGCAGCGATAGATATCACCCACGAGCAGTTTCACGTCTGGCCGTGGGAAGACAAGGAAACGGGAGTTGCGAAGCCAGACTACCCGAAGATGGTGAGCGGCTACAAAAAAGACGGCGAGTACGAACGCGGATACAAGTACGCGACCATCACGCTGGTTGGGGACCACGCACCGATTGTTCTCGGTATTGAGCCGGTCAAAGAAGACTCTACGTGGGAGCGCGACGGTTCGCCGTCGTACTCGAAATCTGACCTGGTGAGTCGATTGCTCGACCGAGCGGAGCAGTTCGTCGACCTGGACATGGTGATGTTCGACCGTGGGTTCTACGCCAATCGCGTGTACGCAGACGTCGACGAGCGTGGACTCACGTATCTCTCCCCAGTGCCGACGTACGAAGATGACTTAGCGGCGATTCAGGACATTCAGAAGCATCCGACGGCGGACGCAGCTGTCAAGCACGACGTCCCGTTCGGAATTGATGGCGAAGTCCATCACAAGGCGGAGTTCCTCTACACGCCGAGTACGAGCGATGATGCTGACGGGAAGTATGCGGTGTTCGTGACGAACCAGGACCACGTTGAGCCGGAGGAGATTGCGAGCGTGGTGAACGGCTACAGTCGCCGGTGGGACATCGAGAACCAGTACAAGTCGATTAAGGACTTTCTGCCGAAGACATCGTCGACGGACTACCGGCTTCGACTGTGTAACTTCGCGCTGTCGACGCTGATCTATAATCTGTGGCGGCTCACAGACTATTTGATCAAGGTCGCGCTCGATAAGCCGATTCGGTCGCCGCCAGTGATTACGGCGAAGACGTTCGTGCGGGCGTTAGGCGACTTTCTCCGGGAGTTCGGGTAACACTTTTCTCACTCCGGGTTCTCCGATTCGATAGCGGCCGCTCTGTCCGTTTCCGCTCATTTTCACGGTATCTGTCAGTAGTTCAAGTGATAGTCACTCGCAAAGTCGATCCTGTTCTGTGTTCGCGCCGATTGTGGACTCACCAGCTCCCAGAATTTCCAGTCTCATTTGTAGCCTTAAAAGGACGCGAAGAATGTGTACAGTGCGGGCAACTGGTGGCCGGCACCACGCACTTCCTCTCTGACTCCGAACTCCGTCGCATGGGAGACGGCGACTCCGTACGCGTCTGGCTTGTCGAGCGCACGTACTCCGACGACGAACAGAACCTCATCATCCTCACGTACGCGACCCCCGACGGCGAGCGCTACTTCCGGAAGGAACGCGCGCTCACGAGCTTCAACGACACGCGGGACACGACGGCAGCAGTGGAGGCAAATCCGGAGAACCTCGGTGCGGTGACGGACGGTGACCACCGAGAGCAGTACGCGACCGAGGCGAAGCGAATGGCCGAGGAACACGACCCCGACGACGCGATCTGAGGAGACTGGCGCGTCGCCTACGGACCGTTCTACAAAAATACTTGAATTGGGGGCGCCCTAGGTTGTGGTAATGGCCGACTCACCGAGCGACGGGGAACTGGGCGTCCTCCGGAGTAAGCGGAACGCGACCCGCTACCAGATACTCGTCGAGATTGCCGAGCGCCAGCCGGCGGTCAGCCAGCAGGAGATCGCCGACGAGATCGGCGTCACCGCCCAGGCAGTCAGCGACTACCTCGGTGACCTCGTCGAGGAGGGTCACGCGCGCAAGCACGGGCGCGGTCGCTACGAGGTCACCAAGGAGGGCGTCGACTGGCTCATCTCCCAGACCGACGACCTCCGGGGGTTCGTCGAGTACGTCTCCGAGAACGTTCTCGAGGAGGTCGACGTCGACACCGCCATCGCCGCCGACCGAATCGAGGAGGGCGAGCGTGTCACCCTCTCGATGCGCGACGGCGTGATGCACGCCGTACCCGGGGAGAGCGGGAGCGCGACGGCCGTGGCGGTCACCGACGCAGACGCCGGCCAGGACGTCGGCGCCGCCGAGTTCGAGGGGATGCTCGCCTACGACCCCGGCGAGGTCACCGTGCTCTCCACGCCGACCGTTCAGCAGGGCGGCAGCGCGGCGCTCCCCGACGGCGCGGTCGCCGACCGCCTCGCGGCCCACGACCTGGTCGCAGCCGCGGGCGTCGAGGCGCTCGTCGCCGTCCGTGACGCCGGACCCGAACCCGACGTCCGGTTCGGGACGGCGAGCGCGGTACCGGCCGCCGCGAGTCGCGGGCTCTCCGTGCTCCTCGTAGTGACTGCCGACCGGCTCTCCGAGCACACCGACCCGCTCCGCGAGCGCAACCTCGGCTACGAGGTCGTCGAACCGGGCCTCGACTGAGAGCGAGCGCACTGATTCTGCCCGGCTCGACCGCCGACGGCCTCCATCTGTATTCTGGCTGTAGGGGCCGCCTGCGGGGGTATGGCGGGTACTTCGTCGACAGACGTTTGTAGGCCGGCCCCGAACGCTGTGGTATGGTTTCACTCGGCACGACAGTCGGGGGTCGGAGGTGACCCCGCGTGTTCGCCGCCAACGCCGAGACCACGTCGCCGCACGACCTCGTGGCGGCCTCCCAGCGGCTGCGCCACGCCGCCCACCACGAGCGTGACGCCGACGCCCTCTTCGACTCGCTGGCCGACCTCGACGAGGACCTCCTGGGCGTCTTGGGCGAGGACCGGGACGCGGCGCTGGCGTTCTGGCTGAACGTCCACAGCGCGCTCGTCGAACGCGGCCGGAGCGGCGCTACGCCACGCTGCGAGGTCGCTGGCGAGTCGCTGTCGGCCGACGACGTGAAACACGGCATCCTGCGGGCGAACCGCTGGAAGTACGGTTTTGGCTACCTGCCGAATCCACTAGCCGGCGAGTTCGTGCGCCGCCACCGGCTCCGCGACCTCGACGAGCGCGTGCACTTCGCAGCGCTCGCCGCCCGCCACGTGCCCGGAATGGCGGTGACGTTCACGGCCGCGAACGTCGACGACGAACTCCGCACGGTCACACGCCAGTTCCTCCAGAAGACGGTCGAGTACGACCCCAGTGAGGGCGTCGTGGCGGTGCCGCGGGTCTGTCTGTGGTACCGGGGGGACTTCGGCGGCGCCTCGGGCGTGCTGTCGCTGCTCGCGACCCACGGCGTCATCCCCGTCGACGCCTCGCCGCGGTTGACGTACGTCGCGCCGTCCTCGCGCGGGAACTCGCCGGCACCGGCGGAGCGGGCGCGTGGCGGCGCCAGATAACTCAGTAGAGTTCGCCGCCCAGCGGCACGTCCTCGTCGGGTCCCACGAGCACCGGGTCGCCGTCCTCGTCCGGGACGCCGACGGTCAGCACCTCGGACTCGTAGCCCGCGATATTCACCGTCCCCAGGTCGGTCGCGCACAGCACCTGCCGCCCGACGAGGTCCGCTGGGTCGTAGTTGTAGCCGGTCTGGGCCGCGGACTGGACTGTCTCCTCGCCGAGGTCGATCTCGAGCTTCGCGAGTTCGGGTTTGCGGGCCTCCGGGAACGCTTCGGCGGCGACCACCTCACCCACCGCGAACGTCGTGTCGAACATACAACCGCCGGAAGGTCGGTCGGCCACATGAACGTGTGGGGACCAACACCTTTGGGTGCGCCAGCCCAACTCCGGGTATGGCGCTGACCCTGTACGCACTCGACGGCTGTCCGTACTGCGAGAAGGTCTCGGATGCCCTCGACGACCACGGTATCGACTACGAGACGGAGTGGGTCAAGGCGATGCACTCCGGGCGGGACGAGGTCAAGCGCGTGAGCGGCCAGCGCGGCGTCCCCGTGCTCGTGGACGACGAGCGCGGCGTGACGATGGCCGAGAGCGAGAACATCCTGGGCTACGTGGAGGCGACCCTGGCGTGAAGATCTACACGAAGCGCGGGGACGACGGCGACACGGACCTCCGGACGATGGAGCGCGTGTCGAAGGCGAGCCCCCGCATCGAGGCGTACGGCACGGTCGACGAGCTGAACGCCGCCGTCGGCGCCATCCGGCCGACCGGCGTCGACGACCTCGACGGCTACCTGCGCGAGGTCCAGAATCACCTCCACGTCGTGCAGGCGGACTTCGCGAACCCGGAGCCGGACGACGACGACCCACAGGTCCGCGAGGAGCACGTCGAGCAGGTCGAGGACTGGATCGACGCCTGCGAGGCACAACTCGACCCTCTGGAGTCGTTCATCCTCCCGGGCGGGAGCGATGCGGGGGCGGCGCTCCACCAGGCGCGGGCGGTCTGCCGGCGCGCGGAGCGCCGCGCGGTCGCACTCCAGGACTACGAGGACGACGTGAACGAGACGGCGGTCGCGTACCTGAACCGACTCTCGGACGCCCTGTTCGTGTTCGCGCGGCTGGCCAACAGGGAGGCGGGTGTCCGCGAGGAGTCGCCGTCGTACTGACGGCGTGCGGACGAGGACAGTTTGTGATGCCGACGTCCCTCTCCGGGACGGCGTGCCGACGGTACCTGGCTGGGACAGACGCGTAGCGGGCGGTCGGCGACGCCCACCACACACGATTTAGGTTGGCCTAAAGGAACTAAAATCCTGCGGTAGTGGGCCACTGCCGACAACGCTAAGTACGTAGCCGGTATACTGTTGGATATGAACCGACACTTTACCGACGCGGCGTACTACGTCCGACGCGCCACCGAAGAGGCAGCCACCGGCCTCCGCGAGGAACTCGAACCGGCCACGGAGCGCGCCCGGAAACTCACCGGTCGCGAGCCCGAGGCCGACCCGAGCACGCCCGAGCGCGTGCGCCAGCGAGCCAGCACTGTCGAGCGGGAAGCCCGCCAGACGGTCCGTCGCGTCCGTCAGCGCATCTAGGGAAACGCAAGCCTTAATGCCGGCCTCCGGGTACCATTCGGTGTCCGGGTCGGTGGTCTAGTCCGGTTATGACGGCTCCTTCACACGGAGCAGGTCGGCGGTTCGAATCCGCCCCGACCCACTCTTCTGATACTCTCACCGCGAAGCGACACACGCATCGCTTCGCGTGAGATTGCGGTCGTGGATGGATAGCGGAGTTGAAGCCTGCGAGACGCAGCACGAACTGAAGTGAGCGACCGCCTCGTTTCGGTTCGAACCGCCTCGACCCACTCAGGCGAAGTCGGGGCGCTCCCAGTCGTAGCGGTCGGTCCAGTGCGTGGCGGCCTGGAGGATGGTCGCCTCGTCGAAGTACTCACCGACGAACTGGAGGCCGACGGGGAGGCCGTCGACGGTGCCACAGGGCACACTCACCGCGGGGTGACCGGAGACGTTGAACGGTGCGGTGTTGGCGAGCGCGGCGAACACGTCGCCGACACCCTCGCCCCACTTCGGGGCGAGCATCGGGACAGTCGTGGACGCGAGCACGTCGACGTCGTCGAGGGCGTCGTCGATGCCGGCCGTGAGGCGCTGGCGGGCGGCGTGCGCGAGCCCGTAGTACCGGTCGCCGCTAGCCTCGGAGAGGTGTTCGGCGTAGAGGCGCGCGCCGACGAACGTCGCGCCGAGGTCGTCGCTGGACTCCTCGAAGGCCTCCTGCAGGGCCGCGTTGAGGCTCGGCCAGGGTTCCGAGAACAGCCAGTGGTTAGTCGCGTTCGCGCGGAAGTAGTTGCCGACCTCGGTCATGCCGAGCGCGAGCCAGGAGGGAAGCCAGTAGTCGTAGTCGGGGATGGAGACGTCGACGAGTTCCGCGCCGTCCGCTTCGAGGCGGTCGAGCGCGTCGCGGGTCACGTCGTCGAGTGCGGGGGCGTTCCCGAACAGCTGTTCGGGGAGGCCGATGGTCAGTCCGTCGAGGGTCTCCGGACCGGCAGCCTCGACCGCCGCTGCGTAGTCGTCGACCGCTGCACCGCGGGTGCGCTCGTCGCGGTCGTCCTCCCCGGCGGCGGCGTCCAGGCCGAGCGCGAGGTTCTCGACCGTCGGCGCGAGGAAGCCGACGTTGTCCAGGGTCTTGGCGTACTGCACGAATCCGTGATGAGAGACCAGTCCTCGGGTAGGCTTGATGCCGGGCGTCCCGCTCCATGCCGCCGGGAATCGGATGGAACCCCCGGTGTCACTCCCGATGGCGAGGTCGACCTCGCTGGTCGCCGCGGCGATGCCGCTGCCGGCCGACGAACTTCCCGGGTGGCGGTCGGGGTCGTGTGGGTTGCCGGCGAGGCGGAGCCGCATCGTGTCCGCCGAACCGCCGAAGGCCAGTTCGTCCATGTTCGTCTTCCCGACGACGCGCGCACCGGCGTCGAGCAGGCGTTCGACGACCGTCGCGTCGAACTCCGGGACGTACGACTCCAGGAGCGGCGTCCCGCACGTCATCGGGACGCCCGCGACCGCGACGTTGTCCTTCACGCCGACGGTCATCCCGTCGAGAGGGCCGTCGCCGTCCGTCACGTCACAGCGGGTGAGGAACGCTGCCAGTGGGTCGTCGTCGTCGGTGGGCTGCCAGTAGTCTCGCTCCGGAGGAACGGGTGGCGCGAGGGCGTCGAGGCTCTCCAGAACGTCGTCCTGTTGGGCGAACTGTTCGGCGAACGCCGCGGCCGCGTCGTCGTCGAGCGGGATGCCCGCGCGCTCGGCGTACCGCTGGACGTCGTCGGGAGTCGGGTGCGGACTCATACCGTAGCGTCGGCTGCTGAGGCAAAGAAGGTGTGGAGGAGTGCGCGGTTTGCCGGGTCGTGGCGGTCGGGCGGGCCGCCGGTCGCCTCCGTCAGTAACCGATCTCGTCGAGGAACTCGCGGACGCGCCGGATGTAGGCGTCCTGCTGGTCGAGGTTCGGCGAGTGGCCGCTGTCCTCGAAGATCTCCAGTCGGGAGTCGGGAAGCAGACTGTGGATCTCTTCGCTCGCCTCGACGGGCGTGATCCAGTCGTGGCGGCCGACCGTGACGAGCCCCGGGACGGCGACGTCACGTAGCTGCTCGCGGTAGTCCATGTTCGGGAGCTCCTCCGAGAACATCGCGTTGTGCGTCTCGTAGTGGTAGTGAATGCTCTCGATCTGCTCGCGGGCGGCGTCCGCGTCGAACTCGTCGAGGTCGGGCACGTACAGCGGGAGAATTCCGTGGAACACGCGCTTGAACTCCTCGTTGGAGCGCGCACGGCCGTCCATGACGCGGTCGAACTCCTCGAAGCTGATCTCGGGGACGTCGAGGTCGCGTTCCCAGACCTTCGGGAGGCCGGCACGGGCGTTCTCGCGGGACTGCTCGTCGTACTCGCCGCTCGGCGCGGTGTCCCGCAGGACGAACCCCGCGACGGTCTCCGGGAACCGCGTCAGGTACTCCTGGGTGATGAAGCCGCCGTAAGAGCCGCCGATGAGGACGACGGTCCCGAGGCCGAGGTGTTCGCGGAGCGCGTTCGCGTCCTTCGCGAACTGCGCGTTCGTGTACGGCGGGTCCTCGCTGGACTGGCCGCAGCCCCGGTGGTCGTAGACGACGACCTCGTAGTCGTCGGTTAGCGGCGCGAAGGCCTCCTTGGCTTTCCGGTGGTCGCCGACGCCGGGGCCGCCGTGGAGCGTCAGAATCGAGGGGTTCGCCTCGTCGCCGAGGCGTTCGTAGTACAGTTCGGTCCCGTTCACGTCGGCGTACATCTCGACTGCTGGGAGGCGGCCCCGGGCTAAGGCGTTGGTGGTCGCGGCGAACCCGGGTGGCGTCAGTCGCTCGAACCGACGTCGACTGCGTCGCTCACCACGGCCTCCTCGTGGTCGTCGCTGACCTGCCGCCAGTGGTGGCAGGCGGCGTCTCTGTCCTCACTCACCGCCTCCAGCGGCGGGTTCACTTCGGCGCACTTCTCGGTCGCGTAGGCGCACCGGGGGTGGAACGAACAGCCCGACGGCGGGTTCTCCGCGGACGGAATCTCGCCACCCAGCCGTTGGCCGTGCTTCTCCGCGTGGGGGTCCGGCTGGGGGATGGACGCGAGCAAGCCCTCCGTGTAGGGGTGCGTGGGGTTCTCGAAGAGCGCGCGCGTGCGACCGTGCTCGACGATCTCGCCGAGGTACAGGACGGCGGTGCGGTCGCAGATGTGTTTGACGACGCCGAGGTCGTGGCTGATGAGCAGGTAAGACAGCCCGTGCTCGGCCTGCAGGCGCATCAGGAGGTTGAGGATGCGGGCCTGCACGCTCACGTCCAGCGCGGACACCGGCTCGTCGAGGATGACGAACTCGGGGTCGACGGTGAGCGCCGCGGCGATGGAGACCCGCTGGAGCTGT
>Ga0208138_100657_pt1 | contig 12486 bp, 10 predicted proteins | sample AntRauMetaRauer3_FD_184786 | JGI IMG/M metagenome (GOLD analysis project Ga0208138, IMG submission 184786) | Saline lake microbial communities from Rauer Lake, Antarctica, in enrichment culture - Antartic Rauer Lake 3 Metagenome Rauer3 (SPAdes)... ...
GTCGCCGCCATCGCCACCGTCGCCCGAACAGCCGGCAATGCCGACGACACCCGCCGCAGCCGCCCCGCGGAGGAGCGTCCGACGGTCGATCCGCTCGTTAGTTGGATTGTCTGACATACGACACTGAATACACAACGAAAGCTGATAATGGTTTCCCATGGACACGACCGCCGCGATCACGGGTGTCACGGCTCCTGCCACCGATTCTTCGGTTGAGCAACACGAGTCGCTCGCCGCCGAATGAAAAGGCCTTTTACGTCGACACGGATACGATTGGATGAGGGCCGGTAGCTCAGTTAGGGAGAGCGACGGACTCTTAATCCGTCGGTCGCGTGTTCAAATCGCGCCCGGCCCGCTTTCTGAAGGACGGATACCGAGTCAGGCTGTTAGCGGCTGGACCACATCTACCTGCGTATGAGGGCCATTCGGAGTTCGGGAAGCCCTCGACAATCGGCGTCAGTTCGTTTCGTATGTGGTGCGACCCCGATGTGATACCCACGTTCTGTCCTATCCGATCTCAGTCAGCTCATACATCATCGAATTCGACAGCATTGAGCGCGCAGATGGGCTGACGAGACTCTGTTGAAACCCTCAATCGGTGATCGGTTTCAGGATCCGTGCTGCATACAGGGCGCGTATCTCGCACAGGCGTTCTTTGAAAGCCAGCTGGTCGGATCGGTCAATACAGGAGACCGATGCTTCGATCAGTACAGTCCCTGCCCTCAGACCTCTATAATACTCGATCTGATGTTTTCGACGGTCTCGTCGTCCAGTTCGAGTTCGGGGTGTGAACTGTTCGCGTGTTCTTCAGCTTGAGCCATGACCTCTTGTTCAGTCTCAGCTTCAATTGTCGCGCTGCATCCGTCTAATGGGCACTCGAGTCTCTGCATAATCCAATCGTAGGGTATGTGTTACCGCATTATTGGTATTCGGTCTCTAATGGAATATACGCATGTGCTACCGGGCGGACTCCGCAACTCCAACGACAATGGGCGTACTCGCGATAGGTCGGCACGTTCAACGAACGGGTGGTTCATCCGATTCGGCGGGAAGTAAGCGAAGCCGTCGTGCCGACTACACGCTCTCTATGCAGCACACATCTTCTATCAGTCGCTGATGGGTCAACAGAGCCGCAGCGGTAGTCACAGTCGTCGAAGCCGGGCACCGAACGCTATCACGAGGAGTGCGAGCACCGCAGCGATCACGCCAAATCCGGGACTGTCCTCGTTTGTTTCGGCGTCAGTCGACGCCACGCCGTCACCGTCACCGAACAGCGTGATCGCGCCGACATCGTTCCCCTCGAGCGACACCGTTCCGCTCTCGCCTGGTCGGAACCTGATCTGGACGGTCGCATTCTCACCGGGGTCGAGTGACACCTCCCGTTCGGCAACGGACTCGCCGTTCATACTGACAGTGAGGTTTCGGGCTGCCGGGCGGCCACCGGGGTTCTCGACCGTTGCCCGGAGCGCCGTCTCGTAGCCCACCCGAACCTGATCCGCCGGCACGACACTCTCGACGACCTCGACGCGTCCGGGTTCGAGCGCGACGGCGGCCACAGGCGTCGCGTGCGGGAGTGTCACTGTGTGAGAGTCCCCTTCGACGTCGTGGCCGACGTTCTCCATCGTCCATTCGCCGTCGGCGTACCGAAGCACTGCAACGTTCTCTGGTCCCAGCCCATCTGGAATCGTCTCCTCGTCGATGTCGAATTGGAGCGTCGCCGCGCTCGTGCCGTCCGCGCCGAGCGTCGAATCGAACTCGATGTACCCCAACGCTACTCCGTGGGGGACGGGATCGCGACCGCTCGGCTCGGCCGTCGGCCGCCCAATCGTCGTTTCGAACGCCGCTCGGTCACCAGTCGGATCCACCGCGACCGAGGACACCGACACGGCGGGCTCCGAGTTCGACGGGCCAGCGAGGGTCACTGCGATGTCGTGGCGCTCACCGGTCGCGCCCTCGACCTCGACGGTGACCGACTCATCCGACTCCGATCGAACCACAGTCGGCTCGTCGTCGCCCGCCGTGGCCGAGCTTGACAAGGTAGATGAGCCTGACGAATCAGTGGACCCCGAGGATCCAGACGATCCGGACGGCCCGCCTCCGCCATCGGAGTTGGTGTTTCCGTTAGAGTCGGCCTCTGCCCCGGGGGAGTCGGTCTCCGCCCCTGGAGTGCCTGCCTCTGTACTAGAGTCCGACTCATCTTCCTCCGTCTCCTCGTCTTCCTCCGTCTCCTCGTCTTCCTCCGTCTCCTCGTCTTCCTCCGTCTCCTCGTCTTCCTCCGTCTCCTCGTCTTCCTCCGTCTCCTCTTCTTCCTCCGTCTCCTCGTCTTCCTCCGTCTCCTCTTCTTCCTCCGTCTCCTCTTCTTCTTCCTCGTCTTCCTCCGTCTCCTCAGAGTCTGTCTCATCCGAGTCAAGATTCTGACCGGGAGGGTTGGGTTGCTGACCGGGAGTGTCGGGTTGCTGGCCGGGAGGGTTGGGTTGCTGACCAGGAGGGTTGGGTTGCTGGCCAGGAGGGTTGGGTTGCTGGCCGGGAGGGTTGGGTTGCTGACCGGGAGCATCGGGCTCCTCATCCTCAGAGCCGGACTCATCCTCCTCATCCTCAGAGCCGGACTCATCCTCCCCATCCTCAGAGCCGGACTCATCCTCCCCATCCTCAGAGCCGGACTCATCCTCTTCCTCATCTTCCTCATCCTCAGAGTCGGACTCATCCTCTTCCTCATCTTCCTCATCCTCAGAGTCGGACTCATCCGAGTCTGACACCTGACCGGGAGAGCCAGGATCTAGACCGATGAGTGTTCCTATCGACACGTTGGTAACGCTGGGATCGTGAGTTCCCGCCGCGAACGGTTCGATCGACTCGACGATTCTCATCTCGTTTGGTCCGGCCGCAACGTCCCTGGTATCGATGACATCGCCTTCCTCCTCGAGAGTGGCATCCACTACCTGAAACTCGGCGCTGTCTGCAGCAGTTGAGACTCCGATACCGATACCCCCGAAGATGGTTAGCACTACAAGGATCACCACAGCACAGACCCAGATGACGGTACCCTTGCTGCTGGACATGGGCACTCAAGCCGACCAATAGTCATTGTAATGAACAGTCAAGAGCGAGTAAGATCGTATTACAATCGACGGAGGCGGAGTGACGACCGCGGGCAGAGGCGCTTAGCGCTGACGGGATCCGCCGACGAGAGACGTCGCAGCGCGAGCGGAGCGAGGGATCGTCTTCTCGTAGTTCATAATTACCCGAACCGCGTCTGCGAGGAGCACTTCGAGACGAGCGAAGGAGCTCGCGCGGATGTATGAACAGATGGCACTCGACGGGTCGTTTCCGACCCGCACCCTGCACTCAGACGCCGACGCCCTCGATCCGCGCACCGCACTCCGGGCAGACCTCGTCGGCACGCGACACCGCGAGATCACACTCCGGACAGAACCGGCGGTCGCAGGCTTGATCGCCCATACTCGTGCGTCCGCCCGGATGATTCATAAGTCCGACGGCGGCATTCATCCCACGCCGAGACCGGCACACACTTCGAACCGAAACCCCTTTCGAACCGGTGCGCACCGATCCGGTGTGAGCAACGCGGACGCAGGCAACGGAGCGAAACGATCGCAGTTCTGGGCGCTCTATCTCACGCGCTTCGCCGAGGGGTTCGGCTTCATCACGCTCATCACCCTGTTAGGGACGTACATCAACACGCTCGACCCGCAGGCGACGACGGTCCTCGGCGTATCCATCTCGGCCGGACTCATCATCGGGATGTACACCACGGGATTCACCCTCGCACAGACCGTTGCCGTGGTGCCGCTGGCGTGGGCCGGCGACCGGTTCGACAAGCGAACCGTCTTGCTGGGCGTACTCGCGGTCGGCGCCGGCGTCTACGCGTTGTTCCCGCTCGTCAACTCCTCCGCCTCGTTCATCCTCGTCCGCGCCCTGCAGGGACTCGTGGTCACCGGCGCGGGGTTGATGACGCTGTCGCTGGTCGGACAGATCGCGGATGTCGGGACGCGCGCCGACAAGATCGGCAAGGCCAACGCCGCCTCCTTCGCAGCGTCCATCGTCGGGTCGCTGTCGGCCGGAGCGATATACGACGCGGTCGGCTTCGATCCCATCTTCATGATCATCGCGCTGCTGATGGTCGCCGCGTGGGTCATCACGTGGCTCGTCCTCGACGACGACGACACTCGCGTCGAGGGCTTCCCCTTCTCGGATCTCGCCGTGAACCGGCGGATCCTCACGATGACGAGTTTCCGTGCCCAGTACGCCTTCGCCGTGACGATGGTGCGGACGTGGGTCCCGATCTACGTCAGCACGGAGATGGCCGCCGGCGGCCTCGGCGTCACCGGCATCGCCATCGGGGTCACCGTCACCGCCGAGAAGGCGACCAACATGGTCGGCCAGCTGTTCACCGGCCGACTCTCGGACGGCTACGGTCGGTCCTTGTTCGTCTTCGCCGGCGGCGGCGCCTACGGGCTGATCGCGATGGCGATCCCCTTTTCAGCCGCCATCGGAACCGCGTTTGGCGCCGGAGTAACGCTCCCGGTTCTCGGCGAACTGCCGCCCGCGTACCTGCCGCTCGTCGCGTTCTCGGGATTGCTCGGCGTCGCCGACTCCTTTCGTGAGCCGGCCAGCATGGCGCTGTTCGCGGACGAGGGGACCGACGACGGAGGGGTCGCCTCCAGCTTCGGCATCCGCGAACTCGTCTGGCGGCCGGGATCGGTGGCGGGCCCGCTCATCGCCGGCTGGCTGATGGTCGAGGTGAGTATGGCGTCCGTTTTCTACGTCGGCGGCGCGTTCGCGATCACCGGCGTCCTCGCGTTCCTCGTGATCCTCGCGCACGACCACGGGCGCGCGGCGCTGACGGCGTGGTAGGTCGGGCGATCCCTCGATCCGGATCCCGCTCCGTACCCCTACCGCTTCCGGAGCGCGGCCCGGTAGTGGGGCCCGTCTCCGGTCCCCTCGCGGTCCACCGCCTCGACCTCCCATCCCGTCCCGATCGCCGCTTCGCGGAGCCGGTCGGGAGCGAACAGCCTGAAGTGGAGCGTTGCGTCCGTCTCGCCGTCGTACGCGAACCACATGACGCGATGCGCGAGCCCCGGCGTCGGGTCCTCGCGGTATCCGAGGAGGTCCGCGGCTCCGGGGTGATCCGGGTCGTAAGAGTCGATCACGGCTGTCGCGTCGGGCGTCGTCACGAACGCGAGGTCCCCGAGAAATGTCGAGATCCCTCGCATCGAGCCCGCCAGTCCGATCTGCGTGCCGATCGCGAGCGCCGATGCGAACCGATCCCGCTCGAAGGCGTCTCGGAGGGCGAACATGTCGTCCTCGCGAACATCCACGACGCCGCGGTCGCGCATCGCCTCGACGAGTGCTGGGCTGGTCTCGACTGCAACTGTCTCGAACCGCTCTTGAAACTCCAGCGCGTGCCGGCCCGCCCCCGCTCCGAGGTCGACGAGCGGGCCCGAAAGCCGCGATGTGAGCCACGAACCAGCGTCGCTCTCAGCGTCGAACGCGCCGAAGTAGAACGCCCCGATCGGGTGTTCACGCGTCTCCTCGCCGTCGCCCTGTCGGAGGGGAGTAGTCCGGTCGCCACGGTGGTGATCGCGGACCGCGCGTCCGAAGGCGTCAGGCATACGCAGAGGGTGTCCTGCCAGCGTCAAAAGCGGCCCGTGGGATCGCCTCACAGTCACACGCTCGCAGCCGCGAGCCTGTCGTCGAGGGGATCCGCCTTTCGGCTCCCGCTCTGTACTCAGTCGCCGCTTTCGGCCGCCGTTTCGCCGTCCGAGTCGGCGACTCGCTTCGTCTCGCTGTCCACGCTGATTCCTTCCCAGTCGTCGTCGGTGTGGAATCCCTCGCGCTCCTTCGCGCCGGGTGCGACGCGGATGAATTCTGCCCGGTCGCGAGCGCGTTCGATCGTGTGGCCGCCACAGTACGACAGCCCCGAGCGGATCCCCTGACAGAACTCCTCGGCGACGGTCGCCACCGGCCCCTTATACGGCGTCAACGCCTCAACGCCCTCGTCGGCGCCTACATCTGCTCCCTTGTCGTCGCGGTCCTCAGCGGCGGCGGTCGTCGCCATCCCGCGCGACCGCTTGTACCGTGTCCCGTCGACCTCGACGACCGCGCCGGGCGCCTCTTCGGTGCCGGCAAAGAGGCTCCCGAGCATCACGGTGTCGGCACCCGCCATCAGCGCCTTCACCGCATCGCCGGAGGTGCGGATCCCGCCGTCGGCACAGATCGTCACGTCAAGTTCCTCGGCCGCGGTCGCACAGTCGTCGACCGCGGTCAGTTGCGGCACGCCGGCCCCGGCGACCTTTCGCGTGGTACAGTGCGAGCCCGGGCCGATGCCGACCTTCACGCAGTCGGCGCCGGCGGCCGCGAGATCCTCGACGCCCGCGGGCGTGGCGACGTTGCCGGCGATGAGGTCTACGTCCGGGAACTCCTCGGCAATCTCCTCGACCGCCGTGATCGTCCGTTCGAGGTGTCCGTGCGCGACGTCGACGACGAGCGCGTCCACGCCGGCCGCGGCTAGGGCGGCGCTCCGAGCAACGTAGTCCTCGTTGATTCCCACCGCGGCGGCGACCGGCTCGCCGGTCGCGGCTACCTGTTCCACCTGCGTCGCCTGCTCGCCGACAGTGAGGAAGCGGTGAAGCACGCCCATCCCGCCGGCGCGCGCGAGTTCGATCGCCAGTTCCGCCTCCGTGACCGTATCCATCGCCGCCGAGACGAGCGGTGACGCTAATTCGACGCTCGGCGTGAGCCGCGTCGAGAGATCCACGTCGCTCCGGCTGTCGACCGGCGATCGCTGCGGGACGAGCAGCACGTCCCCGTAGCTCAATCCGGTTCGTAGATCGTTCATACCCTTACCGAGGGGAGAGACGCGTACTGAAAAATCTCTCGGCGATCGGCCAGCGGTCGCGCTTGGGCCGTTCTCGACCTCTTAGAACCCCTGCTGACCCAGCGCGTCCTCCAGCGCCGCGAGGACGTACTCGACGTTTTTCGGGCGGGCTGAGTAGCCCATACAGCCGATCCGCCAGATATCGCCCTCCAGATCGCCCAGTCCGGACGCAATCTCCAGATCGTACTCCGCAAGGAGGGAGTCGATGACGGCGCCGTCGTCGATCCCGTCAGGGACCCGCACCGCGTTCAGGCTCGGGAGCCAGTACTCGTCGGGGGCGTTCATCTCGAGTCCCAGATCTTGGAGCCCAGCCTTCAGGTCGCCGGCGACGGCGCGGTGGCGCGCCCAGCGCGCTTCGATCCCCTCCTCGGCGACGAGGCGGAGCGCCTCGCGAAGCGCGTACACGTTGGAGATCGGCGCGGTGTGGTGGTACGCGCGGTCGTCGCCCCAGTACCCCTCAAGCAGTGAGAGGTCGAGGTACCACGATCGGGGCTGCTCGTCGCGATCGAGCACCTTGTCCATCGCGCGGTCGTTGAGCGTGAGCGGGCTCGCGCCGGGCGGACAGGAGAGGCACTTCTGCGGGCCGGAGTAGGCCACGTCGATGTCCCACTCGTCGACGCGCAGCTCGACGCCGCCCAGCGAGGTGACGGAGTCGGCGATCACGAGCGCGTCGTGGTCGTGTGCGATGCCGGTCAACTCGGGGACGTTCGGCTGGAGGACCCCGGTCGAGGTCTCCGCGTGGACGAACCCGAACACGTCCGGCTGGTGTTCGTCGAACGCGCGCTCCACGTCGACCGGGTCGAGGGGCTCGCCCCACGGCGCGTCGACCTCGACGACCTCGCCGCCCGCGCGCTCGGCCATCGACTTCATCCGTCCGCCGAAGTAGCCGTTCGTCGGGACTAACATCGTGTCGCCCGGCTCGACGAGGTTGCCGATGGCCGCCTCCATCGACGCCGACCCCGTCCCCGAGACCGGAATCGTCCACTGGTTGTCCGTCCGGAACGTGTAGCGCAACAGCTCCTGAACCTCGTCCATGATCTCGACGAACGAGGGGTCGAGGTGGCCGACGAGCGGCGTGCTCATTCCCTTGAGTACACGCGGGTGGACGTCGCTCGGACCCGGCCCCATCAGCGTTCGGTCCGGCGGCGTCAGCTCCCCGACGTCAGGTACGTCGCGTTCTGGCTCAGTCAACGCGGATGCGTCGCTCATGCGATGCCCTACCGAGAGCAGCGTCAAAAACACGACGGAACCCGAGAGCCGGAACGGGGAATCCCGGAGCGCCCGGGTTCCCGGCGTTCACTCAGCGTCGACGAACTCCGGCTCGGTTCGCTTCTCGTCCCGTTCGTCGACGAGGTGGTCGACGAACGCGTCGATGTCGACGTCGCCGCGCTGGTTCTCGAAGCGGTCGCGGACCGAGACGGTGCCCGCCTCCTGCTCGTCCTCGCCGACGATCACCATGTACGGGAGGCGGTCGTCGTGACCGGCGCGGATCTTGCGGCCGACCGTCCAGTCGCGGTCCTCGACCTCGACGCGGAACCCGGCGTCTTCCAGTTCGTTTTTCACGCGGTGGGCGTAGCCGAGCGTCTCGTCGGAGACGGGGAGGATACGGACCTGCTCGGGCGCGAGCCACAGCGGGAAGTCGCCGTCGAAGTGCTCGATGAGCACCATGAAGAAGCGCTCGTAGCTCCCGTACAGCGCGCGGTGGATCATCACCGGCTGGTGGTCCTCGTTGTCCTCGCCCGTGTAGGTCAGGTCGAACCGGTCGGGCATGTTGAAGTCGAGCTGGACGGTGGGACCGTCCCAGACGCGGCCCAGCGCGTCCTCGAAGCCGAAGTCGATCTTCGGGCCGTAGAAGGCGCCGTCGCCGGGCTCGACGTCGTAGTCGTAGCCGCCCGACTCGAGCACGTCGCGGAGCTGCTCCTCCGCGGACTCCCAGATCTCGTCGCCGCCGACGGACTTGTCGGGGCGGGTCGCCAGCGCGACCTCCACGTCGAGGTCGAGCGTCTCGACGACCTCGAAGATCATCTCGATCACCGACTCGATCTCCTGACGGATCTGGTCGGGCCGGACGAACAGGTGCCCGTCGTCGATAGTGAACGACCAGACGCGCGAGAGGCCGGAGAGCTCGCCGCGCTGCTCTTTCCGGTACACCTTCCCGTTCTCGAAGTAGCGCTGCGGGAGGTCGCGGTACGACCACGACTGCTGGTCGAAGATGGTCGCGTGGCCCGGACAGTTCATCGGCTTGAGCCCGTACTCCTCGTCGTTCACGTCGAGGAGGAACATGTCGTCCTTGTAGTTCTCGTAGTGACCGGACTTCTTCCACAGCTCCGTCCGGAACACGTGGGGGGTCTCGACCTCCTCGTAGCCGTTCTCGCGGTTGAGCTCGTTCGCGAAGTTCGACAGCTCGCGGAGCACGGTCTTGCCCGGCGGGTGGTACAGCGGAAGCCCCGGCCCGGTCACCGTCGGGATCGAGAAGAGGTTCATCTCCTGCCCGATCTTCCGGTGGTCGCGCTCTAACGCCTCCTCGCGCAGTTCGAGGTGCTCTTGGAGGTCGGACTCGGACGCGAACGCCGTCCCGTACACGCGCGTGAGCGTGTCGTTGTCCTCGTCGCCGCGCCAGTAGGCGGCCGAGACCTCGAGGAGGGTCGCCGCGCCGATCTCGCCCGTCGACTCGACGTGCGGGCCCTGACAGAGGTCCCGCCAGCCGTCCTGCACGTAGAAGGTGACCTCCTCGTCGTCGGCCTCCTCCGCTAAGATCTGCAGCTTGTACTCGTTGTCGGCGTAGATCTCCTTGGCCTCCTCGCGGGACCGGACCTCGCGCTCGATGTCGTAGTCGGCCGCGATGATCGCGTCCATCTCGTCTTCGATGGCGTCGAGGTCAGCCTCGTCGAGGTCGACGTCGGTCACGTCGTAGTAGAACCCCTCGTCGGTCGGGGGACCAATGGTCAGGGTCGCCTCGGGGTGGAGCCGCTGGAGCGCCTGCGCGAAGACGTGGGCGGCGGAGTGGCGCAACACCGTGAGGTACTCGTCGGACTGGTCGGTGACGATCTCGATCCGCGCGCCGTCGTGGACCGTCGCGTACTTTTCGACGAGTTCGCCGTCGATCTTCCCCGCGACCGTGTCGCGACCGAGCCCGGGGCCGATCTCGAAGGCGACGTCCTCGACTGTCGCCCCCGCTGGAACGTCCAGCTCTGATCCGTCCGGAAGGACGACCGTCACGTCGGCCTGCGCATCGGTCTCGCTCATACCTCTTCGGAACCGGACGAGGGGCATAAGTTTGTTCGATCCCCGGCACCCGACGACGAATTCGGAAACGACGCGTCGAGAGTACCGGCAACAATCACCGCAAGCGGCGATAGGGGGAGGCCGACGCAGGCATGGAAACACGCAAAAGGGCCGGCAACGATTGCGGCAACATGACGACCCATCGGGAGCCCCTGTCGTCGGTGTTGGAGACGATCGGGGAGACGCCGCTCGTCCGGGTGCACGATTCCCCGGACGCGGTGCCGGTGTACGCGAAGCTGGAGTCGTTCAACCCCGGTGCGAGCATCAAGGACCGCATCGGGAAGTACATGCTCGAACGCATGCTCGAACGCGGCGACGTGGGGGAGGGTGGTACCGTCGTCGAGCCGACCGCGGGCAACACCGGGATCGGGCTCGCGGTCGCGGCCAAGCAGTTGGGGCTGAACGCGGTGTTCGTCGTCCCCGAACGGTTCTCGGTGGAGAAACAGCAGCTCATGCGCGCGCTCGGCGCCGAGGTGGTCAACACGCCGAGCGAGGACGGGATGGGGTTCGCCATCGATCGCGCCCGCGAGATCGCCGACGAGCTCGACGACGCGGTCGTCCCCCAGCAGTTCTCGAACCCGCTCAACGCCGAGGCTCACTACGAGACCACCGCCCCCGAGATCGGCGAGGCGCTGGACGGCGAGGTGGGCGCCGTCGTCGCCGGCTGCGGCACCGCCGGGACACTGATGGGGATGGCTCGCTACTTCCGCGAACGCGACCCCGATACTCACGTCGTCGCCGTCGAGCCCGCCGGCTCCGCGTACCGCGAGTTCCTCGGCGAGGAAGTCGCTCACGAGGAGTACAAGACGGAGGGGATCGGCACCCACGACATCGACACCAACGAGTTGTTCGACCCGGCCCTCGTCGACGACATTCAGGCTATCCCCGACCGTGAGGTCCACGCGGAGATGGGCCGGCTCGCGGCCGAGGAGGGGCAGCTCGTTGCCTCCTCCGCCGCCGCGAACGCGATCGCGGCCAAGCGGGTCGCCCGGGCGATTCGGGACGGCGAGATCGACGCCCCCCACGACACGGTCGCCACCGTGTTTCCCGACTCCTCGGAGCGATACCTCTCGAAGGGCGTGTACCGGTCCTTCGAGGAGTGGGAGGGATAACGGTCGAGGCGGCGTCCAATCGCGTCGTTACCCGCGTAGCCGCTTGTGTTCAACCTTCATACAACGATCCTGCACGATTTCGATCCCGTCTGACTCCGCGTCCGCGGCCGCCTCGTCGTGGCTGATCCCCAGTTGGAGCCACGCCGCGCCCGCGTCGCCGCGCTCCGCGTGTCGTTCGCGAACCGCGTCGAGGATCTCCGGTACTTCCTCGCTCGGACGGAACACGTTGACGAGGTCCACGTCGGCCTCCACGTCGGCGAGCCCGTCGTAGGCCTGCTCACCGAGCACCTCGTCGGCGAAGGGGTTCACCGGAATCACACGGTACCCGTGCTGCTGGAGGTACGCCGGTATGTCGTGAGCAGCCTTCCCCGCCGTCGTCGAGCAACCGATCACGGCGACGGTGTCGGCGTCGAGCAGTCGGTCGAGTCCCTCGTCGTCGGTGATGGGCATAGCCGTGCGTACGCGGTCGTGCGGATTAAAACGCCCGGCCGCCCAGTCCAGTCGGCGGGCTCAAGCCAGCCGAATCTCCGGTTCCCCGTCCTCGGGAACCGTGATGATGCCGTCGAAGAGCTGTTTAAGCGTGTTCATCGCCTGCTCGTCGTGAGAGGTCGAGTCGATGCTGAACAGGCCGAGGCCGTTCACGCTCTGGATCCGTCCCGTGAACACGTGGAGGAAGCGAAACACCGTCTGGAGATCCGAGTACATCAACAGCGTGGACAGCGAATGGACAATCACGCGGTTCTGCTCGATCCCCCGATCGCCGAACGCCTGCAGGAACTCCGAGAGCTTGATCCCGATGCCCGTCATGTCCACGGGCGAAGAGGCGTACTTGATCCGGTCGGACTCGCGGACGTCGTTGACGCCCTGCTGGCGGGTGACGCAGTCGACGACGGCAACCGGCTTCCCCTCGTAGGCGGTCCGCTTCTGATAGTCTTTCAGGACGCGCTCGGCACCGTCCTTCGTGGTGACGACGATCGCGCCGTCGCCGCGCTCGGTCCCGGCCGCCAACACGTCCATCATGAGCGACCGCTTGCCGGTGAGCGGGGGTCCAGTGAAGAGGAGGTTCGTTCCGGGTTCGACCTCCTCGTCGAAGTGTGGCCTCAGGTCATACATGGGCGTACCTCAGCGACGACGAGACCGGCTCGGGCCACTCGTTCGGCTGTGACGCCGTGCGACCAGGACACATCTACTACG
>Ga0208138_100661_pt1 | contig 12440 bp, 13 predicted proteins | sample AntRauMetaRauer3_FD_184786 | JGI IMG/M metagenome (GOLD analysis project Ga0208138, IMG submission 184786) | Saline lake microbial communities from Rauer Lake, Antarctica, in enrichment culture - Antartic Rauer Lake 3 Metagenome Rauer3 (SPAdes)... ...
GTCTTCGTCGTCGTCGAGGTCGCCGTCGTCAGTCGAGATGAAACCGTAGCCGCCAGTGTCGTTGAAGAAATCAACCTTACCGTTTGCCATTGCAAACAAACGTACCGCCCGTTTGGGGATAACGCTTGCGAGGGTCACGGTACCATGACCGTCTCGAGACAGGCTCACGTCCGCACGAAAATACGCTCGCTCGCCTGTGTTCAGCGCGTGCCATTACCCGCGAGATTCATTTATGAGCGACCACGTAGGTCGGATAACGACATATGGATCGCCGCCACTTCCTCCGCTCGATCACCGCCACCGGCGTCGCCGCCGGCACGACCGCCACGGCCGGCTGTCTCGGCGCCCTCGGCGATTCCGGTGCCGAGGGAACGATCCTCGACCCGCCGGAAACAGACCTGAGCGAGGCCATCCACCCGAGCTACGGCGACGAGATGCCCGAGTTCACCGCCCCCGACCCGATCACGGGCGAGGAGGTTTCCACCGGACAGTTCGAGGGAGAGCGCGCGTTCCTGTGGACTTCCTTTTACACGAACTGCCCCGACGGCGTCTGTCCGGCGCTTATCCTCCGGCTCCGGCGTGTGCAAGCACGTGCAGCCGAGCAGGGATACGGTGACGAGGCGGCGTTCCTCCCGCTCACCTTCGACCCCGAGCGCGACACGGCCGAGGTCCTCCAAGAGTACGCCGGCCAGCAGGGCGTCGATCTGGACGCCGGCAATTGGCACTTCCTCCGCCCCGAGAGCTACGAGGCGGGTCAGGAGCTGATGATGGACAACTTCGGGCTGAAGATCGAGAAGACCGACGGAGAACAGTACGAGAACTTGGCGTACGCGTTCCCCCACTACGGCCTTATCTTGCTCGTCAACAAACAGGGGATCGTCGAGCGGGCGTACCCGAAGGGTCCGAGCACGGACATTGAGGCGATCGTGGACGACTTCGAGCGGGTGGTCACCGCATGAGGCGCCGCGACCTGATCGCTGGGATCGCCAGCCTCGGGGCCCTCGGAGGAGCCGGCGCCGTCGCAACGGGGAACATCCCCGCCACGATCGACGGCGAGGACGCGCCCGAGCCGGTCGATCCGGTGACGATCCAAACTATCGACGCGCCCGGGAGTCGCGACGGCGAGATGACGCTTCCAGCTCCCGATCGCCCGACCTTCGTCGACTTCTTCGGAACGTGGTGTCCGCCCTGTGCCGAGCAGATGCCTGACCTCGTCGAGGCGCATGACCGGCTCGGCGACGAGGTGCTGTTCGTCTCGGTGACGACCGAGGATGTCGGTGGGGCAGTCAGCGAGGAGACGGTCGCCGACTGGTGGACCGATCACGACGGCGACTGGCTCGTCGCGGCCGACACGTCGGCCGAGCTCGCCGCCCGGCTCAACGTTGGCGGCTACCCGAGCGCGCGTGCCATCGACACGACGGGACGCGTCCGCTGGGCCACCTCCGGGACCCACACCACGGAGGAGTTCGTCGCCGGCATCGAGAGAGCGCTCGACTCATGAAGCGACGAGTCGACCCATGACCGACGTCTCGCTTGCAACGAACGTCCCGTTCGCCGTGACCGCGGGAGTCGCGACGTTCTTCTCGCCGTGCGCGTACCCGCTCTTGCCGGGGTACGTCGGCTTCTACGTGAACTCCGTCGACGCCGACGAGGCCTCGGTGACCGGGGCCGGGATCCGCGGTATCGCGGCCGCGATCGGCGTGCTGGCGACGTTCACATTGCTCGCGGGCGCGACGGTCCGGGTCGGGCAGTCGACGCTGTCGAACATCACCGTCTTCGAGACGCTCGTCGGCGGGCTGCTCGTCGTCTTCGGACTGCTCGTGGTCGCCGGATGGGCGCCTTCGCTCTCCGTCTCGCTGCCGAAGCGGCGGTCGAGCGTCTTCGGGTTCGGCCTGTTCGGGGCGGGGTACGCACTGGCGGGGGCCGGCTGTGTCGCGCCGATCTTCATCGCTGTGATCGCGCGCGCCATCGCGCTCCCCGACGATGCAGCCATCCTCGTCCTCTCGGTGTACGTCGGCACCGTCGCCGTTCTGATGGGTGCGACGACTGTCGCGACGGGTGTGGGACTGATCAGCAATGCTAACCGGGTGATGGCCCACGCCGGCCTGCTGAAACGGCTCGCGGGCGCGGTGATGGTCGTCGCGGGCGTCGGACAGCTGTACCTCTCGCTCGTCGTCTACTGATCGATTGCGATGGCGGCCGGCCGCCCCGTCAGGCGTTCCGACCTGCGGTCGACCCCCATATTCATATTCGATGGCGCGGAATTACCGCCCAACCGAACCAATGGGTTCGGTCCCCGCAACATGAATCTCGATCAGTTCACCGCCGAGAACGCACCGACAGCGAGCGACGAACGGTTTCAACGCGAGAACAGCTACACCTTGGATGTCGATGTCGACGGCACCGTGATGGCGAAGGCCGGATCGATGGTCGCGTACACCGGCGACATCTCGTTCACCGGGAAGGCCTCCGCAGAAGGCGGTATCACCGGCTTCCTCAAGGAGGCGACGACGGGCGAGGGAACGCCCATCATGGCCGTCGAGGGCGAGGGTCACGTCTACTTCGCAGACGACGGCAAGAAGGTACAGGTCGTCGAGCTCGGTGCCGGCGAGTCGATCACGGTCAACGGCGAGGACGTGCTCGCGTTCGAGGAGTCGCTCTCGTACGAGATCAGCACCATCGACAGCCTCGCCGGGGCGCTCGCGGGCGGCTTCAGCAACGTCTACCTCGAAGGACCGGGGTACGTGGCGCTCACCACCCACGGCGATCCGATCGTCCTGGAGCCGCCGGTCGCGACCGACCCGAGCGCGACCGTCGCGTGGGGCGGTACCTCGCCGAACGTGGAAGTCAACCGGAGCCTCTCGGACATGATCGGTCAGGAGTCGGGCGAGCGCTACCAGATGCGCTTCGAGGGCCCCGACGGCTTCGTCGTGGTCCAGCCGCGCGAAGAACACGTCTAACCGGCGACCCCTCCGCGATCCCCATTTGTCCCGCGCCGCACGTCACCGGACCCCTCGCCGACGGCTATTTGTCTTGGGGCACCGAGCCACCGGTCGATGGACGAGCGCACCGAGCACGACCCACCAAACGCGTCGGACGCGATTCGGAGCGAAGAGACGGAGAGAGCCGACAGCGTGGACGATGACGCCGAGGAGTCGTCCGGGCCGCTCACGCGGGTCAGATCGGTTGGCGTCGAGGCAGTCGGCATCGTCGTCGACGCCGTGCTCGACGCGCTGTGACCCGGATCACCGACGGCGAACCGCTTCTGTTCGCTCACCGGGGATTCGCCGGGGAGAACCCCGAAAACACCGTCGCGGCGGTCGAGTCGGCCGCGGCCGTCGAGGCGACCGATTGGATCGAGATCGACGTGGTTCCCACCGCCGACGGCGACCCGGTCGTCTTCCACGACGCGGCGCTCTCCGGGCGCGGTGGCCCGCCCGGCGCCGCCGACGACCGCGGGCTCACCGACACGACCGGAATCGTCTGGGAGACGGACACCGCGACCGTCACCGCCGCGGAAGTCCTCGACAGCGGGGAGACCGTGCCGCTCCTCGGCGCGGTCCTCGACGCCGTCTCTCCTCGGGTCGGCGTCAACGTCGAACTCAAGAATCCCGGCCGACCGCGCTCCGCGCTCCGCCCCGGCGAGGCGCTCAGCCCGGACGCGTTGGCGGATCGAAAAGCGGTCTGGCGCCCGTTCGTCGAACGGGTGTTGGAAATTGTCGAGGGACGGGAGAACGACCTGCTGGTCTCGTCGTTCCACGAGCCCGCGCTCGCCGCAACCCGAGAACTCTCCGGGTGTCCGGTCGCGCCGCTGTTCTCGGAGTCGGTCGAGGACGCGCTGGAGATCGCCCGCCGGTACGACGCAGTCGCGGTGCATCCGCCGATCGACGCGATCCAGGGGACGCCCTTTTTCGACGTGCCGCGGTTCGGCGACGCAGACGTGGTCGCGGCCGCGCACGACGCGAGGCGCGCGGTGAACGCCTGGACGGTCGAGACGTGGTACCAGACGCACCGGCTCGCCGCGGCCGGCGTCGACGGGGTGATCGCCGACTACTCGACCGTCGGAAACCGTTGAAAAGGGGGAACGCGGTGGTTACCGCGGTCCGCTTATCGCGCCGCCAACCAGTCGGCGAAGCTTCCGGTGAGGAAGTCGGCGTAGTCGACGATCCCGAGGTACAGCGAGACGACCACGACGATCACGATCGGGATCCGAACGATCCAGATCCAGGCGATTCCGAGCCCGCCGAGATCACCGATCCCCTTCTCCAGTTCCTCGCGGGCGATGTCGGGAATCGCCCAGCCGACGAACAGCGCGAGCAGCAGCGACCCGAGCACGAGCAGGATGCCGTCGGCCAGCTTGTCGTACAGGTCGAGGAAGATCAGGTCGATGGTCACTGGAACGCCGAGCAGGAAGACGGCGACGCCGATGGCGGTCGCGGCGGGAACACGCCCGACATCGAACTCATCGATCAGATACGAGACGAGTACTTCGAGGATGCTGATCGCAGACGACAGCGCCGCGATGCCGACCATCGCGAAGAACACGATCCCGATGAGTCGACCGCCGGGGATCCCGGAGAACGCCGACGTGAGGCTCACGAAGATCGCGCTGGCGCCGGGGCCGCCGGGCTCGATTCCGGCCGCGAAGAGGAACGGGAAGACGACGAAACCGACGATCACGGCGATGAGCGTGTCGAGTGCGACGATCACGCTGGCGTCACCCGCGAGGTTTCGGTCCTCACCGAGGTAGGAGGCGTAGGTGATCATCACGCCCATCCCGAGCGAGAGCGTGAAGAAGGCCTGTCCGGCGGCGGCCGGCAGGATGCTCGTCCAGTTCGCGACGAGATAGCCGAAGTCCGGCGTGAGGTAGTAGGCGTACGCCGCTCCGGAGGCGTCGAGCGTGAACGCGTACGCGGCGAGCCCGAGGAGTAGCGCGATGATCGCCGGCACCATCACCTTCACGCCGACCTCGATGCCCTTCCGCACGCCGGCGGCGATGATCCCGATGACGAGCGCCATGAACACGGCGTGGAAGAGGAGGGAGTCGATCCCGGTGGTGACGGTACCGAACAGCGCACCGGCCTCTTCGGGGCCGGCGAGCGCATACCCGTCGGTGACTCCGATCAGGGTGTACCGGATGAACCAGCCGGCGACCACGCTGTAGTACGAGAGGATGACGAAGCCGATCGCCACGAACAGCCAGCCGAGGTAGTGCCACGCCCCGCTTCCGAGTTCCCGTATCGCGCCAACCGGGTTGAGTTTGGTGTACCGTCCGATCACGAACTCGACGAGGATCGCCGGGAAGCCGATCAGCCCGACGAAAAGCAGGTAGACGAGGAGGAACGCTCCGCCCCCTTCCTGTCCGGTGATGAAGGGGAATCGCCAGATGTTCCCTAGTCCGACTGCGCTGCCGACCGCGGCGAGGATAAACCCCATCCGCGTTGCCCATGTCTCGCGTGCCATTTGTGTGCAGGATGAATCCCCGCACCGCCTAAAAGCGTGTCTCTCCCGCGCTCTAACCGCTAATTATCGTACATGAACGATCGGTCAACGGACGCGACGGGCGGAGGGGTTCGGCGTCGCGTGTCGCCTTCGAGGCAAGCGCGCGACGACGCATCGGGGACCGTGAATTTAATAGCCGGACGGCGACCTCATGGGATATGGAACGCGTAGACGTCGCGATCGTGGGTGGCGGTCCGGCCGGCTCCGCCGCAGCGCACGCGGCCGCGACCGACGGCGCCGACGCGCTCGTGCTCGAAAAGGGAGTCCCCCGCGCCGACCGCGACCGGCTCGGCCCCGACTCGACCGACGCCGCCGGCATCCTCGACTACTGGGTCGACATCATGGGGATCCACCCCGACGAGTTCGACGACGGGATCGTCCAGCGCGAGCTGAACCGCGCGGAGTTCCGCGGACCGGACGAGTCGGCGACGCTCACGAAGACCGGGATCGACTCCTCGTACGACGAGTTCGGCTACACCTTCCACCGCGCCCGCTTCGACGACTGGCTCCGCGATCGCGCCGAGGACGCCGGCGCCGAGTACCGCGCCGGCGTGTCGGTCCGCGGCGTCGAGACGGACCCCACCGTCTCGCCCGGGAGCGACGACCCCCGACACGTCGTCGAGCTCGCTTCCGGCGAGTCGGTCGGCGCGGATTTCGTCGTGCTCGCCGACGGCCCCCAGCGCACGGTGACGAACAAGGTGCTCGACGAGTACCTTCCCGCGGACGCGGCCGCCTCCGACCGACTCGCCTCGCGGACCGCCAACCACATCGCGTACCAGGAATACCGGCGCGTCCCGGAGGAGGTGTACGAGGACGTGAACGACGCCATCGTCTTCTGGTGGGGCGTGATGCCCGGCGAGACCGCGTACCCGTGGATCTTCCCGAACGCCGACCGGGTCTGTCGGATCGGGCTGACGATGCCGATCGGGCTCGACATCGACGAGTTCGACCGCGACGCCTACGCGCTGCTCGACGCCGCCGACGAGTCCATCCCGCAGGGCAGCGAGTACGTCCGCCGCCTCTTAGAGTGGCAGTACGGCGACGAGTACGATATCGAGGAGGACTTTCCCATCGTCGAGGACGCCGGCAAGCGGAACGGGACCGAGACGTACCCGATCTCCTCAACGCGCCCCATCGACTCGCCGACGGAGGTCGGGATCGCGGTCACCGGCGGCGCGATGGGCACCACCTCAGCCTTTCACGAAGGGGGCGACCACGTGGCGGTCCGCACCGGCGCGCTCGCGGGGGAACTCGCCGCCGCGGGCGACATGGCACCCTACAACCGGCGGTGGAAGGAGTCGATCGGCGACGAGATCGTCCGGAACGTGACGATGGCGGACATGGTCGCCGACTACGGCCCCGACGACTGGAACCGGATCATCGGCGCCGCCGACGCCATGCTGGCAGCCGGTACCGGTGACGGGCTCCTCGCGCAGCCGTACCGCTCCGGCTGGGAGTCGGCGAAGCTGCTACTCGGGTACAAGTGGAACAAGCGCCGCGTCAAGAAGGACTACGTCGGTATCGACGAGAGCGAATACGTCTACTGACCGGTTCTGAGCGGTTCGCTTTGCCCGTCGCCGGCGCCGGCTACCGAATGACCGGCGCAGACAGCTCTCGCGGCTCGGTCGCGATCCCGCCGATATCGACCGGCTCTACTTCGTGTGTCGGCCACTGACCCGTCTTCGTCAGCGTCTCGGTCCGGTCGGGCGCCACGAGGTGGGTGTCCTCGCTTTTCGCACCCTGCACGGTCGGGTTCCACGCGTAGCCCATGGGCCACCGAACCGGCTCGTCGCTCTCTGGTGTCGCAATCCACTCGCGGCCCGCGAAGCCCGCCGCGCCGCCCTGGTGGTGCTCGCGCCACTCCTCGGCGAAGCCGACGGCGTCGTACGCCTCGCGGATCGCGTCGAACACGTCGCCGGCGGTGTCCGGGCCGTCGGAGCCCGTTAGCTCTCCGGCCGCGGCGGCCTCGGTCGCCGCGAGCGCGGTCGCCTCGACGCGGGCGGCCGCACGATGGCGCTCCTCCAGCCAGTCGGGGGCGTCGAACGCGACGGTGCGTGTGAGGGAGGCGTACAGCCCGGCGCGCTCGGCGGTGACGGACACGAGCGCGTAGTCGCCGAGCGTCGCGTCGCTCGGGGTGTAGTGGCGGTACCGCTGGGCGCGCTCCGCGCCGCCGACCAGCACGACCGGGGTGTCGACGTCGCGGGACGCGAGCGAGATGTCGACGCCGGCGGCCACTTCGTACTCCGGGTCCTCCGGTTCGAGGTTGCGGCAGACGGTCTCGACGGCGGCGGCGGCCTCGCGGCCGAGTTCGCGGTAGCGCTCGACGTCGTCGTCGGTGAGGGGCTGCCGAAGCCGGCTCCCGTCGACGCGTTCGAAGCCCGGCACGTCGAAGTCGGCGGCCGCGGGTGCGGGGGAGCGATCGGTGACCGCCTCGGCCAGCGAGCCCGCATGCCACGGGAACGACTCGACGGCGACGGCGTCGGGGAGCTCCTCGTCGACGAGGCGGTCCGCCTCGATGTCGTCTGTGATCACCCGGAGATCGCCGTCGTAGCCGGCGGCGGCGATCCCAAAGTCGGCATCGGCGTCGACGACGTTGTCGCCGCCGGTGAGCCACGCGAACCCGTTCGGCTTGGCGAACCAGACCGCTTCGAGCCCGCGCTCGTCGAGATATGCGTCGAGCCTCTCAGTGCGGGCGGCGAGATCGACCATACCCGATAACTCTCATCGAGCCAGTAAAACCGGTCGGAACCCGACCGGCTCGTGAGGACGTGGAGCGGAATCGGACCGATGAATCGACCGACCGTACCCCCGCGCCGGGGACCGAAACGAAAGGTTCAATTACGTCCCCCGGATACGAGGAAATGCGTCAGTAAGCCCCTGCGGGTTGGTAGTCTAGTCCGGTTATGACACCTCCTTGACATGGAGGAGGCCGGCAGTTCAAATCTGCCCCAACCCACTTCTCCTTGCGCTTTATCCCGCTAGACGCTGGTATTTGTGACGGGAAATAGTACCACTGGCCAAACGGTATTGCGACGATTCCGACGAAGTTGCCGCTCTGGGGGACGTCGACAGCACCGCGAGTAGGCGGCTATTTCTCTCCACAGGGGAGATTTGATGGAACCTACGACGCGCTCACAGACCGGTGAGGAGGTGATTCCGCTAACTCTGAAGAGTATCGACACAAGGTGAGACATTCAGAATTTGCGCCGCACGAATCACAAGACAGTGCTACTGCCGAGTAGGCTTAACCAACCGAAATAATGCGGAGTCGGGTCCGACCGAGACCGACGTAGTCTGGTCGGGACGAGACCTGTTTCTCAGAGCGGCTGTCGGCGCCAATGGGGACGAACGACCGCGGTACCACAGACGGAGGCGCTACTTCTGCTCCGCCGTGGTCCCTCTCGTTACTCCGTCAGGACGAGGTGTTGGTGTCGTCGTCGGGAGTGTCGGTGCCGTTGTCGGGGGTGTCGGTGCCGTTGTCGTCTGGCGCATCGGTACCGTTCTCGTCGGGAGCATCGGTACCGTTCTCGTCATCCTCGTCGTCTTCGCCCTCGTCGCCTTCATCCTCGCCGTCATCCTCGTCTTCATCCTCGTCCGGCTCTTCCATGCCAACGATGTACGGAGCGACGAGTTCCTCGACCTCAGATCGGGAGCGCGGCGCGTCGACCACATCCGGGAAGTTCGTATCGCCGTTAAGCGTCCGCAGATACGAGGCGTGGCGGGCCTCGACGCTGTGGATCCCGAGCGCCGGGACGAGGACGCCGTCGTTCTCGACGTAGGGTGCGGCACCGGCGTACGCGGAGACGCCGACGTCCTCGATCTGCGCGGCCGTTTCGAGGAACGTCACGGGGTCCTCTACCGCTTCCCCGAAGTCGAACTCCGGCTCCTCGACCGGCTCGCCGCCGAGTTCTTCGACCGCCGCCCCGAGGGCCTCGGCGTGGGCCTCCTCGTGGGCCTGTATCGTCTCGAGCTCTCCGAACATCCCGTCGCGGAGCGAGTCCTCCTCGCTGAGGGTGTCCGTGAGGTCCTCCTCACCGATGTTATCCAGGCCTTCCGCGTAAAAGCGCGCTTCGAGGAGCTCGAGCGTTCGAGCGTAGTTGAGGATGTCGACGTCGTCCTCGAACTCGCTTTCGACCGGCTCCTCGACCGGCTCGCCGTCGTCTTCGCCGTCTCCGCCGTCTTCCTCGTCGTCCATCTGGGCGGCCGCGGACCCGACGAACGTACCTCCGAGCGCGAGACCGCCGAGCGTACCGGCCGATCCGACCATGAACTGTCGCCGCGTGTTGATCCCCGCACTATCCGCCAATCGTTCGCCGTCGTCTTCGTTCGGATTCACCACACCCATAGTAACGTGGGTCGGTTCTTTGTTATATATCTGATATTATTATTCCATTCGGCTTACAAACGCGAGCATGATACATTACTGAGTCGGTCGAAATTCCGACCGTGTCCACGCCATCTCCCGGTATTCCGTGCACACTCAGAGTAATTCCGTTGTATGTGGCCTATCAACCCGCACGCGGTTCGCTCGTTTACACTCTCGGCGCGTGGCGCTAATGGACTCTCGCGGTCGTCGAGGACGTGTGTGGTAGGACACCACACGCGGGTCGATCAGCGGCGCCGGTAGGCGACGGGTCCTGACAGCGCTTCACCGCGTCCACCTACCGAAGCCCACGACGTCGGAGTTCATCCGCGGAAGGTACAAGACGCTCGTCGCCCAACAGTGCGGTATGTCATCACCGCTCGCGGACGAGCCGGTCGCGCCGGCCGACGAGGGAGCCGAACCGCTCACCGACGACGAGTACGTCGAGTATCTCGCCGAACTCAGTCCGGCGTGGGAGGTCATCGACGATCACCACCTCGAAGCGACCTACGAGTTCGACGACTTCGCGGACGCGCTGGCGTTCACGAACGAGATCGGCGAACTCGCCGAGAAAGAGTGGCACCACCCCGACCTCCACCTCTCGTGGGGCGAGGTCGGCGTCGAGATGTGGAGCCACGACATCGGTGGGCTCCACGAGTCCGATTTCGTGATGGCCGCACGAATGGATCGCATCTACGACGGGGACGACGGCGACTGAGCCGGAATCGATCGGGATACGGTCGCTTGAGTTGTCGCCGAGCAGTCGTCGAGCAGTCGCCGAACGATCATCAAGCGGCTGCCAACGGGCCGGGGCGGCAACGAACGGTTTTAAACCCCTCCCGGCGGAAGTGGGAGTAATGAGTGCGAACGTCTTCCTGGTCCCGATCGACCCGGAGAACTTCGATCGAACGGTTCAGTCTGCGGTCGACCTCACCGAGTACGACGACCGCCCGGACCCGCTCGGCGACCTCGACGAGGCTCGCCTGTGGGCCGTCGACGACGACAGCGGAAACGGCTCGACGTTCGAGCGGATGGAAGAAGGCGACCTCCTCCTCTTCTACCACGACGGTGAGTACCTCGCCACCGGTCGCGTCGGGACGACCTTCGAGGACGAGGACCGCTGGGTCTCCAGCACGTTCTGGACTGCGTTCCCGACGACGCGCGTGTACACGATCACCGACTTCGCGGCCGTTTCCGCCCCGAAGCGCGCGGTCAACGCCATCTTCGACTACTCCGCGTCGTACACCCCCGGGTTCATGCGCGTCGCCGACAGTCGGGTGAACGCCGAGCTCTCCTCGATCGAATCCGCGATCGAGCACTACACGAAGCGCAACGCCTGAGCGCGCCGCTACCCTTTTCGCGAGTTCCGTCCGTTCTCCCGTTAAACCGCGTCGATCAGCATCTCGTAGGCGGGGCCGTAGCGCTCCGTGACGCGGTTCGGGTCGCCGCGTTCGTCGCCGGATAAGGCCGGCAGATCCGCCGTCGCGAGCGGCTCGATCATCTCGGTTACGGTCCCGGTATGCTCCTCTATCGTCCCCTCTCGCGGGCTGCCGGACGCGACCGCGCGCGCCTTCGCGTATCGGTCGCCGGCGTAGATTCGCGCGCGACCCGGGTCGACGACCGCCACCGCGTCGGGCTTGACCGGTCCATCGCGCGGGAGGGGCCCGGCAATGTCCGCGTACGACTCGACGACGACGGGCACCGACGCCGCTGCGACTCGTGCGGCGAGGCGGTCGAAGGCCGGGAGGTAGTCGGCCGCCATCACGTCGTTGAACGCCGCCACGTCGTCGACCCGAGTCGCCTCCGCGAGCGGGAGTCGATCTGCGAGCCCGTCGGGGAACAGTCCCGCGGCCTCGGCCGCCCCGTTGACGACGTATCGGGAGCCGTCCTCGGACGTCACCCGATCGCAGAGGAACGTCCGGTCCGTGTCGCCCAGCATGCCGGTCCGGCCGGGCGTCGGGCGCCAGAGCCGGTGAACGGGATTGATCGCCTCCGGAGTAATCGCCTCGGGACGGCTCCGCTCCCCGACGCTCGCAAGCGATCGTGTGCTCGCGGCCGCGAGGCGCCTCGCGTCTTTCCCGTAGAGCCGACCCGAATCGCTTGCGATCCGATAGTCGTCGTGGTCGTACCAGTAGTCGTTGCCGGCGCGGGGCTTGACGCCGAGCGCGTCGCCGGCGCGGGCAGCGAGGTCTGCCACCAGTCCCGTCGAGAAGGTCGTCTTGCCGGCATCGACGCGAGCGCCGCCGGCGACGAGGATCACTGGGGCGTCGGAGCGCTCCCGGCTCACGCTCCGCCGTGCGAGTCGGCGTCTTCCCCTTCTTCACCGTCGACCGCGTGTGGCGCGACCCCGTAGTAGCCGGGACCGTCCTCCGCCAGTGGCTCCGCGATCACGAGGTCCTCGGCGTGAGTCATCACCCAGGGAATCGCCCAGTCGATCAGTACGGCCTCGGTGTCGGGGTCGATCTCGGCGTCGGGATCTAACTCCTGCAGCAGCCGGGCGATCTCCGGGATCGTGTACATCTGATCGGACTCGAACAGCTCTGCGGGTTCGTAGAAGTCACACGGGTACGTCGCG
>Ga0208138_100664_pt1 | contig 12395 bp, 10 predicted proteins | sample AntRauMetaRauer3_FD_184786 | JGI IMG/M metagenome (GOLD analysis project Ga0208138, IMG submission 184786) | Saline lake microbial communities from Rauer Lake, Antarctica, in enrichment culture - Antartic Rauer Lake 3 Metagenome Rauer3 (SPAdes)... ...
CGGACACGTTCTGATGCATCCATTCTAGGAGGCCAACTCGGTTCTTTCTCACTCATGAGTAGAATCTTCGTCACCAGCACACTAATAATTTCGTACTAGCATGGAATAATTGGTATTAGCTCTCAACAGAGTTGAGGGACTGAGTAGAATTCAATACTATTGGCCAACACCTTTTCACCCATCAGTAGGAGACAAATCGACCGACATTTTAGACTGAGAGGCACTGTCTAGTTAACGACCACCTCAGCTGGCGTTCGATCATTTAGCGACTGGTGCGGTCGCTGGCGGTTATAATAATGTTCGAACTGCAAACACCAGCGGCGAACGCTCGACCGACTGCCCACCCACGAATTATGGAAGCGGTCGATCCTCATTTTGAGCGTTTGAAACCACTTTTTGATCAGGTTTCGGTCTGTATAGTCACGCCGACCGCTGAGTCCTAATCGAGCAAGGGCAGTCTGATAGCCGAAGCCATCGACGAGAAACACGGCCTCGGAGAGGTCGTGTTTCTCGGAGAGTCTATGCAGAAATGCAGCAGCGGGATCGGTCCCGTGAGTTCCGAACAGATCGACACCCAAAATCAACTTGGTGTCGAGGTCTATTGCAGCATACAACCAAGACCACTCTCCATTGATTTTGACAGCTGTCTCGTCTACCGCGACCCGCTTCGGCTGCGCCTCAGGCGGGTCGGGAACGCTGTCAGCTACTCGATGTACCCACTGGAAGATTGCCTGATGAGAGCGTTGTACGCCGAATAGTCGGAGAATTTCTTGTGTTTCTCTGAGAGAACAACCGGTCGCGTGGAGCCGGACGGCGAACGCCCTGACGGGCGTCCCCAGAAATCTTTGATTTCTGGTGTGCGAACGAGACGCTGCGCGTCTCGTCAACGCCGCCGTCCGCTCTCGCTCCCACCATTCAAGATTTGCCGTGTCCAACGTCTCTCTGAGCAGTTCTGGCAACAGCATAGACAACTCAAACCACGAACTGCTCACTTCTCAAACTGGCTTAACTAGTGCTGCTTCAACGGTGAACAGACGAGCCGATCTCGGTTCTACTACCGTGTTCAACGTCTCTTTTGAGGCTTGAAGCGACACTAGACAGTGCCCTGAATCACTAATTATTTGTTTTTAAGAGTATTCCCAATGACAAGTTGTTTTCCGTGGGGGATGGTGGTCGACATTGCCGTTCGATACGCCTTTTTAGCGATCGCCATCGGAACGCCGTTCGATTCGATAGTATAGTACGGAACGAGAGATCCGTTGAACGAACTCTTATACCGGCTCAGCCGTTCGTTGTTTGCAGTATAAAAGTCGTACTTCGTAATCGAATCGAGTTCTGAATCTTCAATAATATCTGCGATGATTTTCCAGTGAAGTAGATTATTCACACTGACACTTGTATTGAAATCTGCGGGTTTCGTTCCTCCTTTCCAGTTGTATGCAGTGTCGTCAGCATACAACATAATCATCCCACTAAGGAACTCCCCATCATCGGATTCAGCGACATACACGCGAGCGCCATCACCAACTGCAGCTAATAGATCCTCGACGAACTCCCACGAGACGGGTTGGTTCTTCCCTTGTTTTCGATACCGACTTACCATTGCCTTGTATATTTTCTTGGCGTCTCCATCCATCTGTCTCCGAATCGACACTCCTACTTCGTCCCGATTTCTAATATCTTTTCGCAGATCTCGACTGAACGATTTGAGAACTTGATCCGCTGTTTTCGATTCGAAGTCAATCTGATAGGTAAACTCGGGAGTTGTATCGAAACCATTCCATTTGAACGGACGAGGATCATTGTATGTTGTATTTCCTACCATTCGAAACAGTGTAAACTGGTCTGTGGCATCAATTGTTTCGATAACGTTCCGGACAAATTTTTTGTTAACCGCTTCGCGTTTGCGCTGTTTCGGACTCGTCGACATCACAATGGGACCGAGTCTACCAATGCCGAAGCCCACCGGTGGTGACGAGACAATTCGTCCCAACCGATGATGACGAATAAATACTGGCAGCAGGCCGATCGGCTCCTGTCCTTTAAATCCACCAAACAAGCGAAGTTCTCCGGCCCAATGTGACTCTAACACCTCGAGTGCATCTGTCGTATGAAATAGTTCAAATCCTTCATCAGGTAGTGCAGCATCCCACTCAGAAAATGACATTTCTTCTACACGCATATAAATCGACAATGCAGTATTTCATAATAAGTTCACTGGCAGATTATTTGAATGCCACTAAAAATAGAATATATGTATTGATTATAGCATAGTAATTACGGTCTAACCTACCGAGGCGTTCGCGATATCAGTCAAGATATCCGAGGTTGGACAGTCGTTCTTCGATGGTTGCGTCCTCTGTCGTGGTGATCTTTTCATCGGTAAGTTGGGGGTATTCTTTTTCGCCTGTCGACCCGATGACCGGAAGTGGCGATCCATCCATGCGCGTGTCAACCGGGAGGCCAAACGTCGAGAGGATTGTCGGTGCAATGTCAAACAAATGTGAGTTTTGTAGCGCCACGTCCGATGTACTTTCGCCCCCGGAGATCATGACGATCCCCTCGCGTTTGTGTTCCCACGGTTCAGTTGGCTCACCGAACTGAGCCCCTTTGAGATTTGCCACAAGGAAGTGATCGAATCGGTTCGGGACCGTTACAATATCTGGTGCGTCATCGAGATACGGCCCTTCAAACACCGCTTCTCGTGGAGCGACGCGTTCGAAGACGGGGACACCCTCCGGCGTCGTGGCTTTAGTGAGGGTATCGATGACATCGTCTCTGACCTGTTCGTACTCCGAGGCCGGAACGATCCCGGCCGGTTCACGGCCGTCGACATTGAGCCGGACGCCCATTTCGGTTCGCGACCGCATATATGCCGTTGATGCCGGGAAGTCGACCTGCTCGGCACCTGCTCTGATGATATCGTCAGGGACGATTTTGAGTACGACATCTTCGAGACCGAGTCGTTGCACCACCGCACCGAGACGCTGGCTTGTGACCCCCACCCGTGCGGCCAGTTCGAGGGCTCGTTCGGCGGGTGATTGTGCTACTGGACCGTTTTCTTTCCCATCCTGGAGACGCTTTCGAGAGACTGACTTCCAGGAGGGCATCCCACCGCCTTCCCCGGTCGCGGTTACCAGTCCCTTGTCGCGGAGATAGTCGTTGACTCGAAACTCGTGGCCGTTCATCGGCCCGATACCATGATCACTGACGAGCAGCGTCACGTCAGGCTCACACGTATTGAGAATTTCATCAATCTCGGCATCGATGTCCTTGTAGACACGTCGAACAGTCTCTGGTTCGTCGGGAAATTCGTGGAACACAGTATCACACTGCTGGAATTGAACGAATCCGAAGTCTGGGTCGTGCTTCTGTATCAGATACCGAAATGCGCTGCCACGCATCTGCGAAAGTCGTCTATAGCCACGTTTTCGTTCAGCCTCCGATGAACCTGAACCGAGCGGGTCGGTATACAGTGTGTACTCCCCGAGTTCGCTGTTGAGTTCGTCCCAGACACCAGTAGGATAGCACTCGGGGGCTTCAGGCGCAGTGTATCCTGGTACAAGGATGCCGTCGAACTCCCGAGGTGGATGCGTGACCGGAACGTTGACAACGACGCTGCTGTAGCCTTCCATCGACAACAGTTCCCACACCGCGTGGGCTTTGACATGTGACCGATTAACGACATCCCAGTCATATCCCTTGAACCGAAGAAAGTCGTACACGCCGTGTTTTGCAGGGTTGAACCCGGTGTACAGCGAGGGCCATGCGCTCGGGGTCCATGGTGGAAGTTGTGACTCAAGCGGCGCCACTGCACCATCTGTATAGAACTCGGCTATGTTGGGTAGTACACCGTCGTCGACCATCGGATCCAGAACTGAGCGACAGGCACCATCCAGGCCGATTACTAACGTGTTCATACAAGTTAGTGTGTCTGTTTTGAGACCAGTGGCGATAGTGAACTGACCCTATTCATTAGTGTGTCGGAAAAAATACAATTTTTAGTGGAGAAAACAGGGCTATGTGGGGCCTGTACTCGTAATAGATCTTTTTTGGCCACCCAGTATAAGTGATTGTAAAATGTCACATATCTGTTCACGGTCGTGTTCAACATAAAAATTTTTATCGCCAAATAGTATGAAAATAGTGTACTGTAGTTGGTAGAGATACTGTCCTTATCGATACTCATATTCTACTAACATCGTGATGTACCGGAGTGGAACGCGGGAGTCGAAACAGATGGGTGTTTGAAAACTGTTGACCCACATTTGGCCGAGTGTCGACTACAAGGTTACCAGATAGTAGGGATCGTCGGCCAGTTTCGGAGCAAGGGCTTCTCGCAGTTCGCGGGCGCTGAACGCAAAGATTCGGAGCCCATTGTGGTTGTACCGGTCGAGGACACCTTCAGTTGCCAAGTAGTCGCTGATTTTGGGGCGGTTCCACGAGACGGGTCTGTAGTATTCGTGGCTCTGCTGGGTTATCTGCTCGTAGCTCGTTTCGTCGTAGTAGATGACACCGTCGTACTCGACCATTTGGACGTACGGAAGATCATAATACGCCTCAACGTAGTGGAGCTGCGAGGCGGTGAGCCAGTCGGTGCCAATATTAAGATACAAGACGTTATCACGGTCAAGCGCGCCGAAACAGCCTGCTTCGGCCCATGTATCGTGATGGTCACAGTCCTCGAATCGGTACGGACCATGGACCAGAATCGAGTTGGTTGCATCATCCGTTCGGTAGTCGGCGACCGACCGAAACAGTCGGGGAAACGTCCCAAATCTAGGATTCAAGTACTGTTTGTGGTAGACTCGGCCGTCGTCCTTCCGGAACGAGGGCGTGAATCCGGGCGTGAGAATACTCTCGAAATGTGCCGTGAGTTTGTCCAAAATAAAGTCGAATGGGTTTGTCTCGAAGGCGGCGTTGATATCGCTGAGTCCGATATGAACGAAGGCGGTCTCCTCACTATACTGGTCGAGGATCCAATCCAGCTCTGACTCCGTAACCGAGCCGGCCGATCCGTCTCGGCGTCGATTCCGAGGTATCATGGCTGCCCGGTTCAATAGTATCCGGGTAGTCTGATACTGGCGGCGTAGATCGCTGACCGAGGGGAGTAACCTTGCGGTGTGCTCCAGAGACGGTGACGGGACTATCTGACCCATATGTTAGCTGTCACAGCGTGTTGGTCGTTTTACATAGCCGTTTTGGCCAGCTACAGCTGTATGAATTGGCTCTTGTTGCAGTGCTTTTTTCATTTGTATATCATTTTATACTTTCACTGGCTGATTTTCAAGAGGGACCCAACTTGGATCTCCCACCATCGGTCTGTCGACCGTGAGTGATCGAAAAGCTGAGTCAGGTCAAACTGCAAACAATGATTCTTCAAAATCCACCGGACAAGACACTGCTCGTCTCAGTGTGGTCACGATTGGGACTCACCTAATCGAGAACCCAACTAAAATGGTCGACACCGGGCTGTCTGTGGCACAGTTGCTTGGCATCGACCGAATTCCTTTACACACTCGCTGTACCATCCGGAGTCGACAGATAGATCTGATTCAGGCCCATGCTGAACCCCTCTCGTCGAAGACTGAATGGATTCCCACAGGACGCGTGAGTTTCGGACGGTCCGGACGAAAGTAAGGAAGACACAGTAAATACTTATAATCTGACACTGTGTTTTTGGATCGAATAATTCAGTTTTTGTGTGCTGATGTAATCTAACTGACAATGGTCGTCAGTAAACTGCCCAAACGACTGTTGCCAGCGACAGCATGTCGACTCCAAGCAGACCTCGTCGCCGTTGTAGCACTCACTCTATTGACAGTTGTTGTCGTACTGCTTCCTCCTATCAACGAGACGGTCTTCCGGTTCGGTTTCGGCGTGCTGTTCCTGTTGTTTGTTCCGGGATACGCACTTATTTCGGCACTCTTCCCGGAAGCGTACGTTCCAGCTGATACCACCGCTGAGGAAATCGAGGCTGAGACGACTGGCATCCTTCCAGGTCAACTGTATAGCGGCACTGGAATCGATGGCATCGACCGAGCCGCCCTTGCGTTCGGAACAAGTGTTGCAATCGTTCCACTGATTGGGATCGTCCTCAGTTTTACCCCGTGGGGTATTAGCCTAATCCCAATCGTATTTACTGTAGCCGGGTTCACACTCTGTGGGATAGCTGTTGCTGCCTATCGGCGCTGGCAACTCCCCGAGGAGAGACGTTTTTCAGTGCCATATCAAACGTGGGCCGCGTCTGGCTGGTCTCGAATTTTTGATGCTGATTCACGATTCGATTCGCTGCTCACGATCGTACTCGCACTCAGCGTTCTGCTGGCGTTCGGTAGCGTCGCATACGCTGTCGCCTCGCCACCAGATGGTGAACAGTACTCGGAATTCTATCTCCTCACAGAAGACTCCGATGGGGAACTCACCGCGGATGGATACCCGACTGAACTCGTTGCCGGTGAGCCTGAACCGATCGTTGTCGGCATTGAAAACTATGAGGGGACCTCGACCGAGTACACCGTCGTTGTCGAAATCCATGAGGTGGAGTTTCTCGAAGACAACCGGGTGCGCGTCGTCGACCGCGAACGTGTCGACACACTCGAAACGACAATCGATGCCGGCGAGACATGGCGGACCGAACACGACCTTATGTCGACGATGACTGGCGCAGACCTTCGTGTGACATACTTGCTCTACGTTGACGAGCCGCCGGCCGAGCCAGCGACTGATACTGCCGACCAGTCACTCCATCTGTGGGTCGATGTTGATGATCCTGCTACTGTGTCCGAAAATTGATATTCATTCTCGCTAAAACGCGAGGATACCTCGGTTGAGGGTTCGGCTACTGACCACGGAGGCAACTTGCTGGCTTGTGTACACTTTTTTGGCACTTTTGGTGAGGATGTGGTTTCCTTGACCAATCGTGGTTGCGCACCAGCGCGCTCTGTGCGTGGTTACGGCGTTTCGTCCGCTGTTGGTACCTCGTCTATGCCATCGTCGGCGGTTGAATACTGTTGGTCGGCTTCGTCGCCAGATTGCATCTGGTGGGTAACCAGAACGCAGGACGTTCTGCTGACGTTGCTGGGACTCTGTGAGTTCCAGCCAGGACCCAAGACCTGCGGTCTTGGGAACGCTCTGAAGGGCGAGGTTTTCGCCTCGAATTTTCCGTAATTTGGACCGATCGCAGCGGCGAATTTGTGCCAAAGTAGTAGTCTGATAGTATGGGTTATTTGCCATACTGTACTGTATGTAAAGTACTTTTAAACAACACTAAAAGTATTAAATTTACAATTTTTTCTATAATATATAAAAGTCCAAAAGGGATATGACAACAATATAGCTGTTCGAAATTTATATGAAGGCATACATAGAGTATGTAATCCGTGATACATTACTCGGGCCGGTTGTCGGCCGAGGGGAGCGTACACCAATGGACAAATCACTAGGAATTCATGAGGAGGTGCTAGATCATTCGTCGCGTGAAATTTGTGTTGTAGGTCTTGGCTATGTCGGATTACCCATTGCTACAGAGTTCGACCGAGTCGGACACAATGTCGTTGGATACGACATCGACCCGGCGAAAATCGACCAACTAACTGATGGTCTGGACCCAACGGGCGATGTGGGGGACGACCGCATTGAGGCGTCCAGCATCGAGTTCACAACTGATGAAACAGCGATCCAACACGCGGAGTACGTGATCGTCACTGTCCCAACACCGGTCGACGATCTGAAAAATCCCAATCTGACGTTCATCGAACGCGCTGGAGAGACGATCGGTCACCACATCACACCCGGAACGACGGTTGTACTCGAATCAACGGTGTATCCCGGCGCAACACACGAGATTCTCGGCCCAGCGATCGAACAGGCCTCAGAGTTGGATGCTGGCGAGGACTTTTATCTCGCCTACTCGCCAGAGCGGCTGGTTCCTGGCGACAAGGAGAACGGATTCCGTGATGTGATCAAAATCGTGAGCGCCCAAACTGACGAGGTGCTCGATGATCTCGCTGATCTGTACGAATCGGTCGTTGACGCCGGGGTCCACCGCGCTCCGAGTATCAAGGTTGCTGAGGCTGCCAAATGCGTCGAGAACATTCAACGCGATCTGAACATCGCGCTCGTCAACGAGCTGGCGATCGCCTGCAACAACTTGGGTATCGATACCCATGCGGTATTGGAGGCTGCCGGAACGAAGTGGAACTTCCACGAGTACAGCCCCGGACTTGTCGGTGGGCACTGTATTCCAGTCGACCCATTTTATATAATCTATGAATCCAAGCGCAACGGATTTTCACCCAAACTCGTCCAACAAGCTCGTGAAACCAACGAGCAGATGCCGACCCATGTCGCCAGAGAGACGCTCAAAGCGCTCAACAACTGTGGGAACGTACTGAACGAGTCGACCGTTCTCGTGTTGGGACTGGCCTACAAACCGAACGTGGGAGACATCCGAACGTCGGCGGTCGACGGGACAATCGAGGAGTTACAGGCCTATGGTGTCGAGGTCATCGGATACGACCCCCATGCAAACGTCGAGGCGGCACGCGAGGAGTTCGGGATTCTCGTCCGCGAGGAGTTACGATTCGACCGCGTGGATTGTGTGCTCTTGGCGACTCCCCACGACGAGTTCCGCCGGATCGATTTCACAGCTGCCGCCGCCAAGATGGCCTCCAATCCCTTGCTCGTCGATGTGATGGGCGTACTCAATGAGGAACGGTACGCCGACTCAGAGCTCACCTACTCGAGGATCTAATATGTACAGAGATCACACCATCGGCGTCGTCGTTCCGGCCTACAACGAACAGGGGCTCATTGGAGATGTAATACAGTCGATGCCACCGTTCGTCGACTGGATTGCCGTTGTCGACGACTGTTCGACCGACGAGACGTGGGGCGAGGTACGACAGGCTGCACGAGAGGACTCGAAAGAGTCAGACACAGAGGTCACGCCGATCCAGTCTGTGATGACCGACGGTGGCGGTAGACTGCTTGCCAGACGAGCCCATGTCCACCCGCAGGTCGGTCGGGTCATCCCGATACAGCATCACGAGAATCTGGGTGCTGGTGGGGCGATCAAGACGGGCTATCTAGCGTCGCTTCAAGATGAACTGGACATCACGGTCACGGTAGACGGTGATGGCCAGATGGACCCGAGCCAGATGCCAAAACTGATTGATCCACTTGTTGAGGGAGCAGCAGACTACGCGAAAGCAAACCGGCTGTTGTACAAAGAGTACCGACAAGAGATGTCGAGTTTTCGCTTTTTGGGCAACTCAATTCTGACCTTCCTGACGAAGGTTGCCAGTGGGTACTGGAAGACGATGGATCCCCAGAACGGCTATACGGCGATCACACACTACGCGCTGGCAAACGTCGGTATCGAAAATATGTACGAATACTATGGCTACTGCAACGACATCCTTGTCAAGTTGAACGCAAAAGGGTTGCAGGTCGCAGACGTTGCGATCCCCGCCATCTACGGCGAAGAGACCTCAATGATTAGCTACCCGACATACATTCGAAAGGTCTCGGGGATGTTGTTGCGGAACTATCTGTGGCGACTGAAAGTGAAGTATCTCGTATTGGACTTCCACCCGCTTGCGCTCTTTTATTTGTTCGGAGCGGCAACAACTGTATTCGGGACCGTCGGGGGACTGTGGTCGCTCTATGCTTTCCTCATGCTCGGTGATTCGCTGTTCGTCCGGGCGTCGTTGAGTCTGTTGGTGTTCCTCATTGGGAGTCTGTTTGTGATGTTTGCGATGTTGTTCGATATGCAAGTCAATGAAGATCGGGAGGTCCAAATCCATGAGTAAATCCAGCACTGGGTCTCTCGAACAGCCAACAGCGGGTCGACAGAAAACGGCCTGTATCACGCTCGATCTCGAGAGTGACTGGTTCGTCGACGAGCCGGAACGAACCTACATCACCGTCGAGTATCTCTCGGAATATATTGAGTTGATTCAATCGGTCGACGTTCCTGTGAGCGTATTTGTGGTCGGACAGCTTCTCGAAGAGCGTCCCGATGTCGTCGAGCGGCTCAACGCGGAGCTCGACACCGAGTTCCATCTCCACTCCTATGGGCATGATCCAGAGATGCCAGACGGGTTTCGGACGGATCTCCGAGACGGAATCGAAGCCTTCGAATCGTTTTTCGGATATCGTCCCCCGGGGTACCGTGCACCACTCGGGAAAATCACAGACCAGCAGCTGACAATCCTCGACAGGGAGGGGTTCGACTTCGATTCGAGTATCTTCCCGTCGTACCGACCGGGGGCATATAACAATCTCAGCGCCCCAATTGAGCCGTACCGGCCCGCCAACACCGGACAGCTGGTCGAGTTCCCAATCGGTGTGGTTCCGTATCTACGGATACCCGCTGCACAGAGCTATCTCAAACTCGGCGGTCGGCCGTACTTCCACCTGCTCGATCTGGTTGATCCCCCCGATCCGCTCGTCTTCGTCTCGCATCTACACGACTTCTTCGATACTGCGGCCAACGAGTATCGAAGCCAGCCAATGAAGGCGATCCAGCAACGCAATCTCAAAGAATCGGCCTCGCTGTTCCGGACCCTGATTCAGCGTCTCGCTGACTCGGGATACCAATTTAGTACAGTTGGAGAGCTGTATTCCGAAACTGTAGATGGTCGACAGCTATGACACGTACCCAACAGGGGCTGCCACGCCAGGCCGAGGTGGTTTCGCTCCTCAACGAGGCATACGATGGATGGGGTACTCATCCATATTTTCGCTGGAAATACGATCTGTACCCGGATTACGACGCCGAAAAACACACCTTCTATACTAGAATCGACGGCGAACTTGCCGCGTTTCGTCGTGCGTTTTGTAAACAAATTGTCGACACCGACCAAACGAACTCGATCTTCATACTGGGCGATACCGCTGTCGGGCCTGCCTATCGCGGGCAGGAACTATACTCGGATCTTCATTCCAAGACGATCGCGTTCAGCGAACAGCAGGGCGCACACCGGGTGTCGACGTTCAATCGGAAAACGAACGTTACCTTCGATGCGAACCGAGATCGGGGCTGGCGCTACCGGGAGCTGCCGCTCAAAATCCGGTTGCTCTCCCCAGATGTCGTCCTTCGACAGTACACTGGTCTTGTATTGCCGGAATTCTCAGCCATCGAGACGGTTGCAGACCGTATCGGCGACCGGATCCACATCGGAACCTCGGACGGACCGGTCACTTTGCGTGACTGTGTCGGCTCGAAGTCACGCACTGAGCCACCGTCGCGGTCGATCGGACCGTCAGTTTCGGATCGAACGCTCGCACAACTGATAGACCTCGCCTGTAGCGACGACTCGGTCGAATCGCTGCGGACACTGCTCAACGGGTGGGCGAATCCACTAGACGGGTCCAGCCCCTCGGTCGAGCGCTTCGAACAGTCAGCCGAACACGCCTATCAGGTCCACCACAACCAGTCGGTCTCGACCGCGGAGTTTGAGGCTATTGTCGACCTCTACGATCAGCAGACCACCTCGTTTCGGCGGACACCGACCGATATCCGGCACATTCTCCAGTATCCCGACTGTGATATCGTTTTCATCACACTGGACGAGGAGTGTGTCGGGTACGCCGTTATCGGCCCACGGTCGAACGGTGACATCCTCGAAGGTCGAGTCCTCGAACTGCGTGTCGACCACGACGAGGCTTTCGACGTGCTCATCGACGAGATCGAACGAGTCTCGATCGACCGTGGATACGACATCATACTCGTGTTTTCCGACCGACCAATTGGTGATCTATGGGCCTCGGTCGACCAACAGGTGATCATGTGGCGGGACCTCGACCAGTCGAAGTCAAGTCCACCACTCGTCGACTCCTGTGAGATCAGCCTCTACGATGTCGTCTAACGACGTGACAGCACTGCTCAAAAACATAATCCCACACTCAACCCCTACCAAATTACCGATGAATGTCCTCCAAATTGCAACGACCAACGACCGAAGTTTCTTTAATGACCAAGTCACCGCGCTCGAACAACACGGAGTCAGTTGCGACACGATTGCCGTCTCGCCGAACAAAGAGGAGTATGCCGCGTTAGTCGACGACCTCGGCCCGATAGCGACGCGTTTGGCACCAACAAAGGGGCACAACGTGCCGTACTATGCGGCCAACGCTCTCTGGTCATATCCGAGAGTATTGAACGCTGTGGCCACCAACGAGTACGATATCGTTCATACGAACTCGGGACTCGCTGCTCCGTTCGGGCTGCTCCAACCACATCGGCCGATTGTCCAAACGTTGTGGGGAACCGACCTAATGGGCGACTACCTCGGTGGCTACTACTGTGAGGCACTGAAGTATGCCGTCGAGCAGTTCGACGAGGTGATCGTGCGGAACGACGCGATGAATCGGGAACTCAACAGACG
>Ga0208138_100669_pt1 | contig 12290 bp, 23 predicted proteins | sample AntRauMetaRauer3_FD_184786 | JGI IMG/M metagenome (GOLD analysis project Ga0208138, IMG submission 184786) | Saline lake microbial communities from Rauer Lake, Antarctica, in enrichment culture - Antartic Rauer Lake 3 Metagenome Rauer3 (SPAdes)... ...
CGACGTCGTCCGCGTCGAGGAGGTGACGCCCGATGAGTGAGCAGGGCGCGATCGACTCAGACTTCGACGACGCCGAGATCTCGTACGAGCAGCGCGTCGCCGACGCCCTCGAGGACGTCCGCACCGAGCCGGTGCCGGGCAGTCTCGCGATCGACCTAGTGACGCGTCAGCTCCTGTTCGTTCGCGCGAAGGTGGCCGACGATCTCGAAGAGTACTACGACGAGAACGGGTTCGACTTGATGACGTACGGCCCGCACCCGTGGCTGCCAGTGTCGATCGACGACGCAGCCTACGAGTGCTACTACATCAACGACCTCTCGCTCGACAGTCTCGACGAGCTGCACAAGCTGAACGACTACGCGTTCCCTGCGGGGCGGCTAGCCGTGGTGGGCGTCGAGCAGGCCTGGAGCGGCACCGAGGTCGATGGGCTATGAGTACGGCCGACAGCGTCGACACGACCACGGGCCCGAGCGAGTTCCCCGAGCGTGCAGCGCGCGCTCTCACCGAGCCGATGAGCGTCCTCGACAAGCGACTCGACCACGATCTCCGTGACGAGGAGTTCCGCGTGATCACGCCACGAGGGACCTACACCGTCGACGCGATCGCGAAGACGTGTGACTGCCCGGATGCACTCCACCGCGCGCCCGACGGCGGGTGTAAGCATATCTGGCGGGTCGCGCTGGCGCGTGGCACCGCAGCGGTCCCGGCATGGATCGACGACTGGTCGGCGATCGACCCGCAGTTAGGCCAGCACCTCGCAGCGAGCCCACGCATCATGACGGTCGATGGTCGGACAGAGGTGTTCGAGCCATGAGTCTCGTCGAGCGCGCCGGGGCCGTCGAGGCCGGCCAGACGTGGCGGTGTGACGAGTCCCGCGCTGACCCCGACGACGTGCCCGCGCCCCACGACGTACCGCTGTGGCCGGCGCACGTCCGCTTCACCGCCGTCGTCGATCGCGTCGAAGACGACTACGTCGAGCTCACGGTGACGACCGGGAATAGCCACCCGCGGACGCCCGACTTCGGCGCCGAGATGGTGAGCACGGTCGAGACGCTCACGAGTGGCAATCGATGGACCCTTCAAGCGGATGCATCAAGCGCTCGACCAGTAGGCGACACAGAGGCGGCCGATGACTGACCACGACAACAACCACGCGAACGCCGTCGCGGCGCAGCTGCGGCTCGCCGAGGAGAACGGCACGCTGGGAGGGAGCGACTGATGCAGCTGCGCGACTCCCAGCGCGCGGCCGAGGACCTCGCGAACGAGCTCGACGTCGTCGACGACCAGGCCCTCGACACGCTGCGGGCCGACGAGATGTTCTCCGCGTACGCGTACATCTACCAGCTGGCCGACCTCTACGCGGCCGACGTCGAGGAGACGCTCGCCGGCGACGAGATGAAGGAGGCGGCCCGGGTCGCCGCCCGCGGCGCTCGCGACGTCGCGGTCACCCGCGCGGAGGAGCTGCTCGGCCGGCGGCTCCGGCAGTACACCCGCCTCGAGGAGTTCGCGGCCTGGGTGTCGGGCGAGCTCTGCCTCGACGCCAGCGCCCGGAACGACGACGGGTACGTCGTGATCAGGGCGAGCGAGGCCGCCGTCGCGGACAACCGCGACCGCCTCCAGGAGCGCGGCATCCCCGCGCGCGTCGACGAGGACGACCCGACGCGGCTCGTCGTCTACCCGCCGATGGGCCACGGCGCCCGCAGCGAGGTCCCCGACGGCCGATGACGTTCCACGTCGTCTGCCACGACTGCGACTTCGAGGACCTCTGGGGGACCGAGCTCGAAGCCGAGGACGACGTCGAGGAACACGAGGAACTCACCGGCCACGACGTCGAGTACGGTCAGATCGACTGACCCCGGTGGCCGGGGCCCCGGGTTCACGTTCGAGACGGCCGAGGACGTCTACCAGATCGAGCTCCACAACTACGACGGGCTACTGTCCGCCAGCGGAGACTTCGAGACCGAGTGGATCGACAAGCTCGTCGACGCGGAGGTTGTTGACGATGCCTACTGATGATAGTCTCGGAGACGAGGAAGAGCAAACCCAATATAACTGTTATGTGGGTAAGAAAGGGGAACACTTATGGCAGTGTGGGTGCTCAACGTTAGTATGGAGCAAAACAACGCTACCATGGGCGCGACGCTAACCGAATCCCTCAGCGCAGTCGACAACACCGACGATCCGCGAAGCGAGGCGATGAGAATCTCGATGGCCGAGCACTTCGAGGATTTTGAGCTCGAATACCGCGAAGATCCTCACACTGACGCGGAGGTTGTCCACGAAGACGATCAGGTGATCGTTGTGGCCGACCACACTGGGCATGAGCTGAATGAGTGGGTGTCTGACTTTAACATGACTGAAGAGGATTGCGATGCGTTTTACGCGTGGAACCACGAGGTTGCACGCGAACTGACTGACCATGATTGGGCGGTTGTTGATCCAGTTGTGTTTGACAAATTGGGTAACGCTACCACGGACGCAACACTCACTGAATCCCTCAGCGCAGTCGACAACACCGACGAATCGATCGACGGTGCTGCTAGAATCACTCACACGCAGAACGGCATGGGTGTCTGGCAAACTGACGACGGAGAAGGACTCGACGAAGATCCCGACGAGTACCGCGTCGAGTGTAGCTGTGGCGAGGAGTTCGGCTCCTGGGGTAAAGCAACCCGACACGCCGAAGAGGAACACTAAGGATGCAGATCGAAGTATCTGCATCAGACATCAAGTCCAAGAAGAAAGCAGACGACAGAGGCCGCATAACGCTGGGAAGCGAGTACGGGGGCGAAACGGTCACAGTGGGCGTCCTCGAAGTCGAAGACGAGGACGACGTTCGGACCGACGGCGGCCGGTCCGCTGGAAACCCGGAGACCCGTCTCGGCGAGGCGCGCAAGCAGCTCCGCATCGTCCTGAACGACGTCGAGTTCGAGGACGAGGACACCGCCGAGTTCGTCGAGGGCGCGCTCGCCTGCGCGGAGTCGGCAGCCGTCTGCCTCGAGGGCCCGGAGGTCCTCGAAGACGAGGAGTGGTGGTAGTGATGCCTGAAGTCACTGCGACCGACCACGTCCACGAGCTCGTCGACGCCGGCGAGATCTCGGCGGCGATCGCTGACCGACTCGACGATAACGGGTTTCAGACGATCTCGGACCTGCTGATCGCCGACCAAGAGGATCTGGAGGACGTGCCGTACGTCGGCGCCGAACGCGCCGCAGACATCCTTGCGGCTGTCGACGACGTCGAACCCGAGCCGCTCGTCGATAGTCGCGAGGTCGTCCTCGAGGCGACGCTCGGCGAGAAGCTTGACCTGACGATGGCTGAGCGCCCGGGCTACGCGGACCCGGTGGCCGTCATCGAAACCGAAGAGCCGACTGTGTGGGAGACGCCTGATGGCGACACCTGGCGGACGCGACGCATCCGCATCTCTCAGAAGAGGGCCGGCGATGGCGCCGACCACGAAGAGTGTGACCTCGTTGTCGGCGCCGATGGGGTGCGGATCGAAGACCCGCCGGTCAAACGTGTGTCGCACCAGCCGGATGTCCCGAGCTGGGAAGTCGAATCAGTCGGCGCGGTCGGCCGTGTCGTGCAGTCGACGTACTACCAGCTCGTCGGCCAGCAGGAACAGGCCAACGCGAAGCCTGAGGGCGACGATACGTGGCGGAAGTACCAGCGGAGAGAAGCATGAGTACCGAGTTCCGCGTCGTCGACCGTGTCGCTCGCGAGACGGGTAAGAAGCTCGCCGAGACTGACTCGATCCTCGCACACGACGACGAGGAGACGTTCGTCCTCGAGGAGGTGGAGGATGGCGAGTAGCGACGGTGGCTCCACCGCCGACCAGATCCTCGACGAGAACGGCGTCGGCCAGAACAACGACTACACTGGTGACGGGTACGGCGGCTCCGAGGCAGCCATCGACGCGATCGAGGCGTTCGTCGACGAGTGCGTCACCGACCAGATGGTCGTCTCGTCGCGCTCGATCGCGAATGGTGCCGACGTCGATGCTCGCGTCCAGGAGATCGGGAAGACGCTCGGCGCTCGCCTCGACGGCCGGACGCCCGACGGTTTCCTCGACGACGTCGAACTCGACACATGGCGCGACACGCGCCCGACGAAGTGGGTGATCACCCGCGTCGCCGGCGAAGCTACCGGCCGCCGGACGAGCCAGCTGCTTCACAAGCCCGGCCTCGCCCGCGAGATCTCGGCAGCGCTCGATGTCGATGTCTCCGAGGGCTACAACTGCCACCGCGATCACGAGACCGAGCGAGTCGACATCCGGATCTCGTGGATGCGCACCGTCCTCGACGCCGTGGCGACGGCCGCCGGCGACGACCTGGGGGCGTACCTGAGCGACGAGCAGCCCGCGTACGTCGACGACCCGATCGACGAGCTCACCAAGACCGGCGTGAGTCGCGTCCTCGAACGCATCCTCGACGCCGACGAGCAGCTCGGGACGAGTGACGGCTGGCCGCGCTCGACGCTGGTCGTGATCCACGCGATCCTCGTTGAGGGGCGCGACCCGAGCGAGGTGAGCCGATGAGACGGTCAGTCCAACAGCAGCGACAGGCCGAGAAGCTCCAGCTCAAACACGCCGCCGAGCAGGGACGTGAGCAACGCCTCCAGACTGCCCTGGAGACGGGGGAGGTCGGGAAGCAGGGTCAGCGCATCTGGATCATCCCCGAGTTCGAGCCCGACGAAGCCGAGGCGGACTACACCGAGGCGCTCGTCCGGGAGGCGCTTCCGGAGTACGACATTCAATTCGTCGTTGACCACACGAAACCGATCACGAAGGACCGCATCCATGACATGCTGCTCGGATCCGGCAAAGAGGACGACGTGCGGACCGACGGCGGCCGGTCCGCTGGAAACCCGGAGACCCGTCTCGGCGAGGCGCGCAAGCAGCTCCGCATCCTCCTGGACGACGTCGAGTTCGAGGACGAGGACACCGCCGAGTGCGTCGCGGGCGCGCTCGCCTGCGCGGAGTCGGCAGCCGTCTGCCTCGAGGGCGAGGACGCCGCTCGCGACGACGGCGGCGCCGACCTAGACGACGTCGAGGCCATCCTCGAAGACGGCCTCAACCGCCTCGACGAGCTCCGCACGCTGCGAGGTGACGCCTGATGTCGACAACGACCAGCTCGGCGGAGAAGCGACACGACGCCTCCTCGCCGGCTGCCCGCGAGCTGGTCACCGAGTGGGTACAGACGCACGTCGACGACCGCAAGATCGCGACGGCCAAACAGATCGTCAACGAGAGCGGTCGCGACGATATCGACGTCGGCGACGTCGGGCGCACGCTCGGCTGCCGACACGCCGGTGTCACGCCCGACTGCTTTCTCGATATGGTCGAACTCTCACAGTGGGGCGACGCGAACGTCACCAGTTGGGTGTTCGAGCGCGTCGACGGCGAGATCGCGGCCACCCGGACGCCCGGGCAGTACCTGTTCAAGCCGGATCTCGTCGTCGAGATCAGCGATGCCGTCAACGGCATCGATGACGAGTACTACCTCGAAGAAGACGAGGCCCGCCGCGTGCAGATCTCGGCCGCCTGGAAGCGCGCCGTCACCCGCGCGGTCGCCGAGCGTACTGACAACAAGCTCGATGCCCTGCTGACGGGCTACGACGAAGAGAGCTGGATGTCGTTCGAGCAGTATGTCGGCCGACTCTCGAAGATCGAACTCGCGAACATCGTCGAGAAGTTGCTCGACATCGACGAGCCACTCGCGACGACATACAGCTGGCCGCGGGAGATGTTGATCCCGATCCACGACGTGCTCGTGACGGGCATCGACCCGGCGGAGGTGGACGCGTGAGTTGGCCTGCGTGGATCCTCACGCGCTGGGTGACGGTCGGACTCGCGATGGTGCTCGGTGCGCTGATCGTCGTCGAGGTGGCCGCATGAGCACCCCACGGACGCGATACACGACGACTGGCCACGCGGACGACCAGTTCCGGATCCGCGCCACCGGTGGCGCGGGCGTCGCGACCGCGTGGCAGCGGGGCCTAACTGTCGAGGTCCCGGACACGGCGCCCGTCCCGAGACACGACGAGGCGAGGTACGACGCCCGCGGCGACCTCGTTGTGTTCCGTCGCGAGGGGGCGCTCACGACGTGCTACGGGCTCGACGCCGAGCACCTCACCAACATCCACGGTGTGGCCGTCGCGGCCGCCGTCGACGCACAGTACGGGACGAGCTACTGCTCCCGAATCGACGCGGCGAAGTTGGAGGAAGCCTGATGATCGACGCCGAGGGCCCGGCCGCCGAGCAGCTCGTCGACGGCGCGGTCGGCGACCTCCTGGAGGCGATCGTCGACGTCCAGCGCTGGAGCGACCAGCACGACCACCCGGTCGCGGAGTGGTCAAAAACCCCCATCTCTGGTGTGTGCCAAAAAGACTAAGGCGCCGGGGGCCGTCGAAGCGTTTGTAATGCAATACAGAGACGAGAAAAGCATGGGACTCGACGTCGACTACCTCCGAGACATCGACGAGGCCATCCTCGACTACCTCCAGGAGGGCAGAGTAACACCAGTGTACTGCCGCGACCGACTCCTCGACGAGGACGCCACCGAGGTCACCTCGACCTACTGCTGCCAGTGCCTCCAGCGCCTCAAGGAACACGACCACGTCCAGAACCTCTACAACACCGGCCTCTACGAGCTCGTGAACGACCCCCGACGTCCGGACACCGTGCGCGCCGGCGGTGACGCCGGCGGCCGGATGAGCGAGGGAGATCTCTTCGAGGACGGGGAGCTCGACGAGGGCGAGAACTGATGGCGGTCTCTTCAGGGCCGTACTGTAGCGCTCTCGGCTGTGGTGACGACGCCAGGGTTGTCGTCCGTCTCGATGACGCTCGCGAGCGTGTCGTCTGCGCAGACCACGCCGACGACGGCGAGGTGGTCGGAGATGTCTGAGGACGACGTCTCCGCCCGTGACGCCCTCGCGATTGCACAGCGAGCGCTCGCGAAAGCCAACCGCGTCGACGAGCTCGAGGCCGAGATAGAGAACCTCCGTGAAGATCTCACGTCGCTCGAGCTCCGCTTCTCCGAGCACGACGACGATCGCGACTACGCGCAGCTCAGTCGTGACGAGAAAGTCGGGATGGTTCGCGAGCACGCCTTCCAGAAGGCCACGCGTGGCTCGGGTGTCGCTGCGCTCGACTACGACGACATCATGTGGGAGGTGTTCGACGGCGAACCCTCTGCTGACCACTGCTACACGCTGATGAAGCTCGCCGCAGACACACGCGGCTTCGAGGAGAAGACGCCGGCGAGCGGGAACCGAAGTCTCACCGTCGACGCTCGTGAGGCGAAGCGCGGTGCCGTGTTTTCGTCCGCGAATAAAACCACCTCGGAGGGGGTGCGCTAACGATGGCGGTCTTCACTCGCGGGATCCCGCCTCCGCTTGTTCCCCCAGAAGATCAACGCAAGCGTAGCTGTGTAAGCAACTGTCCGTTAGCTACAAGGCCGTCGTTCTGGCCGGCGTCTGGCCGGCGTCGTCCGACGGTGCGAGTGGTGAATCGGACTTTATTCGCAGACGAAAACTCACGATGTCCACCACCCACGACCGACGAAAGGAGAACGAGACGACAACTGAGACGCTGACCCGGTTCCTCCGGGAACGGTACCGCGATGCCGTCGGGACGCTCGCACAGCGCTACCCGAACGAGGAGCGGTCACTCGTCGTCGACTACGACGAGCTGTTCGAGTTCGACCGGGCGATCGCGGAGGATGTCCTCGCGAAGCCGGACGAGATGCGGGAGTACTTCGAAGAGGCGCTCCGGCAGTACGACCTCCCGGCCGACATTGACCTCGCGAACGCTCACGTGCGCGTGTCGAATCTGCCGCCTGAGCACACCTACTACCCAGGTGGGTTCTCTCCAACCGACCAGGCGAGCCACTACCGGGCGATCACGGGCGAGGTGTCGAAAGTCACTGACGAGTACTCGAAGATCGTCGAGGCGGCCTTCGAGTGCAAGCGCTGCGGGACGATGACGTACATTCCGCAGACGGACTCGGGCTTCCAAGAGCCACACGAGTGTCAGGGGTGTGAGCGACAGGGGCCGTTCGGCGTCAACTACGACCAATCGGAGTTCGTCGACGCCCAGCAGTTCCGCCTCGCGACGCCGCCGGAGATCGCGGAGGGCAGCGGCACCGAGATCGACGTGTTCGTCGTGGACGACCTCGCCGACGTTGTCACCGCCGGCGACCGTGTCACCGTCGCGGGCACGATCCACCTCGAACAGAAGACACAGGGTCGCGAGAAGACTGGGAAGTTCGAGCCGTACGTCGACGCCGGCGCGCTCGCGATCGACGAGACGGACCACACGAGTGTCGATACCACGCCCGCAGAGCGCGAGCGTATCCACGAGCTCTCGGATGGCGCCGAAGGCAACCCGCTCGATCTTGCGGGCGCGTCACTCGCGCCGAAGATCCACGGCAACGACTCGATCAAGCGCGTGCTCATCCTCGCGATGGTTGGTGGCTCGAAGACGGTCTACCCGGACGGCGATCACGATCGCGGCGAGTTCCACGTCCTTCTCCTCGGTGACCCGGGGACGGCGAAGTCGAAGCTGATCGGCCGTGTCGAGGACCTCGGCTGGCGGACTGTCGGTGTCTCGGGAAAAGGCGCGACCGTCGCCGGCGTCACAGCGAGCGCCGTCCAGGACGACTTCGGCGACGGTGGCTCTGCGCTCGAGGCTGGCGCGTTCGTGAAGGCGCACAAGGGTGCGGTGTGCATCGACGAGCTCGACGATATGCCGGCCGATGTCCGGGCGGCGATGCTCGACCCGATGAGCAAGCAACGAATCTCCGTCAACAAGTGGGGAATCAACGCAACGCTCCGCACGGAGACCTCGGTCGTCGCCGCGGGCAACCCGAAGTACGGGCGGTTCGACCCGTACGAACCCGTCCAGGACCAGTTTGACCTCGAAAGCAACCTGCTCTCCCGGTTCGACCTGGTGTTCACGCTGACCGACCAGCCGAATCCGGACCGTGACAGCACGATCACTGGGCACATCCTCGACGCTCGCGACGCCGCCAAGCGACAGATGGCCGGGATGGACGTCGACGACGAGCTCGCCGAAACCATCGCGACGCCTGTCGACCGCGATCTGCTCCGGAAGTGGATCGCTCTCGCGAAACAGCAGCCCGAGCCGGTGTTCGCGAACGACGAGGTGAAGGCGTGGCTCGACGAGAGCTTCACGGACCTCCGCTCGCTGAACGGCTACGACAGCGAATCGCCCGTCCCGGTGACGTTCCGGAAGCTAGAGGGGATTGTGCGAATCGCCGAGGCGGCCGCGAAGTTCGAGTTCTCTGAGACGATCGAGATGCGCCACGTCAAGTTCGCCACGAAGGTCGTCGGCGAGTCGATGCAGGACTACGGCACCGACGAGAGTGGGCAGTACGACGCCGACGTCCAAGAGACGGGCTCGTCGATGAGCCAGAAGCAGACAATGAAGCTGCTCGGCTCGACCATCGAGGAGCTTCAACCGGACAATGGTGGCGGCGCCGATCCCGAAGACGTCGTCGAGCAGCTGGAAGAGGAAGGCATCGACACTGGCTGGGGACTAATCGACAAGGCGAAAGAGAAGGGGATGGCCTACGAGCCGCAGGGCGAGGGCATCCGCTGGGTGGGTGGTGCCTGATGCCTGCCACGAGCCAACACAACGAGCAGGCGGGGACGCTCCCGAACCCGTCGCCGGAGAACACTACCGAACACGGCGAGAACCCGGCGCGATTCCTCGTCGAGGAACTCACCGTCGACGACGGCGACGGCACGACGGGCGAGTTGATGCTCGCACGCATCCGCGGGCTGGAGACGATCGCGCTGTGTCGGTTCTGGCTCGGCGTCGAGCGCTACCTCGCTGCGCATGCGGATCGCGACCCACGCGATCGCGTCGTCGACGCCCTCGAAGAGCGCGAGGAAACTCTCCGGAAGCGAGGTGAGGGGGTGGCCCAGGCCGGACTTTCGCCCAAGGAGCGCCGCGAACGTGCCGCCGAGCTCGACAGCGAGTCCGTAGCGGTGCTCGTCGACGACGACGGCGAGGAGATCCCGTGGAGTCGACAGCGCGGCGCCGTCCTGGGGGCGAGCCGATGAGCATCTTCGAAGATCTCTACGAAGTCCGCTACCAGGCAGGAACGCACCGCGACCATGTCACTGGCCCGTGCGAGGCTGACACGCTCTTCGAGTCGCTCCAGGCCGTCGACGCGACGACCGGCACCGACGTGGACATCACCCAGGGCGACGCCATCGTCATCCTCGACCGGCAGTCGGCCGAGACGATCTCCGAGCGGCTCGGAGACGACGTCCACGTCGCATTCGAGGACCCACTCGTCTCCCGTGAGCACCTGGATCTCGCCCCGAGCCGGATCGAACAGGTGCTCCCGGGGAAGACGCAGGTCCACACCGTCGGGAGTCCGTCGCGCTGGGGGCTCGTGATGGATTCGGGCTGTGTCAGCCTCGACAACGAGGTTATCGACCCTGCCGGCGTCGTCGGCATCTCGTGGGTGATCGAGTCGTGACCCAGACCGTCGACGTCGCCGATCTCCCTCGACCGACGCGTGAACACCTCGCCGAGCTCCCACCGACGGCCACAGTCGTGTACCTCCACCTCCGCAACGAGGGGAATCCCCGAACACTCAGACAGATCGCCGACGAGACGGTTCGCCCGCAGCGTTCGATCCGTCGCGCACTTCGCCAACTTCACGAGGAGGGGATGGTCTCGTGCTCGCCGCGACACACGGATCCGCCACAGTCGGAATGGCAGGTCAACGAGTGAGCGACAAAATGGCGCTCGGGAATCGACTTAAGCCTAGGGGCAAGAAACAGATGGTCGACGACGGCACCGCCACATGGTCCCGAGCCTGAGAAGGCGATGACAGGGTCAGTCCGACAGCACTGCGTTTCTCCCCGTTCACCGATGTCCACTATTCAACAGTCACTCGACGAGTTCGACACTCGCCACGAGGTCGTCCCAGCTCGCGTGTTCGAGCGCTACCTCTGGACCAACCCCGAGGTCTGCAGCGAGTGCTTCGCCCGGATACGCACCGCTCACGAGCTGACCGTCGACGACTGGGGCAACACCGTCACCGAGCTAGACCGCTTTGGCTCCGGCATCCGGGGGTACGACAACGTCAACGGCGGTGGCGTGTACCTCCCGCGAACGTTCTGCGAGGACTGCGGCGGTCGAGGCCACGCCGACCCCGAGACGGACTCGAAGCTCCAAGCGACGCGCCGGGCCACCCAGATCGCCGCCCGCCTCGAGGAGCGCAACATCCCCGTCGACGGCCCAGCACTCCGCCGGGCCGTTCGGAAGCTGAAGGCGAAGCCCGAACTGGAGGCACTCGACCGGGAGATCTACGAGCGCGCCACCAAACTCGCTGTCCGGAGGGCACAGCGATGAGCCTCTCGCAGTACGGGCGCGTCGAGTTCCCGTTCGGCGACCGGCGCCTCGTCGGCGATGCAGTCGACTTCGAGCCCGCCGGCGACGTCTCCGGGCCCGACGGCCTCCTGGTCGTCGACGTCGACGGGCTCACGTACCGCGTCGAGGAGTCGAAGGTCGAGCGGTTGCATCGATAGCGCAACGGGAGCGCACCGCCCTGAAGAGGCGGAGGTCCCGGTTCGAGTCCGGGTCGATCCATGTCCCGTGGGGCGTGCCTTCTCCGGAAGGCCAGGTCACCCTGCGGGGATGTTGAGCCGAATGAGCGGCCGGCAGCCATAACCGGCGTTCGGTACCTCAACGTGTTGTCTACGTCGCGTATCATGCTTCTTCGGACCGTCTCGACACGACGTTCCAAACCCAACCAAGACCGGCCGCCTTGCGACGCCTGTGGCCAGGTGACGGACGGCCCTATGGGCTCGGGCGAAACCAAAGCCTGAGACGGGCCCCCCCGTGCCGGGTTCGACCCCCGGCGTCGCCGTTCGAGTGTAACTCATCATGCCCCGACCAACCGACAAGCCACCGCTGACGAACCGATCGACGTCCTGTCCCGGATGTGGGTGCCCGACCGACTCTGCGAGACCCTGCGACTGCCAACCTCTGATGGATGTCACATGATGTCCGTCCAACGCCCTCGGCCGTGGTACTGCCGGGACGACCTCGTCGACGAGTACAAGAGCACGCTCAGAGAGGATGGTGAGTCACTGCCGATGCTGAAGGCGCTGAAGATCCTCCGCGCGATCATCGTCAACCTCGGCGTGATCGCCATCGGCCTCTACGCGATCTCCCGCGGCGGGGATCCAACGTTCCTGGGTGGCTTCGGACTCACAATCCTCGGCGCCTACAACGGCGTCGAGCT
>Ga0208138_100679_pt1 | contig 12170 bp, 14 predicted proteins | sample AntRauMetaRauer3_FD_184786 | JGI IMG/M metagenome (GOLD analysis project Ga0208138, IMG submission 184786) | Saline lake microbial communities from Rauer Lake, Antarctica, in enrichment culture - Antartic Rauer Lake 3 Metagenome Rauer3 (SPAdes)... ...
CGGCGTCTACCACCTGAAGACGTACGCGAAGAACCCCCGCGACCTCCGCGGCGTGGGCGCGAAGATCGCCCGCCGGGTCGACGACGAGCTCGATCCCCTACTCCCGGACAAGGAGTCGGCCGGACGGTTCGCGGTGCAGTCGCCGCCCGAGGACGAGGCGGCGGCCGAGGACGCCGCGACCCGGCTGCGCGAGACGCTGAAGGTCCACGCGGAGACGCCCACGAGCCCCGACCACCTGTTCGAGGACGTGATGGAGGCAATCGACTCGCCGGCGTTCGGCCCGATGGACTACGAGTTCGATGGGCGTCCGGACGAGCTCGACGAGCTCTCGGACACCTTCGAGGAGGCCGAGGAGCTGCTCTCCGCAGAGCTGGAGGATCTGATCGACGAGGACGACGTGGACCGCGGCTTTCACTAATCGAACCCCTTCCGTTCCCTCACCCGCCGACGACCCTTTATAAATAACGGCCGTACGATCCGCATGAGCTATCCGGTCACCTACTACTGTCCGCACTGCGGAACCCTCGTCGAACTGGAGCGCGACGGCTATCTCGCGGACAAGTCGGTGACGCCGTACCCCCTCGAAGGCTGGACGTACGTCGACCCCACGGCGCCGTTCGAGGGCGACGACGCCGACGGCGTCCGGTTCGTCTGCGGCGAGAGCGACGGGGTGGATTGGGACCCCCACGACGGGGTGCGCGGATCGGACCTGAGCGGGACGAATGGCGAGGGCGAAACGGGTGACGAGCCCCGCGACGCCCTCGGCTGCGGCGAGCCCTTTTACCTCTCCTTCGTGCGCTACGAGGAGGGCCGTGAGATCGACCCGCGCGCCGAGTCGGAACTGGTGGAGATCGACCCCGATCCCCGTCCCAGCGGGCCGCGCGGACCGAGCGGTCCGCCGGGGCCTGACGGGGCCGGAGGCGGCTCAGGAGGTGGTTTCTGGTAGTATCAGGTGCCAAGCCGACCGTAGCATTATGCGGCTGAAGCGCGACGGGAGACGTATGGCGGACACCAAATCCGGGCGCGACAAACAGGCACGCGACGCGGAGCGCCGACAGAGACAGCGAGACATCTCGGAGGCCAGGGAACGCGGCGACGAACCGGAGCCGACCCCCGATCCGCCGACCGAGTGCCACCGCCGGGGCTGTTCCGAGCCCGTGGCGTTCTCGGTCACCGAGCGGTATCAGGAGGAAACTGGGGCGGGCGCCGTGGAAGCGACGGCGTTCCTCTGTGTGGATCACACCGCCGTCGAATCCCCGATGAACCTGGACGACGCGTACGAGGGGTACGTGTTCCACGTCGAGCCGATCGCCGCCGGCGACGGCAACTGAGCCGCTGACGACGACGACTGACAAACCACTTACTGCGGGAGCGAGAACGGTCGGGCATGGAAAGCATCAACCGGACCGCGATCGAGCTCGTCGACGAGGCGCTCGACTTCGCCGGCGAGCTCGACGTCGTCGGCTACGAGCTGGATAACGGCGCCACCATCGTCGACTTCGGAATCGACGCCGCGGGCGGCGTCGAGGCGGGGCTGCTGCTCGCCGAGATCCAGACCGCCGGGCTCGCGAACCTCCGCACCCGCATGGGCGAGGTCGCGGGCGCGCCGCGCCAGTACGTCGAACTGTCGACCGACCACCCCGCGATCGCGCTGCTCTGCTCGCAGAAGGCCGGCTGGGAACTCGAATTCGAGTCCGGCTTCGAGGGGCTCGGCTCGGGGCCGGCCCGGGCGCTCGTCGGACAGGAGGCCGAGTTCGAGCGCGTCGGCTACTACGACTCCTCCGAGTTCGCGACGCTCACGGTCGAGTCGACGACGCTCCCGACCGAGGAGGTCGCCGAGCACGTCGCCGACCTCGCCGAGGTCGAGGCCGAGGGCGTGTTCCTGCCGGCCTACGCGACCGGCTCCACGGCGGGCTCGGTCGCGACCGCGGCCCGCGCCGCGGAGCTCGCCGTCTTCCGCCTGCTGGAGCTCGGCTACGAGCCGACCGACGTGCTCCACGCCTCCGGCGCCGCGCCGATGGCCCCGGCCACCCGCGACGAGGACCTGGCGATGGGCCGGACGAACGACGCCCTCGCGTACGGCGGGGAGGTCCACCTGCAGGTCGCGCGCGACGACGACCGCTTCGACCAGATCGTCTCGACCGCTCGCGAGGAGTACGGGACCCCCTTCGTCGAGATCTTCGAGGACGCCGGCTGGGACTTCTACGAGGTCGACGAGCGCGTCTTCGCCCCCGCGAAGGTCACCGTCGACGTCGTCGACGGCCCCGTGTACACGGTCGGCGAGACGGACGAGGAGCTGCTGGCGGAGTCGTTCGGCTACCGCTGAGGCGGTCGCGACGATGCGTCTCAAACCCGTCCCCGAACCCCCCGACTCGCTCGATGACCTCCGCGCGTTCCAGCGGGCGGTGCCGCTCGTCCCGGGGAGCACCGACGACTGCTGCGCCCGGCTCCGCGAGCGTCGGGGGCTCTCCGACCGCCAGACCGCGAACGACTGGCTGGCGTTCCTGCGCGCGCTCGGGCTGGTCCGGGAGACCCCCCGGGGATTCGTCAGGACCGACACCGAGCCGACCCCGGACCGCGTCCGCGAGGGGCTCCGCGAGGGCGTCCTTCTCGTTCCCGAGGCGCTTGCCGCCCTACGAGACGCTTCACTCGCAGACCCGCTTACCCCCGACGACCTGTTCGCGGCGACCCGGGAGTCGGTACCCCGGCACGACCGCGCCCGCGACCCGAACTGGGAGGCGACGTGGCGCGAGCGCGCCGATCGGCTCCTCCGCTGGCTCGCGCTCGTTGACCTCGCCGAGGAGATCGAGGCGGGTGAGGCGGGTGAGGAAAGTGAGGCGGGTGAGGAGAGTGAGGAAAGTGAGGCGGAGAAGAGCGGGATCTCGGAAACGAGTTCGGTCGCCTACATCGTCGGTGACGCGACCTGAAACGCCGTATTACGGCGCTCGACAGCCGGTCCGTGACAAGCCTTTTACTCGGAGCCGGAGACGGTGATCGCATGGGACGATTCGACGAGCGGGACGGACCGTTGCGGGTCCGGTACGAGCCGACGAGCGTGAAGGACCTGCTCGTGGAGATGAAAGACACCGCCGAGCTGTTGATCGACTTATCCTACTCCGCGGTCCTCCACGGGAGCCCGACGATCGCCCACGAGGTCGTCGAGCTCGAACACCGGATGGACGTGCTCCAGATGCGCGCGCGCATGAGCCTCATGCTCGCGGCTCGGAGCCCGGACGAGGCCGAGACGCTGGCGCCGGTGCTCGGCGTGGTCGGCGCGGCCGACAAGATCTCCGACGCCGCCGGCGACATCGCCAAGATCGTCACCGAGGAGATCGGCCTCCCCGACGCGATGCGCGGCGCGCTCACCGAGGGCGTCGAGACGCTTGTCCGCGGTACCGTCTCGGCCGACTCCGCGTACGCGGGGCGGACGCTGAAGGACATCGACCTCGAGTCGAAGACGGGTGTACGCGTCATCGCGATCCGGCGCGACGAGGACTGGATCTTCAACCCCGGCCCGAAGACCCGGATCGAAGTCGGCGACGTGACGCTCCTCCGCGGGCCCGAGACGGGCGTCACTGACGTGCACCCGACGCTGACCGGCGAGCCGTTCGATCCGAACGAGTCGCCGGAGCCCGCCATCGACGACTTAGAGCGCGCGGTCGACTCTATCGTGTTGATGAAGAATCTCTCGGAGCTGGCGGTCGATCTGGCATACGGCTCGGTCCTCTTCGATAACGAGGCGCTCGCCGAAGAGGTGTCGAACCTGGAGATCGAGGTCGACGCGCTCCAGTCGCGGTTCGAAGCGTGGACCCTCCGAGCCGCCCAGGAGGCCGATGACCCGGTGTCGTTGCGCGGGCTGATCCACCTCGGTGTCGCGACCGAGGAGATCTCTGACGCCGCCCTGGAGATTACCGAGGGCGTCATGCGCGACATCGGCGTCCACCCCGTCGTGGAGATGGCGGTCCAAGAGTCCGACGAGATCATCACCCGGACCGTGATCGTCGAGGGGAGCGACCTCGACGGCACCCGGATCGAGGGCGGGATCCCCGCGACCGACATCTCGACGAGCGTCATCGCGATCCGCCGCCCCGACGAAGGGTGGCTCGTCGGTCACGACATCGACACCACCCTCCGGCCCGGCGACGCCGTCCTCTCGAAGGGGACCCGCACCTCGGCCGAGGAGTTCGAGGCGCTCGCGGCGTGACGACACCGCCGACCGCCGACCCCGTGCGGCTCGTCCGCGCCTACTACGACGCGCTCGATACCGGCGACTACGACCGGCTCGCGACTCTGCTCGATCCCGAGTTCGTCCAGCGGCGCCCGGACCGCACCTTCGAGGGGCGCGACCGCTTCGTCGCGTTCATGCGCGACGAGCGCCCGATGACGGACACGAGCCACGCCGTCGACGCGGTGTACCCCGCCGGTCCCGGCGTCGCCGTCCGTGGCCGACTGCTCGACGCCGACGGCGACGAGGTGTTCGCGTTCGTGGACGTCTTTTCCGTCGCGGACGGACGCCTCGTCGCGTTGGAGACGTACGCCGCGTCGGACGACGATCAATAAAGAGCCGCCGGCTGGACCGACTTACCGCGAGTCGCCCGGCGACACCGGACACGTGTCGACGCCGAGCAGCGCGTAGAGGCCGCAGGTGCCGGTCGCGGCGGTACCGAGCATGAGGAGGGCGGCGACTCCGAGTACGGGCGCGGCGATCGCGGGAAGCGGCACAGCGCCGGCGAGGGTTCCGATCGAGGCGATCCCGAAAATCGCTCCGAGGGCGGTTCTGACGCGCTTGTCCGTTGCACCGACGTTCTGTTGCATACACCACAATACAACGCACGACCGTAAATACGTTCGCACGATTGCGATCCCGCAGGTGTCCCCCGACGGCGAGACGACCGCCCTCTACTACGACGTGACCGACCGCAACGAGCTCCGCCCCTCGATCCGAGCGAGCCGTGAGTCTGCTGTATTGACCGCAATTGGATCGGAATATATCACCCGTTGAGGGCATCGACAGAGCTAGCCGAACGGGTCATCCGACGAGAAGTTCGATCGAGCCCAAAAACGCCATTCCGACGCCGACGACGCGCGTGAGCGTCACTTTCCACTCTGCGGGTTCGACCTCCGACCACGATCGCTTGCTTCCGATCGAATCGATCCGTTCTTCGAACCGTGCGAACTCGTACGGCCAGATAGCGTGTGGAATCCCGACCGCGAGGAGGAAGAGCGCGAGTGCGAGGTACACACCGTTGCCCGTCTGAGTGCGATAATAGGTTTTCTGGAACGCTCTCAAATCCCTCCCTTCGTCGCTGGCGCCAGCGATCCTCTCGCGTCGTTCTTTATACGTGATCGTCGCGGCCGCTCACGGGGTTTACCTATCGCATCGCCGCAACGGATCTGACACCACTCTCGCAATCGATCGAGAGACGGTCTTCAGCGACTAGCGACCTCGGGCGAAGCCCTGCCTCCGGATCTCAAGGAACCGGCTATTTAAAAGACGCCACAGCGGTCAGCGACCGCGACCGTCCCCTACTCGCCCGTTTCGATCGGCGCGCCGACGAGGTTCCCCCACTCGGTCCACGAGCCGTCGTAGTTACGGACGTCGTCGTAGCCGAGCAGTTCGTGCAGGAGGAACCACTCGATCGACGAGCGCTCGCCGACGCGGCAGTAGGTGATCGTCGACTCGTTGCCGTCGACGCCGGCGTCCGCGTACAGCTCGCGGAGTTCGTCGGCGCTCTTGAACGTGCCGTCCTCGTTCAGGGTGGTCCCGATCGGGACGTTGCTCGCGCCGGGGATGTGGCCGCCGCGCTGGGCCGTCTCGTTGAGCCCCTCGGGAGCGATGACCTCGCCGGAGAATTCCTCGGGCGAGCGCACGTCGACCATCGGAATCCCCTCCTCGATCGCCTTGTCGATGTCGTCTTTGTAGGCGCGGACGCTCTCGAAGGGACCGCGGGCCTCGTACTCGCGGGGCGTGAAGTCGGGCTCCTCGGTGGAGAGCGGGTAGTCGTTATCGACCCAGTACCCCTTCCCGCCGTCGATCACGCGCACGTCCTCGTGACCGTAGTACGTGTAGATCCAGTAGCCGAACAGCGCGAACCAGTTCGGGACGCGACCGCCGCCGTACACCACGACCGTCGTGTCGGCGTCGATGCCGGCTGCGCCGTTTCGCTCGGCGAAGTCCGCCTTCGAGACGATGTCGCGCTCCGTCTCGTCGGTGAAGACCTCGTCCCACTCGAAGTTCAGCGCGCCCGGGATGTGACCCTCTTCGTAGGGCGTATACTCCGACTCGTCGGTGACGGTCGGATTGTTGATCTCGACGAGCCGGAGGTCCGAGTCGTCGTCCTGGAACGCGTCGAGGTTCGATTCCACCCAATCCGCCGTGACGAGTACATCTTCCGTCATCGCCTCGTGTTACGCGTCCAACCGGTTTTGAAGGTGCGGTACGGGTGGTCATTGCCGTCGTCTCGGACGCACCGGGAACTCGTCGGCGCTACCGGATCACCGTCACGGGCACGTCGGCCTTGTCGACGACGCTTTTGGCGACGCTGCCGACGACTTGCTCGCGCTCCTCGCTCAGCCCGCGGTGGCCGACGTAGATGGCGTCGACCGGCTGTTCGCGGGCGTATCCGGTGATTGCATCGGCTGGCCGCCCGGTGAGCAGCTGCGTCTCGATGTCGATCGACTCGTCGCCGACCGCCTCGTCGGCGATCCGGCGGGCGTTCGAGAGGATATCCTCGCCGGCCTCGACGGCGGCCTCTTCGCCCGGGAGGATGAGCGTCCCATCGATGAGCTCCGAGTCGGGTGTTAACACATGGGCGATCACCAGCGTCTCGTAGAACGCGACCGCCTGTCGCGCGGCGTACCGGACGGCTTTGTCGCTCTCCGTCGACCCGTCGGTTGCAACGAGATAGCTCATACATGGAGATGGCACCGGCACCCACATAACTCCTGTCCGGGGTTCTCGGGTCCTGAAGCTGTGGTGCGACGCCCGACTAGCGGGCGGAACCTACGTCCGATGCGGGCGCTACGTCTCCGACCCAGGGCTGACCGGGCCGTCGCCGGCCCGCTCTAAGCGGGAGTACACCACGTACGAGTACGCCGCGGTGATCACCGCGACGGTCACCACCGGAACGACGAGAATGTACACGGCGTACTCGCCGAACGCCAGCCCGCCGAGGCCCACGAGCGCGGCGAGCTTGAAGAGCCGTCCGCCGAGCCGATGGGTCCGGTCCCAGACTGCGTCGCTGCTGAGCGTCCACGGCGTGCGGATCCCTATGAACCAGTTTCGCTCGGTCCGAGGGAGTACGGCGCCGACGGAGTAGACGAGCAGCGAGACGGCGGCCACGAGAAGCGACGTGAACGGGAACTCGTAGCCGAGGTTGAAGGCGAGTATCCCCGCGTGGACGACGAACAGGAACGCCGTCACGGCGACGACGAGCCAGTCGTAGGTCGGGCGGAACGCGGCGACGTTCTCGCGGAGCGGATCGATCCGCGGCAGAGCGGCCAGAAGCAGGAACAGGACGCCCATGAGGGCCGGAGATAGCCAGACGGCGGTCGCCCGCGAGAGGGTCCCCGCCGGCCGCCCCGCGGCGTCCCAGTTCGTGACCACGCGCTCGGGGAGCGAGGGCGCCGCGACCGCGCTCAACGCGGCCGCGATCAGCACGAGCCCCGCCGCCACGGCGAGCCGCTGAACGCTTCTCATATCGCCCCCTGATGCGGGCCGCGCGTATGAACGTGTCCACGGGTCGATCCTGCGAGTCGATTCCACGGTCGACCCGCGTTCACCGGTGCTTATGAACTCGGCCGATCGTTTCGGAAAACGACGACCGATGCCCTCCATCGCTCACCGCCGCCGGAGCCCCTCCGGAGCCACCGGGTTCCTCCCCGTCCTGCTCGCCAACCTAATCCCGCTCGTCGGCGTGTTCCGCCTGGGCTGGGACCCCGCGACGCTCGCCGCGGTGTACGCGATCGAAGTCGTGCTGTCGATCCCGCTAGCGGGCGCGAAGGCGCTGTTCGCGGCCCGACCGCCGCCGGAAGACCGCGACGCGGGCGTGATAAGCGTCACCGAGGCGCCGCTGTCGAGCAAGCGCGGCGCGTTCCGTCCGGTCTCGTGGCTCCCCCCCGTCTACCCCCGAAACCTCCCGTTCGCGGCGGCCGTCTGCGGCGCGACCGCGTGGATCGCGCTGTTCGTCGGCGTCACGTTCTCGCAGGCGTTCGACGTGCCGGCCCTGCTCTCTCGTCCGACCGTCCTCGCGTCGGCGCTCGCGCTCCTCGCGGGGCAAGCGGTCGAGGCCGTCCGCGACTACTTCGGCCGACGGCGGTACGCGGAGACCTCGCCGTACGCGGTCGTGGAAACCCCGACGAGGCGGGCGGCCTTCCTGCTGTTCGTCCTGTTCGCGCTCCCGCCCCTCCACGCCGTGGGCGGCGGGGTCGCCGTGCTCGCCGCCTTCGTCGTGGTCAAGCTCGTCGTCGAGTGGTCGGCGTTCCGGGCGACGCACGGCGACGGGGATTCTGAGGGCGGCCGGATCACCGGCTGGCTCGCCGGGCCGACCGACTCGCCCGACCAATCGGAGCCGATCGCGGTCCCCGATATCGAGCCCGATGCCCGAGTTCCGGTTCACCGCCGGACCGCCGTCGCCACCGCGGTCCTGAAAACGCTCACCGGCGTCGCCCCGATATATGCGACCGGCTTCTTCGTCGTGTGGATCGCCGCGCTCGGGCTGTTCGTCGGTGACGCCTCCGGGACAGTCGTCGTCGGGTCCGGGGTCGCCGCGTTCGCGCTGTACCTCGGTGCGCTCGCCGTGAACGCCGCGGGGTTCGCGCTCACGTACGCGCCGATCGAGTACCGGCGGTACGGGGACCGGCTGGTCGCGTACGACGCGTGGCTCGACGAGCCGCAGTGGGCGGCCTCGGTCGGTCGCCTCCGTGACGCGAGCGTAGTCCACACCCGGCTCCCGGACCGCGCGTTCGGCGCGCGGACCGTCGAGTTGACCGCCGGCGTCGGCGACGACGAGGCGGAGCGGTTCGTCGGCCCGGTCGGCGACGCCGAGGCGCTCGTCTCGGCGTTCAACCTGCCGATTCGGTCGACCGACCTGCCGCCGATGGACCGGCGGATCGCCGCGGTCGCGGTCGGTGTCGGGGTCGCGGTCGGTGTCAGTGCGCTCGCGTTGATCGCCGGGCAGTGGGGCTCCTCGGGAGCGGTCGTGCAGGGCCTCGTTCTCCTGCCGTTCCTCGTCTGGCCGACGTGGCTGCTGTGGCGGCGGGCGTACGCCGAGCCGGAGTGAGCGGGAACCCGCGCGCCGTTTAAAAGGTCAGCCGTCGAGCGAGCGCGCCACCATCTCCCCCCACGGCTCGAAGCCGTGACGGTCGTAGAAGGCCTTGGCGCGCTCGTTCGCGGGGTCGACGTCGAGCACGATCCGATCGAGCGGGATGTCCTGATCGCCGGCGAGCGCGACGGCGGCGTCCATCAGCTCGTCGGCGACGCCGGTTCCGCGGTACTCTGGGGTGACGTAGAGTTCGTTGATCACGGCGGCGTCCCAGATCATCGCGAGGCGCTCGGGGAGGACGAAAACGTAGCCGACGAGGGTCGGGCCATCGGTGTCGCCGTCGCGGTCGCCGGCTCCCTCGTCGCCCTCCTCGACCGCGACCGTCACGCACCGCTCGTCGTCGGCGACGCACCGATCCGCCCACGCGAGCCACGACTCGCGGTAGTCGTCGGTGAGCTTCCCCTCGTAGGCGGTCGCCTTCTCCTCGCCGCCGGTCGACGCGCCGAGCCCGCGCTCGAAGGCGGTCTTCAGCTCGTACAGCGCGTCGGCGTCGGTTTCGGGGTCGTACGGCCGGAAGTCGACGCTCACGCGTCGGAGTCCTCGGTGATCGCCCCCTCGCCGTTCGCTTCCGCCTCGTCGCCCTCCAGCACGAACTCCGCGAGCGTGGGGACGAACGTCCCGATGTCGGTGACCATCCCGACCGCCTGCGCCGAGCCGCGGTCGAGCAGCTGGGTGACGGTGGCGGGGTTGATGTCGACGCAGACGGTCTTCGTCGTCGACGGGAGGCAGTTCCCGACCGCGACGGAGTGCAGCAGCGTCGCGAGCATCAACACGATGTCGGCGTCGTGCGCCTGCTCGCGGATCGCGTTCTGCGCCTCGACCGCGTCGGTGATCGTGTCCGGAAGCGGCCCATCGTCGCGGATCGAGCCCGCGAGCACGGTGTCGACGTCGTTTCGCACGCACTGGTACATCACGCCCTCGCCGATGATCCCGTCCTCGACGGCGGCCTCGATCCCGCCCGCGCGGATGATCTCCGAGATGGTCCAGATGTGGTGTTTGTGGCCCTTCCGCGGGTGTTCGAGCGTCTCGACATTCATCCCGAGCGAGGTGCCGTACAGCGAGCGCTCCAGGTCGTGGGTCGCGAAGCCGTTGCCCGCCGAGAGCGCGTCGACGTAGCCCGCCTCGACGAGCTTCGCGAGCGCGTCGCCCGCCCCCGAGTGGATCACGGCGGGGCCGGCGACGACCATCACGTTCCCGCCGGCCTCGGTCACCTCGCGGAGCTCCTCGGCGACCTCGCGGATCGTCGACTCCGAGGGGCGCTCGGAGGAGACGCCGCCCTGCATGAAGCCGAACGCGCCGCCCCCGCTGCGCGGGCGCTCGGGAGGGTTCACGCGGATTCCGGACTGGTCGGTCGCGACGAGATCATCCTCCTCGACCGCGTTGAGTACCTTCGTGTACGCTCGGGGATTCCCATCCGGGCCGCCGTGGGGCTCGACGATCAGCGCGCAGTCCATCTCGATCCGCTCGACGTCGATCCACTCGCCGTCGTACAACACTTCGGTCGGGTGGTTCGTGGTGGAGTAGAAGTTCGGCGGGACGACTTTGTCCGCGGGCGCCGCTACAAGATCGACGTCGGTCGGGTTCTCCAGTACCGCGCCGTTCTGGTGGAGTTCGTGGAGGATCGCTTGGAGCGTCTCCGGGTCGTCGGCCGACACCGCCATCCGGCAGTACGACTCCACATCTTCGTGTTTCCCCACGTCGAACTGCTCGACGTCGAAGGAGCCGCCGAGATCCATCACCGCGCCGAAACAGCGCTGCATCGTCCCGCTGTCGATGATGTGGCCCTCGATTTCGACGGTGCGTGAGTGGCTCATGGGTTACGCTTTCGCCCCACAGAGAAACGCGTTTCCCATTCGTCGAACGTCGCGGGGGCTCCTCTCGGTCGTCGACGCCGGACTAGAGCAGCCCGAGCGCCCCGAGGATCTGGTTGCCGAAGATCATCATGATCAGCCCGGCGAGCATCACGAGCCCGGAGGAGACCGTGATCGTCCGGACCGCGGCATGCCGGTCGGAGATCGGGACCCGGCTGACCACCGCCTCGGCGACCATCCGAAGGATGCGACCCCCGTCGAGCGGGAACGCCGGCAGGCAGTTGAACAGCGCGAGCTGGATGTTGATCCATCCGGTCCAGAAGAGGAGGTTCGCGAGCAGGAACGTCCCGCCGCCGAAGGCCGCGAACGCGCCCTCGACCACGTAGAAGTTGGTCATCTCGCCGGTGAACCCCGCGAAGTTGAACGGGAGCCCGAACAGGCTGCCGAGCGGGAGGATGAGCGAGGCGAACACGAGCCCGAGCGGGGAGTCCGTGAGCCCGCCGAGAGCGAGCCCGTCGTTTGCGCTCTCGCCGCCGTCGCCGCCGAGCAGTTCGAGGTACACGCCGGCCGGGTACTCCGAGACGCCGAAGTCGTCGAGCGCGAGCCCGCTGGACCCGGGGAAGACGCTCACACCGATGAACCCGCCGTCGCGGTTCGGGTGCGGGTCGAGTTCCACGTCGTAGCTCACGCGCTCGTCGTCGGCGTCGTACCCGGCGACCTCGACGGTCGTTCCGGGCTCGCGCTCGCCGAGCACCGCCGAGAGCTCGTCGTTGTTCCGGACGCGCTCGCCGTCGATCGAGACGATCGTCAGCGGCTCACCGAGGGGCACGCCCTCGGCGTGGAGCGGTCCGCCCTCCTGCACGCCGAGGGCGTACGCACCGATCGGGATCTCGGCGGTCTCGGAGTCGACCGTGGCGTTGGCCGCGCCGTCGGCGTCGACGGTCACCGTCGCGCGCTCGGCGTCGCCGACGGCGTCGAGGAACTGTTGCTCGGTCGCCACGGACTCGCCGTTGACGGACGTGATCGCCACCGGCTC
>Ga0208138_100687_pt1 | contig 12044 bp, 11 predicted proteins | sample AntRauMetaRauer3_FD_184786 | JGI IMG/M metagenome (GOLD analysis project Ga0208138, IMG submission 184786) | Saline lake microbial communities from Rauer Lake, Antarctica, in enrichment culture - Antartic Rauer Lake 3 Metagenome Rauer3 (SPAdes)... ...
ATCACCGTCGCGCCCGCGTCGCCGAATCCGTTCGCGACCGCGCGACCGATCCCGCTCGATCCGCCCGTGACTACGACCGTCTCGCCGGCGAAGTCCGCGTTGATAGTTCCCATACGAACGGTCGGTGACGGCGGATCAAAAAGGCCGGTGTCGCCGCCTCTTGAGCGGGCTGTCGGCCCGTTTCGGGAGCTTCCGGACCCCGAACGGTTGATCTGACTCAGTCGTCGTCAGCCGCGGGCGTCTCCTCTTTGGCCTCGACGCCTTTCACCCGTGCTCCACCCGCGTGCCCCTCGTGGGCGACTGCGGTCGCCATGAGTTCCGGTGAGATGGCGGGCACCTCGTCGGGGTCGACGGGACCCTCCGCCTCGATCGCCTCCTGCGAGCGCGGGAACTCGCGGATATCCTTGTGGATCGCGAGGCCGGCCTTCGCGCCCTGCCCCATCGCGACGGGCACCTGATTGTGGCCGGGCGTGATGTCGCCGACAGCGAACACGCCCTCCTCGCTGGTGCGACCGTGGTCGTCGACGTCGATCTCGCCGCCCTCGGTCAGATCGCAGCCGAGCCCTTCGGCGAGCGCGGTGTTGTAGTCGGAGCCGTACATCGCGAAGCCACCGCGATACTCGCGGCGGGTACCGTCTTCGAACTCCAGCGCCTCCAGCCAGCCGGAGTCGGAGTCGTTCTCGACGCCCGTCACGTCCTCGCTGACGACCTCGATCGGGTGCGCGTCGAGCTGTGCGGCGGTCTCGTCGCTCCACGTCGGCTCCGCGCCGCGGGTCAGGATGTCCACGTCGTCGGTCACGTTGAGCATGATCATCGCGACGTGGGCGGCGGCCTCGCCGTGGCCCATCACGTACACCGGCTCGTCGACGAACATGTACGCGTCACAGTGGAGACAGTAGTGGAGCCCCTTGCCCGTCCGCGGGAGCGGCGGGTCCGGCCGCTTGTCGGAGAAGCCGGTGGCGAGCACGACGCGGTCGGCGAGGATCTCGGCGTCGGTCGTCGAGAGCCGGAATCGGTCGTCGTCGGTGCGGTCGACGTCGGTGACGAAGTCGCGCTCGAACGTGCCGCCGTACGACTGTACCTGCTCGCGGCCGGTTGCGAGGAACTCGTTGCCGGAGGTCTCCTCGGTGACGCCGATCACGTTGTGCGTGTCGGCCATCATCGCCGCGCGGCCGCCGCCGCGGTCGATCAGCACCGTCTCGTGGCCCAGTCGGGCCCCGTACAGGGCGGTCGTCAGGCCGGCCGGCCCGCCGCCGACCACCGCGATATCGTACTCGTCGTCGGACGAACTCATTACCGAGTGTACTCGTCGCGACGGTTTAAATGAAGTCGTGCTGTGCGCGCGCCGCGGCCACCCCGGTACCTGTTGCGTGCGGGGTTGGCGTCGACTGATTCCGCGCGTCCCGGAAGCTTATTAGGAATCGTCGCGTGCGCTGTGGCAGTGCCCTCGCGACTCGCCGTTGCCGTCGTACTCCTCCTCGTCGGCGCCACCGCTGACATCGCCTCGACGTACGTCGCCATTTCGGGCGGACAGTACGTCGAGGGGTCGCCGGTCGGCGCCGCGTTCATCGCGGCGTTCGGACTCGTCCCCGGAATGGTGCTCACCAAGGCCGCCGGGATGGTCGTTATCGGGGTTCCCGTCGCGGTCGCGGGCGGGACCCGCCGGTTCGTCGCGACGCTGATGTGCGCCGGCGTCGGCGTCCTGTCGATCGCGACTGCGGTACGGAACGTCCTGTTCGTGACAGGTATCTGGCCGTGACACGGTCGGTCGCTGGTGTGTTCCGTTTCTCGTCTCTCACTCGCCTTTATAAAGTCGCGCGGCGGTTCGCTCGGGAAGGCCGGCGTCGGCGACCGCCTCGCTCACGCGGTCGATGTCGTACGCAACTCGATGGAGATCGACCTCGTCGGTCTGGGTGTGGAGGACGGCGTACCCCGCGTCCGGGTCGCCGTCGCGCGGCTGGCCGACGCTCCCGGGGTTGACCACGACCCCGCCCGCGACCGAGCGCTTTCCCTGCACGTGGGTGTGACCGAGCACGATTCCGTCGTACTCGCCCATGTGCCGGTCGAGGTTCGGGAATTCCTCTGGGTAGACGTAGGCGTCTTCGCGGTCGGCCGCGGGGTGGGAGTGAACGAGGAGGTATCGATCGCCGGCGAACGTCTCGGCGCGCGGGAGGCCGTCGAGCCACGCGCGCTGGTCGTCGGACAGCGTCGCCTTTGCGTGTTCGAGCCCGGCCTCGGCCATCCGGTTGGCCCGGTACTTCTCGGGCGTCTCGACGGTGCGGTCGTGGTTCCCGCGGACGGTCATCGCGGCGACCTCGCGCACGCGCTCGACGCACTCGGCCGGCCACGGGTTGTACCCGATCACGTCGCCGGCGCAGACGATCCGGTCGACCGACGGCATGTCGTCGAGGACGGTTTCGAGTGCGGGCAGGTTCGCGTGGACGTCCGAGATGAGCCCCACCTTCATCGGATCGGGATTCGGGGTCGACGCCCGAATAGCTTCGGCCGATACGTGGTTTGGTGAGAAGTTGAACGCTTATAAGCGGCTGGTGGTGATTCTGCGGTGAACACTTCCAAAGGGGCAGCCGCGACGACTCGCGCACCTCGCTGCGGTCCTCAGTCGCTCCGCTCCCTGCGGTCCTTGCACCGGTGTGCTTCGCCCTCGCGGCTGCCCCTTTGAGTCCCACCCGCACAGCACCGCACCTCTCACCTCCCCAGCCTCGTCGCTGGCGCTCCGCGCCAGCGACTCCCTCGCGCGGGCACCTCGCGCCCTTATCAGGGCGCTCGGAGGCACGCGCCGACCGCAGATTCACTTATAAGTAGTTCACGACGCCGCTCCCTTACTCCACCTTCGTCGACACCGCGATCCCGGAGCCGATCGGGAGGATCGCGGTCTCGACGGCGTCGTCGGAGCGCACCGTCCCGACGTACTCGCCGATCCCGCGGGTCTCCCCGTCGACCTCGGGGTCGGGCAGCGGCGCGCCGTCTTCGAAGTGCGCGACGAGGTCGCCGAAGTCGATGGGCCCTCTGGTGATGTTGTCAGCGACGATCACGCCGCCGGTCCGAACCTTCGGGAGGACGGTGCGGTAGGCGTCGGCGTATCGGCCTTTCTGGTGGTCGATGAGCACGACATCGAAGGGGCCGTCGTAGCGCTCGATCGTCTCCATCGCGTCGCCCACCTCGAAGGTCACCCGGTCGGCGTACCCGCCGTCGGCGGCGAACTGGACCCCGCGTTTCGCCTCCTCCTCATCGAATTCGGTGCAGACGACCGCGTCGGCGCCGCCTCGCAGGAACCACGTCGCGGAGTAGCCGAAGCCGGAACCGAACTCGAAGACGCGCTCCGCGTCGGTCAGACGAGCGAGCAGCCGGAGGACTGCGCCCGCCTCCGGCCCGATGATGGGGAAGCCCCAGTCGTCTGCGAGCGCCGCCATCTCCGCCTGCGTCGCGGTGTGCTCGGGCGCCGTCGCGGCGAGGAAGCGCTCGGTGGAGTCGGCGAGAACGTCCATGTTCCGTGTTCGGCCGGACGACACTTGAAACCGAGCGTCGGCGGGGGTCCGGAGCGTTCGGGAGGGATCGAGGTGGGCGGCGCTCGCGCCGCCCCCGAAAAGTGTTAAGTCCCGCTCCCGCGACCCGTTTACTAATGTACGATCCTGAGGAACTGGACGCCATCCGGAACGCCAAGGAGTCGTGGGAGTCGGGGACCTACGGCGAGACGGTCGACCGATTCGGGGAGCGCAAGGAGTCGTTCACCACCGACACGGGCGGGCAGGCGGTCGACCCGCTGTACACCCCGGCCGACATCCCCGACCACGACTACCGCGAGGATCTGGGGAACCCGGGCGAGGAGCCGTACACCCGCGGGGTATACTCGACGATGCACCGCGGACGGCTCTGGACGATGCGCCAGTACGCGGGGATGGGCACCGCCGCGGAGACGAACGAGCGCTTCAACTACCTCATCGATCAGGGCTCCTCCGGGCTCTCGATGGCGTTCGATCTCCCGACGCAGATGGGGTACGACTCCGACGCCGCGATGGCCGAGGGCGAGGTGGGGCGGTCGGGCGTCGCTATCGACACCCTCGACGACTTCGAGACGGTCTTCGACGGGATCCCGCTCGACGAGGTATCCACGTCGATGACGATCAACGCCCCCGCCGCCGTCCTCCTCGCGATGTACATTGCAATGGGCGACAAACAGGGCGTCCCCAGAGAGCAGCTCCGAGGAACGATCCAAAACGACATCATGAAAGAGTATATCGCGCGAAACCTCTACATCTACCCGCCCGAGCCCTCGATGCGGCTCATCACGGACATCTTCGAGTTTTGCGCCGGCGAGGTCCCCAACTTCAACACCATCTCCATCTCGGGGTACCACATCCGCGAGGCGGGGTCGACGGCGGCCCAGGAGGTCGCGTTTACTCTCGGTGACGGGATCGAGTACGTGCAGGCCGCGATCGACGCCGGGCTCGACGTCGACGAGTTCGCCCCCCAGCTCTCTTTCTTCTTTAACGCCCACAACAACATCTTCGAGGAGGCCGCGAAGTTCCGCGCCGCCCGCCGGATGTGGGCCACAATCATGGAGGAGCGGTTCGACGCCCAGAACCCGAAATCGAAACAGCTCAAGTTCCACACCCAGACCGGCGGCTCGACGCTCACCGCCCAGCAGATCGAGAACAACGTCGTCCGGGTGTCGTATCAAGCACTCGCGGCGGTGCTCGGCGGTACCCAGAGCCTCCACACCAACGGGAAAGACGAGGCGCTGGCGCTCCCGACCGAGCAGTCGGTCCGTACCGCGCTCCGCACCCAGCAGATCCTCGCCCACGAGTCGGGCGCCGCCGACACGATCGACCCCCTCGCCGGCTCGTACTACGTCGAGAACCTCACCGACGGGATCGAGGAGGACGCCTTCGAGATTCTGGAGGAGGTCGATCGCCGCGGCGGCATGCTGGAGGCGGTCAAGAGCCAGTGGGTCCAGCGACAGATCCAAGACGTCGCCTTCGAGCGACAGCGCGAGATCGAGGACGGCGAACGCGTCATCGTCGGCGTCAACAAATTCGAAGTGGATGAGGAGCCGGAGATGGACCTCGAAGAAGTCGACCCCGAACAGGAGCAGAATCAGCGCGAGCGCCTCGAAGCGGTGAAAGCCGACCGCGACAGCGACGCGGTCGACGAGGCCCTCACGTCGCTGCGCGAGGCCGCGCAGGGGTCCGAGAACGTGCTGCCCCACATCATCGACGCCGTGAAGTCGTACGGGACGGTCCAAGAGGTCTCGGACGTGCTCCGCGAGGAGTACGGGGAGTACAAGCCGGGGCGGTGAACGGGTCTCTCGCGTCGGCGGTGCCTCAGTTCGCGCCGCGGACGACGTGACCGTACTTCAGCAGCGCGACGAACACCCCGCCGCCGAAGGCGTTGCCGATCGTCGCCAGCACGAGGAATCCGATATAGTCGGTCAGCATGATGGCGTCCGAGACGAACAGCCCGAATAGCACCTCGACGTTGCCCGCGATCGAGTGCGGGAGGTGCAGGAGGCCGATCGTTCCGGTGACGATCAACACGAGGAGGATCCGCGCGGTCGTGTCCTGGGCCGCCGTCACAAGCCACGCGAGCAGCCCCATCAGCCACCCGGCGAAGACGCCGCCGATGAACAGCCACGGGAGGTCGTGGTCGACGAGCTTCAGGGCGATCGTCTCGAAGGACTGCGGGTCGACGACGCCGAGTTCCGGCATCAACAGGATCACGAGCAGGGTGAAGAACAGCCCGCCGACGAGGTTCCCGACGTACACCAGTCCCCAGAGCCGGCCCAGATCTCTGACCGACGCCTGCCCGTCGAGGACCGGGATCACCGCCAGCGTCGTGTGCTCGGTGAACAGCTCCGAGCGGCCCAAGATGACGAACATGAAGCCGATGGAGTAGACGCTCGCCAACAGCAGCTCGGTCGTGAGGTCCCCGAAGGTCCCCGGCGAGAGCGTCAGCACCACCGCCATCATCAGGGGGCCGAACCCGATGTCGAGCCCGGCCGACAGCCCCGAGAGCAGTAGTCCCGACCGCTCCCGCTGCATCTCGTGGAGCCCGGTTTCGAGCAGCGAATCGAGGATGTTCCGCGACGACATCTGCTCCGTCGCCGCGTCGGTCTGTGAGTCGCTCACTGGTGGAGTCGCCTCCCACTACTCTCGGGCCGTACCCAAACCTTTTGATACCGGTGGCGAGCGGGAGCCGTCTCTCCGCTCCGCCGCTCGGTCCTTATAAGTCGCCGGCGTCGGATCCGGGACATATGCAATTCGACCACGTCGGCGTCGCGACCCGTGACGCCGCCGACCTCGCCGACCTGTTCGACGGCCTGCTCGACGCCCCGATCGCTCACGAAGAGACGTTCGACGGGATGGCGGTCGTCTTTCTCGAACTCGACGACGGCGGCTACTTCGAACTGCTCGAACCGACCGCAGGCGGCGCCATCGCCGACTACCTCGACCGAGAGGGGCCGGGGATCCACCACGTCGCGCTCGCGACCGACGACATTGCGGGAGCGCTCGACCGCGCCCGCGACCTCGGGATCGACCTCGTCGACGAGGAGCCGCGCCCCGGAGCGTGGGGCCACGAGGTCGCCTTCTTGCACCCGCGCTCGACGGGCGGTGTGCTCGTGGAGTTCGTCGAACACTGAAGGAGGCCTACATCCGGAGACGGGGACTCAGTCGTCCCGTCGACCTCGCCGATCTGGGCCAGGTCGCAGTAGGCGTCCAGCGACAGTTCCGGCATGCCCCACCGAGCGGCGGGCGGAGGAAATACGTTCGAGCCGCGGGAGGCGGTCGGTCCTCAGATCTCGCTTTCCGTCACGCCGCGCTCCGCGGCGCGCTCGCGTATCAGTCGCGCGCGCTTCCGAACCCGGGCGACGTAGCGGTCGATCTTCTCGGGCTTCTCCCCGTAGTACGAGGCGACCCAGTGCCGACCCGCGTTCGGCTGCGTGAGGAGATACCCGACGAGTGTATCTCGGCCGGCCTGGATGATCGCCGGAGGGACGCCCCGGTCGCCGGTGCCGGCCTCTTGGAAACCGTTCACGTCGAAGTACACGTCGGCGTACAGCTCCGCGGTGTCGGGGTCGTCAAACGAGATTCCCTCGTGATGCGGGGCCTTGAACCGGTAGGTCGGGTCGCCGCCCGGGGACGTCTCCTCGCAGATCCGGACGCCGAAGACGTAGGAGGCGTGTCTCGATCCCTCGCTGTCCGTCGCAGTGTCGCTGTCAGTCGGAGTGTCGCTGTCGGTCGAAGTATCGCCGTTCGCTGGTGCGCCGTCCGTCGGGGTGTCGCTGTCTGTCGATGCGTGGTCGTTCACTTGCGTATCGCTGCTCGCCGGTGCGTCGGTGGGTGCGTTGTTCGTTTTTGACATCGTGGGTGTGGTAGTCGCTTCGCGTCGGTCGCGGGGCAGTCACCGCGGTCGGGGGAGCGCTACGAGCGCCGGCGCGCGACGACGAGGGCCGTAAGTACGGCGACTGTGCCGAACAGCACGACGAGGCCGAGCGCAAGACCGCCGGAACTCCCACCGGGTTCGTCGGTCGGCGCCGTCGAGGTCGGATCCGCGCTCTCGGCGTCGGACGCCGACGCCGACGACTCTTCCGTGACGGTCAGGGCCCCGGCCTGTGCGGTCGCCTGGAGCCGATCTCCGTCGTTAGTGTCGACCTGTCGGGGTTCGATGGTCAGTTCGGCTTCGCCCGAGGCGTCACCGACGACCTCGACCGTCGCGAGCGTCACGTCCGACGCGCCGGCGTCGATCGTCGATCCCATGTCGGCCGCTTCGAGCGTGACACTTCGACCCTCGTCGCCGATCGCCGGATCGGTCGTGAGATCGAACCGGTCGGGATAGCTCGCGGACTCGATGCGCGCCACGTCCGGGTCGCCGACGGTCAGATCGATGTTGTACCCTGCGAGCCCGTTCGGCGCCGTCTCAAGGACCACGTCGACCGTGGCGGTGCCGGACGGAGAGAGCTCCGCGTCGGTCGCGCTGATCACGGGGTCGTCGGCCTGCGCCGTCGCGAGTCCGGCTCCCGCGCCGAGGAGCGCGAGCGCCGCGAGCGCGACCGCGAGGGTCGTCGCCGTCGGGCGGAAGGTCGTCTCCGTCGGGCAGAGGGTCGTTTCGGCGGATTCGGAACGCGTCTCGGTGCGTTTCGTCATTGGTGTGTATGGATGGTATGGGTGGTATGGGTGGTCGTACGGGGTGTGGTGCCTCGAAAAAGCAGTCGGAGTCGGGAGGCGGCGCCCGCGGGGGACGGCCCGCGACGACTCGGCCCGATCAGTTGACCTCGGTGTAGAGGCTCACCACGTCGTCGAAGTCGAGCCGGTCGTTCTGGTTGAAGTCGAACGCCTGCGCGTTGGACGTGACGCTGTCGCTCTCGAGGTTCCGGAACAGTAGCTCGACGTCGGCGTAGTCGACGCGACCGTTGCCGTTGACGTCCTCGTAGTAGCCGTCTCCGTCGGGGTCCGTCGGGGAGTTCCCGGCGGAACCGATACTCGCTGGCCCGGTGATCGCGAGCCCCGAGCGCGCCTCGACGTCGATCGGCTCGCCGTTGTCGTCGTCGAGCGACCCCGCGGTGTCGATGTCGGTGGTACCGGCGCCGCGGCCGGTGAGCGTGACCGTCGCCAGCGTGAAGTCGGTGTCTTCCGGCTCCATCGCGTTGTTGACGTCCGCGAACCGGAGGGAGGCCGTCGCGCCGTCGTCAGCGACGGTCGGCGGCTCGGAGATCCCCACCTCGTCGGGGTAGCTCGCGCCCGTGATCCCGACGACCTCGGGGTCGGCGACGCTCACGGTGACCTCGCCGCCCGCGATGCCCTCGGGAACGTTTCGCGCGACGATCTCGGCTTCGACGGCGTCGCCCTGACCGACCGCGACGGAGCTGACGTCGAGGCGGACGTTCGGCTGGAAGACGTAGAGCCCGTCGTTCGGGTACGAGCGGGCGGGGCCGCCGAACCCGTCCTCACAGCAGAGCACGCGCCCGTCGCGCATCGTGTACACATTGTCGATGTTGCGGAGCGCACCGTCGGCGTCCTCCGGGGAGTCGGTGAAGTCCGGACCGGTGATCACCGGCTCGAGCGTCGAGACGTTGTAGTCCGGTTCGAGCTCGGCGCGGTAGACGACCCCGCCGTCGACGCGGTCCATCTGCACGTCGCCCTCGTCGTCGGCGAGCGCGTCGTTGAACTCGGAAATGCCAAAGTAGACGAAGTCGCCGGGCTCGGAGTCGGCCACGCTGTCGACCCCCTCGGCCTTGTTGAACTCGATGGAAGCGCCGATCTCCTTGGCGGCCGCGCGCGTTTCGATGAAGGGAACCCGACGGAGCTCCTCGTCGACGCCGTCGGGGCCGTTCTCCTCGTACTGGGCCGCCCACTCGACGATATCCTCGTTCGCGATATAGTTTTGATTGCCGTTCTCGATGACTTCGAGGTCCGCCTCTCGGATGGCGGTTGCCGGGTCGGTCTGCCAGTCGGTCTCGGCGTGAGCCTCCAGGTAGTCGGCCTGCGTCACGTCGTCGTACTCGGCGATCCACGACTCGACCTCGCCGTTGGTGGCGCTCCCGAGCGGGAGCCATTCGACCTCAAGCGGCGTCTGTGCGGGGGAGTTCCGCTCGCCGGCCTCCGAAGCGTTGGCGGCGTCGTTGGTGATCTTCGGGGCGAACAGCGTCCCCTCGATGTCGCCGGTGTCGTCGTACTCGTCGATCGGCTCGTCGGCGACGAACTTGTAGATACCCTTGCTGTCGCCGTCCGAACAGCCGTAGACGGTTTTGCGATCGCCCTCGATGTCCGGCGCTTCCCAGGAGGCCCGACCCATCACGTAGTACTTGATCGATTCGGGCTCGTCGGCCGTCGGTTCACGGACGTCGACGAAGTACCCGTATCGGTACGGGTTCGGGTACACGTCGTCGATCGGCGTCGTCGCGAGGTTGTTGTCGCCGGCCTGGTCCACGCGCTCCGCGCCGAGGTAGTACGCGAGGAACTCGACGCCCGTCAGCGCCCAGTAGCCCTGCGGACTGAAGCCCGATTCGAGGTCGCCATCCTCGGCGTACGTCTCGATCGCGCCGGCGATCTCGCTTGGGTTCGGCCGATTCCAGAACTGACTGCCGCCGATCAGTCCCTCGCCGGACCCGGCGTCGACGATGTCGCTTACGGTCGCTGTGAGGTTGACGCGTGGGTGAGCGTAGTTCTCCTCGGCGGAAATCATCGTCTCCCATGGGCTGAGGTCGCCGTAGCAGTTGATCCGTGTGCCACCGTGCGCACGGAGCGATTCGGTGTTAGAGAGGTTCATCGCGTTCTCGGGGTCAGCGCTCCACTCGCCGTCGTCGTCCTGGCTGAGCGGGACGCGCGAAATCTCGCCCGGACTGTTCTCCCAGTTCGTAAAGAGGTAGCCCTCGGTGCCGTCGTCGTTCGTCGGTACGAACTGGTTGCAGTCGGGGTTGGTCGCCGCGCCGCCGTACTGCGTGCCCGCGAAGGTCTCCTGCGTGATGTCGGTCCCGTCGGGCGTCTGCGTCACGCCAAGGCGCGCGTCGCCCTCGTCTATCGGCTCGCGCCCCTGGACGAGAATCTCGTAGTCGCCGACCGCCGATCGCACCTGCCGTTGTTTCTCCTCGGTGTCCGGGACGCCAATTTCCGCGAAATCGTCGTTACTCCCGTCGAACTCGAACTGGAACCCGCTGAAGTACCCGACCGCCGCACGTCCGAACGGCTCCGGGTTCCCTTCCTCGGGATGTTGCAGACTGTACAGCAGCGATCCGTCCTCGAACACGAACGGTCCCGTCACCTCGGCGCCGAACGCGGTCGTCGATAATCGCTTCAGATCACCTCGGACGCTCGGCGCGCCCGGAGTGTCCGACTCCGGTACCTCCTCTGCACTTGCTACGCCCGCGACGCTGGCTCCCAGCGCGGCGGCGACTGACGCACGCATCAACCCTCGGCGGTTCATGTCCACCATGCGAGTGCAAGTGACGACGAAGATGGGATGAAGTTTTATAATTCTTATATATACTAAGTGATTGTATCTGTGCAGGGAAATATTTCAATAAACCAACTGATAGGGCTCCGAGACGATATATATCTCTCCTTAGATCGCCTGATCGAGCGGAAATCGACGGTCGTGAGCGAGAGACCCTCGTCTCTACCGGTGTTTAAGCGTCAGCGGCGTCAGGACCCACCGTGTTCCGCGACCTCTCGCGGCCGATCGAGACGGGGATGCCGACCTACCCGGGCGATCCCGACGTGACGCTCGCGCCCGACGCGACCCACGAGGGCGACGGCTACGCGACGAGCGAGTTCCGGACCGGAACCCACGCGGGGACCCACGTCGACGCGCCGCGACACACGCTCTCCGAGGGGGAGCCGATCGACGAGATCGACCCCGGGCGGTTCGCGTTCGACGCTCGCCTCGTCGACCTCCGTTCACTAGAGCCGCGGGAAGCGATCACAGCCGAGGAGCTTCCCGAACCGAACGCCCTCGACGCCGCAGTCGACTTCCTCGTCCTCCGGACCGGCTGGGCGGCTCACTGGGGAACCGATCGGTACCGCGACCACCCGTACCTGACCGCGGCGGCCGCGCGGCGATGCCGAGAGCTGGGCATCGGCGTCGGACTCGACACCTTCGGCCCGGATCCGACGCCGTCCGGGTCAGCGGAGACGACCGGTTCCACTCGTGAGACCGAGCCCGAGGGCACCCCCGCCCACGACGCCCTTTTAAGAGACTCGCTGCCGATCGTCGAGAATCTGTGCGGGCTCGACGGGCTCCCCGCCCGGTTCCGACTGTACGCCTTCCCGCTCCGCCTCCGCGACGGAGACGGGTCGCCGGTGCGGGCTGTCGCCGAGTGGGAGACGTGAGAAGGAGACACACGACGACCACGCTGGCACGAGCAATCGCCGGGCGCGAGACAGACCAAACCCGTTTTAAGCGTTGGCGACGAATCGCGACTCAAGGTCGATATCCATGGAAATGCCACGTCGTTTCAACACGTACTGTCCCAACTGTGACTCCCACCAGGAGCACGAAGTGGAGAAGGTTCGATCGGGTCGGGCGACCGG
>Ga0208138_100689_pt1 | contig 12030 bp, 9 predicted proteins | sample AntRauMetaRauer3_FD_184786 | JGI IMG/M metagenome (GOLD analysis project Ga0208138, IMG submission 184786) | Saline lake microbial communities from Rauer Lake, Antarctica, in enrichment culture - Antartic Rauer Lake 3 Metagenome Rauer3 (SPAdes)... ...
TATTTTGGTGGAGTGTTTCCATAACCGTATCCTGGTAGGCAGTGAGTGTCTCAGTTTTCTCACGTTCGACGGCGATTTGTGTGACATCGCGAGCAATTTCCATGCCACCGACGACAGCCCCAGATTCGTCTTCAAACGGAATGATCGTCCGGCTCAGGGTTCGTTGTGAGCCGTCGATGGTCACGGACTCTTCGAACTCCGAAAGGCGTTCACCGCTTTCTATGATTCCACTTGCCCGATCAGATCCCGAATGGACTGATACGAGTGGCACACCAACTGCTGCGGCCTTTGTCGTGTTGAACAACTCACAGGCAGCGCTGTTGAGCCGAAGAATCATACCATCGGCATCGAACATCACTGTTGGCGCATCAAGCCCCCTCAGCATGTTTGTCAACAATAGTTCCGTATCGAGTGTCTCTGTTTCTACCATTGAGTCGACCGGCTGGCCTGGTGATTGCTCTGCAGTAGGTCCTTCGTCAGGTGGAACTGGAACCTCTCGCTGTGATTGGTGATTCTCTTCGGAACGGATGGTTTGATCACTATGAGACGACCCCTCTGACGATGACGCTTCAATATCACGTGATTCTTTCTGAGTCGAATCTGCAGTATCGACAGTCTCAGAATCCTGTGTGGACAGATCAGCCCAGTCAACTGAATCTCCGGATTCAGCATCCTCAACCTTCTCATCACTTTCCGAGTGAGACTCATTACCAGTGACGACTAATCGGCTTAGCAACCAATCCATGTGGAGACTGTAATTAATGATTACATAAAGATATCGTTCAAACTATCAGTAGAAGGAATTTACGGACAGTCTAGCGATTTTACGAAGCAAAGATATCTCCCAAAAGAGTTAGCTAGGTACGTCCACTCAAACTTTCAGAAGGATTCTGTAGTTAGTGGTTTTGCAGCTTCAAACCAAAATTTTCTGAGTTAATTGACAGTAGTTAGGCCTGTTCAATATCGTCGACGTTCGCAGATTCACTTTCATCAAGTCGGAACTGGTCGATCCGGTCGTAGAGTTCGTCACTGGTTGCACTCAATGAAGTAGCACGTTCTGCGACACCATCAGTTGCGGTCGACTGCTGTTCGAGACCTGCTGAAATCTCTTGGACAGAGGCCGACAGTTCCTCGCTCATCGAAGCCGTGCTGTCGATTGTTGCACCAAAGCTGTCCATGTTTTGGGCCTGGTTCTCCACGGCGTCGCTCACCTCGGCAGTGGCCGCACTCACTTGTTCGACCGCCGATTCGATGTCTTCGATCTGGTCGACAACCCCCTCGACCGCATCGGCCCCCTCGCTGACCTCCTCATTAGTGTGAGTAATCTCTTCAGCAACAGTAGCGGTTTGCTCCTGTGCATCAGTGATGATTTCCTCAATTTCGGCGGCGGACTCTTTGGATTCCTCAGCCAGCGTTTTGACCTCATCGGCGACCACCGCGAAGCCATCGCCTTCCTCACCAGCACGGGCAGCCTCAATAGAGGCATTCAGCGCCAGCAAGTTGGTCTGTTCAGCGATCTCGCTAATCACATCGAGTGCTTCGTCGACCTTCTCCATTTTCGATTCGAGCGTCCGGACCTTACCTGTGATTTCTGAGGTCGCATCGGTCGCCGTCCGGATCTGGTCGACGGCCTCTGTTCCTTCTTCGACACCCTCAACTGCCAGTTTACTCGCCTCAGACGTCTCGGCGTCGATCTCCTGGACCGAAGCAGTAATTTCCTCGATGGTCGCCGTCAGATTTGAGACCGCCATATCGGCCTCGTCGGTTTGTTCGGCCAATTCTTGAGAGCTGTCAGCCATCTCTTCGGTCGACTGGCTAATCTGCTCGATAGAAGCAGTGACCTCCTCGCTATTGGCACTAAGCTCCTGACTCGTATCGTCAAGATCGTCGGCCAGCAGCGTGAGCCGCGAGAGAATCGACTGGTAGTTCTCGACAGCCGTCGTGAGATGAGTGTTTAGCTGGGTGAACTCCTCGTGAACGGTATCCATCTCCTCAAAGTCAGCGGGCGGCTCCGGCACCGACGAATCCAGCGTCAGATCCCCCTCCGCAAGTCGAACAAGCTTGTCCTGCAGATCGTCGAGGACTGACTCTTGGTAGGCCTCCAGCTGATCAGTCTTTTCTTCCTCGCGGCCTTTCTCAGTGATGTCTCTGGCCGTCTCCATTGCCCCGACGACTTCACCGGAATTGTCTTGGAACGGTGTGATTGTCCGGCTCAAGATTCGTTCGGTGCCATCGACGACGACAGTCTCTCGACGCTCATTAATTTCTGAGCCTTCACTGAGCACGTGTGCGGCGAGTTCTTCGCCTCCGTGGACTGCTGCCGGGGTAGCCCCAATAGCTGCGGTCTCGGTTGTCTCAAAACGCTTACACGCATTACTGTTGATATGTGAGATCCGACCTGCACTGTCGACAACCAGTGTGGGTACCGCAATTCCGTTGAGAACGTTCCCCAACAATTGGTCGGCATCCATCGAGTCGACTTCATCGCTTGTTGCGGCTGTATCAGGGGTTGAATGTGAGTCAGCGCTGGATGCATCTACTGATTCAGTCGGCCGGTCAGGGCCATTCCGAGATCCATCAACAGCATCGTCTGCGGAAACATCTGTCCACTCAACCGAGTCTGAATTCTCCGAATCGCTCGTACTTTCGGCGTTATCCATCTCTTCGTCGGTGTTTGTAACCACCAATCGGTTGAGTAACTCCTTCATGTATGATAAATTCTACCACGGTATTATAAATATTAGGATTATAATGAATATTAGGTTTTCCAGAATTTCTCACATGATAGCAGATAGATCTCACAGTCGTCGACTCCTTCGGTTATCGATCCAGGCCGACGCACATCACCAACAGAAAGAGAACAAGATCACCGGAACAGATTACTATACTTAGAGTGAGAGTGTAGACAATGAGATGGAGGGGTGTGGGGGCCAGCGGGGATGGCGGAGGACCGCCATACAACCATCCAGGTATCAAATATAAAAATCATTGGTAGAGATACCTTAGTGTATACTGAAGATCATTTAGGTCAATATAATCCATATTGTTCCAAATCTATTCTGTACAATGCCACATTAGCGTTTGCAGTCTTGCATAACAGCCAGGTTGCATTATAGCCCTTGTTTCATCCATGTCGAACCCTGAGGTAGCCAGCCACGAATTGACGATTTGTATGATAAACCGTTACTGAGTAGTTGAGCAGTTTTGCGTATCAGCCGATTTGGCCAGTCTCAGAGGTTCGCGTACTATCAGACCGCGAATACTATATGGTGCTTTTTCTAAACAAACCGTATGCGAAAGGAACGAACCAAGTCCAAGCAGCGAGATGTGTACAAAGTTTGGCTCACCGACGATGAGATTGAGCAACTCCGTAGGGCGGCTGTTTCCCGCCGTGATGATATTATTATCCAGCTCGGTGCGTTCGTTGGGTTACGAGCCTTCGAGATTCCGCAGGTCTGTCCGAAGCATATTCGTCGGCTCGATGACGGCGATCACTATCGCCTCCGTATCCCGAGAGGCAAAGACACTGATACTGGGAAAGGAAAACCCAGAGATGCGTATCTCCCAGCTGACGTTGAGCGAGACCTCTACCAGTTTGCTCGCGATGAAGATCTCGACGATGATGATCCATTCGTTGATCTCACATCAGGCGGCATTCGGGCAGCGGTCCGACGAACAGCTGAAGCCGCCGCTGATCGAACCGGTGATTCAGACTTTTCTGATGTTTCGAGCCATGACCTCCGTCGACGATTTGCTCAAAGACTTCTCGTCGACAAAGGCCTCAATCCCCGGGTAGTCATGCAGGTCGGTGGGTGGTCTTCTTTCTCAGCTATCGAGCCGTACCTGAACGCTCCAACAGAGGATGTCGTCAATCGTGCGTTCGAAGAGGCTGGACTATGAGCGGGGATGTCAATCCAAAAATTTCAAATCCAACCCACATATAAATCACATGATGATATACCAATAGTACCTCTAAAATAGCCACAACAATATTATTTCAAATTGAATTATGGTGGAAATATTAAAGCCCGCAAAAAGACCATATTTAGAGGAAGTATGTGTTTGATTTCGTTTGAATTATTTGATGTGAGTATTACACCCACCCATGGAAGACGGTCAAGATGACCATGACAATTCCGTATTTCCCATAGATGTTCCCCCAGAAGTACAAGCGATTGGACGAAGTCGCCCCAGTCCATCTTCATCCTCACTGCGTGAAAAGAAAGAGGAAAAAGTCCCACTCAATCAACACGGAACATACAAGCCAGCGGTCAGGCGTACCCTGTGCAGCCTCCGCCACTTCACTGTAGTTATCGCACCGAAGACTAACCTCATTGATGGTTGGGAAAACCTCACCGACAAAAAGCAGCGGATGTACTGTGCTGCCGTTCTTGCTGAGCTGCACGATTTGAATTATCGAGATCTAGAAGAGGTCTTGGACCAGAACAAACTGCTCGCTTTAGAGGCTGGCTTCAACCCCGACGACACGCCAGATCATACAACGCTGTCACGCCACATTGGTCAGTTCAACGAGGAAGTAATCAAAGAGATCGCAGAATCCGCCACAAATGCTGCACTCCACGATATCTTCAAAGGATACTCAGCGTTTCAATCACTCTCGCCGAGACCTTCGAAACCGCTTGAATACTACGAGGTAGATTCAGTCAACGAGGACCGAGAGGTGAGTATGGGTGAAAAAATGAACCAAGCTTCTGAGGTTGTCGCTGAGTACATGCAACTTGCCCTACCCTACATCGGGTTTGATCGGGACACCTCAGCCCCAAACCTACAGTATCCCACCGAATCGTTTTACCGGCTCTTGGCACACATCGCCATCGAAGATTGCCATCTTAAGAATGGTTACGAGATTTTTGAGTGGCAAAGTGACGACGGAGTGACTGTGCCACCTCCAGACACACTCCGCCGATATGTCAAAAATATAGGGGGTGTCAAAGATATAGAGAAACAATTCCTGAAGGCTACCAATGCTCTACTGAACCGGGAGTCTCTTGGCCTCCCAGATGGCGAAATACATCTGGCCTACGATATCACACAGAAACCATGGTATGGTGGTGAACACGGATGGACCACCGGAAGTAAAAAGAAAGACAACACTACGCAATTCTGGCACTATGCAGTACTGTCGACAGTATCTCCTGGGCAGAACTACATCCTCGGGGCCGCCCCAATCAAAAACCGGAGTGAGGTATCCGAGACGTTAGAGCGGATGTTGAGAAACGTCAAAGAACACCTCGATTTTGATATTGGACGTATCTACATGGACCGGCAGATGTACCAAACAGATATCGTGAAACTATGTCGAGGGTATGGGCTCAATTGGATGATCCAAGCCCCGATGAAAGGCGAAGCGAAAAGGCTCGCCAAGGAAGCTGAACAGGGTGAACCAAAACCCGATTCCGATTTCGATGGGTTAGAGCTCAACCAGAAAGTAAACGCCTTTGCATACCCCCTCAACGAAAACGAAGTCGGTTACGATGATCGAGTTAATGAACTCGAACAGACTAAGATCACTAAGCCAGGAAAGAGCAAGTCATCAAAAGAATCACGTCCTAATCCTGATGAAGATGACTCTTCACTACGTGATTTTGCTGGGGAAGACGATGATATTCCCGAAATAAAAGAAGAGGAAGACAAGGAAGAAGGCGAGCAAAACCCACACAGCCATACGGTTTGGATCACTAACCTTGATGTCGATAACCGAGATCTGAAAGGTCTCAACTACCAATTCAGAAATCGGTGGAAGATTGAAACAGCGATACGCCAACTCAAACATACGTTTCAGGGGCGGTGTGGATCCAGCAATCGGATTGTAAGAGCCCACCACATTGCATCTTCGACACTGTTTTTCAATTTCTGGGTCGCACTCAACAATGAACTACCCTACCACCTTGGTGATCCCGACAATCTTCGGTTGACCGGTCTCGAATTGCTACATGCGATCCGTGACGCTGATTTTGAAGCTGCGAAGACTGGATCTAATGTCATCATATAGTCGCTACTGGATTATGCAACATAGAGCGTAAAATCTGGGACTACTGCTGAAACACCCATTTCTGGCCGATACTTAAATACGAACGGCACTACCGTCTGTGCAATGCGGTCTATCTCCGGTAAACGGGGGTTCGAATTACGATATGCGATCCGCAACGCCGAGATCTAACCTGAGAAAACGAGATCCGGTAACAGAATCAATTGGCTACTACTCCGCTCATGCAACATAGAACGTGAAATCCAGCACTACTGCTGAGACAACCTATCAATATATAATAAACTTTAATATTTATATTAGGTTAATTTAATTAGTTGAATAGACGAATATAGTGTTCGGCAATCATAGATTTCACGTATAGTCCAGAGACTATCCTTTGAGTCAATTTGTGCCGGTCCACAGGGAGTCGTCGACAAATTGGTCGTACAGATCACTGTTAGCGAGAGTTGCTCGAAGTAGTGTTCTAACCTCAGCTGGAGTCTGAATGAGGTTGTACCGATTTACCAAATACTCCGCTCTGTTCGGACTGAGAGCCCGTCCAGTCACGATCGCGTCTCTCAGAGCAAGTCGGATTGCTTGGAAATCATTGCGTGATCGCAACCCCCAATCGTGAGCCAGCTGCTCAACGTTGTAATCGCATTCGTTTCGGCTGATGATATCATGGCAGTCCCGACAGAGCATTATTCCGCAGTCAGGGCGTTCCGACCAGTGATGATAATCGAATCCCGGAGGTACCTCTGAAGTAGAACGATCTAGGGAGATCATCGAATCCCGACACAGAGGGCAGATGAGTTCAGCGTCCCAACCGAATTCAGATGCTTTTGTTCCGCACCTATTAACAAACTCATCGTTACGAATATCCCCCCTATTAGTTGTAATTCCTCTCCAGAACTGCTCGTTCCAGTAGTCCCGAACCATCGAATTCAATTTCTGAGTAGTAACGAGATCTGCGCATGTCGCATCTACAGCGACTGCGCACCACCGCTTGAGAGTCACTTCACAGTCTGGACATCGGCTATCGAACTGCGGAATAACCGGTGGCAGTCCTTGCTGATACATCTCAACAACTTCACCACAGTCGGGACAGATTACTACCGTTGGTCTCTCTCTGAACAGATTCTGGTTGTCAGCTACTTCCAAGACAACAGCCCGATCACCATATGGTCGGGTTTCAGTCGTCACTTCATTTTCTTTTCGTGCGAGGAGATCAGATCTGTTTTCGATCTGCCCAGCTCCTCTCATGGCATTGGCTCCTGAGCTGTTCGGTCCGACTCCGGTTCGACCCTATTCACTTTGAGCCTGTCGACTAATTGAGATCCAACTCTACGCCAGTCTCGATCCGTCTTAATCTCATGAATTCGACGCAGTTGATCGCCCTCTTCACACTTGACGTATCGGTGACGATGACGAGCATCATCACTGACAGTGGTGAACTCAATAATAGCCTGATGTTCTGGATTATTATCTGTACGACCTACGGTTTGCGAAGTTTCTACTTGTGTCATTGTTGTAAAATACACAGGAGTGAATAAGAATTATCAATAACCGATCAATCCTAATACTCACTCCACTCAAACCGGTAAATAAAAAATAATAAATTCTTTTTATTAATCCCACATACCATCTCAAATTCTAGTAATCGAAAAGCTATTTGAACCACACAGAGTCCTCTCACCCGTGCCTACGTTCGCTCGCTCCGGTTCAGGAAAGTGGCATGTCGTTGGCCCAGACGGGTGCCGATATGGCGAAGAGTTCGCCGCTGAGTCCGAACCTGACGAAACCGTTACTGCCACCGATATTGTCGCTTACGAACCACCAGAGGACCCCAAGCAGAGTTCATCCCCCTCTGTGTCTATCTCATTACCCACCGGCGGCAGCTCATTCCCACGAGGACGAACTGACGATCAACGTCTTGTCCTTCCCTCCACTGTCACGGATAGCGACTCTGATCTCTGTGGATCATGTTGTTCTGAACTTGAGCGTCAACAAAACCGCCGTTCGAGAATTATCACTGGCCTCAAGCAGGTAACTACACGTCGAGATATCGACTGGGGTCAAGCCGATCATAACACTCGTCGAGCCTGTGACTGGTGTCAAGCATACGAATTCACGACTAACAACGGTCTCGGGGCGACAGTCTGTCCGGCCTGTCAACGTCTCTTTGAGACACCACTTGGAGAGCCTACTGACGATGCAGCTCCCGAAACAGATCGTCTTCCAGAATCGCCCACAGAGCCAATTACTCCAATCGTCTTTGGGACTACTCTCCCTGAGTATGACCCAACAGAACTTATCGGGAGCAACCGCCCCCTGATCAAGTACCGTGAGAAACACAAGTACGCCAATATCGTCTTCGAACTCGAACGTACCGGACACGGATTCAGCGCTGAGGCAATCAACGCATTTGATCAGATCCGACTCAACTATTCGGAGACAGTAGCAGACAATGATGACCACCAAACGAAGGTCTCCCTTGACGTTGGTCGGACGCCACGCACAGTGACACTTGAGGGTATCCTCCCAGACGATCACGTCGACGTAATCGAATCATGCTGGGAGGTTGTGAGCGATCCAGAAGGTTGGTTTCCACTGGGATGGCCACAACAAGGCTATATTCACCGTCGGGAAGCTGATCCATCTGTTCCAGGTGATATCCCCGTTACTGAGGAATTTCCACGACTCCAAACCCAACAGCGATCTTTGTCGGTCGACACTGAGACACTTCGATCAGTGACTGATTCTGGACGATACGAGCGGGGTGAACGGTACTACAAGCGTGGGGCTGTAACAGATATCGCGCGCGTCGACAATCTAGTTGAGGCCACGGTTCAGGGAAGTCGACCGTATGATGTTCAGGTAACTCTCTCGAACGGAAGTTACGTTGAAGGCCAGTGTAGCTGTCCAGACGATGCCCCTACCTGTAAGCACGTTGTAGCAGCCGTCCTCGCGAGTGGTGATGTCGAAGCAGTTGGCGGTGATCAATCACTTGATGATCTCCTTGAATCAGCATCTGCCAACGATCTTCGGACGATACTTCGAACACTGGCAGAAGACGATGTAAAAATTCGCAAGCACATTTACGACGAGCTTGATTGAAGATGGTCTGTAATCACATCAGTAGAGTCGTCGCCATGGTTCTGCCACACCTAGCAGTGGGCTACAATTATACTCGGATATAACATCATTTCACACACATATGTCTGACACAGATTAAAGTCTATAGAAAGCTCTATAGGAAATACTATAGGAGAAATTTGATGGGACATACACAGCGTGCGGCTGCCTTTCTGGATAAGGGTGGAACAGGTAAAACGACTACAGTGGCACATCTCGGAGTCGCTCTCAGCCAGTTGGGAAAGAATGTATTGCTGATCGATCTCGCTGGAAAACAGGGTGATCTTGCGAAACACTTCGGCGTCTGGGAGGAATACCGGGAGCAGATTGAAAATGACGAAGCCTGGCCAAACATCAGTACCGTGTTTGACGACTCCTGGGGAACGATTGCGAAGAAACTTGGTGACGACGCTGTTGACGACCTCGTAATCGATACGGGTGAGGGGCCAGCGTTGATTCCTGCACATCCCGGACTCGACACACTTGACGCCGAACTCGGGAACATCGACGACGCTCGCGAGCGGTACAGCCGTCTAGAACAGTTCCTCGACGAGTACGTCGACCCGCTAGATTATGATATCGTTCTGATCGATCTCCCGGGGATGACGAACAACGTTACTTACAACGGCCTATGGGCCGCCAAGAATGCGATCACGCCCGTCGAGATGGGGCCATTCGAGGCCGAACAAGCGGATGCTCTTCGTCGAGATCTCGAAAAAATAACAGAAAACTTCTCAGTCGATATCGAACTTTCGCTGGTACTTCCTAATAAGGTCGACACACGGACCAAACTCGCCGAAGAATATCTCGAATCGTTCGAGGCAGAGTATGGAGATACAATAGCTCCTAATTATGTCCCATACTCACAGGATATACGCAACGCTGCTCAACGTGGGGTCACGGCATTCGAGTTAGAAAATCCTTCAGCCACTGCCAAGAAAGCGAAGAATGCGTATACTGCAGCTGTCGAATCACTGCTCATCCGCTTGGCGGAAAAGAGATTATATGACTAGTGACAGAAAAGATGACGACCTCGCTGCGCTGCGGGAGCAAACATCACAGGGAGACCGTCTTGATGAAGCTGACTCCGCGGAAAAGAAACGAGCCCTAGTTGAGGATATCGTCTCCGAGCTTGAAGCGATCGACGATGGAGAACGACAAAAAACAGTGAGTGTATGGGACGGAAACCTCGCAGCATTCATCCGTGCCTTAGAGGATAATCCCGACCGGATGGAGAACGTTGGGCACGCACTCCAACAACGTCTTGATGTTGACGTCGGTGAAACTGATCGTAGCGAGATCCTTCGTCTAGCGTTACGCCTTGGATTCCAAGAGGCAGCACCTGACGAGTTCGACGCTGTCCGCGAAGCTGTTGGAAAACAGGCCACAAAAGACCTATAGATTACTCTATAGGTAATCCTATATAATAACATACAGTATTCCATGTAGGAATCCATATAGACATACCTATAGATGATTCTATTTAATACTTGCAAGAACATTTTCGTATAGCAGACTGTAGTTTATTGGGAGAGCTCCAGTGTTAGGTTCATACCTCGAGGTATTCTTCAAATCACGTCACCAGCGGCAGAGCAGGCCCAAGCAGCGGACCTCAAGCGTGCCGGACAGTGGGAAGATGGTGAAGAAGATCCACACGTTGTCAACTTTGAAGATCGTACGCGAGTCCGTCAGCTGCTCACGGATCGACGAAGGGAACTGCTGGAGTCGGTGATGAATAACCCACCCGAAGGTATGCATGCGTTAGCCGACCACCTTGATCACGACGACCATGATGTACACAGTGATCTACATCTGCTGGGCGAGTTCAATATTATCTATTTTGAAGAGGACGGTCGCGCGAAGGAGCCGTACGTTCCGTATAATACAGTCCGGATTGAGGTTGAGTTCGGCCTTCCGCGTGGCGAGGGCTCAGAATCAACTACGTCGGCATAGTCAGGCGTTCCAGACAAGTGTCTCTTAGTCAAACAGCGGTACCCTTTGGGCTCACAGAAACAATCCGACTCCTATAGGAAACCATATAGAGAAAGCTATAGAAAATCCCATAGTAATCCCTATAGATTATTTTTAATTTGTGAAAACATGAATTTGCTAGGGTACAGTATACATAGTGAAAATTATATAATATATCTTATATATCGACCATTGCGAAAACTGTGAACATAACACCCTCAGTTACAGTCTAATACACTTGAACGGCATATTCTTCTGCTAATTCTACAACATCATAGACATGGATTCCCGACTTGAACCAGAGAACACGGTCGTCCATCCGTTTGAAATCCTCAGACGAACAGTCTAGTCGTTCAGACACTGCAATAATGAGATTATCGCGGTCGGCAGCCCGTATCTTCGCTAGCTTCTCTTTGAGATACTCCGGCGTCCAAAAGCCAACAATCTCAAAGATCACACGGCGTCCATTAGAATGTTCAATCGCAAAGTCTGGAAGCATCACTTCCGCACCCAAATCTAACACATCATCTTCACGTCGGAGTTCCCAGTCAGTAGTAGCCCGCTCCCATTTCTTTGCGAGCGTTCGTTCGACATCGCTGTCGAAGTCACTCTGGGCCGAGTAGTGTGACGACAACCCTTCCGTATGATCAAGTTTGAACGAGAGTGTCCGATTGGGTGACCCTCCTTCATCTGTGAGTATGTCTGCCTCCATCTCCCACCGATCACACAACGGGAGGGCAGGCAGGAAATTCGCCATTCGAATCCCATACTTCCGTGACTTCGAAAATAGCGATGCTGCCCCATCTAAGCGTGCTTCGTAGCCATCTGCGAGGTCAGTATTCTCAACTCGCGTTCCGGTATTATCGATTGGATAGATCCGGTGCATCAAGCCGAACAGCTTGACGTAGCTGAACACCGTCGCAAATGAATCCCAG
>Ga0208138_100692_pt1 | contig 12009 bp, 17 predicted proteins | sample AntRauMetaRauer3_FD_184786 | JGI IMG/M metagenome (GOLD analysis project Ga0208138, IMG submission 184786) | Saline lake microbial communities from Rauer Lake, Antarctica, in enrichment culture - Antartic Rauer Lake 3 Metagenome Rauer3 (SPAdes)... ...
GGCTGAGGAAGGGGGACGTTTGACCGTCCCACAAGACAGCCAAGCCGATGCTGAAACCCAGCAAGAGACGCTTGGAACGTATGCGTCTTGAAACCTTAGGGCCGCGCTCGGCCTGAAATCCTATGGTGGGATTCCCGCGACTTTAGGCGCGGGAGGAGGTCAATGGATGGAAACAGATTCCCAATATGTCTATCACTCAACGCAATCAGATAACGTTGAATCTATTCAAAAAAACGGTTTAATTTCTGGTTGTAAAAACTCAGATTCAGAATATATAGTTGAAGTAATGAATGAATTAGGGTATTCAGACCCATTTCCATTTTCCCGAAAAAATGTTACGTATTGTCACATAGATGCAGAATATGTAAAGATGATACAAGGTTGGGAAAATAATTCATTTAACCTAGCTGATATGAGTTTCATAACAGATTTGATAGATTATAAGTATGCAGGTCCAAGTAATCTTATGCATGCAGAAACACCCGAAGAATCGATTGAATTATACAAAGAAAGTATACAAAAAGTTAATTGTCCCAAAGATATCCAAGATTACACAGTTAGCGATAAGGGACACGCAGAATTAATTGTGGATGGAAATATCCCACAATCTGCAATCTTTAATGTTATATATTGATTTTTACGGTATTTATATAAATCAACAGATTTAATATTGCAAAAATCATATATTCGATAAGGCTGTTTAAAATATGTCTCAAGAGATAGAAAAAAAGATGTCTGAAAGAGAAAGAGTTAATGAATATCTTGCTATGAAAAGGATAGAAAATGAAAATAATTACCAAATTGCTACGGTTCGAAGTTTGTCTGTATTTCCAGTTTGGCGTAATTTAGGGGTATATTCCAGTAAATCCAATGAGGGAACGATTTCATATCTAATCTCAAACTTTACAACTCGTTCAACAACACCAGATATCGGATTTTATTATGTATGTGAATTATATCTCCCAATTCGAGATAAAATTGTGTATGTAATTGTTAGTGAAATTAACGAATTTATTGATTCTTTTTCTAAAGATATTAGTATAGATAACGATATTGATAAAAATATTAATTTTGAAAACAAGAAGAAAGTAAAAATAAATATTGATACGATAAATTATAGTATTAAGATAATGAAAAAAGATTCTACGAAAAATAGATATAATAAAACAGATAATATAAAAGTTAAATATGAATTTGCATATTATGATGATATTGAGTCATTTATATCTATAAATTTAGATAATACGGGTTCAGATTCCCTAAATTTATTCAATTTTAGTTTATTACTAGAAAACAAATACGAAGCATATAAATCTGTGTTTCGTAACAAAAATTGGAAATACAAAGATAAACTAGAGTCTTCTTTTATACATGAGGTAACAGAAATACAAGAAGAATTAAGCATTAATAAAATAAAAAATACCAATCTGTACGCTCAAATTATAGATATATCTGTCGATACAAAAATTAAACTTACAGTTGAATCTAAAAACATTATTCATGATGAAAGTCTTGAATATAATTTTGATAAACCAACAGAAAAAAATGAAGAATTTTTAAATTTTTGTAAAAAAATGGATGTAGATAGTGTTGACGAATTAGAGATGAAACCAATACTGTTATCAAGAAAATCTGGTATAACGAAAGAATCACCTCATGGTTGGTATATCAAATCAAAAACAAAATCAGTAAATAAAGAAAATAATAAGTCAATTATTCATAGATTTAAATCTTTAGTATCTATCTAAATGAATATCATGAGGTATTTCTGATTCTATTGGTCGGGGGTCTTCTGTTAAAACACAACCACAAGCATCACGTTCTAATATTTTTGTTTCGCCCCAACCATCTGTAATCGTTGCTTCAACATAATCGAAGTCTGATTCCACGTATTCCTGTATTTCAATATGTTTGTCTACATCTGTTACAATGGATGAACCACTTGTTACGAAGTTTGTATCTGATTTATTCCTTTCTGTAACATTTGAGTTTATAACTAAACCAGTTTCTGATTTCCCCGCTGAATTTACCGTCGTTACTTTATCAATAGATTTCACATCTAACACATAATTTGATGACGGTGCTTGGGACTTAATGTATATATGCATTGAACCATCCATTGTTCGCGTGCCCAAATCAAGAAAATGAGATTCAGATTCATTAACACTATAAACAGTTTCTGACCAAATGTTACTTTCATATGTTGTATAATTCACTTGTGAATTATAATTTTCTATATTATTATTTGGATTATCTAATGCTGTCGGTGGTGAAATTGTACCAAATAGTATAAGAAATATTATTATAAATGAAATTAATGCTATTTTTTTAATCATATTATTAATATATCAATACTAATATAAATAACTTATTATATATGACAGTTAATTATATATGACATAACGTATCATGTTAGTATATATTCATTGGATGTGTGAATTACCTCGATGTCAAGCATCGGGGTATTCCCCTATACCACTGATAAAAATACGGCAGGATAAATTGAAATCATAGAGGATAAAAATAATAACTATGATTATGTAGCTAAAGTTATATATGTTCGTTCAAACAAAATATTAAAAAATCCAATATATTTTAAAATCAAACATAAATAAACAAAATTTTTAGATTCACGCGTAATAATCTTTTATTGATGGTCTATCTACACCATTAATAGGATTACAACCATTCCTCTAAAGAACAATCTGTTCGATGTTCGTATATTTTTAGTTCCTTTGCTTTAGCTTTTTCTTTCATGTTTTCTGAACCATTACTAGAACCATCCCAAATTAAAATTAGTTTATCTGCATACTCTGCCATTTTTTCGTTTCGAATTAACGGGGCAATATTAGGCTTCGGAGCTTCATCTAAATAATCGGTATAAGGAAATTCTTTAATAGGTATATTATTTTCTTTTGCCCATTCTTCACCAATAGTATCTACACCCTCTGCTTTTCCAGAAACAACTTCTGTAATTTCAAATGGTACAGATTTAATTTTATTAAAAATAAGTTTTTTATCATCAATAGTTCTAGAGCCAGCAATTATAGTAGGCATACACAAAATTATATTTAAATACACATATATCTTTTGAATATGTACCAATAAGTATTTATGATTTTGTCAATATTATACTATAAATGTCTAAAATATCCATTACAACAAATGATACATTAGAGGTTACATATCGTGTTTCTAGCGATACAGGAGAACTAAGCGAAATATTAAATATAACAAAAAATAGTACAACTAAAGACATAAGCAATCTAAATGTTAAAGAAATTAAAAAATTTACATGGAATCCACAAAGTAGTGACGAAAATAAAACATACAAATTTAATATTAATGGGGAAACACTTGAAGTTAAAGTATTACCTAATTTAGTCGATGACTTTGAAGATGGAAGTATAGATGATTGGGAAATTATTGAAGGTTCATGGACAGCAACAAATAATTACTTAGAAGACCAAAGCGGAACAGAGTATAAAGAAATTGAATATAGTAGTATATCTTTTGATGCATCTAAGAATTTTAACGCAGAATGGGATATTCGTTTTAATTCCGGTGATAAATATCAATCAACAACTTTTAGACCGATATATAAAGATGAAAATAACAAAGTAGAAGTAATTATGCATGAAAAAGGAAGATTTGATTGCAGTATATTTGAGGGTGGAAATCGTATTGCAAGAATAAACCCCGGTTGGTCTCACAATTTAAATTTTCATACAATACGAATAGAACATCGTGATAATACATGGGAACTGTTTTTTGACGGTAATAGTCAAGGGACAGATACAGGTTCTGTATCATATTCTGGTTTACTGAATATACGTAATCGAAGTTGGCATAATGGAACAAATGACACATATGACTTCGATAATATAACTATATCTCAATTGTAAATATCATAAATTGAACCAAACTCTTTTATACTGAGTTTGCTTTTGTATGGATACCGACGAATCTCACTAACAGTGTTGTTAGTGGGGTTCTGTTACCGAGGTCCCAAAAAAGGGGAAAATCAAGTCAAATTACCGAAGTTATACAAGTTGACTTTACGTCGTTGTAAAGTATAGTTGTATTAACTAGGTTCGTTAGACTTGAGTCTATTCTTAAAACAACGTAAAACAACGTTTAGTCCTACGTAGGCAGTGAAAATCTCACTAACAACACTGTAACTTAGATTAATTGATATTAAAATAACAAACATCAAATTTACAATATATATTTATGCTTAGTTATGGTATTAATTATCGCATAATTCGGATAAATTTATATTTACTATACAGTATAATAAGCGTTCTTATTCTATTTAATTAGTCTTAATTATTCGTGTGCGCTTTCAATCTAGATACGAGGCTATTTACTTCATCTTCTGTTAAAACAGGTTTTTTATTAAAATATGATTTACAAATATCCCACTGTTCTTCTGTAATTTTTACATCTGAATTCATTGCTTGTTTAATTTCATCCGCAAGTTTTGGATAATCTTGTTCAAACAAAACTAGAACAGAATGTAAATTTGATTCATGAAAACCACGAAGAATTCCAACGGCGTATTGTCCTTCAGGTAGTGCAATATAAGAATATAGTTCAGATTCTTCGTTATTTAATAGCACATCTCTAACTTCTGAAAATTCATCTGAAGTAACTTCGTCCATATATTATATAATTCAGAGAAGCATATAATTCCACCGATATCATATGTGATTATACGACACGTAAGAGAGATAGTAAATTTTAACACGGTAGGTCGATTATTGATGTATATGACGAGTGATATTGATATCAACGTTACGGACAACGGTATTGAAGTTAATGACTATATTTTTAACGTAGATGAATTTAAGCGAATTAAAACGCGAATTCTTCGTAACAAATTCAAAGGTGACTACTCCCCAATCCAAGGTATGGGTGGTACGACAGTTATTCGTGCGGGTGATGTTCTAATGCTAGGAACCCCAGAAGGGTTTCCAAAAGAATCTTGGACATATAAAGAATGGGTTAGGCAAGCAGATGGTTGGCGTGAATATGCAAAAGGAACGCCTGAAGAATGGAATGCCGCATTTAATACGCTTGATATTTGATAAAATAATTTTTGACGAATCAGATTCTGGTATTGAATATTATACTGCCGGAAGTACACTATAGTTAATTTGGTCCTTCAATTGGATTTATTTCATTATGAAATATAGGTAATTGTTTAGCTTCATCAACGCCTTCAGGACGTTCAGCATCGTAGTGACGACCGTTGTATTCAATCCAAGCATGATTATAGGGTATATGTTCGTTTGTATGCATCCCGTACGTATGAATAATTAAATCTTCTGGATTGCCCATCGTTTCTTTTACGCCGTTGGCAAATTGCTTACAATATCCATTATTAATATCATTTGCAGAATGTATGTTTAATGATTGTATATTTTTCCAAGCATTTATTTCAGACTTTATTATTGTAGTTATATTTGTCATATTATATATTGTATTATCATATGTTATATGTATACGGAAATCGTGTAGTATAAGTGTAAGCGTCTCATCGGTGTATATGTAGTACGATGGAGCAAGCGTAGCCAAGTCTGGTCAACGGCGGCGGGCTTAAGACCCGCTCTCGTAGGAGTCCGCAGGTTCGAATCCTGCCGTTTGCATATTATATGTCAATTTCACCATACTCTGATTCATTATGTACCTCACTAGGTATAATTGATGATGGTGAATTATTATAATCATATTTTCCGTTCACATAAACATCAAGTGTTTGACCCCTTTGTGAAACACTCCCACGTAATTCATATCTTTGTAATGTATAGGTTTTTGAATTATATACTTCAATTATTTCAATATTATTTAGAGCCGTTCCATCTATTAAATCCAGACCAACAATATTTGCATCAGACATGTACTTCATTTGTTTACTTGTCAACGGTGTTTTCACAATAATTTTTTCATCATTTATATTAACAGTTACATCACCAGAATCATACATATTTTTAGAATTAGAATGTTTTGAAATATTCCATATACTGCTTTGGTCTAATGGATTAGAAATACTAATATTTTCATGACTTTGTTTCATCCATTTATTTTCCCCATTTTGTTTTTTCATATACATATTTGTTTCATTTAAATATGTCGTAAATTTAACGGACAAATTGTTACCGGAATTTTGATTTCTTGCAATAATATTATACGTTAAACGAGCTTCATTTGAGGTCATATTAACGTCAGCAGTCACAGTTGCGTTTACATTTTCTCTCTGGCTACTAGCATTAACATCCATATCCATTTTATATGATGAAATATTGTTATTTGATTCATTTACATTAGTTATAAACGTAAAAAATTCATCTTCACTCATATCACCAGTTAATTCACCATTTGAAGGCATATAATATAAATAATAACCAAAGGTAGTGATTAATACGATTATTAATATAATAATACTTATTTTTGGTTGTACTATAAGAATCAGATGGTTTTTCAGGAGGTTTTTCACTAATCATACATTAATTGTTTGTATAATCACATAAATAACTAACTATATAAATTTATATTTAATTATATATTAAAATCGAAGTATTTTCCATCTTTTGCCGTTTTTACCTTATCTAGTATGGTTGAATTCACGAGATTATTATAATTTGAAAATTATCTATTTAAGGCTATATCCGCGCAGACTGACCAAGATGTTCAATTTTATCATCTAAATAATAAGATTTTAAATTATATGTATTATTATTATTATTGTTTTTGATATATTGTATATATAGCTTAGAAAGAAATCTTTATTAGTACGTGTAAACTACGTTAATGTATGAATCAAGTCGAAGAAGTACTTGTTAAAACACAGGATATTCCTTCCATCCCATTTGACGGTATGCTTCATTATGAAGGAATAAAAATCGGCTTTGATGTATATGGCAAAAAAGTCCAACAGGATACGATGTTATATTCAAAGGTCTATAGCCCTATGCCTCATGAAAATGATGAATTCGAAAGTATAGGGAATATTGGTAATGTTAAAGTAAACTTCAGTGAAGAAAAAATAGAATCTATTGAGGAAAATATTAATATCAAAAATCCTGTTAAAGATATTAAAAAATTTCCTGCAAGAAAAGAATATAATTCTGGAGACTATGTTGCGTACGAATACAACGGTGAAACTTACGCAATTGAACCATATTATCAGTTTGTATATAAAGCGAAACCTAAGGGTAGTCAATCAAAGTACTACTGTATTGAAAAAAATAAGTATGAAGATATTCCTGAGTCTGTACCACAATCAAAAATTAAGGGTTCATTTGAACATGGACCTAAGGATTCAATTATTATGAAATCATCGACTATGGTTGGTAAATTATTTAATCTCAACCAATTAGAAATTAGACTAGAATTTGTTGATATGACTTCATATTACGATAGATATGAACTAATCAATAATGAACACGGTATTGAACCAAAAGAAGATGAAAAAACAGAATATAGTCCTGCAACAGTGACTGTTGATAATAATAATTTTATTATTGAATCTAAATTTGATAATAAAGAAGTAACATTCAATATTCCACTTGAGCCTACAGGAACACTCCCAAACTGGGTGAATGACCGACTTAATATTGCTATGTTATTATCAACAGTTGATTCAGATAAGGTTCTAATGGCAAACATTAAGAAAACAGATGAGTCATCAAACTGGAGTTCAGATTCAAAAGAGTACGAATTACAGAGTCTTGACTGAAACTAACCTAGTATAGAAAGTTTTTTGTGACAATATAAAACAATATAAAATATGATTAGTGAAAAACCTCCTGAGAAACCATCTGATTCTTATAGTACAACCAAAATAAGTATTATTATGTTATCAGTATTACTTTTAATTAGTATATTTTCGTACTTATTTTACAGTATGTTTTTAATCTAGATATGATATGTTAATAAATAGCCTAATTATTTAAAATATCTATCTTGAAATCACTGATTTTTCCTTTGGCAAGATATTTCTTATCTCGGTCATCACCTACACGCTGAATTTCCGTTACATCACCTCTGGATTCTAATTCTATGTTATCCTCAGACAACTCTACAGGAGTATATGTTTTTACAGTTATGTTATTTTTTACTACACAAATTAACAATGGCCATTCGCCGCCTTGTGTAAAAGCGACAATACGTTTCTTTTCTGGAATATCAATTACATCACACACAGATACATCTTTTGCATAACTATCGTGTGTCCAAATATTATATCTATCACTAACCTGCATTTCTGTAAATTCTGATTTAATTGACGGTTTAAAATCAATTGAACGTTCCATAATATAATATTAATACATGTACACTAAACGTTTTTGATGACAAATAAATATTTATGTATTTGTATATGCGTCTATTTTCTATTCAAAATCGTTTTAGAGCTTGTTGATAGTACTCAGATTCAATTTCAGCACACCTAGCAATACGTTTCTCCTCTTGTGCGACTAAACCTGCTGTACATAACCCACCGAACGGTTCCCATACAACATCATCTGTTTCAGAACTTGCCTTTATTATTCTTCTCATAATTTTTTTCGGTTTCTGATTCAGGTGTATATATTCACCACTATTTGATTTTATCCTCTCATCATTATGTATAGGCGGTTCATCCCATACATTCGTGACACCTATAGGACAATCAAACTTGCCACGTAGCTTTTTTATATCATTTTTACTCGGTATTTTATTATTAATTTGAAAATACGGCTTTTCTTCTTCTTTACCGTGTTTATTTGCATAATCAATTAATTTTTTAAACTTGTCTGGTGGAGGAAAGTACCACATATCATCTTTTGCTAAATACTTTCTTGATGCAGCACTTGATACATTACAGGCTTCATTGGCATCTTGAAGTGTTAAACCTGTTTTATCCCATTCACTTCTCATCCATGATTGTATATCTTTATTCTCGTTATTTTTAAGTATTGTTTTTGGACTTCGAATATAATGCACACAGACTTCTGTTACTTGTGGGAATTTACGTATAGTTTTTGTATTTACGTTTCCAGCGATATGTTGCATTCCTTTATTCCAAATATTTAATCCTCTATATTCCCAACCGTATTTTTCTAATAAGGGATGAATAGTAGCCCATCCGATTTCTGTGTTCCAAAACCATAATGTTGTTTCGGGAGAAGCATTTTCGCTCCATTTTTTAATATGTTCTTCATACCAGTTTGTAAGCTTTGAAACATTGTTTGGGTCTGTTGGAAATCCGTTTACACCATACGCACCATCTGAAATTATAACTGTCGGTGATTCCCAATCATCATATAAATCCAAAACATTTTCATTATATATTTTTGTATTTTCAAATTCCTTATAATTCATATATATAAATGTATATAAAGGTATATAATAAACCCGTCAAATAAACAATACAAAATAGATATATCTTTAAAGATATAAATAAATCAAATATACAAAATCAAAATAATTAATTTATAAGTTTACACTTGTCTCAATACCATATTCTTCTTTTAGTACGCTATGAACGGCTCTCCGAAGTCTTTTTGTATTAAATAATTGTAACCAGTATGTTAGAATATCAATTTTTGTATCTTCGTCTCGATATTCTGCTGCTTCTTCTGCCCACTTTATAGCTTCAACGGAATTAAAATTAATTGTCATCCGATATTTCTCACGTTGTAAAGGAGAATAACCCTCTGGAAGTAACCTGTCTGCCATACTATGTGCAGAACTTCTTAAATCTTTATTAAACTCTATTGGGTCTGTATATTCTTCATTTAATCGAATGTAGATTTCTTCGTATGACGTAATATCATCATCGATTTCTTTTCTCTTGTGAACTTTTCCTTGAATAGATAGTACAACCATTATGGTATTATTTTAAACCCACATATTTAAACCTTCGGATATGTTTTTGATGTGTTATCCGTATATAATTTGTTATATCTGAACAAAAAGTATATAGGGTACACTCAGCATTGTGTTTACAATGCAAAATACAGCTAACATAGAACCGTTTGATATACAAAGCGTTTCTCAATTTACATATAGTACGTTTCAAAATTTGAAGACTACATCTGCAAACCCAAACGTACCAGATAAAATTTATGAGATGACGAATAATAATAAAGTAAATCAAGATTTTTATACTTTAGCAAATTATAGTAAGGAATACACTACCGTAGAAAATATACCAAGTCCATCAGAAACAAATAAAAAACAAGATAAAATTATAAACGCTTTGGATAGTATAGGATGTTGTATTCACCTTGTTGTTAAGAAAAATGATATAGAAAATATTGAAAATATCACAGCCAAAAGAAGACTAATTAAAGCACGAAATCTCGCAGCAGAAACCGTTAAATATTATAAAAATACGTCAAAGAAAAGTTGGGTTTCAAAATCTATTTACTAATTATATAATTATGACGAAAAACAACATCAAAAAACACATTGAAAATATATGGATTTCAAACGTTCACGTAGATGAAATTACAAATACATTTGAAACTTCTGATGCGGCACAGGACCTCAAAGATATGGGTATAATTAAAAACACAAGAACAAAATATATTCGATTAAAATTTTATGTGAAAGAAAAAAATTTAGCTGTATGTGATTATGCTATTTTTCCTACAGAGAATATAGGATACATATCAAATGTAAAAGTTCATTCGGATATTCAAAACAATAAAATCGGAACGAAAATTAGACAATATGCAATTGACCAGTTAGAACCAACAACAAATTCAATTTATTCTTATCCGACAAATAATCACATAAAATATATTTGTAAAAAACAAGGTTTTGAACCTATCGAATCAAATTCGAATTGGTATGTTAAAAAATTCAGTTAAAACAGTCTCGTGGGTTGTTACCAATAATAAGTGTATCATCTTTACAAATTCCTGCAAGCATATCAGGCATACAGGTTAATTCTCTAGAGACATGTTGTACGATTGGATTATCTTTGAATCGTTTTAGTTCTTTTCTAATGTCACCCATGACATTATCATTTGTTTGATTTTGTATATACTTCATTTGATTGTGTGCATATTTACTATCCGTATTTATTTCCACTATAGCATTCTTGGGTAAAGACTGTAACGCAGACAAGATAGCATAACACTCAGCAATATTGTTATCTTGGATTTTATCTGGTGTAGGAAATCCAGCACTATACATTCCTCCATTTGAACCTAATACGACGAACCCCACAGATGCTTTATCGTAATCATCCCACAAAGAAGCATCTGTATATACAGTATATGGTGGTTCAGGCGGTTTTTCAGGTTGACACATATATCGGTCATCAAATCCAATTAATGTAGCAATCCGCCATAATTCGTTGACAGTCTGCCATTTGTCATTGTGATTGTATTTATTATATTTATAATTTACCATAGTAATATTTTTATCTTCTTTATTTAATTTGGAATCAGAAATAATAGAAGCTAGTTCATTATTATTTGTATATATTGTGAGGTCATCTTCGCAATCATTAAGCATTTGAGGCATAATATTATTTGCCGTTTTTGTATAAGCTTGCTCCACCACACCTAATCTACTGTGCGTACTTTCATAGGGCGTAATAGATGTTCCATCTTGAAGTAAGCCAATTCCTCGATATTCACCACCGTTTATTCCTTTGACTATGTATATTGCCCTCATACTACAATGTATGATACACTATGACTTAATTGTTTTGAATTTATTATACACAACTAATAATATATACAAAATAGTATAAATTTATTATATTCAGAACACATAAGCACTTCTAATATATACAGTATATTATGGTAGACATATACGAATTAACGTGTAGTGGATGCGGAACTAATCATAGTAGAACAGATAAACTAGATGAATTATTTTGTAACGAATGTAACGAAAAGAAGCCTATGTCCTTGACATCCTCTCCGCCCTGAACGGCGAAGATTCCCACGGCACCGCACCGCTGGGTTGGGATATTTTAAGATTTGTAGCCGTCCGGCATGGACG
>Ga0208138_100697_pt1 | contig 11946 bp, 13 predicted proteins | sample AntRauMetaRauer3_FD_184786 | JGI IMG/M metagenome (GOLD analysis project Ga0208138, IMG submission 184786) | Saline lake microbial communities from Rauer Lake, Antarctica, in enrichment culture - Antartic Rauer Lake 3 Metagenome Rauer3 (SPAdes)... ...
CTCCCTGCATGGCAAGCCCCGCAGCGATACCCCTCCTCCTCGTCGGCGCCGTGATGGTCGTGTGGCCGTACGAACTCTCGCTCTGGCAGGAGCGCTGGGACAGCATCGGTAGCCAGCGCGACTACGGCGAGGTCGAACCGGCGGACTGGCGCGTCACGCTGACGCGCGCCGGCGGCGTGCTCGCGATACTCGGCGCCGTCGCCGCCTACCGCTTTCTCTGACGTCGGGCGCACCGCCATCTCTCCCACCCACGGCTTTTGTGACTGCCCGCCCTCGCCAGTCGCATGGTCGAACTCGCCGTCTTCTCGTCGATCGCGGTCGTCGCCGTGCTGCTGGCGGTGTCGGCGTTCTTCTCCAGCACGGAGATCGCGCTGTTCTCGCTGTCCGACGAACGCGTCGCCGAACTCGCTGGCCACGCCGGGGGCGAGGACCTCGCGGACCTCCGCGGGGACTCCCACCGGCTGCTGGTGACCATCCTCGTCGGGAACAACGTCGTGAACATCGCCATCTCGAGCATCCTCACCGTGCTGCTGGTGGCGTACCTGCCACCCGAACTCGCCGTCGCCGGGACGACGCTCGCGGCGACCTCGCTGGTGCTCGTCTGCGGGGAGATCCTGCCGAAGTCCTGGGGGCTCGCGAACGCCGAGTGGTGGGCGCTCCGCGTGGCGAGGCCGATGCGTTACGTCGGGATAGTGCTGTGGCCGCTGGTCGCCGTCTTCGACACGCTGACCCGCGGCATCTCGGGCGCGATGGGTGGCAACGCGGACATCGAGCGCGAACTGCTCGACGACGAGTAGCGCCGCGGCGGAATGGCCGGTCGGACCGGTCGACCACCTGCTCTCGAAAATCCCCTGTCAGCTTACCTCGCTCCAGCACGTAGATTCGACTATGCCCGAAGAACAACTGTTCGTGACCGAGACGGACCGGAACAGGACCGAGATTGCGGAGACGCTCGCGGCGACGGCAGAGGGCGTGGAGGTCGGGTCGGTGCGCCTGGTCGGCACCGACGGCGACCAGCTCCTCGACATCCCCGAGCGGGCGACCTTCGAGGTGGAACTCGAACGCCTCACCGACTCGGAGACCGGCGAGCAGCGCTACGAGCTGGAGTACGAGATTCGCTGGACCGTGTAGCACCCCGGCGTCACGGCCACTCGGCCTCGGCGTTCTCGATGGGCGTCGCGACGACGCCCTCGCGCTGGGCGAGGCTACGGGCGTGCGGCAGGCAGACGTCCCTGTCGCGCCCGCGTGGGTCGTGGATGCGGACGGCCGCCGGCCGCTGGCAGCCGTCCTCGGCGCAGGCCATCAGAGCCGGCAGGCCATCATCACTTCGTCGACGTAGTCGTCGCCGAGGCGGTAGTGGTCGGCGCGGCGGGCCTCGACCTCCCAGTCGCGAGCTTCGAGGAACTCGATGGCGGCTTCGTTGGTCGCGGGCGCGCTGTTGTACAGCTTCTCGTAGCCGCGGCTCTGGGCCCACTCCAGGCCGCGTTCGAGGAGGTGGCTGCCGATGCCGTGGCCGCGGTAGGCCTCGATGACGCCGACCGTGAGCTTCGCGGTGTGCGAGAGCTTCTCCAGTTCGGAGCCCGCGAGGTGTACCCAGCCCACGACCTCCTCGCCGACGGTGGCGACGAAGAACATGCGCTCCTCGACCTCGTTGTGCCGGAGCAGGACCTCCTCGTGGTCGACGACGTCGGCGACCGATTCGGCCTCGATGTACGTGCCATCGTCGGCGACCTGGCGGATGGCACCGACGAGTCCGGCGAGGTCGGACTGCCGGGCGGGTCGGACGAGGAACTCCACGTCGTCGTCGCGGTGCTCCTCGGCGGCCGCGTCGTCGAACGCGACGGCGATGGTGCCGTCTTCGACGGTGAGGTAGCCGTCGCGTCGCAGGATGGCGACGTGGTGGCGGATGCCCCGGGGGTCGACCCGAACGTCAGAGTCCAGGCCGTCGAAGGTGCACTCGCCGTGGCGCTCCACGTAGTTGTAGATCTCCGCTCGGTCGTCGTGCCCGAACTCCAGGCGATGCTGCGCGTCCATCATGAATGTTCGTACAGAATGAGAGTATTTAGTCTTTTGTCACGTGTTAACGCGACTCGTTCTCCCGGGGGACGCGAGTCAGCAGCGCCGCCGTGTCCGCGACGTTCCGCGTGTCCACGAGCAGTTCGGCGGCCTGCCGGAGCGAGACGTCGACGTCACGCTCGACGCCGTGGCAGCGCGCGTACAGCCCGAGCCACGTCCGCACGGCGTCCTCCAGCAGCGACACCTCCACCTCGCTGAACGCCGCCAGGTCGCCCCCGGTGCGGCCTTCCACGTAGACGGAGATGGCCGGCCCGACGCCCTCCCGGAGGTAGCGCATTGCGCGCTCCTCGTCCGGCGGGTCGGCCGGCGAGTCGAAGCGCTCGCGGTCCCGCTGTGCGCGGGCCGCCAACTCCTGCACGCGCTCCCAGTACGCCGACCGGTCGGTGTCCGCCGAGTCGGACGCCTCACCGGCCGCCCGGTCCGAGCCTCCGGCCGGCTCTGCCGGGGGTCGGTCGGCCGTCATCAGCCCTCCCGGAACTCCACGCCTTTCCCGCCGCGCGGGTGCTCCCAGTCGGTCTCAGCGACGACCGCACAGGTCCCGCACTCGACGCAGGGCTGCGTGTCGAGGCTCACGACCCTCTCCTCGTCGCCGTTGGACTTCACGGTCTCCGAGCGGTAGCAGCCCCCGCCGAAGTCCTCCGCGCTCACGGGACACGCCGTCACGGCCGTGCCGCTGGCGGCGTAGGACTCGTCGAGCACCTCGATGTGGGCGTTGCCCACGTCCGTGTCGTAGGTCAGGTCGCCGATGCGGTCGGCGAGGCTCGGCGGCTCGACGTCGGACTCGCCCTCGATGCGCTCTCCCAGTTCCTCCGCGAGCACCGTCGGAATCGTCACGTAGGAGGTCTTCGTGTCCGGGATGGTGCCGAGCACGAACGGCGAGTTGAACAGCCGCCCGACGGTGCCCTCCAGCGCCCGCAGTCCGACCCGGCCGAGCGTTGAATCAACGACGGCGTCGGTCAACTGCTCGACGGCGTCGTGCTCGGTGACCGCCCGGGACGCTCGGTAGCGCGTCGGCCGGAGGTCGTCCATCACGCCCTCGTTGTTTAGCTTCTGCTCGTAGAGCTCGCCGGCGGTCGCGTTGCTCCGCGTGCGGGACGCCACGAACGCCTCCGCGGCGAGGCCGCCCGCCGACACTGCGTGGTTCATCCCCTTGATGATGGGGCCCTGGGCCTGCATCTGACCGGCCGCGTCACCGACCAGCAGCAGGCGGCCCTCGTGGGGCGACGGGTGGGCCATGTGTTTGGAGTCCGGCACGAGCTTCGCCGAGTACTCGACCTCGTCGTCGTCGCCGTCCAGCCACTGCGCGAGCAGCGGATGCGTCAGCAGGCCGTTCAACAGCTCGTGGGGTTCGGCGCGCTCCTCGGCCAGCGAGTCCAGGTGGAACACCGTCCCGATGGACAGCGTGTCCTCATTCGTGTAGAGGAAGCCACCGCCCCGCACGCCGTCGAAGAGGTCGCCCGCGAACAGGTGGGAGGCCCCCTCGTCCTCGCTCACGCCGAAGCGCTCCTCGACGGCGCCCTCCGGCAGGTCGACGACGGCTTTCACGCCCTGGAAGTAGTCCCCGGACTCGTCCCAGTCCATCATGCCGGCGTCCCGCGCCAGCTCCGAGTTCACGCCGTCGGCCGCGATGACGACGTCCGCCCGGATGGGGTCGAGCTCGTCGCACCGCACCCCGACAATCTCGCCGTTCTCTCGCAGGAGCCCGTTCACGCGGACTTCCGTGAGGAGGCCGCCGCCGGTCTCTCTGGTCATCTCGTGGACGCGCTCGGCGAGCCACGAGTCCATCTTCCGGCGGAGCACGGCGTCACACCACTCGGTGCCGTCGGTGTGGACGTCCTCCAGGTCGATGGTGTGGACCTGGTCCCCGGCGACGTTGTGGATGTACGACTCCGTGACGGGGCGCTCCGTGGCCTCCTCGCGGAAGTCGGGGAAGAGGTCGCCGATGGTGTAGGGAGCGTTCTCCTCGGCGAACAGGAGGCCGCCGCTGACGTTCTTCGCGCCGGCGTCGACGCCGCGCTCCAGGACGAGCGTCTCCACGCCGTTCGCCGCCAGCGTCGCCGCCGCCGCGGCGCCGCCCGGCCCAGCGCCGACCACGACTGCCTCGTAGTGCTCGTGGCTCTCAGTCATCGCCGACACCTCCCGTGGCGAGAGCCGTCTCGTCTAGCTCCCCGGACTCCAGTGCCTCGGTGAGCGCCGGCAGCACCTCGAAGAGGTCGCCCTCGATGTAGTAGTCCGAGAAGTCCCGGATGTCGGCGTCCGGGGCCGTGTTCACCGAGACGATGGTGTCGGACTCGTCCATCCCGACCTTGTGCTGGACGGCGCCGCTGATGCCCGCCGCGACGTACAGCTTCGGCTCCACGACCTGGCCCGTCTCGCCGATCTGGCGCTCCTCCGCCGCGTACTGTTCGACGTGCCCGTCGAAGTCGTACGAGGACGTGACGATGCCCCGGGTGATGCCGAGGGCGGCGTCCTCGAAGGCGTCGCGGAGTCCCAGGCCGAGTTCCATCCCCTCGGTGGGGTCGTCGCCGATGCCGCGACCGAGCGCCACCACGACGTCGTGCCCGGTGAGGTCGACGCCCGAGTCGAGTTCGTCGAACTCGGTGACCTGCACGCCGAACCACTCGTCGGGGAGCGCGAAGTCGTACTCGTAGGTCTCGCCCTCGCGGGCGGGGTCGGGCTCCGGCGCCTCGAAGCTCCCCGGAATGACCGACGCGCCCTGCGGGTGGAACTCCCGCGTGGGGTTGTCCAGGCAGAGGATGGTGGAGTACTCGAACCCGGAGAAGTCCGGTCGCTTCATGTGGAGGACGGCCTGGAACTCGCGCTTGTCGCCCTCCCGGCCGGTCTTCGCCGGGTTCGAGACGACGGTGTCGTCGATGTACAGCCCCGAGCAGTCGCTGGCCAGCCCGGAGTCGAGTTCGCCCTGCACGAGCGCCGAGAGGTCCCGGCCGTTGTTCGTCGCCGGGAACAGCACGTACCGGGGCTCGTCGTAGTCCCGCCACGACGAGTCCCCCGCGTCCGGGTCTGCGTCCAACTCTCCACCGGCGCGCGCCATCCCCGAGAACAGTTCGGTGTAGGGCTTGTGCCGGAACCGTTCGAGTTCGGGGTCGTCCTGGTAGACGACGACGTCGGCGCCGAGTTCGACCACCTCGTCGGTGAGGTCCGCGACGCCGTCTCCGACCAGCACGCCGACGACGCGCTCGTCCCGGTCGTAGTCGTCGTTGTAGCCGTCCATCAGCCGGCGGGCCTTCCCGATCATCTCGCGGGAGACGTCCAGCAGTTCGCCGTCGTTCGTCTCGCAGTACACCCACATGTCGCGGAAGGTGCCGTCCTCCATCGCCTCGACGTACTGCTTGTCGGCAGTCGGGTGGTCGAGGTCCGGGTGGCGCTCCTCTGGTGGCTCGCGCTCCACGACCGTCTCCTCGTCGCTGCCCTGGATGGCGTCGACGCGCTTGTCGACGAGCCGGAGGACGTTGTCGCGGTCCTCGCCGCCCTCCTCCAGTTCGCGGATTTCCTGCAGGCGCTCCACGCTGTCGACGTCCTGGAGCGCGTTCGCGATGTCGGCGGGACTCATCTCCGTCGGGTCGAAGTCGCCGCCGTCGCCGTCGTCGTCCTCGCGGAACTTCTCGATGCGGGACTCGATGAGCCGTTTCGCGCCGGCGCGGTCCTCGCCGGCCTTCTCGGTCTCCAGGATGTCTTCCAGTTCGTCGACGTCCTCGACGGCCTGGATGGCGGGGCCGAGCTCCGAGATGTCGTACTCGCTGGGGTCCAGCGCCACGGTTAGTCACCCCCCGCGAACCGCGCCATCTCGTCCACGACCGTGCCCATCTCTGCCGTCTCTGTCGGGTCGACCATCGTCGCGTCGCGCTCGGCGGGCGCCTTCGGAATCGGGTCGACGCCCGAGACGATGGTCGGTGACCCATCGAGTCCGATGAAGTCCGGGTCGAGGTTCAGGTCGCTGTGGTCCCACACCGTCAGGTGCTCCTCGTGGTCCTCGGCCCGCCGCCTGGTCTCCGCCCGGAGGTCCTTGTGCGTCAGGCGGTGCTCGGCTCGCCGGTAGGACGGGTCGAACTCGGGGTCGGTGACGACGAACGCCGGCAGCGGCGCCTCCACGGTCTCGATCTCGTCCACGTCGCCCGCGACGAGGCGCTTCGCCCGCAGCGTCCCTTCGTCGGTGTCGACGTCGAGCGCGACGACGTGCGTGACGAGCGGCCAGTCCAGGCACCACGCCGTCTGCGGGCCGGTGTGGCCGGTCTCCCCGTCTGCGGTCTTGAACCCCGCGAACACGATGTCCGGCTCCTCGTCGAGGTTCCGGATGCCGGTCGCGACGGTGATGGCCGTCGCCCACGTGTCCGCGGCCGCCATCTCGCGGTCCGACAGCAGGTAGAGGTCGTCGGCGTAGACGGACTCCATCCCCTCCCGGAGCACGTCCCCGTAGCCCGGCGGGCCCATGCTCATCACGCTCACCGTGCCGCCCTGACGCACCTTCGTCTGGAGGGCCGCCCGGAGCGCGTGCTCGTCGTTCGGGTTCATCACGGTCGGCGTGTCCCCGCGCTCGAGGTGGCCGTCCTCGTCGAACGAGACCTGCCCCTCCCGGAAGTCCGGGACGCCCTTGGTGAGTGTGACCGTCCGCATCTCAGGCCCTCCCCGCCCGGCCGGCGTCGACGTCGATGGCGTCGACCGGACAGACGTCGACGCAGAGCATGCAGTCGATGCACTGCGATTCGTTCGCCGGGTCGGCCTTCAACTCCGACTCGGGGTGACCCGGCGTGTCGACCCACTCGAAGACGTCGACCGGGCAGTCCTCGACGCAGGCGCCGTCGGCGAGGCAGATGTCGAAGTCCACCGCGACGTGGGTGCCGTGGATGCCCAGTTTCTCGGGCTCCTCCACCGGCCCCCAGACGTCGTGCCCGTCGTGCGTGTCCACTCGCTCCCGGTTCTGTTCGAAGTTCGCGTCTATGGCCATGGTAGTCACCCACACCGTCTCCGCGCGCCCACAAAACTGTGCGGGTCGTTAATGATGGATTAACTGCCGGCAGCGAGCTTCCCGCCTCCGAATTCGGGGCGCCCCTCTAGAACCCGGCGGCGCGAACACACCCGGGACGGCCGGTACCGTCGCTACACGGTCGCGAAAGAACGGAGAGAATCGGTGGTTACGACTTGCGGCGCTTGCCCGAGTTCGAGGACGGCCGCACGTGCTCCGTGCCCTTCCCGCGGTTCTGCAGGCCGCGACCGCGCTGACCCGCGCTCGTCTTCCCGCGGAACGTGCGGTTCTTCTGGCTGTCGCCACAGATCCAGTTCAGGTCGGTGTCGTTCTCGATTGCGCCGTGCTCGGGGTCCAGCAGAATCACTTCGAACCACTTCTGCGAGCCGTCTTCCCCCACCCAGTAGGAGTTCAGGGTGCGGAGGTTCACGTACTTCCGGCTCGCGCGCTCCTCGGCGATGCGCTGGAGGTTCTTCGCGCGACCGATGCGGTTGACGCCCTGCCGCTTCGTGCGGCGGCCCGCCTTGAAGCGGGACTTCCGGGCGGTACCCTTCCGGACGCTCACGCGCACGACCACGACGCCCTGCTTGGCCTTGTAGCCCAGTTCGCGGGCCTTGTCCAGCCGGGTCGGGTGGTCGACGCGCTCGATGGCGCCTTCCTTCCGCCAGTCCTGCTTGCGCTGCCACTGTAGCTCGGCGAGCTTCCCGTCGTCCGGGTCCCGCCAGGCTTCCTTGATGTGCGAGTAGAAGCTTCGTGCCATTGGTTGTCCGCGGGCGCTTGCGTGGTTCAATTCTCGGTCGCCCGAGAATCACATCCCGTCCCGACGATAGTCGGGAGCCCACTGGAGCCCGCCGCCAGCGAGTTACGCATCGCTACTTCGCGGCCGGGGTTAAGAACTTCGGAACTACTCCACGTCGAACTCGAGGTCCGCGCGCTCGAAGCGCAGGCCCGGGCCGTCGTAGGTCTCGACGAGCGTCGCCCCGTCGAAGTCCGCGGGGGCCAGGAACACGACGACGCCGCGGGCCGACCCGTTCCCGGGCACCGGCGTCGGGAGCTGTGTCGCCCGGAACGAGTCACTGGCGTTCTGGAACGTCTGGACCGACCGGAACGTGTCGTTGACGGCGAGCGCGAAGTTGCTCCGCCGCAACGCCACCGTTCCGTTGGTCGTCGCCGTCGCCTCGAACTGCACGACGACGAACGTCTGGCCGTCGGGCGCCGAGTAGTTCCCCAGTTCAGTCTGCGTACGGGCGTTCCACTGCACGTCGACCGCCGTCTCGTTGGTGACCGACAGCGACATCGCCGTCACGTTCGGCCCGCCGGCGCCGCCGTCGCCGCCACCGCCACCGACGAACGGCACCGACCCGAGCAGGGTCGGGCCGACGAACACGGCCGCTGCCACCACCATCGCGGCCACCAGCAGCGGCACCACCGGGATGCCGGCCGGCACGGGAAGCGGCAGGGATGGGAACACACCGAGCAGGCCGCCACCGCCCCCGCCGCTCTCGAAGTCGTCGAGGAGGTGCTCGACGCCCTCGTCGCGGACGGCAGTCGCTAGCTCGTTCGGGTCCAGGAAGTGGACGTCGGCCGCGTCGGCGGCGCTGCGGGCGCCCGTCGTGAACCGACCGCGGGTCGCCATGACGCGTACGTCCACGCCCTTCCGCTCGCAGAACGCCGCGAAGTCCTCCACTTCGGAGGCGTCGACCTCGGTGTCCCCGCCCGGCCGGACGCCGATGAGCCCGCGCGTGCCGTTGTCCTTGTCGCCTGCGACGAGGTACGTCCCGTCGTCGTTCGGCGTCACCGACGCGTCCCAGCCCTTCTCCCCCCAGAACGCTGCCAGGAACTCCGGGAACGCCGACTCGTCCATCTCCTCGAACATCACCGACCCCCTGTGTGCCGCGCGAGTTCGTTCATACAGCTGTCGTTCACCTGCAAGAAGTGCACCCACCCCTCATAAACTGTCGGGGTCACTCTCTCCCCGCGAGCAGCGCGGCCGCCGCCATCGCCACCGCGACCAGCACTGGCGACAGCGGCACCGTCCCGCCCGAGGAGCCGCCGCCCGCCCGGTTGGGGGCCAGCGGCTCCGACTCGTCGACGTCGAGCGAACGCTGCGTGGTTGCGTTGGTCGTCGTGTCGTTCGACGGCGCCGTGGTCGTCGTGTTGTCGACGGACTCGGGCGACGGCCGCACGCTGGCGTTCGCCGCGACGACGGTGCCACCGGCCTCGTAGGCGACGTCACCGTCGTCGAGGCTGGCGTTCCGGTTCGCGTCCGCGACGGCCGTCGCGGTCAGCGTGGTCTCGTTCTCCAGGCGCTCGACGAGCGGCACGCTCACCGTCTCGTGGTCGCCAGCGGGGAGGTGCGCCGACACGCCGACGGTGCCGGTGCCGTTGCCGGTGGCGTTTCCGGTCACCTCGACGAACCCGCCGTGGGACAGCGAGACGTTCTCGACGGTCACCGACTGCTCGTCGGCCCGCTGGTCGGCGAACGACAGCGACGCGTTCGCCTCGGTCAGCGAGACGTCCTCCTCGCTCTGGGCGCGGTAGCCCAGGACCCACAGCGGGAGCTTCCCGGGCACCGTCGCGGTCGAGAACGAGAAGTCGGCGCTGAACGACCCGTCCCGGCCCACCTCGACGACGTTCCGCCAGAGCTTCTGCGGGTCCTCCGTCTGGAGGGCGCGCACGTCGAGGCTCGTCGTCGGCGCGAGGTTCGTCTGCCCGGTCACCCCGAGCCGGCGGTCGTCCCACGGTGCGAGCGTGAACGACGGCGTCGCCGACAGGTCGACGCTCGGTTTCACGACGCGCACGCGCTCGCGGACGAGCGTCTCGTCCTCCTCGACGAGCTCGCCCGACTCGTCGAGGGTCAGCCGGAGCTCGTAGGTGTTGTTCGAGTTCCGCGTGACAGGGACGTCGGCGTTCCAGAAGACGGCGAACTCGTTGGCGTCACCCACCTGGGAGACGACGTGGATGTCGCCCCGACCGTAGGACTCGGCGACCGTGTTCGGCTCCGGGTCGAGTTCCGCGACCGACACCTCGACGGCGCTGTCCAGGTTCGCGTCCGTACTGGCGTCCGGCAGCGCCCACGACAGCCCGCTCTCGTTCACCACCGCGACGGCGTAGTCGTCGCGCGCCACGGTGTCCCGTTCGGTGACGGCGTCGAACACCGCCTCCACGTCGTTCTCCTCGAAGTCCAGGTCGGCGGGTGCGACGCCCATCTCGCCGGTGGTCTCCCCGCGCGGCTCGACTTCGAGCGTGCCGCGGGCCAACTCCTCGCCCTCCACTTTCACGGACAGCCGATACTCGCCGGGCTCGATGGCCTCGTCGATCGGTGCGCTCACGAGTTCCGCCCCGTGCACGGAGAGGAACTCCGAGGGGTCCGCGCTGGTCGTGTTGTACGTGTCGAGCGTGACGGTGTCGGTGCCCGAACCCCCGAGCGGGACTCGGACTTCGAAGCCGTCGGACTGCCCCCCGATGGTCAGATTGGCCTCGGTCGAGTGACTCACCGAGATGTCGACGCTGTCCCCGCGCGTCACCGTGACGTAGCCGTCGTCGAACGACGCCGACTCGTCGTTCGGGTCGGCCGCGACCGCGGGCGTGACGACGCCGGCGGCGACCACGAGGAGGGCGACTGCCGCCGCAGCGATGCGTTTCATTCGTTGGGTACCCCGAATTATGACCACGTTACTGGGGCATCATATAAATGCGCGGGGGTCGCCGCTACGCAACCGACGGACACGCGAACGCTGCCGCCACTCGGCCCCGCCGAGGCCGATTCTATATCTTGGAATGTGGTTTATCAGTGTCGCACGACAGTCCCCACTGCGGGACACGAATGGGCCGGAGAAGTGCTCAGTAGTCCGTGACGCTGCCGAACTCGTCGGCCGCCACGGCGTCCGCTACCGCTTCGAGGTCCGCCTCGGGCACGTCGCTCGGGTACTTCTGCCGGAAGTACGCGACGATGTTCTCGATGTCGCGGTCGAGCAGTTCCCGGGCGTTTTCGTGGTCGGTCGGCGTCGCCTGCGGCCAGTCGAACAGCACGACGCCGTCCTCGTTCACGAAGACGTTGTACTCGCTGACGTCCGCGTGCACGTACCCCTCGCGGTACGCCGCTGCCACCTCCCGCAGGATCAGGTCGAGGACGCCGCTCGCCTGCGCGGGTTCCAGTTTCGCTTTCGAGAGCTCAGTGCCGTCGACCTTCTCCATCACGATGGCGTGGCGGTTCTGGTCCACCGGACGGGGCACGTTCACCGTGGGGTACAGCGTCTCCAGGGCGTCGTACTCGCGCTCGGCAGCTTTCCGGGCGGTGTAGAGCCAGGACGTGTGTTCCTTCTCGCTCGTGTAGTCCCGGCCGCGGTGGACCTCCCGGAACTGGGTGTAGCCCTCGCGGTGGAACTTCAGGGCCATCGGCCGGAACGACTGCACCTCGTAGACGTCGCTCTCCTTGCCGACCCCCAGGGGGGCGCCGAAGCCCTCGACGGTGTCCCGTTCGGCGAACGTCCGTAGCGCGAGCACGTCGTAGCCCGCGAACGTGAGCTGGACGCCCTCGTACTGGATGGTCTTCCGCTCAAGGAACTCCCGGTCGAGCATCCGGTCCAGCCGGTAATCTACCTCCTCGGCCGTGAGCCGCGAGAACTCCGGGAGCTTCTCCCGGCTCACCCACTCCGAGAACCGCATTCCGTGCTCGACGCCCGACAGCAAGTGGAAGTCCTCCTGGTCGAGGTCCGCGATCTCCTCGGCGACGTTCCGCACCATTCACCTCTCGGTAGTCCGGGCGCGGGTAAAAGCCCCGCGGAGCAGCCGGATTCTCTACGTCTCGCGTGCGCGGGCGGAATCGTACAGAGCACGCACCGGGTGTCGGGAATAAACCAAATGCCGCGATATAGAAACCGCGGCGG
>Ga0208138_100699_pt1 | contig 11927 bp, 12 predicted proteins | sample AntRauMetaRauer3_FD_184786 | JGI IMG/M metagenome (GOLD analysis project Ga0208138, IMG submission 184786) | Saline lake microbial communities from Rauer Lake, Antarctica, in enrichment culture - Antartic Rauer Lake 3 Metagenome Rauer3 (SPAdes)... ...
TTTTGGGAAATAGAACGACGAACATCATCGTTTGCGAATAGTTTCAGCAATGTCGCGCTAGAGACAGTTCAAAACTGGCTCGAAGCCTTCGCCGTCTACCACAATTCACGCCAAACTTAACGCGACCCATCGAACGGGCGCACCCACGGGGTCCGCAAACCGACATCGAACGGCTCGTCGACGACCTCGAACGAGTGGCCGACAGGTCGTGGGGTTCTAGGTGGCCAGCTACCGTCGTGTTCCCCTCATAGTTGTTGCTTGGAGCCATCACCTGTATCGAGCCAGCGAAAAGGATCCAGAGCTGGGTCAGTGCCCCATCGCGCCCCCGAGGGGTTGGTAATGTGGGAACATCGGGTGTGGAAGATGAACACCGAGCGCCATCAACCCGTGCGCGAACAGCACGTACCCCAGCACCACAAACACCACGCCGAGAACTCGATGGACACGACGCCGGTGGGCAACGTCGATCGACTGGATAATCGTTCCATAGAGGAAGACCGCCGGAATCGTCCCAATGCCGAGGGCACCGAGAGCGATTCCTCCAGTGGTGGGGGACCCGCTCGCGAAGGCGAACAGATATGCGGGATACAGCATCGGGCAGGGAAGAAGCGCATGGACGGCGCCGAGCCCAACGATACTCGGGCTGTTGACGTGTCGGTGAACTCTCGTCGCAAGCCACGACGTGACGCGCTGTACGCCGGGTATTCGGATATCGCCTCCACTCCCCCCGATGACGTACCGCACGCCCGTCGCCACGATGAATCCCCCTACCGCGAGACCGACAGCACCCCGCAGGAGATCAGCGATCGGTGTCAGCTGGTCAGCGGTGACGAACACGACGCTCCCAAGCGCACCGAAGAGGGCCCCGAAAATTGCGTACGTCGTCGCCCGGCCGACGTTGAACAGGAAGTGCTGGCGAACCTCGTAGGTCGTGAGATGACCGGCACGCCCGTCGTCGGCTGTCACCGTCCCACCGTCAGGCTGTGGCGTCATCTGCTTCGAGTACATCGTCACAAGTGGACCGCACATCCCGATACAGTGGGCGCCACCCAGCACGCCGATGAGAACGAAGAGCACGACGTCAATCCGGAGGAGCGACTCGATCATAGTCGTTCTCGGTTGCGTACGGATTTGTGTCGTCTGGTGTATCTCTCGAACGAACCCAGACAGATGCCGAGGACGTGTCACGGTAAGGTAACAGAGCGTCGCGCTCGGCTGGAGACGTTCGCAAGCATCCGGAGCGTAGCTTGGCGCAACAATTCTTCAGAGTGGGCGCTAACATACCAACAATGACGGACGAAATCGATATCCCAACCGAGCCGCGGGCTGCGGTCGACGCACTGGCGACTCACCTAACTGCGACCGCAGATCGCCCAGTCCCGCCAGCGACGAACCGATGGCTCGGAGAGGCTGAAGCCGAGAATCCCGGCTACTTCTGGTTGGCGGGTCAGTCGTCGAGAGAACTCGGCATACGAGTCGGTCGCGTTAAGTTTGGCGTGAATTGTGGTAGACGGCGAGGGCTTCGAGCCAATTTTGAGCTGTCTCGAGCGCAACATTGCTGAAACTATTCGCAAACGAGGATGTTCGTCGTTCTATTTCCTAAAAGATACGTTCGATAGCATTCCGATTTTCATGTCGAATCATTTGAAATCGGTACCCGTCTTCAGCAAGAACTGGCCCAAGATAGTCTGCGTCATCGACGAGAAAATTCACATTATCGAGCTGATAGCGCCGGTGTAACTCAGTCAAAAACCATCGCGTCGTCTGTTTATTTGCGGTCGGATAGAGGCTCACGTGGAGGATTTTGTTCGTATACGGATCAACCGCGCCGTACAGCCAGAGCTTCTGGCCGTGGAGGCGGATCATCTTTTCGTCAACCGCAAGTTGATCCTCGGAGACGGTCGAGATCGGCTGTAGATCGGCTTTATGAACCCAGTTATGAATAGCGACGTGACTCCGATCGATCCCAAAGCTTTCGAGAAATTTACTTACCTCACGTAGTGGTATACCGGCCAAGTGACAGCGGATCCCTACTTCAATCGCCCATCGCGGCGTTCGATCTCGCTCCACAAACGACAAGTCGATCCACGCGATACGTTCGCTGAGGCGTTCGATTTCGGTCATAGACACTCTGAAATCGAGCGCCTCATTCTCTAACTTAACGCGACCACGTGCGGCGCAACAGCACCTTTGTACCAGCAATTGGTGCTTGTGTATCCAGAACGGAATGGACTCACTCTTTGAGTCGGAAGTCGACGTATTCGACCTTCGAGTCTCCGATGGTCCATGCGTCATGGCCTGGCGGAATGGCGACTGCCGAGCCAGCGTCCACCTCAGCCGTCGCCCCATTCTTCAGTTCGAGGCCGAGAGTTCCAGATACGACGTACACGTGGTGTGATTTCTGGCAGCGGTCAGTCCCGGCAATTTCTTTTTCGTCCACCGACCACTGCCAACCGGGTTCCATCGTCGCTCGCGTTATCGTTGCTCCTTCGATCGTAAGAGAGCCAACACTGCCGTTCGGGAAAGTCATGGTCTCATCTGGCTCGGAGAATGACTTCACGACTAATTCACGAACCTTGTCAACACTATCCATAGAGTGCAGTTTGTGTGAGAGAGTATAGTCGTACCGTTCCCGGTGGAGCGCGGAGTCAGTTCGAACGGCCGAGTGTGGCTATCGCGTTCGCGAGGACCGAGGTGGCTTGCGCGCAATTTTGCCAAGCTGTCCACTCCGCTGGACTATGTGAGATACCGTCCTTCGACTGAGCGAACAACATTCCGGTGTCTGTGGCCGCCGAGATGTGCATCGTGTCGTGGCCTGCACCGGAGTGTAGGTCGCCGATTTCGATTCCGGCTTTGTCCGCGCCAGCCCTAAGTGCCTCACTGCAGCGGTCGTCCATCGCGACCGGGTCGATATCAATGATCGTCTCGGCCGTTGTCTCAACGTCACGTTCAGTCGCAATCCGGTCAAGACTCTCGTGCGTGGCCTCGGCCATCGAATCCATCGTGGCCCGATCCACATCACGGATATCGATCCCTGCGTCGACCGCTCCTGGGACAACGTTCGTGGCACCGGGTTTGACGTCGAATTTCCCGACAGTACCGACGAGCGACTCGCTCTCGGTCAGTAAGTCGTTGGCGGAGCGCTCGACATCTTGGACGAACTCCGCAGCGGCGACGAGCGCGTCGCGGCGCTCCGGCATCGGTGTCGAGCCAGCGTGATTCGCTTCCCCGTTGAAGCTCGCGTTGACCTGCATGATCCCGGTTATCGCGGAGACGACGCCGGCGGAGAAGCCCTCACGCTCTAGGACGCGGCCCTGTTCGATGTGTAACTCGAGCCAGCAGTCCCACTCGGTAGCGTTGAGCGTCTCCTCGCCGATGTAGTCGATGTCGGCTAAGGCTTCTTCGAGGGTGACGCCATCGTCGTCCGTGAGTGCGAGCGCTTGGTTGGCAGTCCGTGCGCCGGCGGCGACGGATGAGCCGACGAGTGGGGGGAATCGAGATCCCTCCTCACCGGTGAAACTCACGACGTCGACGGGGCGGTTGAGTGGTTCCTCGGCGTCCTGAAGAGCTCGAACCGCTTCGAGAGCGCCGTACACGCCGAGGGGGCCGTCAAAGATACCGCCCTCGGGGACGGAGTCGAGGTGGCTTCCGGTCGCGATCGGCGCTGCGTCCGGGTCAGCGGTTTCAGGCGTCCACCGGCCGACGACGTTTCCGACGCGGTCGATACGGACGTCGAGCCCGGCGTCCTCAAGCCGGGAGATGAAGTAGTCTCGTGCCTCGCGGTTGGCGGGAGTTCCGGTTGGAACGGTGCGGCCGTGTCCGTCCGCCGTTTCGATGCTGCCGTAGGTCGCGTTGGTTTCGAGGTCGTTTCGAAGGCGGGTTGTGGAAGTCTTCATAGGGGAATATGAGAGAAGGATTCAGTTGGCGGGTTCGGTGTTCGTCGACGTCCCGGCGAGGTATCCGTCGAGGCCGATGCGACGGAAGATAACGTAGGCAACGAGGCCGACGGGGAAGCCGATCATCCAAGAAAGGCTGAGCACCGGCATGCTCGCGCCGGCCCCAATGAGGAGTGCGAGGACCGCGGACGGCGAGACACCACTGACGTACCAGAAGCGTGAGTCACTGGACTTGTCGTAGAGTGCACTCACGTCGTTGAAGCGGCCCTGAACGATCCAGTAGTCAGCGATGAGGATCCCGAGTGCAGGGCCGAGGAAGGCGGAGTAGAAGTTGATGAAGGTGAAGAACCACTGGCTGCTGAACAGCACCCAGGGGAACGTGATAACTGAGAGAACTCCCGTGATGAGGATTCCCTGCTTCCAGGAGACACCGAGGGCGTCTTGGAAGACGTGCGTCGGTGGGAGAATGTTGAGAGTGAGGTTCGTAGAGATTTGTGCGCCGAGGATGAAGACGAGCATCATGGTCCCGATCAAGGGCGTCGGGGCGACGGTCATGATGGCGGCGATCGGATTGGGGTTGCCCGTCGAAATGCCGAACGTGATGCCGACGAGGAGCATGAAGAGCAGCGGCGGGAGGATTCCGACACTGGCTCCGACGACGTGGTTCCTCGCGCCATCGGACTGTTCAAGATGGCGACTAAGGTCGGACGCGTTGAGCGCCCCGGTGATGATCACGCCAACGGCGGCAGCTATGACGGTGACGAACTGCATTCCCCACGAGCCGCCATGGGTGATGACCTCCTGCGGGATGCCCCTCGTGCTGAGGACGATATACACGGTGTACGCGAGGAGGAGAATGATGACGCCGGCGGCGATCGAGTCGAACCACTCGATCGACGTGATGCCACCCCAGGCAAGGGCGAGGTTGAGGAGTAAGAAGAGGAAGAAGTACACCCAGACGTTGCCAAAGCCCCAGAGCGTCTCCGTGATTGTGAGTATCGCCTGTGCGCCGATCCAGTTGCCTACGCCGAACCAGGCAATGGCGGGGATGCTCCGGACGAGGTTGGGTATTATTGCGCCTCTCGCGCCAAATGCGGATCTGGTCTGGACGGCGAAGGGAATACCTTCCTCGTATCCTGGAAAGCCGTTCAGAATGAAGAAGACAGTGACAAACGCGGCACCGATGAGACAGGCAACTGTTGCTTGGAACAGGTTGAGTTGTCCTTGGGGGTATACGGCGAAGAACGCCACCGCGAACGCCTGAACCACAATCAGTGAGGACCACCAAACGGGAATATATGTGGCGAGACTCATCTCTCGGTCATCCCCTGGAATTGGGGATAAGCCTTCGGAGCTACTGTCATTACTCATGGTGACGCGTGACTCGTTACCAGAAACCACTATTGAATGTTCACTATATCGCAAGTATTACCGGTATGGAAAAACATACCATGTAGAGATCGGAAGCTTAACCCGCAGATGACTATAATCGGCGTCGATATCGGGGGGACGTTCACCGACGTCTTCCTGATCGACAACGAAACCGAGACGCAATCCATCCACAAGGTCAGCACGACCGACGATCCCTCGGTCGGCGCGCTCAGAGGGATCCGAGAGATATGTGAGATGACCAGTACCGCCCCAGAGGACGTCGACTACGTTCTTCACGGAACGACAATCGCCACCAACGCTGTCCTCGAACACGACGGCGTCGAGACGGGAATGATCACGACCGAGAACTACCGTGACATCTCCCACATCGGCCGACACCAGCGCCCCCAGAACTACTCCATCCAGCAGGACATCCCCTGGCAGTCGAATCCCCTCACGAAACGTCGCCACCGCAAGACCGTCTCCGAGCGGCTCACGCCACCCGACGGCGACGTCGACATCCCACTCGACGAGGACGCCGTCGTCGAGGCGGCCCGGGAACTCAAAGCGGAGGGCGTAGAAGCTGTTGCTGTCTGCTTCCTCTTCTCCTACCTCAACGACGCCCACGAACAGCGCGCAAAGGAACTCGTCAAGGACGTATACCCCGACGCGTACGTCACTGCGTCAAGCGAAGTCTACTCCCAGTTTCGGGAGTTCGAGCGATTCACCACAACGGCGATGAACGCGTTCATCGGACCGGACGTCGTCGACTACATGAATCGCTTCAAGACGGAACTGGCGGATTACGGGATCACCGCCGACCTCCATATCATGCAGTCGAATGGCGGAATCGCAACGGAGGAGATGGTCGCGGAAAAGCCAGTTAGCCTCCTTCTGTCCGGTCCCGCCGCGGGTATCCTTGGCGGACAGTGGCGGAGCGAACTTAGCACGCCCGCGGACGAAAACCCGAACACCATCACCCTGGACATGGGCGGAACGAGCGCCGATATCGGGATCATCGACGATGGTGAAGTTACAGAAGCGAACGTCCGCGAAACCGAGATCGGTGGGTATCCCGTGATGGCGCCAATGATCGACATCGAGACAATCGGCGCAGGCGGCGGATCGATCGCGTACGTCGACCAAGGAGGCGCATTCCGTGTCGGGCCGAAGTCCGCCGGCGCAAATCCCGGGCCAGCGAGCTACGGACGCGGTGGCACCGAACCCACGGTCACGGACGCGCACGTGGCGCTCGGCCGAGTCCGCCCCGAATTCTTCCTCGGAGGCGAGATGGACCTCGATACGGACGCCGCACGAGATGCCGTCTCACAGGAACTCGCCACTCCCCTCAACATGGAGATGGTTGACGCTGGTCTCGGCGTGCTGGACATCGTCAACAACAGCATGGCGAACGCAATCCGGTCGAAAACGATCCAGAAAGGCCGAGACCCATCGAAGTTCACCCTCGTTACCTTCGGGGGCGCAGGCCCGATGCATGCAGCGGACCTCACCCGCGAACTCAACATCCCCCGCGCGGTCATCCCCGTCAACCCCGGCGTACTCTCGGCAGTCGGACTCACTACGACCGACATCCAGTACGACTACGTCAACACGGAGTTCAGCCTCGTCTCCGACCTTGAACACGACGCGCTCACCGAGACGTACGACGACCTCGTCAAACAAGCTCGAAACCAACTGCGCTCGGACGGCATCCCACGAGATCGGATGGACCTCGAGTTGACGGCCGACTGCCGGTACGAGGGTCAGGGCTACGAACTTAACCTCACCGTCGGCATGAGCGGGAGCCTAGACGATTTGGAAACCATCACACAGCGGTTCCACGAAGCCCACGAGGCGGAATTCGGCCATAGCTTCCCAGGAAACTCGATAGAAGTCGTGAACGAGCGGGTTACGGGGTATGGAGAGCTTCCGTCCTCAGAGCAAGTCCCCTTCCCGGAAGCGGCGAGCCCCGTCCTAGACCACGTGCTCGCAGAGGGGACTGTCTACTTCCGAGACGGTGGGGAAGCCGCCGCCTTCGACACCCCGTTCTTCGAGCGAAAGGACCTCAGAGCCAGCCACTCCATCGAGGGACCAGCAATCATCGGCGAGAAGGACTCAACCATCGTCGTGCCCCCGGACTTCGTGGCGACTGTCCTAGAACACGGCGACCTCGAACTAACCCACACAGAGTAACCACCATGGCGAACACAAACTCAGAACTCACGGTACGTGAACAGACCAGCCCTCTCGTCACCGTCGACGACCCGGAGAGCGAAATCGACCCCATTCAGCGCCGCGTCATCGGCGGGAGTCTAATCAACATCTGCGACGAGATGGGGCATAAGCTCACGCGGATGAGTTATTCGAGCATCATCAGAGAATCAGAGGACTTCGGATGTGCCCTCCTCGACGAACAGGGTCGACAGCTCTGTGAGACGGACAGTACGCCGCTCCAGATGGGGCCAATACCCGCCTACGTTCGAGGAGTGATCGACCTCCTCGACGAGCGAGGCGAGATCTTCAAAGAAGGCGACGTCATCCTTCACAACGACCCATACCACGGTGCAAGCCACGCCCCGGATTTCGGAATCATCGTCCCAGTCTTCCACAAAGGAAACCTCACAGGCTTCTCAGTCACGACGGCCCACCACCTCGAAATCGGCGCCGACAAACCAGGAACGTGCATCATCGAGACCGTCGACTCGTACAGCGAATCGATCCGGCTCGGCGCGTTGAAGATCGTCGACGAAGGCGAGCGTAACGAGACAGCCTGGAAGATGATCGCAGACAACATCCGGACCCCCGATATGGTGATGGGCGACATCGAAGCGCAGATCTCGGCCGCAAAGGTCGGTGCCCGCCGCCTAGGCGAACTGTTCGACGACTACGACCATCAGACGGTCAAGGTGGCCGGGCAGGCGTTGATGAACTACTCCGAGAGGATGCTGCGGAGCGAGATTTCGAACCTCCCCGACGGGACATACTCGGCGGAGGGCTACATCGACGGATACCTCGAGTCAGAGAACTCGGCGGAGAAAGATATCTTCCTCGCCGTTGATCTGGAGGTCGACGGGTCGGATATCAACGTCGACCTCTCTCGCTGCGATGCCCAACTCGATAACAAGCCGATCAACATGCCATTCGAAGGCGCCGTGATCCCCGCGGTTCTGCTCGTCATCCGGTCAACGCTCCTTGACACCGAGCAGTTCGAAATGGTCCCGCAGAACGACGGCATCACACGGCCAGTGTCGGTACATGCCCCAAAGGGGTCTATTGCGAACCCCCGGTTTCCAGCGCCGACCATTGCGCGGTTCACCCCCGGAAACCGCATCGCGGACCTAACGCTGAAGGCGTTGACCGAAGTCGTCCCAGAGAAGACCTGCGCCGGAATCGGGAACCTGAAGGTGTCGACCAACAGCGGCGTGACGGACGACGACGAGTACTGGGTCTACATGGACATTTCCTCCGGGAGCTATGGTGCTCGACCAACAAAGGACGGACTCGACGCCGTCGACACACTCTACGCGAACACGCGAAACAATCCGATCGAAGACATCGAGAGCCACTACCCGCTTCGGGTGAGTCGGTATGAACTTCGTGAAGACGAAGAGGGTGCAGGTGAGTTCCGCGGCGGCTACGGTCCTATCCGCGAACTCCAATACCGCACTGACGGTCGGATGTCGATCGAGGGAGATGGAAGTAAATACCCCCCATGGGGGTTCGCCGGCGGCGAAGACGGCTCGCCCGGGGCGCTCCTCGTCGAGAACGAGATAGACGAGTCAACGCCGCGGTCGAAGATGTCGAACAAACCGATCAGCGAGGGGCAACACGTCACGCTGATCGGGCCCTGTGGCGGTGGTTGGGGAGACCCCCACGACCGCGACCCCGAACGCGTTCGCGCCGACGTTCTCGACGAACTCGTGAGCCGTCAGCGCGCCCGAGATGTCTACGGCGTCGAAATCACAGAGGACGGAGAGATTGATCAGAGCACGACGGCAGAGCTGCGCGAGGAATAACGCTTAGTAGCCCAATTTTTGGCCCAGTTCCCAGTCTCTGTCACTCGCCTTCGGACTGCACTAGCCATTTATTTCGGTATTATCGAATAATCTGTCCTCTAGTCGATTACTGGTCCTCCCGGTTATCTGGGGGAAAGACATATCATACTGAGAGACAACGGTAGTTCCATGACAAATGACAAAATACGGACGATCCAGTCTGCGGACATCGTCTTCGATATATTCGAATTTATCAAGGACCGAAACGGGGCGACGCTGACTGAGATAGCAGAGGCAGTGGACAAGGCCCCGAGTACAGTTCACCAGTACCTTACCACCCTTGAGCAGCGGGAGTTCGTCGTACGAAGCGGTGATGAGTACGAGATCAGTCATTGCTTCTTGGACTTCGGTATCTACGCACGGCAGCAAAACCCGATGTTCGACCTCGCTAAGGAGAAAGTCGCACAAATCGTCGAGGAAACTGGAGAACGCGCTCAGTTCTCCGTTGCCGAACATAGCCGCATCGTTGTTCTCTACACCGAAGCTGGCGAACAGGCAGTCCGAGCCGGCGTCTGCGCCGGTCAGCGCCTTCCGATTCACGCGAACGCTGCTGGAAAAGCGATTCTCGCATTCTCTGCTCGTGAGTACGTCGATGATGCCATCGAGCGCCACGGTCTCAAGCAGGTAACGGAACACACGATTACGGATACCGAGACGCTGCGGGCAGAGCTAGAATCGATCCGGAGAGATGGAGTGGCCTATAACGACAGAGAGGACACACGGGGGCTCCGCGCGATCGGCGTCCCCGTACTCGATCCCGATAATCGGCCGTTGGGCGCGCTCAGCGTTTCCGGTCCTGTTCAGCGTCTCGAAGAACCAGAACAGGATAAACGGATTCGGAGCTTACTCAGAGGGTCTGCGAACGAGTTAGAACTTCGCGTCGAATACCGGTAACTCGCCATGAGGTTCGATATGATCGAAATCAGAATTAATGTCATACGATTTTGAAGGAGCACATAGAAATTACATCGATAGCTCTGTAAAGCACCTTTGCCAGCCGGTTGTGTTTAGCTATAGCTGAGAAGTAGGCACTGCTCAGATTATAGTAGCCGTTCGAAATAATTACTCACTTTTGGAACGACGGTGTTCAGATAAGGATTGAAAGTGAGGCGGTACGTTTTCAAAGTGGTCTATGCCCGAAAACGACCGCCTCAGTGGCTGTTTAGACGAGATCAACTTAGAGTTTGTGGAGCGAGAAGCACACCGAAGCCGTTGATGAAGCTCAGTATTCAGCTTCATCTCGGAGGATTATCGCTTTCGAATACTGTTTTGCTCCTTTAGGTATTCGGTGTTGATCGGGTTCGATCTACCGTTCATAACTGGGTTCACAAGGCCGATTTACAGCCGAGATCTGGTCGGAGCCCGAATCACATTGCGGTTGATGAAACAGTGATTCAACTTGACGACGAACAATATTGGCTGTACGCCGCCGTCGATCCCGGCTCAAACGATTTACTCCACACGAAGCTTGAACCGACAAGAATGAACGTGATCGCAGATCAGTTTTTGCGGGACTCCGCGAAAAACACCATGTAGATGACGCGACCTTTCTCGTTGATGGTGCGGTTCCACTTCACCGAGCCTGTGACAAACACGGCCTCGATTTCAGATACGAACGACATGGAAATCGGAACAGCGTCGAACGTGTCTTTCATGTGGTAAAACGCAGAACCACCAGTTTCTCAAACTGTTTCAGAAACGCCAAAGCAGAAATTGCTGATAAGTGGCTCAGATCCTTCGCCTTCGCATGGAATCAGCTTATCTGAACACGAGGGAGGAGTGGTCGTATCAACTTAAGCATCGGTTCCAGCAGACGGTGAAGGCTCGGAGCCATGATTCTGCCGCCGTCGGCTCCACGTTTCTGGACATAATTGAAGACGAAGAGGTTCAATTTTTTACTTCTCTAATGACACGTTCGACGCTATTCCGATTTCCGTGGCGAGATATCTGAAATCGGATTCCGAGTCGCTTCAGTGCAGCTTTGAGATAGTGCGCTCTATCCACGAGAAAGATCGCCTTCTCGATCTGCTGTTTCTCGCGTAGTTCACGAAGAAACAGCACGGTGGGTTGCGTAGTTCTCGTCTAAAATAGCCTAACGTGGAGGAATTCCTTCGTTTCTGGGTTGACAGCAGCGTACAGCCAGTGTCGTTCGTCATTGATCCGAATCACTGTCTCGTCCACCGCGATCTGATTCGGAGCTCCGTCGCCAGCCGGCTGTAGATCAGCCTTCTGAATCCAGTTATGAATCGAGGGTCGACTCCGCTCGACATCCAATTTTTCAAGATACTGTTTGGTATTTGAAAGTGAGAGATTCGCAAGATAGAGCTGAATACCGACTTCAATGATCTGCTCGGGTGTCCGCTCTCGCTCCACAAACACCAAGTCGATCCACTAGATACCTCCGCTGAGGCGGTCGAATTCGGTCATAGATCATCCGAACCAACGACCGCCTCACTCCTAACTTAACACGGCCGTTGTGGTCGCGTTAAGTTAGAGGATGAGGCGGACGATTTCTGAGTGTCTATGCCAGAATTCGACCGCCTCAGCGAACGTACCACGTGGATCGACTTGTCGTTTGTGGAGCGAGATCGAACTCCACGCTGGG
>Ga0208138_100701_pt1 | contig 11874 bp, 19 predicted proteins | sample AntRauMetaRauer3_FD_184786 | JGI IMG/M metagenome (GOLD analysis project Ga0208138, IMG submission 184786) | Saline lake microbial communities from Rauer Lake, Antarctica, in enrichment culture - Antartic Rauer Lake 3 Metagenome Rauer3 (SPAdes)... ...
TTTAAAACATATAATAATTACACGAAATTTATGGAACATAGTAATTGGAGTCCAACTAAGGTAGATTATTCTGATAAAAATATCACTTTTGAAGGACCATTGTATAACGAATATATTGATTCAAATTTTTAGTGAAACCAGATAATAATCTTTATGTTGTTATGAATACTATATTAATATAATTATGATGGACTGCCAAACTGTGTATGAGTCGTTAGAGGATATCATTGACGAGTTAAGCGCTGCGAGCGAATTGAATGTTTGTTATGCACAAACATCGAGGAATGACCATATGTTTTATATCGTGGGTACATATGATTCAATTCATGATAATCCATTTCAACCCTTTGCAGATTTTGTAGATAAATTCGATATTAAAGATATACTATTTGATTCAACTTCTGACGGAATTCATATTTCATTTGTTATTGACAAAGAGAACGTTAAAAACGACCCCCCAGAACCATCAAAAGGTTACGGCTCTATAACTCATTATGGTGTAGAATCACAACACGTTTGTGAATGTACAATCTGTCGTCGCAATGTAAACGGTCTTTATGTACCTCCCATTAAATTAGTATATCCGTCTACACAATATGAAGATTCACGGAAAGAAAAGCACTACTTGTGTGTATTATGTAGTAATGGACATTATGATGACGTTGTAAGGGCGATTGATTACTTTGCTGTAGAAAATGGAAAGATTATTCGCGTTGGATTCGATAGTGAAGATGGAATTAAATGGAAACTTCATGAAGACTTTGGACCATATACTAAAGACACGGTTGATATTATAGAAAATAAAATACTACAATAACAAATATTAATAGGATATAAATCGTAGGTTTATGTATGCCTCAAGAAATAACCGAGATTACAGAAAATCATATTATAGAATATCTTCAGAAACAAGAAAATTCTCATATACCCGACCTACGTAATGTTCCACGAGATTTTATATTTGAAGCATTTTGTGAAATGATTGTTAAAAAGAATAATCCATCATACAAAATAACAAGCCTAGCAAATGAATATAAAACCCGTACTGGTGATAAAAATCTCGAAAATGAGGATGAATTAGATTCATTCTTACGTGATAAATTAGACCGTGTTATCAGTGATTCAACTAAAGAAATAATCAGTATTTCCCAATATGAGGAATGGGTATCATCAGCAACTCAGGGGGTATATGAATTATCAAAATAATATTAAAATTTTACGTATAATTGCATCGCCGTGAGAATCAGACCCATAATTAGTGGTAAAATAAGTGTAGATATAATTGTTATGCTGTGATATAATAAAATCGATACGATTAGACTTAATATAGTTACTAAGGAAGTCCAGATGAAAAACGGCTTTATACTCCATACGAAAATAGCACCGTATTCATTGCTTGAATTAGAATCAATAATTGTTTCTGTCATTGTAAAAAATATTACTTTGAAATACTTAAGTGTATATATTTATATAAAATGTAAATATACAAATTTTATATGACATATTTAATATGTATAATTAATTAAAAAACTTTTATGTATGTATAATACCAAATAATATGTATGACAGAAGTATGGTTTGACAAACATCCACCATTGGCTGATTTAATACTTCTAACTCTACCAAGTTTTGGTGTATTTTCAATGTGGATGATAATGGGATTAAGTATAAAAGATTCAATAATTCAAGCTATTTTAACTGGCGGGTTATTACTCATTGCTATTATGTATTTAAATAAAAAACACGATAATTCTGTATTCAGATTTTTTGATATATAAATTTTAATCTAAATCATATATCTTACTAAGCCTCTGTTCAACGGGAGGATGGGGCATTACATAAGGATATAATTTTCGATACCATGAATCATTAAGATATTTCTGATTTTTTCTAAGCCGAATTGAAACAGCACGTTTTGAGGTATTTGCAACAGCAAACTTATCTGCTCGATATTCAAATTCATGAACTATATAATTCAAAATCGATGGAACGATAATCAAAATCAATACGGATGTCAATATTATATTAAATATGCCCATGTACGATTGAACTATATATAATGATAAACCACTCATAAGAATAAGTATAGACCTAGATATTTCATAAACTGTACGGTCTTTATGTATAATATGAGATAACTCATGTGCTATTACAGCTTTTGATTCAATACCTTCTGAATAGGGATTTGCTTCGTTTGGAATATATACTTGATGTAATTTTTTATAGTTATATTGAACTTTACCACTATTTTCGTTTGAAACATGAATTTCAACTTTATTTATATTATGTTCTTTAGACAAACGGTTAGAAAATAATTTTAAATTATCCAAATCGGGTAAAGATTTGGATTCATGTGTTCTGAATGCATATGAAATCATATGAGGTATAATATATGATGCAAAAATTGTAATTATTAATGCATAAAATATAGATATATAATTAGATAAACCAATAATTATCCAACTTAAAAATACGAATTGAAAACCGTACAGAATATATTTTACGATAGGGTTCACACAAAAAGATATACGTAATTAGATTATAAATAATTTATTACGTATATGTAATTTAGAATACCTTTTGAGTAGGATATTTATGTGTTGATGATATATAGTACACTACAATGGATGTATTAAACGAATTACAATGTGGAAAATCGAAATTAATATATATCTACGTAGAGTCTCATAAACATGTTACTATTGACGATATAAAAGAAGAATTAAGATTAAAATTAATTACTATATATAAAGTAATAAATAGACTTATAGATATTGGTGTTGTTGAAAAAGTATCCGACAAAAATAAATTCACTGTCCGTGCTATTTCAGAGTAAATTTAATAAAGTTCTTTTAAATCATTCAATTTGAAATTCGATAAATCACTTATATCAAAAGGTAAGTTTTGCACAGTTCTAAATTCTGTTGTGAGTGAACCTATTACATAACCCATTAATGAAAAATATATTAAAGCTAGAACACCTGCTAAAGGCGCTAGTATAACACTTAAGAACAATAATTGCGTCAATATACCATATAAAATACTTAAAACCATAATGTATACGAAAGCATTGAAATATTTTCTCGATAATGAAACTTGAACGGTTGTATATAAAATAGCATCTTTAAGATTTAACCTTTCATCTACGGAATATCTACAATAAGCAAATATCATAGCTGAAAATAGATACAATCCAGATAATGCAAATAAAACACCCGCGATAGCTATCATGATTAGAAATATAGATAAAATCATAGATTCTCCAATTTCAATTGAACTAATTAATATTGGCATTAATATATATATTAATACAGATGGTACTAACATAAGAACTATAATACCTAGTCCGATTATCCCTTTGCCTGTCAATGAAAATATAGAACTAACATCCGGTGGGTTTGTATTTACACCATTCTTTATTCTTTCTTGGGATACAGCAATAGTATATCCGAATAATGGGATTAAACCGATTACAGAAAAGAATAAAACAGTCCCAATAGCGTACATCGATAGGGTTATTTTACGTGTGTATCGTATAACATCAGATATCATTATATTAGATAATGAGAAGCAAGCATAAATTATTATCTCCGTTTCACCCTGAAAATATTATCTATACTTATACCTATTTCCAACTTCAATAGTTCTCGTAATTACATTTCCATCTCTATATATTTCAAAAGTAATTTCATCCCCCGGTTCTTTGTTTAATGCAATATAACTAGACAAATCCTCATTTGTTCGCAACTTCTTATCATCTACTTTAACGAGTATATCTGGTGCCGTAAAATTATCCGATTCTGCTCTAAGTCCAATATTTGATGAAGGTCCATCTTCCGTTACATTAGATACAATCAATCCATAATCAATACCAACGTTTTTAGATACATCTGTTTTATACTGTAAAGATTTCGTATTAACTCCAACGAAACCATGTTGGTGATTTCCTTTTTCAATAATACTTTTTCCAACTTCATGAGCCATCCGAGATGAAACAGCATATCCCATATTTTCACCTAAAGTAGCTCTATTAATACCAATGACAGAAGCATCATTACTTCTACTTAACAATGGACCACCGCTATTACCCGGATTCAATGCGGCATCAGTCTGAATTGAATCAGGAATACCAAATGTTGTTGCAACGGTCATTAAAACTTTATTTGAACTAACAACACCCGTAGTTACAGTTGTTTCTAGTCCAGAAGGAGAACCGATAGCCACAACAGGTTCACCAATACTAGGTAAACGCATCTGCATTGGGAGAACAGGAACATCATTCGGAACTGTTTCTGGTTTAAGAATCGCAATATCTGTATCTACATCCGACCCAACAAATTCAGCAGAAGACCATTCCCCGTTTCGATATTGGATATAAAATTCTGAAGTTCCAGATACAACATGTTCATTCGTCATTATATGATTATTAGTATACATGAAACCAGAACCCTGTGATTCAACTTCTTCTTTACCCTCTTTTTTCGCATAAACTGTTACGATACCTTTTTGCGCTTCTTCAATAGTCATATTCGACTCACCAGTATAATCTACAGAATTAACCGTTGCTCTATCATTCAGGTATTCAGGTTCAGAAAATATATTTTTCTGTGTTGTATCTTCATACATCGGAAAAATATATCCTCCAATCAATAATCCAAAGCACATTAAAGAAAGTAATAATACAACACCAAAAAGTTTCTCTAATATACTTGTCATTAACAATACAATATACATGAAAGAATATTAGTCTTTCCGATTCGGGGATGAAAGTTATATAGTATACATATATTCAAATCGTCTGTATATAAATACAATTTTTATAAATATATTACATTAAATTAAAAATTTGCTAATTTTGTATATTTATTTTTTAGATATTTTAATAATTTAGTACACATTAATCATTTAGAGTACGGTGTCTATTTATATAACGCATGTTTAAGAAAGCACAAGAAAAACGGACGCAGTTTCGCCCGTAATTGGGGTCATTCTCTTAGTAGCAGTAACCGTCGCACTCGTTGCTCTTGCAACAGTCATCGTCTTCGACATCGGTTCCGATGTATCCGATACCGCTGACCGCAACCGTTCAGCTTGAACAAACGCCAAGCGGTGTACAAGCAACAATTGTTCGTAACGAAAATGTTGAATCATTTAGTTTAGTAGATAACGGTAATGCTAGTGCCACTGAGGTTACAGGATTATCAAGCGTTGGTGATTCAGCAACTATCAATGTTACAGCAGGAAGTTCTGACACATCAGGTTCCGTAGCCGTAATCGCAAATCTTTCTGGAGGTAATTCAGAAGTTCTTACATCCACAGATTACGACTACGTAGCACCGTAATTACTTAGTTAATTACTAATACAGTTTTTTATTTTTTAACAAATTAAATAGTTACTTCTATTGTATCATTATAGTCAGTGAGATAAACCATGTTAATATTGTCATTAAAATCGTAAATATGTCATCTTTTGTACCTCTGTTGGTTGGGAGTCTAGCTATACGAAGTATAAATAGTTGAACTATTATCATTCCTGTAGCAGGTAGTATACTTTTTAGTTGTGATGGGTCAAAGTATAGTATTGATGTATATGCAGCAATAATACTACTAATTATTGTAATTGATACAATTGTTAGTCCTTGAATAGCTTTTTTACGTTCTTTGTTTTCCGTCATATATATTAAATAAACATATAAACATATGATTATTTCGCCATTTTTAACATTTATACCATAAAACTCAAGAGGTTTGAAGTATATTATAGACGTATGAATAATACATTCCTAAAAATAGTAAAGAGACCGTTCAAGTGGCTTGTATCATTAATAATTCTGCCGTTTAAGTTACTTATATCACTTGTTGGCAATATTGTGAGTATGATTATATCTTTAATTCTGTTTGTTCTTCTTATTCTTATTCTAGCAATAGTATTTGGAGTTATACCTCCAGAATTTGTAACATCATTTTTCTAACAGACATAAGTTTTTTAAGCATTGCGCCCTATCGTATGAGTATATGAGTAGATGGTATGGTTACAATTTAATTTTAGATGGTGAGGTTAGTGATACAGGAACTCAACTTGGAACGGGCGTATTTGGAGAACCAAAAATAGATATTATTGATGGTATGGAGTATGATGAAGCTTTTGTATATTATGTGAATGATACGTCTGAAACTGGAAAAATGATTCATTTACCATCTAGAGAGAAGTATAGTTTTAATATCAATAAAGGAAAACCGTATTTTAAATCCGTCACAGATTATGATACGGAAGATTCGATTTTTGATAATTACGACTATGATTTAACATTGTGTGGGAATTATATGTAGAAACTTTTAGACATCCGTTCGAGCAATCGTATATACATTTTCGTTTTGTCGTTTATATGCGACGATACCTCCTATTTTCCGTATATTATCTAAGACTTCAGACTCTTTTTCTTTTGCAGTATCATGAGAATCAAAATTTAATTCACCAATTTTCACAGGTTCACTCATACTATATAATTAATATTATTCCCCTATATATCTACTTAATTTTCTGGTGATTTTAGAACTTTCTTAACGTGAAATATACTACATCCATCACTTGTTCGCATTTCGTAGTAGTCTTCAAATGCATGTGTCATTTCATCAATTCCGCGTGGGTGTAAGAATACATAATCACCTTTTTCATCTTCTTTTGCTTTTCTTGCCCACACACTATGTTTCATCACACACCGTTCTCTATCTGTTGCTAATTCTGGATTCGTGGCTTCACAAATAAGTAGTTTATAATTTCGTTTACGGAGAATCGAGGAGAAAGCCTCGCGCTTCAGCGCGGGGAGGATGTCAAAGGCTTATTAAATTTTGCTTTTAATTAATACTATCAAACGGTTGTCTGACAAAGAATGAAATCGTTTCTTTATTATCTTCCGCATCATAACCTGTGAAACTTTTATCATCTGTATTATGTTCTTGATAGCCATTGTAGTTTTTAATTGTAATTGATTCAGCTTCAACTTTATAGTCTCCATCCATCAATATTATTGAATTCATCAATTCATTCATTATTGGATTAATGAGTGATTTTTCATATTCAAAATGTCCTTCTTCCCCATCCAACTCATCTAATCGATAGAATACATGGTAATTATCTTGGGCGATTAATTCATCGTATTCTTCATCTGAATCAGCAACAACACTAACATATTCTTCAACAGATTCGACATCAGAATAATAACGGTGTGGGTATGGCGTAACAACATGACCACGAATACCTAATAAATCACACTCTGCAAAATCTTCAAATGAACATTCGATTTCAACTATTTGTTCATCTAATATATCTGGGTCAAGTTGTGATAGTTCTTCTTTAACGAGACTCCGAATAGGATTGTCTACGTCTGTAGTAATATCTCTACATACATGAATTAATGATATGGAGCTATACTTTGCTTCATTTGCAGTATAAAATGGATATTCTCGACAAATCATTTCTTCTAATTTATCCATATATTCTTCGGTATCACCAAATGAAATAGAATTAATGGTTCCTTCAGATAGACTTATATTAGAACATAACTCTGATGTTTTATTATATATCGTATTGTATAGTGGTTCAGATTTGGGCAACACAAATTGTTCTCTTCTAGTAACATCATCTTCTTTTGGTTCTTCATCAAGTAAATCAGCCATACCATAAGGGTCCATTTCCGTAACATCCCAATATCCGGTTATGTCTACACCTTTAAATTCACCTGTGTCGTAATCTCTAATTTCACTGCAATTAAAAGAGTTAGGTACAGTATCAAATTCATCAGAATTAACCTTACAATATTGGTTTATATCTTCAAGAACAGTCATGTATAACACGTTGTTCTAGAGTGTAATAATATTTTCGATACATAACAACGCACGTTTTAATGTCAATTAGTTTCACTTACAGTGTTGTTAGTGGGATTTTCACTGTCTACGTAGGACTAAACGTTGTTTTACGTTGTTTTGAAAATAGACTCAAGTCTAACGAACCTAGTTAATACAATTAAACTTTACAACAACGTAAAGCCAACTTGTATAACTGAGGTAATTTGGCTGGTTTTGGCCCTACTTTAGGACCTCGGTAACAGAACCCCACTAACAACACTGTTAGTGAGATTTGGTCGTACTCGTATAAAAGAAAACACTGTATAAAAGACTTTGGTTAATATAATTATATTTATAGAACGAATATGTAAAATAATAGAATAATATCGTTATCTTCTATTCCACCATTCTTCAAATTCTGATGAAATATTTTTCCAAACTTCGACATCGGTGAGGGATTCTGTGTCAGGAAATCCTAGAGCATAACCTTCAATATATGCTTCCAAGGCTTTATTTTTCGTTTTGGAAAGGTTTTCCGTAGGAAGTTTATGATAACGAATAACTGTTATATCTTTATTAGTTAAAGATACTTCTTTTGTTTTATTTTTTATCACAACGTCTTCTTCATAATATCTGTCTGGATGTTCAACAACAAGACTATCTTCTTTCTTTTCCCAAATCCCGCCGATTGTATTATCTTCAAATAAAATTTTATCTGTCGTTAATGCATATTTTACAGGAATTTTTACGAACTTAATATCATTAGGCACAGGGATTATAGTCGTATTATTTTTTGTATCCATACAATCAAATTGTGATACATAATATTAAGTATATTCATACGTGCTAATCAGTGTAGTATAATTATGTCTTGCGTATATTTTCCCACATTTCTTCTCTATTTGAAACTTTTATTGATACGTATTTACCGTTTCGTACTTTTTCGATATCTTCGTCCGTAATTATTTTATCTTCGTTCATATATGCTTCATATGAGATTTGAACTCATGTCTTCAGCCTGAGAAGCTGAAAGGATTGGCCGTACTACCCTAATGAAGCGTATAGTTCCAAGCGGATTCGAACCGCTGTCGTAGGTTCCAAAGACCTACAGGATTGGCCGCTACCCTATGGAACTGTTTTCGTATTTGGTCGGAATTAGTAATCATAAACTAGTATGTTGTAACACACTTTCGTCTGGGTGATTCACCCATTTTTCAGTTTATTTTCCCATTTCCCGCAAGACCGGATTCAAACCAACCAATGTAAATTCTATTTTAAACTGGAATATATCAGTCTTGCTTGATACTCTTTTTAGATGAGTAATCTACCTGATTGGAATCAGGATTTTATAGTCCCAGATGGATTCGAACCATCGTCGTAGGTTCCAAAGACCTACAGGATTGGCCACTACCCTATGGGACTGCATATATTATTTTATTTACTTCCGAATTTGTACATCATATTCATTTTTAAATTCTTCGTATGTCATATCAGTTTCTGTATTTTTTGACATTAGTCTTTCAAATTTTTCCAAATCTTCTTTGGTGTTTTCTACACCTAGTTTGTTTACAAGTTCTTTACTCATAATGCTCGATTTGGGATTTGAACCCAAGTCAAAAGCTCGAAAGGCTTTCATGATTGGCCGGACTACACTAATCGAGCAAAGTACTGGTGATGGGAATCGAACCCACGGCCTCTAGGATGAAAACCTAGCATATCTCGCCAACGGATACTCCACCAGCATTTTGGATGTATTAACCCGATTAATTCTCGGAGGTAGTATGTTACCAGCAATTCTCCATGGCGGAATCGAACCGCCGACCTCCGGGTTCAAAGCCCGGCGTACCTCGCCAACGGATACTCATGGAGTGTAGTAATTACTATACACTTAATGTTCTATGAATAGGGTACACTGGTTTGTTTTGCAACAAATGTGTATGCTATTTTTGATAATGTATAGCTTAAATTGCTTGCTTAACAAACTCCCCATGCCACCTGTTTGTTTTAGAAACAGGCCACACAGGTGAGTGAAAAAATCATTGTTCCGGTTCTTGGCGCTGTTGCTCCACATCTCCAAGGGCAAGCACAGTGGATGTGAGCGTTGTAAGCACCATGTCTATTACATTGTATGGGGGTTAGGGTGCGCCCCTGTTTTTACTCTTTGTCAGGAGCGCTGCTGCAACGTCTCCGATAAGCCAGCGCAGGAAATTCTCACATCGTCACGAGACAATGTCGGTATCTTTAATAGGGTAACAGCCATATCAATATATGTGAAGGAGGTGGCGATGACCTCCGACACGGTGAGAGAAAATGACGAAAACAATGGAAGAAGTTAACGACGAACTCGGGCGTGAAGATTATGATTACACTGTGGTTGCGACGCTCTACGACAGCGTCTCGTTCCACCGAGGTATTGGGAGCAGCGGGCGGGAGGTTCGCATCGTCGAGAAGGAATGCGAGCACCCCGGCTGCTCCTACGACCGTCAAGTCCAGACCCTCCGAGTCCACCCGGAGGAGCGAGACACATTCTCGTATGAGTGCCAAAATCCGAACTGCCCCAACTTCCACGATGGGCGGCTCGGGATTCGGACGATGTGGTAAGCGGTAGGGGGAAATCCCTTTCTTCGGCTTTTCTTCGAGAGCAGACCTTGCTCTAAGAGCGTTGAGGAAATCGCAGCTACGTTAGGGTATATAAATCTTTTGTTTCTAAAACCAATTATAAATAATTATTTTTATTATGTAACAAAAGCTTACATTTATATGTTTCTAGTTCGTACTAATATATGCAATGACTAATATCAAGAAATCATTCACGTCACGAATTCCAGAACGGTCTACTACGGCAGCAAAATTCGCAGCACTTGGTGCTGGTTTCGGTTCTCTCTTTGGCCGAAAAGCTGCTGTTTTATTCGGTGGTATCGGTGCATACTGTGGTTCTCGTATGGGAGAGAGAGCGGAACGAAAGCAGTTTGAAGAAGCAAAAGAAGAAGCTGTAGATATTACGGATACAGATGACGAAGTTGTAGATGACGTTATCGAACAGGCAGAATAATATTGTAAATTAGAATTTATCGTTGTTTACAATTTTTTAAATAGAAATTATTAAGTTTATCAAGTCCATAGCGTTATGTATAATATATGTCTACATTTCAGAAACAATTATTAGAGAAACTACACAAAGAATTTAAATCAGACTTAGTATCTGATTTAGGTTCAACATCTGATGAAGATTTAGAGGACCATTTTATTGACCAACTAGAATTCAGAGAAAATATTCTCAGTTCTCAACAGGGGTATATTAATTGTATACTGGAAGTAGATGAAAGTACATCTAAGAATTTATCTCAAAATTTACCAATAGATTCATCACGTATCGTTTCAAATTCGAAAGAAAAAATTAAGATGTTAGATGAAGTTAAAATTGCGACATTTATTGAACATGAGCAAACAGGAGCTATATTTGTAAAATTTTTTGATAAACCGGGGACAGATACATGGGATAATTCAGAAATTAAGGAATTATTATATTCTGAAGGAATTACAGCTAGTTCGTTAGAAGATGCAATCGGTATACAAATGCCAATTGAGTTTGATTCAAATGATAGTGAAAAATTAGGTATGAAAGATAAAAAATTATTATCTGTATTAACAGATAGAACTGTATTATACTTCGGTATTACCTGCGTTTTCTGTGCACTTATTTTCGTACTTAGTTCTAGTATGATGACAGCATTAGCTATAAATATACCTTCTATATTATATTCAATTTGGTTTGTAATTTCAAAATATTATGCAGAAGACGTAGGAGGAGATTAATATGCAAAAAAGTAAGAACGGACATATTGGCAAGAATTTGAAATAAAATCTTGAAAATATAGAGATTAGTTCAGAAGTAGAAAAAGCGACAGTGGTAGATGTTTTGTACCCAGAAAATAAAGTAGATTTTATTGAATTCATTTAATAAAATTAGTATAATTGGATTAATTATATCTGTAACATTAATGTTTTTATATCTATCTGAATCAGATT